>Ga0207901_1000017_pt1 | contig 157842 bp, 127 predicted proteins | sample LinPmetageLP46_FD_184057 | JGI IMG/M metagenome (GOLD analysis project Ga0207901, IMG submission 184057) | Marine viral communities from the Pacific Ocean - LP-46 (SPAdes) | ecosystem: Environmental > Aquatic > Marine > Oceanic | place: Pacific Ocean | collected 2011-06-12
TCGGCTTGCTTCAAGATCGCCATGATCTGGCTGTCAGAAAAACGTGACTTCTTCATGCGGAATCTCCCTGCGTATAGCTTACGGAAAATTCTACTTCTGATCACCTTGGTTTATTGGGGTGATTACCCCGCTACTTCCGCCAGCCGCCAATATAGTTGTACTCGAAACCTACTATCAGGGTACCAGGAGGTCAGCGCAGTTAATCGCTAGCGGAACACTAGTCTCTCTGTGCTTGCTGTCAGTGTATGCAGCAACAGTCCTATTGCTTCACTGATTTATACGCTCCCTGTCTTCCGAATTTAATGCTGGAATAGTCGAAGGGATATTCCACTTTGACTCTCGCTTTGAGCTTTTCGACCCAGAGAGTAATTGGACATAGTTATCTCTACAACAGTTATCCGTATAGCCAAGGTTGATAAGTACCGATGGTGTTCATGACTACTGTCACTCACCGGCCAACTACTGGCTTCCGACACGCAGCCCCAAGAAAAATGTGAGAACTCCATCGGGCAGCCACATGGTCCTGCTTTAAAAAACGACGTGGCTTTTTCATTTTTTAATTAGCTCTTCGCCACCAAGTCGTTTGAAATCGAACCTTCTAGGTAGAGTGGAGAGGAAACATCTAATGGAGCACGCCCAAGCATCTAGGACGTCCTCAGTTCTGGTCATAGCCAGTATAGTTTTGGTCGCATTGAACCTGCGACCATCAATGGCGGCCATTGGGCCCCTGCTATCGAAGATTCAGGAAGATGTTCCGCTATCCTTCACAACAGCATCGCTACTGACGATGCTTCCTGTTCTCGCAATGGGTGCCGCTATGTTTGCCGGTATTCGCGTAGCGCGAGTTGTCGGTGAGCATCGAGCAATCTCCCTATCATTAGTAACCATTGCGATCGCCACCGCGGCGCGACTGTTCGCAGACAACTCCTATGAACTGATAGCTACTGCAGTGGTTGCAGGTGTCGGCATTGCGTTGGCTCAGGCGGTCATGCCTGCACTAATCAAAGACAGGTTTCCAGACAACGTACCGCTCTTAATGGGGCTCTACGTGACGTCTATCATGGGGGGGGCGGCACTGGCAGCTTCGTTTTCACCCTTCGTCATGGAGAAGATGGGCGGGTGGCGAATTGGCCTTAGCATTTGGGCAGTTCTCGCCATGGTTTCGCTTCTATTATGGTCCTCACAAAAAACCGCAATTGGTGTGCTCAGCCTGTCACGTGACAAAGTTGCGCGTGATCGCCATTTTGAAAATCCAAGATCTTGGCTACTCGCAGTATTTTTCGGAATCGGAACTGCCTCATACACCTGCGTGCTTGCCTGGCTCGCCCCATACTACGTTGAGAAGGGCTGGAGTGAGCAAAGCGCCGGGCTAATTCTCGGTTTTCTCACCGCCATGGAGGTTATCTCAGGCCTGATAACACCAGCAATCGCCAACCGTAGTCAGGATCGCCGGGTCGTATTGATCGCTCTCTTGATGTTCATAATCGTAGGCTTCGTCGGCCTAGCTCTGATACCGGAAACTCTTAGTTTGATCTGGCCATGTTTGCTGGGCATCGGTATTGGCGGGCTATTTCCTATGAGTCTCATCGTTGCAATGGATCACATCGACAACCCTATGAGAGCAGGAGGGTTGACGGCATTCGTTCAGGGGATCGGCTATCTCATCGCAGGCTTCTCTCCATTGTTTGCCGGCCTTGCCCGAGACCAACTTGATAGTTTCGGATGGGCATGGATTACGCTTGCTGGTGCTATGGTCTTGCTGATCGGCCTTGCAATCCGGTTCAACCCGAAACGTTACAGGTGCTACTACTATTGACTAGCTTAGCCATCATCCCCCAACCGTCTATTGGCAAGCTCTACAGGTCTCACCGCTCTTGGACGAAAAAGTTTGGTTTTAACAATATCAACGCTCTTCTGAACGGCCCGCCGGACTTGAGCCCTACTGAGGTCGTTCATGCACTCACAAGGTATAGCGGGGGGTACTGCCACGAACTTAACAGCGCCTTCTTGAACGCGATAAATAGTCTTGGGCTAAGTGCGAAACCAGTCCTTGCGACGGTTAGATATGGCATGCCTGCTGGAACCTCTGTGAGATCGCATTTGGTTCTGGTGACTGAGCTGCAGGACAGATTCTATCTCAGCGATACAGGATTTGGATGCGGCGCGATTTGGCCTCTAAGGCTAGACCAGTCAGGCAAGGCTCAGAGACAGCACGGCCTAAATTTCATGGTGACCAAAATCGAAGATGGCTATTTGGTTCAGTTGCGACAGAAGACCGGTTGGGTCGACCTTTACCAGTTCGACCTAAACGAGGTCAGCCATCGTCAAATTGATGACGCCAACCATTTCTCAGCGAGATCGCCAGAAAGCATGCTCTCTTTAAATCTGGTTGCAACGATTTATCACGGTGGTGGCAGGCGAGTATTACTCAACACCAGATACCACGATGAAGCTAGCGGTAAATCAGAGGAGATCCGAGGTAGCATTGATCTCCGATCTTGTCTAAAGCACCAGTTCTCGATTGACCTTTCCACAGCCGAAATACATAGGGTATTTACCGTTGCGAAAAATGCTGATCGCCCAAGCTTTTCCTAGTTTTTAGCAGCACCTATTGAAAGATTCACCAGCGCTCTAACCGCGGATCTCTCATCATTTCTGGGTTTATTTCTTGGGAGATTCCAGACAATGAGTGGTACAAGTTTAATAAGCGCCCATTACGGCATGGTCCTGTGGGCGGCCCTTATAGCAACTTCATTTTTCGCCGCAGCTGAGCTCAACCCCGCCGTCGACCCTATCTTCCTGACGGTTCTGAGGCTCGCATTTTCGGCTTTTCTGTTCCTGCCAATGGTGGTGGCCCGTCGAGAAATGCCAAACGGAATTGCCGGGCTATCCGGGCATGCGTTTCTTGGCTTGTTACTAGCGATTTATTTTGCTTCGCTTTTCGAGGCGCTGCGATATACGTCGGCTGTCAATACAGCGCTGATGTATGCGCTGGTACCTTTGGGAACCCTCTTTTTCGAGTTGTTCCTCATTCGTCGGTCAGCTGTCTTCCGTGCTATTCCGATGGCCATCGCTGCTTTAGGCGCAATTGTACTCATAGGCAAGGATCCTGATGCAAACACAAGGTCTCTTGCATACCCGCTCATTGTGTTCGGGATCGGGTGTGTTGCAATGGCTGCCTATTCTCCATTGAGCCAGCGGCTAAAAGTGTCAGGCCTGCGCAACTGCAGCCCCGCGGTGATGACCTTTTGGAACATGACGTTTGGAGCTGCTTTTCTGGGGTGTTACTTGCTTGTTACAGGAGGATGGAGGTCGGCGGCTAGCTTGCAATGGGATGATATCGGCTGGATTGTCTACCTTGCAGTTTTCGCAACGCTAGGTACCTTTTACCTGCTTCATCGCGCAATTGGGATCCTAACTCCAGCAATGGTTACGTCCTATATTTACCTGAGCACCGTGATGTCAACGGCTGCTCACTGGTACTGGTTGCGCCAATACCCAGGCTTCGTTGACCTTATGGGAATGGCCCTGGTTCTTGCTGCCATGACGGTATTGATAACAATGAGCCGGCGCACTCCGCCGGCCATTGCAGGGTAGAGCTACTGCAGCGCGGCTCTCTGCCATCCTCCCAACTGTCGTTCGATGAGCCGCGCTAGGTCGAGAAGCTGATTCTCATGCCAGTGCGGACCAACGATCTGAACGCCGATAGGCAGTCCCGTCACTGGATCGGTTCCAGCCGGAACAACTACTGCCGGTGATCCTGACAGGCTAAACGGGAAGACAAAGACGTACTGACTAGGGTTCTCCATTGACTCACCGTGAGAGAAGGCCACCTCTGTGTAAACAGGAGTTATGAGTGCGTCATATCGGTCGAAGAAAGCTGCAAGGTGATAACGGAAGGTGTCGATCATTATCCAATCGCGACGCACTTCATCGACCGACATTTCGTTCTCTTGGGCAAACTCAATAAGTCTACCCAGAGCCGGCGTAAACTGGTCTTTCCCCATTGCCGCGAACATCGCCTTCCAGCCTCGGCCTGAGTCGCCGCCAGTTATAAAAATCCGCCAGAGCACGTCAGCGGCCTCTTTCATTCCTTTGGGCTGATCTGGACAGATGCGGGCCACTGCAGGTTCGAGCACCTTCGTTACGTCCTCGATAACCGACCGGACTGCATCGCTTACCATCACGCTACCTGGTTCCCAGTAGGTTGCGACCCGCAGTTCGCCCAGCGGTTTTGCTCGGTAGAAGGGCACCTCTACCGTATCTGGGTCTTGGCCATCCGGACCGCTAAGAAGCTTGCCGAAGGTGTCGATGTCGTCAACATACCTTCCGAGCGCCCCAAAAGCAGATGTAATGTGAAATAGCCCGGACCGCTCATTCGGGAACTGACCTGTCAGCGGCACACGTCCTTGCGTAAGCTTGAGGCCACAGATGCCGTTGAAGTGTGCTGGTAATCGAATGCTGCCGCAAGCATCCGACGCAAGCCCCGACGGGGAGAACCCCGCTGCAATGGCGGCAGCTTCGCCACCGCTGCTTCCCCCGGCTGAACGTTCAAGCGAATGAGGGTTTCGTGTCAGTCCGTATAGAAAATTATCAGTCTCGAAAGCCATGCAAAGTTCAGGCACGTTCGTGATTCCCATGATGATTGCACCGGCCGCTTTCAGTCGCCCCACCACCGTTGCGTCACGAATGCTGGGCTCGCTTTGCAGCTCCGCAATTCCACGCGACATGCGATACCCAGCGACATGGCAGACGTCCTTTATCGTAATAGGCACACCATGAAGTGGTCCTCGAAGCTGCCCGCGGGCAGCTTCGAGGTCTGCAGCACGAGCCAGGGAAAGTAGTGTTTCACGCGGGGCGGAAGCGCAAACCGCGTTTACCCGGGAATTTCCAGTTTCGATTTGGTCGAGGTAGTGCTCGACCAAACTTACGCTCGTCATCTGGCCACGGCGGATAAAGCCGGCAATCTCGTTGATTGTGTACTTATCAGGATTATGCATGGGCATTACGTCCCTTGGACCGCAGCATTCGGTTCGGGATTTGGTACATGTTCCGAACCACGAGAGAGAACAGGCGAACCCCTATATTTGAACGCTCGGATATCGCCTTAAGCGAGGCACTTACTGCCTCAAGAATCTCCTGAATCTGGGCTCGCTCGATTGCGAGCGGAGGGTAGAAGCGAAGGACCGGGTTCGCGGCCTTCTCGTTCATGCTATTACCGGCGTGGACGCCCCGGTTGCTGAGCTCCATGCTCATCAGTGCTTCGTATACCGAGCCCCGTAGCCGCAACCCCGTCATCATACCGACGCCAGGCACATCCCGAATAATTTCAGGATATTCGCCGGCGATCTTGATCAGCCCTTGTCGCAAGAGGCCACCGTTCACCTGGGACCTTGTGATTAGATCGTTGTCTTCGATGTAGTCAATGGCGGCGAGCGCTGATGCACAAGCAACGGGGTGCCCGCCAGTTGTTCTCATATCCTCTTCGACAGAGGTCGGTGGATGGACCTGTGTTAAAGCCTCGCTGTACAACGCACAAGCGAACGACGTGTAACCACCGGTTAGGCCTTTTGACAAAACCATAATGTCCGGAATGACACCGTCATACTCAACGGCGAACCACTTGCCGCAGCGACCGAATGCTGTCTGGATTTCATCCGCAACCATCAGGGTTCCGGTTGCGTCGCACAACGCACGAATGTTCGCAAGATACCCCACGGATGGGGCTTCAAGGTGTGCACCACCAAGGATCGGCTCGACATAGACAGCACATACACCCTTGCCAACGGCACGCTCAAGAGCGGCGATATCTCCGTAGGGCACGTAAGTGACTTCGTCTGATGACGTCCCATATGCCTTATGGTGCTGCTGGCCAAGGATCGGCATGGCCGCCAGGGTTTTGCCGTGGTAGGAGTTGGTCATCACCACGATGCCTTTGCGATCACTTTTGACCTTCAGCACGTAGCGCATCGTCTGCTCGATCGCCTCGGCACCGGATACGGTGTATCGGATCTCACCCCAACTTCCAGGCGCTATGGTTCGAAGGCGCTTAGAGAGCTGTTCCCTTAACGGATGGCTGTGCTCTGGAGGGGCCATAGCAAAAATCGCAAGCTGCTCCTGAACAGCACTTTTAACCTTAGGGTTGCGATGCCCGACTACGAAAACGCCATAGCTACAAGCGCAGTCGATGAAGCGCTTGCCTGTGTGGTCGGTGACGTAGACGCCATCACAACTCGTTTCAACTGAGCTTTTAGCGATCCGGTAAAGCTTCGCAGCAGATGCGCTCCAGTGGCGCTCACAATCGTCGAGAAGCTGATCAAGCGGCATTGGTGACTTCATTGGTCATAACCTCCATTATTCTTTCGGCTGCTTGCAACAAATTGTCGCGGCGGGAACACACGGGCGGCCGCAAGACTAGGTCCGACCCCTGAAGATGCGAGACGAATACACCGGCCCTGTATAGGTGACCTCGCAGAGCGGCACGGTCGGTATTGCTCGGAAGCGGAACGGCAACAAATCCGCCTACAGGTCTGGCTGACAAACTCGATAAAGTCGCTGCTAGGGCCAAGCCGTTCTGTTCGCAATGCTTAGGCGCATCGATGACTTGGGCGTGCTCAAGTGCAGCCAAAGCAGCAACGCATGACATCGGGTTGCCGGCAGTCGTGCTCCCGTGTTTTGCAGGGGTGCTGCGGCCATATACCTTGTAAGCCATGCTCTCTGGGCAGACGTACATGCCTATGGGAATTGCGCCACCACTCAGCCCACCGCCAATCACCAGAATGTCAGGTGTCAACCTTGCCTTTTGAAAACCGAACATCGTGCCCAAAAGGCCAAGGCATGTGTCGACGTCGTAACCAATGGTTGGAACGCCGTACTTCGAGGTGAGCGCATACGCCTCGGACAGCAGAGGCGCAGGTGAGACAGCAAAGCGACCACCCGATCCTTGATAAACGTAGGGGTGACAGAACGCAAAACAATGGCTGAGATCTAGACGCTGAAGGTCGGCAGTCGAGCTTATTGGCTTCAGATTGATTCCCAGGAAACGCATGATTTCGGCATTCTCGGCGGGGTTGTTCAGGATCCGGCCGTAGGAAAGACAACCGTAGTCTCCGCCGGTGAGGTAGGCGATAGATCGGCGGTTAGGGTGCAATCCTTTACAGAGTTTTAAAGCTCCCTCAAAAGCCTCATCACCTGAGCTGCACACATACGAGGTGCTGAGCGAGTCCGGAAGCATATCCGCCACTGTGCGGCAAAGTCGAATAAGCGGCTCGGACAGCAGGACCCGATTAGACAGCCCCATCGACTCAGCCTGGCCGTATACCTGTTCGATTACTTGCGGTACCTGCAACCCGAAGCCGCCGGCAAGATTGATGATGCTCCGACCTGACTGGTCGCGGAAGGACTCGTACTGCCCTGTATCGGCCAAACGTTTGTTAGTCATTGACGATCCCTCACCGGTAGCTCAACGCGTTGTAAATGCGGCGTCTTGTGTCACAGATCGCCTCTCTGCCATGCATGACTCGACGGTTATCAATCATGACCATGTCATGATCCTGCCAGCCGACAGGTCGTGTCGCTCGTGCTGTCACAGTTTCAATTTCAGCCAGGAATTTTTCAGGGATGGGGGCACCCGAGGCTGTGTCGATTAGCGGCTTTTCGTAATTAAACGACGGGCCGAGAATGCTATTTGCGAAGGCGCCCCGGTCGCTGAAACTGGACCGTTGGATAGCTGAAACCACAAACGAGTACCCGATTTCGTCTGTTTTTGGGTCGTAGGAGATTGTTGTGCCGGCGCCTTCAGCAACGTTACGCAGCAGGTCATCGATCAACACCAAAGCTGGATCATCCAGCCCTGGCGTGTAATGGCAGACAAGCCGCCTCCACTTCGGACCGGGTACAGTCCTGCTGTAGCGGATGTCATTTTCTTCAAAGAACGAGCGACAACTCTCGGACAATTGAGCCAGAACCACTTCTCCGTCGCACACAGTTGTTTGTGAGCCTTTGCGTGGCGCGTCGGCGCAATAGAACCATGTGATGTCCGGCCAGAATGGTGAGTTACCGTTCTCGCAGTGCAAACCCACAGCATCTACACCCGCGTCAACCAGCTGGGCTGCGCCGGCGACCATAGTCCGGGCAGGATCTAGGCTCAGGCGCGAACTGTGAGAAGCCACGAAATTGCTGAATGCTTCCGGGCCACGCATACACCCTCTGAAAAGTACGACTCCGTACTCGCCCAAAAGCGAATAAAGCAATCCAGTGGTCACGCTATCAAACTGCTGGGGGCCAATCATGGCCAGATTAGGCTGTTCGATATAGCAGGCAGAATTGGTCATTAGGATACCTCCGGGAAGGGTTTAGTCGTTCGACACGAAAGGTAGGTCTCGGCAATCTCAGCCCGCTTGGGTCTGCCGGTGACCGTGAAAAACTTGGTTGTTGATTTGTCTTCTGCAGCCAGTGTCCAGAGAACGGCGGGGCGCTCGATGTCTGAGAAAGCGGAGTGTGTCCACTGAGAAAGGCGCTGAACGCTCAAGTCAGGATCTCCAATTATCAGCGCTACTAACCCGTTGGCTTTGTCCAGAAACACAACAGCCTCGCGAACGCCTGAGAATTCCTTGAGGTCCGCCTCCACCTGTTCAGGGCTAACGTTTCTTCCGTTTGGCAAACACAGCACGTTCTTTTTGCGGCCGTGGACGAAAAGGAAACCATCCTGGTCCAACCTGCCTAAGTCGCCTGTATCGAGCCAGCCATCCTTGGTGAATGAGCATGAACTGGGGTCGGCACATGCGTAGCCACTGAAAAGCGAAGTGCTCGATACCTCGATTGAATTGTCGGCAGCGATGCGCACCTGAACGTGCTCGAGAGGCTTGCCGACGCTGCCGATACGCTGATGCTCGGCAGTGTTGACGCTTACTACCGAAGTGTTCTCGCTAAGCCCATATCCCTGGAAAACATCAATACCGTGTGAGGCAAGATAGAAGAGCGTTTCGGGGCTCACTATTGCGCCACCACAGGTGAAGTGAACACCGGATGACCAGTACGCCATGATTTCACTCTGGTGCTTATGGGGGCCAGCCACCATCGCGGCAATGCTATCAATGACGACAGGCGGAACCGTCACGGCAGTTGGTCGAACACTCAGTAATCTGGCAATCAGGTCGTCAGGTGCAGCACCAGGCTCGCCTAGAAGCGGGCAACTCTCTGGCAAGAAGTGTACAGACCCCCCTCGAAGAAGGGGGAGATAGATCGCGGTCACCTGTTCGAGAAGAAGACTCAAGGGGACCATGGACAGGTAGCGCCGGTGGGCCTGCGCCGGTATCGCTTTGCACAGCGAGCCGAGAGTCTCTTGCAATGCCGCAATCGTGATTTGTACGCCTTTCGGGCGGCTTGTTGTACCGGAGGTGTGAATAACCTTGCAGATGGTGTCAGGTTTTACAGCGCGCAGCAGAGTAGTAGATATAGGAACGTGAGCGGCATTGAGGTCGATGACTTTTGCAGGATCAGTTTCGATGCCCCATTTTTCATCTAGCGTTCGGGCCCCGGTCGCATCCACAAGAAACCCATCGCAAGTCGCCGCGAGGTGTTCGGCTTGCGCCTTGCTGAATACCATCGGCAATGGCACTGCGATGTACCCACCCAGCAAGCAGGCAATGTCCGCGATGACCCAATTTGCACTGTTGCGAGCCACTATCCCAACCTTCAGTGCATCTCTCTTTCCAAGCTGCCGGTCCAGCTCACCTGTAACGGCGGCGGCAGCGTTCCGCACCTGCTCGTACGTGAGTTCCAAACGGTTTGGTTCACCTGCAGAACCAAGGTCAACGACGCAAAGTCTATCGCTGTTGAATTCAAACGAATCCGCTAAAGCCTGAGTAAAGAGGCGATCCATCAGGAAATCCTCTTAGGTTTGGCGAGAGGGGTGTGCGTGAACACGGTCTCGACAGTTATAGCCGCAAACCGGGATCGCTTCGGGTCCACGCGGATGAAACCAGTGACAGGAACTCGGTCATAATACGAACCCCAGAGCTCCTTTGCTTCCGTCAGGCGGTCAGGGTCGGCCTGTTCGAGAGGCTCGAAGGCAATTTGGCAGCCTTCCATCATCCTGATGACCTGCGGCGTTACCGTGCAAAGCAGGTAGTGAGCGCCCATGCACCAGGCGAGCATGGGAATCATATTTACAAGGATCATCCCTGCAGTGGCGTGGTGGGACGTGAGGCTTCCTATCTCGGCAATGTTTGAACGCTCAAGCTCCTTCCCGAGCCTCGCGCGTAAAATCGCCTCTATTGGCTTATCGAGGTACTGCTCAGAAAATAGACCGCCTTCCTCTCCAAACGTAATGCCTGCGCAGGCCAGAATTCGATCCTTTGCGTTCTGGACCACTACGTAATACTGGGGGGCAGGGTCAATACTAGCGTTGTAGGCGCTGTTGTATTTGAGCTTGCTAACTTCTGATGCTTTATTCCAAAGAGCGGTATTTGTTTCGGTTACGCGAATCAACATTTCCTTCTCTCCATTGGTGCCGGTCCGTTGCGCCAGCGTCCTGTGAAGATAACGAAATAAAACGCTTCGATGATTTAATAAGCTAAAAGACTCTGCTATTTTTTAGATGCGGTCGATTTCCATTCCATGTTTATAGAAAGCACTCAAAGGATTGATAAGGTGAAGACCCATGCTTGATAGCAATTTACTACGTAAACTCGACATGCAGGACCTGATCATTTTCGTTCACGTCTATGAACGGAGCAGCGTGACAGCTGTATCGGAAGCTCTGTGCGTTAGCCAGTCGACAGTAAGCTACTGTCTCAGGAAGCTCAGGACTGGGATGGAGGACGACCTGTTCATCCCCTCCCGAGGGGGTATGGCGCCTACAACTAAAGCAGACGCTATCTACCCGAATATCATACAAATTCTTGAAAAGATCAATCTATGCTACTCGGGTGAACCGTCCCATCGACAGGTCACCGAGGCGCGACTATTCCATATACAAGCTCCGGAGTATTTCGAAATCTTGGTTCTACCGCGGCTGTTATCAAGCCTTGATAGGCATGCGCCCGTATCGGTGAGTATAAAAAAGCTTGAAGATGAAATTCCAGCGTCGCAAATGGATAGTGGTGAGGTCGATCTGGCAATATGTTTTGGGCCGAAATATCACCGCAAGCATCTTGGGCATCGAGCTGAAGTTTTATTTCACGACGATCTTGTCTGCGTAACCGATAAAGGTTATCCATCAGAAGGTGAGTCGTTCACGCTTGAAGAGTATATTAAACGTAAACACGTCTATCCCACGCCCTGGACTACTAATACAAACATGATTGACGGTTGGCTCTTGACGAACGGACAGAGCCGGGACATTGTCGCCAGAGCAAATACCTACTACTCTGCGCTTGGGCTGATCAAAGATACCGATTACGTTCTTACTCTTCCGCGTCGGGTATTTGATAAGTTAGCAAACAGCACCCATGTAGCTTCAGCACCTCCGTTTGGATTCCCAAAGTTCACCCTTGACATGGTCTGGACAGAGTCTGCTAACCGAGATCCCGGTAATTGCTGGCTCAGACAGCAAATAGCGTTCGCCGCAGCAGATATCGCAAGTAGCAAGAGTGAAAGGCCTGCTTCCGCGATATGAATATTCCCCAGCCTTTAGGCGCCGTGGTCAGTCGGTTGGATATACCTCGTGCGGTGGACCCTCCTGGTCTATGATTAGAGCTTAGGAGGAGTTTCCATGAGCAGCCAACGTTATACCCCAGAATTCAAGGAGGGCGCGGCTCGACAATTGCTGGAGTGGGTTACGCCGTGGTCGAAGTGTCGCAGCGGTTGGGAGTCTCAGCTCACCGCTTCCACAAATAGATTAAGGCCGTGAGGCCGGATAGGTATAATGCGCAGGCGGCTGAATTGGTAGAGGCAAATAGCGAGATTCTTGGATTGTGTATCTAACCTCGATAGCTGCTAGGCGATACTCGTCTACTAATAACGCCTGCGCGAGTGAGCCGTTTTCTGAGAGTTACTATACTGGCACTGGTGTGGGTTAAATCCAATATAGATTTACGTTGGAAACGAGACTGAAGTGTTTGAGTGATTAACCCTGTTTTGCCACATCCAGCCGGGGCCGATTGATGTGATTAGGGATAGATTATGTCAAGTATGGCCTTTTCCATCACTCCATTGCCTCCTTGAGAAACAGAGCCACAGTGCTCGTCGCACCAGTTCACAGTGTATCTCAACAGCGTGGATTGGAAGGTCAACACCTGTTTCAGAAGCAAGAATTTGCAACAGCTCTTGCCCGAAGAATAGTGACTCTTCCCTGTGGTTGACTACGCCATCGTTCATGAGCTTTTTCGGGAGAGCCTTAACTGCTCCATGGCTCCATGGCTCCATAGTCACACAGTCTGTGCATTAACCTTTCTGAATAGCTTCTTGTTAATCACCACCAGATAACAGCGACTATAAAATATCCACAGCCCCCAGATACCAAAAATTTAGCTAAAAAACCCGGAGAGCCAAGTAAGGGCTTTCCGGGTTTCTATCTTGGGCGCTCGGGCGCAATGCCCGGCGCCTTCTAGGATTACTTCACCGATGCGCGCGCATCTTCCATAATCCGGTTGAGGGTTTCACTCGGCTGCATGACAGCTTTCACCTTGTCGGCCGCGGCATGGTAGTAACCACCAAGATCCGTAGGATTGCCCTGGATAACACTCATTTCTTCCAGGATCTTGTCCTTGTTTTCTTCCAGCTGTGCCGACATTTTAACGAAGAACTCTTTAAGTTCTTTGTCGCTGTCCTGGTTGGCCAGCTCTTCGGCCCAGTAGCGGGCCAGATGGAAGTGGCTACCACGGTTATCCAGCTCGCCGGTCACGCGCGATGGCGACTGGTTGTTCTCCAGCAGGCGTTCAGTTGCCTTGTCCAGGGTCTGGCCCAGCAGACGTGCACGGTGGTTGTCGTGCTTCTCACCCAGCTCATCCAGAGACACAGCAATGGCCAGGAACTCGCCAAGCGAATCCCAGCGCAGGTGGTTTTCCTGCAACACTTGCTGCACGTGCTTAGGTGCAGAACCGCCAGCGCCGGTTTCGTAGAGCCCGCCACCGTTCAGCAACGGAACAATCGACAGCATCTTGGCACTGGTACCCAACTCCAGAATCGGGAACAGATCGGTGAGGTAATCACGCAAAACGTTACCGGTTACTGAGATAGTGTCCAATCCGCGGATCAGTCGCTCCATGGTCCAGCGAATAGCGCGAACCGGCGACATGATGCGGATATCCAGGCCTTCGGTGTCGTGATCTTTAAGGTAAGTATGAACCTTCTTGATCAGCTCGGCGTCGTGCGCGCGCTCGTCGTCCAGCCAGAATACTGCCGGCATATCTGTGGCGCGGGCACGGCTAACCGCCAGTTTGACCCAGTCGCGGATTGGCAGATCTTTGGTCTGACATGCGCGCCAGATATCGCCCTTTTCCACATTGTGCTCGGTCAATACGGTGCCATCTTCGGCAACTATACGTGCAATGCCGTCTTCTTTGATCTCAAAAGTCTTGTCGTGGGAGCCGTACTCTTCAGCTTTCTGCGCCATCAGGCCCACGTTGGGCACTGTGCCCATGGTGGTGGGATCAAACGCACCGTGGGTTTTGCAGAAGTTGATGGCTTCCTGATAAATGGTGGCGTAGGTGGACTCAGGCATAACCGCCTTGGTGTCCTTAAGCTTGCCATCACGGGCCCACATCTTGCCGGAGTTGCGGATCATCGCCGGCATGGAGGCGTCTACAATCACGTCGCTCGGTACGTGCAGGTTGGTGACGCCTTTAACGGAATCAACCATGGCAATTTCCGGGCGGTGCTCGTACGTCTTATGCAGGGCTTCCTGGATTTCTTCCTGCTTCGACTCCGGCAACTGCTTGATCTTCTCGATAACAGATGACAAACCGTTGTTCGGGTTTACACCGATCTCTTCAAACAGGTCGCCGTACTGATCAAACAGCTCCTTGTAGTAAATCTTCACCGCGTGACCAAACACGATCGGGTGAGAGATTTTCATCATGGTCGCTTTTACGTGCAGGGAGAACATCACACCGGTTTTTTCGCAATCTGCGAGGGCGTCGTCAAAGAACTTGCAGAGCGCTTTTTTGCTCATGAACATGCCGTCGACTACTTCGCCTTCAAGCAGAGGAAGGTCAGACTTGAGAACCGTCTGCTTGCCCTTTTTATTCTCGAAAACGATGCGAGCGTTGGTCGCCTTGTCGAGAGTGATCGACTGCTCGTTGGAATAGAAGTCGCCACCTTGCATGTGCGCCACGTGTGTGCGCGAAGCTGGGCTCCATTCACCCATGGTGTGTGGGTATTTGCGCGCAAACGCTTTAACAGCAGCAGGTGCGCGACGGTCGGAGTTGCCTTCACGCAATACCGGGTTCACTGCACTGCCAAGTACTTTGGCGTAGCGAGTGGTCGCATCTTTTTCTTCGTCGGTTTCAGGGTTTTCCTTGTACTCGGGAACGTTGTAGCCCTGATCCCTCAATTCTTGAATGGCTGCACGCAGCTGCGGAATGGAGGCAGAAATGTTCGGCAGCTTGATGATGTTGGCATCGGGGTCTTTGGTGTACTCGCCCAGCTCCGAAAGCGCATCTGGTACCCGCTGATTCTCTTCGAGGTGATCCGGGAATGTTGCCAGAATACGGGCCGCGAGAGAGATGTCGCTGGTTTCAAATTCGATGCCAGCCGGCTTGGCGTAGGTTTCCAGGATCGGGAGTAGGGACCGTGTTGCGAGGGCAGGCGCCTCGTCGGTCAGCGTGTAGATGATTTTGGCTTTGGATGATTTCATTTTCGTCCTCAGGCTAATGGGTGGGTTCAGGACGGCCATAGCGAGATCCGGCGTCTTATGAACGTCTGACCTTTGCGATGACTGATTTTTAAACTTTTGATAGACCTACTAGGATACCATTTTTTTGTAATCTCTGGTTACGATCTTAGTATAAGAACGGACTAAAAACCCCTGATCTTCAGTCACAGGACGGCTATTTGGCGGAAGTTTACGAAACTTTCTAACATTTTGGCCTGAGGACTTAGGAGTAAAGCGGCGAGGAAGAGCCTCACCGCTTTATAAACGCCTATTCTTTGGGCAGAAGATTTTCCTCGGCAAGCCGGTCGCGGATCTGATCCAGAGCTTCCGGGTTGCCCAGGGCATCGCGGTTGTCGGCTTTGTTGGAGCCGTTGATAAGGCGGGCCACGGCCAGTTCCACTTTTTTGCCACTGCGGGTGTAGGGAATGTCTGGCACCTGGACAATGTGCTTGGGAACGTGACGTGGGCTGGCGCCCTTGCGAATTCGGGCCCTTAGTTGTTTCAGTAGCTCGTCGGTCAGTTCCTGGCCCTCAGCTGGCACGACGAACAGCACCACTTCTACGTCGCCCTCGATTTGCCGCCCAACGACCAGGCTGTCTTTTATGGCGGCTTCGGTTTCTACCTGGCGGTAGATTTCTGCGGTGCCGATGCGCACGCCGCCGGGGTTGAGTGTGGCGTCGGAGCGGCCGTAGATAATGGCTCCGCCGTGTTCGGTGAATTCTATGAAATCACCGTGTGCCCAAACGCCGGGGAAGGTGTCGAAGTAGGCGGCGCGGTAACGTTCGCCACCGGCGTCGTCCCAGAAAGCAACGGGCATTGAGGGCAGTGGCTGGCGGCAGACGAGTTCGCCACGTCCTTTGGCAACCGGGTGGCCGTCGTCGCCATAAGCAACGGCGTCCACACCTAAAAGCCGGCATTGGATTTCTCCCCGGCGCACAGGCAGCACTGGGGTGGAGCCCACAAAGCAACCGCAGATGTCAGTGCCGCCGGCTATAGAGCCGAGCAGGGCTTTGGGCGCGCCTTGGCTGTATACCCAATCGTAGTCTTCGGGAAGCAGAGGCGAGCCGGTAGAGAAAATGATTCTCAGGCCGCTGAGATCCAGGGTTTTAGCCGGGGTCATTTCAGCTTTGCGACAACCTGCAATGAATCTTGCGCTGGTGCCGAAGTGGGTCACGCGTTCGTCGGCCACGGTTTGCCACAGGAAATTAAGGCTGGGGTAGCCAGGGGATCCGTCTACGGTGATAACGGCCGCCCCGGTCAGCAAGGCCGATGCTTGCCAGTTCCACATCATCCAACCACAAGTGGTGAAGTAGAGGAATCGGTCTGCAGGGCCTACGTCGCCATGCAACATGAGTTCTTTGGCGTGGTTAACCAGCAGGCCTGCAGTGCCGTGCACGATGCACTTGGGTTTGCCAGTGGTGCCAGAGGAATACAATATGTATACCGGGTGATCGGGGTCTACGGGCGTAAATGAAGGAGCTTCGCCTGTGCCGAACGCAATCGCCTCGTCCCAGGTGGCTACCAGATCGCCGGAAATCGACTCTAAATCTGGCAGTTGCTGAACATTGACCACGCACTTTAGCGTTGGCAGGCCGGCGATCAGTTCTGCAAAATCGTCTTGGCGAGCCAAGACTTTTCCACCGTAGCCATAACCGTTCACGACAATAAGCGCTGATGGTTCAATCTGGCCAAACCGGTCAAGAATCGCACCCACACCGAAATCCGGTGAAGCGGAGCTCCAGATGGCACCCAGGCTGGTTGCCGCCAACATGCCTGCGAGAGCTTCATAGCCGTTGGTAACAACACCGGCTACCCGGTCACCTTTTCGGACACCTTTGCTACGCAGGAAGGCTTCCAGCGCACCCACATCGGCTTTCAGTTCGCCATAGGTGCGCCGCAGAACCGGGCGTGTCTCGCAGTAAGCCACCACGGCTTCCTCGTTGGCATGGTCACCCTCTGCCAGGCGTAGCAGGTTGGCAGCAAAGTTCAGCTTCATACCCGGGAACCACTCAGTGCCCGGCATATCTCGCTTGCCCAGTACTTTGCTGGCCGGTGTTTCGCATACCAGGCCGCAATATTCCCAGACTTTCGCCCAGAAGGTTTCCAGATCTTCTACAGACCACTGGTGCAGCGCGTGATAGTCGGAAAAAGGGCCATAACCCTGATCTTCCAGCCAGGCTGTGAAGCGCCCCATGCGGGTGTCAGTCAGCACATCCTCCGAGGGAGACCAGACTATTGGGGACTGTTCAGTAACGCTCATCCGTTGCTCCTGTTGCTTACTGCATGTGCCAGCCATGGCTGACAACAATAGATTGACCAGTGAGAGCGGCAGATGGGAAAGCTGCCAGATGCACCGCCATTTCGGAAACATCTTCCAGCGTAGTGAATTTACCGTCCACTGTGTTTTTCAGCATCACCTTGCTGATGACATCTTCTTCGGAAAGGCCCAACTCTTTCGCCTGTTCCGGAATCTGCTTGTCTACCAGCGGCGTCCTTACAAAGCCCGGGCAGATGATGTTGCTGCGTACCCCGTGCTCTGCACCTTCTTTGGCGACCGCACGACAGAGCCCCAGCATACCGTGTTTTGCAGCCACGTAAGGAGCCTTCAGGGGTGAGGCCTCAAGGGAGTGCACCGACCCCATATACAGCATAGTCCCTCCTCCACTGGCGTACATGTGTTTCAGGGCTGCTCGGGTAACCAAAAATGCGCCATCAAGGTGCACATTCAACACCCGGCGCCAGTCTGCATACGCCAACGTGTGCACCGGCCCTATGTGCTGGATACCCGCATTAGCCACAGCGATATCCAGGCCTCCCCAGGCTTTCACGATAGCGGCAACACCTTCATCTACCGCGGTTTCGTCAGTCACGTCCATGGCCAGAGCCATCGCTGTGCCGCCAGCTTTTTCTATGGCATCGACGGCCTCTTTTGCACTTTCCAGGGTGAGGTCTGCCACTGCCACACGAGCACCTTCACGGCCATAGTGTTCGGCGATTGCCCGGCCGATGCCGCGCCCCGCCCCTGTAATCAGGGCAATATTGTTTTCGAGACGCATCAAGAACCTCCATACACTTCGTTAGGCAACCATGTGGCCAGTGGCTGAAACCAAAACACTAGCGCCAGTGCCAGCAGTTGCAAAGCAATAAACGGTAACACACCCAGATAAATATCCTTCGTAGTAATACCTGGCGGGCATACACCTTTAATATAGAACAAGGAGAAACCTACGGGTGGTGTCAGGAAAGAAGTTTGCAAGCACATGGCAAACATGATGGCAAACCACACCGGCTCCACACCCATGCTGAACAGCACGGGCGCCACCAAGGGTAAAACAATCAGCGTAATCTCCACCCAGTCCAGAAAAAACCCAAGCAAGAAGGTGATAAACAGAACCGTCAACAACACGCCAGTGGTGCCAAACGGCAGGCCGGTGATGGCGCCCTCAATAACCTCGTCGCCACCCAGCCCGCGCAGTACCGAGGCAAAGACCGTGGCACCAATAAAAATGCCAAAGATAAAGGCCGACGTACGGCTGGTCTGGTAAAGAGATTCCTTCAGCGTCTCCATATCCAGGCGCTTGCTAACAAAAGCCATCAGTAGAGCACCGCCGGCACCTACTGCGGAGGCCTCAGTGGTTGTAGCTATGCCGAAAAAGATAGAACCAAGCACAGAAATGATCAGCGTCATGGGCGGCAATATCGCCCAAAACACACCAAACCAGGCTCGGGCATCAAGACGCTGTCGGTTCGTGGGCGCCGGCGCCAAGTCTTTTTTGATGTAAGAAGCAATGATGATGTAAAGAATATAGAGCATCGCAAGCATAACGCCCGGAATCAGCGCGCCCATGAACAGCTTGCCTACCGACGCCTCTGAGGTACCAAGGCGATCCGCCATCAACACAAGCATGATACTTGGCGGCACCAGAATGCCGAGCGTGCCGACAGAACACGCCGTGCCCACAGCCAATGATTTGTTGTAGTTGGCTTGCATCATGGGGCCGAGGGACAACATGCCCAGCAATACCACCGAAGCGCCAACAATACCGGTGGATGCGGCAAGCAATACACCAACCAACACCACGGTAATCGCATAACCCCCGCGCAACCCGCCAAGCACTTTAACCAGGCTGTGCATCAGTTTTTCGGCGATACCAGAACGGTCAAGCATGATGCCCATGAAGATAAACATGGGAAGCGCGACCATCAGTTCATTGGCAACAATGCCATAAATCCTGGCGTCCAAAACGCCGATTGTGCCCTGCCAGGTAAACCACAGAGGGAAATCCAGATATTCGACCATAACGTGGCCGACGATACCGAATATAAGACCAATACCCGCCAGTGACCAAGCAACCGGGAAGCCCAGCAGCAACAGCACCATAAAGCTGGCGAACATGGCGACAACAAGAATCGCTTCTACACCCATGACGTTAGCCTCGCGGATCAGGGATTGGGATGGCCGACGGAATGTCGATCATCGTAGGGAGGCTCAATAGCCCTGGGAAAACGGAACAGGAGCGTGGTGCAGCGCGTCGCTCGGGACACCAAGGCAATCATCACAAACAGGAGGCCAAGGGGCAGCATGCTCTTGAAAATAAACCGGTAGGGCAACCCGCTGGGCGCCTGGGAATGCTCTGTGTAAATCCACGCCGTCCAGGCGTAGGGCACCAATGCACTGATCATCAATGCAATGATTGGCAGCGCCAGCAACGCAATTCCGAGAATCTCGATAATGGCTTGGGTTTTAGGAGAGAACTTCTCTTTCAATACATCAACGCGTACGTGGTCATCACGCACAACCGCGTACCCCAGGGTTAGCATGGTTGCGGTTCCGAACAGCTGCCATGACAGCTCTTCAAGGGCGATAGAGCCTTGAGACAGAACATAGCGGGAGAACACGTTGATCAAAATAACAATCAACACAGCAATCCATAACCAGGAGGCAAAACGGCCAACGGCAACAACCAATCGGTCAAGGCGCCAGGACAACGCGTTGGTTGGCAGCAAATCAGTGCCGGATGTCGGGGCCTGGTTATCCCCGGAGACATTGGTATCAGTCACAAAAACCTCGGATTTTACGGAGGTAGGGCGGGAGGCGGGTAGCGATCAGCCGTTACCCGCAGTGAACATCATCCGTTGATCAGTCGTACTTGTAGAAATCCCGTGGCAGGTAGCCATTGGAGTGCCAAATGGAGTGGTGTTCCATAAAGTCACGCTGACTGGTCAGTACGCGGTTGAACATTTCGTCTTCTGCAGCAATCTCGTCCAGCACCTCGTTGGTGATTTTCTGAAGTTCGCGCAGAACAGGCTCCGGCAGAGTCTGTGCGTTCACACCTTCTTTTTCGTAATCGCGCAGTGCCGTCGGCTGTGCCCACTCGCTCTGTGCAAAACCCTTGAGCGTAGCAGATTCGCAGCCCATCTCGATAAGCGCACGGCTCTGCGGCTCAAGCCCCTCCCACACATCCTTGTTAACCAGCAAGTGCGAGGTGGTCAGAGTCTGGTGCCAGCCAGGCATAATGTAGTTTTTGATAATCTGATCCAGACCCAGCATCTTGTCGATGGCCGGCTGAGAGAACTCAGTCGCATCGATAGTCTTGCGCTCCAACGCCTGGTAAATCTCGCCACCCGGCACCATGGTTACCGAGGCACCGAGTTTTTCCAGCACCTTGCCGCCAATGCCGGCAAAGCGGATTTTCAGACCATCAAAATCTTCCACGCCTTTAATTGGCTTGGCGAACCAGCCGGCGCCTTCGGGGCCGATGATGCTACACAGCATGGGATGGATATTGCGCTTGGCGTAGATTTCTTCCAGCAGCGCACGGCCGTCTCCTTCGTAATACCAGGCCAGATAAGCCGGCGGCTCCATATTGAACGGCGCACCGGAGTATAGCGGCAGGGCCGGTATGGTGCCTTGATCGTAACCCACCCAGGTATAACCGGCGGGGTACTTGCCACCGCCTACGGCATCCATTATTTCAAACGGTGGAACCAGCTCATTGGGCTCGTAGTAACGTAGCTGGACATCGCCACCTGATATGGCTTTGAGATTTTCTGTCAGGTGCTTGACCGGTGTGGTCAGGCCTACAAGATGTGAGGGAAACGCCAGAGGCACCTGCCAGCGGATTTTTTCAGCCGCCAGAGCATTGCTGCTTACCATGGCGCCTGTCATGAACGCTGCGGCAGTAATGCCCAGAGTCAAACCCGAAAGCTTTTGCTTGATAGACATGAAAATGATCCTTCTTGTTGTTGTATAAGGCCCGGAGCTCTTTGGCCCGGTAGGCCTGTACTGAAGTTCCGCCAGGCAACACAGAAAAAAAGGTGACATGGGCAAATCGGGGGTCCTAATTTTGGTGCCAGCCTTTATTTTCTGCATTGTTCTGACGTCCTGCATTTCAGATTCTGCAGAGACCGTGCCAATAACTTTTTTTGTATTATTATCAGTTAGATGAAACAAAAGGCAGGATTAACCGGACGTGTCTCCGTCCGGAAAACAGGACAACACAGCACTCAGATCGTATGTAGTTGTACCAATATCAAGACACGTGTCCGGAATTCAGGACATCTTTGCGAGTTTTTCGTAAAGCACGGAGCGGGAAATGCCCAGCAGCTTGGCGGCCTTGGTACGGTTACCACGACTTGCAACCAGCGCGTCTTCAAGCGCCTGCGCTTCGGCCTCGGCCAATATGTCAGCCAGGGGCCTGACCGGGTGCGGGGCAATTCGAGAGGCGTGACGCGCACCGCTGCGGGGCAATATTTTGAACATGGCGTCGGCATCCAGAACACCGCCTTCCTCGCTCATGGTAAGCGCTCGCTCCAGCACGTTTCGCAACTCACGAATGTTACCGGGCCAGTCATAACTGGCCAAAGCCGCCACGCCGGCATCAGTGATTTCGGCGCGCATGTCCAAGCCTTCGCTGATTTCCCAAAGCAAGGTTTCGCACAGAAGCCCGAGGTCGGCAAGGCGATCCCGCAAGGGCGGGATGGGTATTTCCAGCACGTTCAGTCGGTAGTATAAATCCGAACGGAAACTGCCATCGGCAATCATCACTTCAAGGTTGCGGCTGGTTGCTGCAATGACCCGAACATCTACCGAGATAATCTTATTGGAGCCAAGGGGTTCAACCTCCCCCTCCTGAAGCGCACGCAGTAGTTTTGCCTGCAGCGGCAAGGGCATGTCACCAACTTCGTCCAGAAACAACGTGCCACCGTTGGCAAGCTGAAACTTGCCTTCGCGTAGTTTTCGGTCAGCGCCTGTATAGGCGCCCGGAGCAACTCCGAAAAACTCCGCTTCCAGCAGGTTGTCAGGGATGGCCGCCACATTCACACCCACAAACGGCTTTTCGGCGCGGCTGGAGACAGAATGAATGGCTTGAGCCAGAACCTCTTTACCTGTGCCAGTTTCGCCCAGCAACAGCACCGCCATCTCACGCCCGGCGGCAAGCCGCGCACGGCGTTTTACTTCAAGTGCACCAGGGCTGGCACCGACAAAATCCCCAAGGCTGTAACGGGTACTTCGAGCTTTTTTTGCCAGCGCTTTGCGGGCTGCGGCAAGATCCTGATGCAGGCGCCGGTACTTGCTGACCAGCGGCGTAAGCGGCTGCAAATCGTCGTAGAGCACAAACGCCACAGCCCCTTCAATCTCGCCAGCCTTGCTATAATACGGGAGCCGAGTAACGACTAGCTGTTGCTGCTGGTACTCCATGATATCCAGTAGCAGGGGCTTGCCGGTTTCCACAACCTCGGGCATGCGAGTTTCAGGAATCACTTGGCGCACAGGGCGGCCAATGGGGCTGGCCTGGTCTTTCAGACCAAGTAGCTGGGAATAGCTGCTGTTTATCCAGGTGATACGGGACTCACGGTCAACGGCTATCGCGCCTGCACTGGCCTCCTCAAATATGGGGAAGAGCGCTTCAATAAGCTCCTGGGTCAGCCCGTTTTTGTTTTTCTCACCAAATAAGTCTCTCATGTAGCGCTTACCGCCGGGTTCAATAACATTCATCGTGAAAGCCCTTACACCCGGCTGTGCCGGGTGTGTTTTCGGAAGTATATGGCCCTCTCTGCGGCGTGAGCAAATGAGAGATGACGTGGAGCAGCCCGAACGCCGTCAATCAGGTATGCGTAACTCACCACCAATCAGATGAATACGGTCTTCCTCCGGAGGCTGTGCTGCAATCGCAGGCAGGTTGATCTGTGCCAGCGGTGTTGAGTCTCCTCGTGGCGTCGTTCGGACAACCTGGCTTGGCGGCAGCGGCGTGCCGTTGGTCAAGCGATCCCACACCAGATCCAGGGCCTGAAAATAGTAGTGATGCAGTGGCACATAACTGGCACCAACAGCAGGAAAGCCGTTCAGTACGTCCAGATGATGCGCGTTGAGCACTTCGTAATAACGAAGCTCACTGCCCTCGCCCTCCACTTGCTGGTTAAGCCCGAAATAGGGCCGGGAGGTGTGATTGATGGGCAGAACAGCGTCGGCCCGACCGGTCACAAATACCGCGGGCTTGCCCTGGAGGTTTCCGGTTGCCCGGATCTCGCTGACGCCCTCAGCAATGGCCTCAGCCAATGCAGCCTGGTCACCGGTCAGTTCTGTATCGTTAATCACATCACGACCCATTGCGAGGCTATGCAGGCATAACAAGGCATCCAGGCCATAATCCATCTGACCGCTGCTGGGGGACATACTTGCCGTTAGGAGCGTTGGCTGACCGACTGCATCGTCGTATACAAGATTGACCCCTGCGGTAGGCGGAATGCCGTTACTGGTTGCAAATGCTGCCGCTTCCGCAGCCGGTGTAAGCGGAGTTACCGCACCTGCGCCGTCGGTCGCAGCCAGGCTAAGCCCGCACACACGATCCTCGACACCAGCGCGGCCATAGGCGTTGGCGTAGGTCATGGAAATGCTCTGGGCAACGTTGGAGGCAAAATGTATGGGCGCAAGCAGGTTCTGCTCGGACTGGATCCCAAATTCCTCATTCAGAATGCGCAACGCATCAGCGGCACGCTCGTCAGTGGTGGCACCTGTGACGAGCCCTTTTAATCCCAATGACGTGCAGATATTCTCGCCGATAACCGGCGGGTTAAAAGCTGCATTCAACGGAGCCGTGTCACGAATGGCCGGCGCCTGATTGGCACACCCCTGGTATACCGCAAGTGCCGTGGTGTATTCAAGCAGGCTGCGACTGTGCTCGGTGATAGGCGCGTCGCTACCCTTCACAATGCTGAACCCGGTATCCACAACCGGATTTACATTGGGCTCAGATACCGCCACACCGTCGATCAGGCCTTTCGTGTCCTGCTCAGCCGCACGAACCGATGAGCCACCACCGTTAGATACGCTTGAGGCAATAACCAGGGTATTTTCAGGCGTAATAGCATTGGCGTTGCTGTCGCTGCCAAATTGCTTGTTAAGAGCCCAAAACCCGAACTCAACCGACTGCAGAACATGGCGCCCCCAGTCCGCTTCAGGGTTGGTTTTCGAATGAGCGTGCTTCCAGGCGAAGCGGTCGGCTGAGACTGCATTGAAATCATCGCGCTCACTCGCGGTAAGATCCGCCCGGAACTGCACTGGCTCATCGGAAGTAGTCAAAGTGCCATCAATGCGCTGGGCGGCGTTGGATTCCAGATTGTGCGACCCCGTGCCACTGCCTTTATCGGTATAGACCACAGCGCAGCCTTTTTTTAGCCCCCACTCGCCAGCTGTACCAATGGCACCATATATTCCCCGAGAGCCGGATGACGGCGCGGTGATCATGCATGGGTTCTGTACATCAAAACTGTCAGGAATCTGCGCCATAACCGTAACAGGCACCTCACTGCCCGTAACCGTCATAAACGCAAGGTACTCATGGCCCGGAATCAGCCCTTCGGTGTCATTGCCCACGCTTGGGCCAAAAAACTCGCCGTAGCCACCACCTGGGGAGGTATCCACCAGTGCCCGGTAGTTATTGTAGATCGCAAGCTGGCGCAGTTCGGCCGAGGAGGGATTGAGTGGTTCTGAGAACACAGGGGCTGTGCCACTGCCAAGGCCTGAGACCCCAAGGCCCGCGGTCAGAAGATCGTCAGTAACGCCGTCATATTGAGTGTGCAGGATGTCGCCCTGGATAAACCCGGGCGCCTCGCTTACAGCGGGCGGATTGTCTTTTTTGCTGTCGTTACAGGCACTCAGAGCGATGCTTGTAACGCTGATCAATGTGCAAATCATGATACGTTTCATGGGTCGTTCCTTGTTTTTTTGTTGTTAAGAACAAGCCGGGCCCAAGGCCCGAAACAACCAATATGCGCATCTTGTGCCATTATTCTATCTGAATGTTTTTATTGATAATTCTATAATTTCATCAAACTCCGAAGGAGCGACTGTCCAGATTTCCAGACATTTCTGGCTCTGCAGGGGGCAACACAAAGAGCTGAGTTCCAATGACAAGCGGCCGCTCCGGCCTGTCTGTCCTGAAAACAGGACACCGTAGCGAATATCGGACAGTCGTGGAAAACTAACCAATTTTAATGAACGGCAGCAGGCTTAGGCCGGCAATCACCAGAATAGCCAAGCAAGCGGCCAGCGTACGTAGAGGTTTGTGCCGGAACATATACCAGATGCCGCCGCCCTCACCTTGTAGGCGCCAGGCTTCATAGGTTTCACGCTGGCTTTGCATTCGCTGACGCTGGTATTCCTGCAACAAGACTTTGGCTCTTTCGGCCTCGTCATCATCGTGCACCCAGAAACCACCCATGCTGATACCCCACCGACTTGGCGGGGTTTCGTAAAAACGCACGTCGTGGTCATCAAACAAGGCTCGAATTTCGTCGGCTTCGTCGTCGGGCACGTGGCGCAAATTCATCAAGTGGTGGGGCATGACGGCTCGTTGTCTGGTATCGGACAGGGTAATACCGATATCCTAACACCAAAGACCCATAGACCGAATTCACCACCGGAACCGTTCATGACAGATCACTCCCTCCGCCTGCTGCTGGATTTTGATGCCTGCGCCCAGAGAGACAAGGGGCAGGCCCAGGCATTTTTGCATCGGCGGGACCGCAAGTTTGCACTGACTTGTGAACAGCAAGGCATAACGCCCGCCCCGAAAAGCTGGATGGCCCACATCAATCACCTGAGCGGCCCGGGGGCAGTTGCTTCTCCATCGGTGCCCACCTTGCGCTTCTGGCAGCGAATCAACAGCGGTTTTATGGCTGCAGGCACCCTGTTTGGCATACTGGCCATGCTTGGCTTGCTGTTCTATGACGGTGGCCAGCGCATCAACGTGACCGTTATTCTGGCCTTTGTTGGCTTCCAGCTTTTGCTGGCGCTTCTGACTACAGCTCAGTCTCTGGCCGGCTGGCAACCATGGCGGTCACTGCTCCGGCGCTTTCGCAACAATCCCGAATCGCCTGTTTCCTTAAAGCTTCAGCCGGTGCTCATGGCACGGGCCGCACAGCTTGGCGGGCTTTGCTTTGCGCTAGCCGGCCTGGCAACCTTGCTGGTGATGGTGGTGCTTCAAGACCTTGCCTTTGGTTGGAGCACCACACTTGAGACCAACGCCAGTGGCTATCACGCACTGATTTCAACCCTCGCCGCACCCTGGGCTTGGTTATGGCCGGCCGCTGCGCCAGATTTAGCGCTTGTGGAAGCCTCCCGGTTCTTCCGCGCAAGCATGGGGGAAGGCGGCGTTAACCCAGCACGCTGGGGTCAGTGGTGGCCATTCATCGCTATGCTTTGGGCAACCTGGGCACTGCTGCCCCGCTTGATTCTTGCTTTACTGGCCAATGTGCTAATCCGTCGCAAAGCCCGGTATCTGCTGGCTAGCCACCCGGCCCTGCATGCTTTGATGTACCGTATGGAAACACCGGCCCTTGAAACTGGCAACGACCATAACGACGCCACAGACCTGCCAGACACTGAAACGCACCTAAAGTTACAGCCGTTGCCGGATGCCCGCACTGTATTGTGCTGGGCCGGTGCCGGCGACCCGGAATTGCCAGATGCACTCAGTGCAGGCAAGAGCCTGATTGCCAAAGCCGGCGGCAGAATGACCCTGGCGCAAGATCGGCACACCCTGGAAAAGGTAGCCACACAACTGGCTCAGGAACCCTGCCGCTCTGTTCTGTTGGTTACCCGCAGCTGGGAGCCACCCACAGGAGAGCTGGAGGATTTTCTGATCAGTGCGCAAGAGCTCTGGCCCGCGGGAACGCAGATTGCTCTGGTACCCTTGGCTACTCACATTGAGCAAGAACCGGATGCCCATCAGGTTCAGCAATGGCTGAGATTCGCCATGCGGGCCGGGCCGGAGTTTATAACGGTCAGCCTGATACCGGCCCATGGCCCCCTTCCTGACGTGAACGGTGGAGTTATGGAATGAATACCGCACCCATTTTTGCCGTTGTGGGCCACCCCAACAAGGGTAAATCCAGCGTGGTGGCAACCCTATCGCAAAACGATGCCATAGCCATTGCACTGGAGCCGGGCACCACGCGTAAGCGGCAGTCCTACCCCCTGAGTGTGGATGGCAGAGTTCTCTACACACTGGTGGATACGCCTGGCTTTCAGCGCCCCCGGCGTGTGCTGGAGTGGCTGGAAGCCCACAGTGTTTCCGCATCGGATCACAGTGAAACGGTTCGTGCATTTGTTTTGCAGCATCAGGGCGACGGCCGTTTTACCGACGAGTGTGAGCTGCTGGCACCACTGATTGAGGGTGCTGGAATAATTTACGTGGTAGATGGCTCTGCGCCATACAGCGCCGAGCACGAGGCCGAAATGACCATTCTGCGCTGGACAGGCCAGCCAAGCCTGGCGCTGATCAACAGCATCGGGCCAGACGATTACAGCGCAACCTGGCAAGCCGCGCTGGGGCAGTTCTTTCAGGTTGTGCGCAAATTCGACGCCGTTCGCGCCCCTTTTGAGCAACATTTGAGTTTGTTGCGGGCTTTTGGTCAGCTTGAGCCAGACTGGGAGCAGGCTCTCGGCGAGGCAACTCACCACCTCTCCGCCCAGCGCGAACAGCGTCGTCTTCAGGCCGCAGGCATCATTGCGAAAGCACTGAAAGACATGATGTCATTTCAGGAAAAGCGCACGTTAACCCTGGATCAAGTCGCCGGGACCAGCGACAGCACCCTTGCGGATCAGCTCCGGCAGCGTTGGTACCAGCATCAACGCCAGCGTGAGCAAACACTGCGGGTAGAGGTCGAGCACCTGTATCAACACCAAAGCATCCGCCGCCAGGAAGCCGAACTGGAATGGCACAGCGATCATGATCTGTTCTCTGAAGACAGCCGCAAACATTGGGCTGTTAGCAAACGTTATTTGACCACAGCAGGTTTTGGCGCAGGGGCGGTCAGCGGTGTCGGCCTGGACGCACTCACCTTAGGCACATCGCTAGGCGCGGGCGCCTTGGTGGGCGGCCTGATCGGGGCTGCGGGGAGCTATTTTTACGGTGACAAACTCACGTTGCCAGCTTTGAATATAGGCCTGCTTCGCGATGGCCTGAAAACAGCCACCTTCGGACCTGTGCAAGACAGCCAGTTCGGTTACGTGGTATTGGGCCGGGCGGTGGATCACTGGTGGCACATAAGCCACCGCAATCACGCAGGAAGAGAGCTGCTGGATCTTGAGCCTGCTGACCACCACTGGTTGGAGCGCCTCGATAAAACCAGCCGCCAAACCATCCAGAAAACCCTCGACAAATGCCGTAAACAACAGCCTCTGGACGAAAGTCAGCGACATAAATTCCATGTTGCCATAGAGCAATGTATGGCAGTTTATGACGACTGGCGGTTGAATCGAATGTGAAATGAGTGTTTATACTGTATAGATATTCCATCACCAAGCGAGGAATGCTCATGAAAATTGTACGAGTTCAGGACATCATCGGTACCGAACGTGAAGTGCATGGCCCAGGTTGGACCAGCCGTCGTATGTTGTTGAAAAAAGACGGTATGGGCTTCTCTTTCCACGAAACGATCATCCCTGCTGGCGCAGAACTAAACCTGTGGTACAAGCATCACCTGGAAGCGGTTTACTGCGTGGCCGGCAACGGCACGATTACCGACAAAGCAACCGGTGAGACCCACGAAATTTCCGATGGCACGCTGTACGCCCTCGACAAGCATGACCAGCACACCCTGCGCGGTGGCACGGAAGACATGCGCCTAATCTGCTCGTTTAACCCGCCCGTTACTGGGCAGGAAGTACACGACGAAGATGGCGCTTACCTGCCGGATACCAGCGAAGACTGATCTTTCTTGTCTGCAACTGAACACCCAGTGCCATCCACGCCGCCATCGACAGCAAGCCTGCTGCCGGTGGCGGCGTTGCTTTGGCTCGCTGGAGTTTACCTGCGCATACCAATACTGGTGGCGCCGCCGTTAGCTCCGTTTATCGGTGACGAGCTGGCACTCTCTCAGGCCCTCACTGGCGCCCTGACCACGCTGCCCATTCTCATGCTTGCCATAGGCGCCATGCCCGGCTCCCTGTCCATATCCCGCATAGGTCCGCGCAATACACTGGCGCTAGCCATGCTCATTATGGTCGCTGGTTCCGCAGGTCGTGGCCTGGCACCAGACACCATCACCTTGATGCTCACTAGCGCGGTTATGGGCCTAGGTATTGCCATGATGCAACCTGCGCTACCGGCCCTGCTACCACGTTGGCTGGAACCCAAACATCTAGCCTTTGGCTCCGCCATCTACATGAATGGCATGCTGATGGGCGAATTCATCGGCGCCGGTATCACCCTGCCGGTCATCATGCCGCTGCTGGACAACAGCTGGCGCGCAACCATGTTGGTATGGTCACTGCCAGCATTGCTGGTCGCCGCAGCCCTGCTCCTACCCAAGCGAGACCTTGCAAGGCCCACCCGAAAAGTCGCCTGGTTACCAGACTGGAAAAACCCGCTCACTCTCAAGCTGGGCTTATTACTTGGCGTATCCGGTTCCCTGTTTTTCGGCGTAAACGCTTACCTGGCTGCCTTGCTTGAGCAACGAGGCGAGTTCGAAAACCTCACCGAAGCCCTGTTCTGGTACAACTTCGCCCAAGTGATTGCGTCGCTGCTGATGCTGAAAATGGCACGCTATTGGGTAGGTAAAAAAGCCCCGCTAATCACCATGCTGATACTCAGCCTGCTGGGAACCATAGGGATGTTGGTGTTTACGGGGTGGTGGGCAATTGCCAGCGCGACCTTCATGAGCTTCACCGCCGGCATATTGTTAATCATGATGGTGGCGTTACCACCGCTGCTGGTACCCGCCAGCGAAACCGGCAGACTATCCGCCGGCAACTTCCTTGTCGGCTACACCATGGCCTTCACAGTACCCATGCTGGGCGGTTTACTCTCAGACTGGACGGGCGACATTCGACACGCCATAGCAGTAATGATTGCCTACGGAGTTCTAGTCTCCCCATTGGCCATCAAACTGAACCTGCAAAGGCAGTGAGGCCCTGCCCATGATCAATGGTGCAGAGCCGGGGTGCGGGGGTGTCTTTTCCTCTGGGAAAAACACCCCCGCACCCCAGCCTTCGGGCTTTAGATGTAATAGTCCTTTAATGGGGGGAACCCATTGAATTCCACGGCACTATAAGTTGTTGTGTAGGCCCCTGTGGACAGCCAGTACATACGGTCGCCAATGGCCAGGTTCAGCGGCAGCGGATATTTGTGGTGCTCGTACATAATGTCGGCACTGTCGCACGTTGGGCCTGCAATTACGCAATCTTCGCCTTCACCCTTTTTGTCCGTCCAGATGGGGAATTTGATTGCCTCATCCAATGTTTCGATCAGACCATTAAACTTGCCAACATCGGTGAACACCCAACGGTGCAAAGCGGTGCGGGATTTACGGGCGATTAGAATTATCTCACTCACCAGAACACCGGCATTGGAAATTAGCGAACGACCCGGTTCAATAATGATCTCAGGCAGATCATCACCGAAATCCTCTTTCAGGAAGCGGGTGATTTCTGATGCATACACACCCAGTTCGTTGGTCCGGTTGATGTAGTTAGCCGGAAAACCACCGCCCATGTTGATCATTTTCAATTCGATACCGTCTTCTTCTTTCAGACGCTCGAAAATGACCTTCACCTTGTTAAGAGCCGAGTCCCAAGCGCCAATCTCGCGCTGCTGGGAACCCACGTGGAACGAAACACCGTAAGGCACCAGGCCCAGATCCCGGGCTAGGATCAGCAGATCCATGGCCATATCACTCTCACAACCAAACTTGCGAGAAAGCGGCCAATCGGCTGTTTGCGTGCCGTCGGTCAGAATGCGCACATACACCTTCGCGCCGGGAGCTGCCTTGGCAATAACACGCAAATCCGCCTCCGAATCCGTAGCGAACATACGCACACCCTTCTCATAGAACGTGCGAATATCCCGCGCCTTCTTGATGGTGTTGCCGTAGCTGATCCGATCACCGGTCACACCCAACCCCATCACCTTTTCCAACTCATACACCGATGCGATATCAAAGCTCGCACCCTTGTCCCGCAGCAGGGTCAAAACCTGCGGAGCCGGGTTAGCCTTCACTGCGTAATACACATTGGCATAAGGGAAACCTTCCGCCAGCTCGTCGTACTGACGATCAATGGTGGCCGTATCAATCACCACAAACGGTGTTTCTTTGGTATCCGCAAACGCCTTGATCCGGTTAAAGGTCTCAGCGGTGTAGTAATCGGCAATGTTAGCGTTGGCTGACTCGGTCATTGATGGTGTTTCCCTCCAGAGATAATAAAGCGATGCGCCAGAACCAAAACGGTCCCGACAATAATCGCGATAATCGGGCTTTCCCCACCCCGCAGATATCAGCAAATCTACTCATAATTTAAATATTGGTAAAATACCTCCAACGGCCGAAAGGCTGGGGAGCGGGGTGTCTTTTCTGTCGGGAAAAAATGTCTGAGCGGAGCGAGTTGTTTTTCCCAAAAGAAAAGACACCCCGCTCCCCAGCCCACCGCAAACGTGAGCCTTAGCGAACCCCACCTAAACCCTCTATAATTCCCCAACAACAACCGACCACCACAGGATTCCCCCAATGGCACGACTCATTGCAGCAGCACTCATCACCCTGCTGTTCTTGGCTGGTTGTGCCGAAAGCACCACGCCACCCACCTTCAAACAAGCACTGCCCACAGCCACCCAACAACCGGTCAGCTTCAACGAAGACGTACGGCCCATTGTGGAAGCCAAGTGTCTGGCCTGCCATAGCTGCTTTGATGCCCCTTGCCAGCTCAAAATGGAATACTCAGACGGCCTGATTCGCGGAGCCCACAAAGACCCGGTTTACGATGGCGCACGCTTCCAGACCCAGGAAACCACCCGATTAGGCATTGACGCCCAAACCGAACAACAGTGGCGAGAAATGGGTTTCTACTCCGTACTGGCCCGGGGCGACCAAACCCGCAGCCTCTTCGAAAACATGATTCGCCTGGGCAAACAGTATGAGTTTGCACCCAACAGCAAACTGCCAGAAGACATAGAGCTGGGCCTGTCCCGCGCCGACCAGTGCGTTAGCAACGAAGACTTCTCCGACTACGCCAGCGACCATCCCTACGAGGGTATGCCTCTGGCTATGACAGGCCTGACCGATAACGAATACGCCACGCTCACGGGATGGCTCAATCAGGGCGGCGCCATCAGCCCATTGGTTACTCAGGTCAATGAAACCGAACAGAACCACATCCAACGCTGGGAAACCTGGCTAAATGAAGGCAGCCAGCGCCAGCAACTGATCAGCCGTTGGATATATGAACATCTCTACCTTGCGCACCTGTATTTTGAGGACGACGGTGCCAATACCCGGTTCTTCGAGATCGTGCGCTCCCACACACTGCCAGGCACACCCATCGACATAGTCGCAACCCGACGCCCCAACGATGATCCCAAAGGCCCGGTGCATTACCGCCTGCGACCGGTAGCTGGCAGCATTGTGCACAAGCGCCACATCACCTTCGAGTTTGGGAAGAAGCAGCTCAAGCGCACCCGAGAGCTGTTTGAAGCCGGCGACTGGCAGGTAGAAACCGTGCCCAACTACAGCCGGGAAAACCGAGCGAACCCTTTCGCCACCTTTGCTGCGATTCCCGCAAAAGCCCGCTACCAGTTCATGCTGGATAACGCAGAATACTTTACCCGCACCTTTATTCGCGGGCCGGTATGCCGCGGCCAGATTGCCACCGACGTTATCCGGGATCACTTTTGGGTAACCTATCACGATCCGGAAGACGATCTGTATGTTACCAACGCAGAGTATCGTGACAAGGTGACCCCCTTACTGGCGCTGCCAGGGCAGGACGGCGCTCTGTTGGATCTGGGGAGCAACTGGAGCGAGTTCAAAGGCAAGCGCAACCGTTACCATGAGCTACGAAACCAAGCCTACAGTGAGGCCTATCCAAACGGTGCCTCGCTTGATCATATCTGGGACGGCGATGGTAAAAACACCAATGCGCTACTGACCGTTTTTCGCCATCACGACAACGCATCTGTGCAGCGCGGCCTGATTGGCCAGGTGCCACTCACCAGCTGGTGGATGGATTACCCGCTGTTCGAGCGTACCTACTACGAACTGGTGGTGAATTTTGATGTATTTGGCACTGTCGCCCACCAGGCCCAGACGCGCCTCTACTTTGATCTGATCCGCAACGGCGGCGAACAGGATTATCTTCGCTTGATGCCTCCAGGGGAGCGCAACCGGGTTTTGCGCCATTGGTACCAGGGCGCAGGTGAATTAAAGCTGGATTACAGCTACGCCAGCATGGACGACACTGCTCCATCACAAGTGCCTTACGCCACCTCGGCTTTCAACGAGGAGCTGGGTGCTCGCCTGCTTTTGAACTTCCGCGAACTGAACGCCGAGCGGGACGACCCCATCAACCGCTGTGGCGGCAGTGGTTGCGGCCGCAAAGACGAACCAGAATGGATTCGCGAGGCAGATCAGGTGCTTTCCGAACTTGCAGCTATCCGGGCCGAGTTCCTGCCTGCCATTCGTTATTTGCCCAACGTAACCTTCCTGCGAATACACAATAAGGAAGGAAAGCGCACGGTCTACACGGTTATCCGCGATCGCGCCCACAGCAGCGTCGCCTTCCTGCTGGGAGAAGACTTACGCTACCAACCGGAGAACGACAAACTCACCATCTACCCGGGCATCATCGGCAGCTACCCGAACTTCATATTCGACATTCCCGCCTCTCAGCTGGGGCTGTTCAAAGATCGAATGAAAGCCCTGAAGGCCGACGAGCCGAAAGCTTTTGACGCATTGGTGGGCGTATGGGGCGTGCGCCGGACCCACCGACAATTCTGGGAGATTCTTCACGATATTACGGCCTGGCAGCAGGAGCACCAGCCCCTGCAGGCGGGAGTTTTCGATATTAACCGTTACAAGAATCTGTAGCCGACTAGCCCGGGCTCAGACCGCCACAGGGTGGAAGGGCTCAGGGGTGTTGGACCCACCGGGATCTCGGGGTTCACTCTGCTGTTGCAGGTATTCCAGGATGGCGTCCTTCAGGTCGCTGCCTTGGCCCAGCCCTTGATTGCCGAATAAACGGTTGAATTCCAACACAAAGGGGTAGCCTTCCACCAAGGCAATATCGAAACCGGCGTGATCCACCTCAAGCTCCCGTGCAAGCCGCAGGGCCAAATCAGTCACCACTGCTGGCACCGGGCTGTTGTCAATCCGGCCACCTTTCGACACGTTGTTGTAAAAGCCCTGCTCAGCCTGTGTACGCCAGTATGCGGTTACAACTTTATCGCCCACCACCACAATGCGAGCGTCACGATCCAGCGGAAGGTATTCCTGTACGTACAAAACCTCCGTGCGCTCACAGTATTTATGCCAGTCATCACGGGTTTCAATCAGCCACACGCCTTCACCCATACTGGCCTTGGGCAGCTTTGCCACAAAGGGCAGCGCCATAACGCCCCAGATATGCTCGCGCTCATGGGGCCCATTGGCTTCAATGATGGTCCAGGGAATATGTTCCGGTGCTACTGCTTCAAAAGCACGGGTCATCTCCACTTTGTCGTGGCCAATTCGATAGCTGGCAACGCTGGGAAACACTCGGCACTTCAAGCCATGCACCAGTGCATTGAGCTGCCAGTACTCGGGGAAAAGTACCCAATCTGCCGTGCGCAGTAATTCCTTGTGGCGCAGAAAGTTTTCCGGTTTGAGTACGGTCGTGTTCGGAAAGCCGAGCGTGCGGAAAACATCAAACGATACGAAATTCATGGGCGGGGTCGCGCTGGAAAAAGTGGGTAAGTTTTAAGCAGTTTTAATCTGTGCGCAAGCACTTTTTGTGCGCCAACTTGATTATGTCCATGGCGTTAAAAGAAAATAATCGTTGGCGCTACTTTCTTTTAACGCCCTGCTGAGCAATAGCGGTTAGCGGGTCTTCTGGCCAAGGGTGCTTGGGATAACGGCCACGGGTGTCTTTACGCACCTGTGGGTAAACGTTAGCCCAAAAGCTGGCCAGATCGGCCGTGACCGCCAGAGGCCTTCGGGCCGGCGAAAGCAAATGAATCAATACCGGCACCCTGCCTCCGGCCACTTCCGGCGTTTTTGTCCAGCCAAACAAGGCCTGCAACTTGGCCGCCAGTACCGGGCCATTTTCAGCCGTGTAATCCAGCGTGACAGAGCTGCCGGTGGGAATGGTCAGGCTGGTCGGCGCAAGCTCCCCCAGCTGTTGTTGTTGCGAGTACTCCAGAAGGCTATTCAGAGCGTTTTGGATATTCAGCCTCGCCAAGTCAGACCAGCGGCTAATGCCGATCAGAAAAGGTGCCAACCAGTGTTCCAATGATTCTGCCAAAGCCTTATCACTGACATCGGGCCATTGCTCGGGATAATGTCGCGCCAGCAGCGCAACCCGTGCCTGCCACTGCCGGGCTGCAGCTGTCCATGGCAGACTATCCAGCCCTTTGCGCCTTACGGCAGCCAATATGCCCTGCTGAACCAGCTCCGGTGGGGGTTTTGTCAGCGGTTTCTCGGCAAGAAGCAGCGCCCCCAGCCGGCGGGTTCTGCGGGCGATTACCGTACCCCGTTTATCATCCCATTCCGCCTCGTCCTGCTCATTTATATGGGTCGCCAGGTCGGTCTCCAGAGTTGGCAAATCCACTGGCGCCGCCAGATAAATCCTTGCCTCCCTGGTTTTCCCGTCGAGATCTGCAGCCACCAGCCACTCGTGTCGCGCCAGCCCATCGTCTTCCCGCAACAGGGCGCCTTTGCCGTTGCTGAGTTGATAGCGCGGCATGTCCCCAGGCCGACGTTTACCAACACGATCCGGATAAGCGAGTGCTAACAAACGCCCCACTTCAGTGGCAGTTGGCACAGTTTCTTGCTCATTTTTTTCATTGCCACGGGGCCCTGACAAACGCTTGGCTTGTTGACGCAGTGCCTGAAGCCGGTGTGGGTCTGTGCGCTGGGAGCCGCGCTCGCCCCGAAGGGCTCGGATGCGCTCATGCATATCGGCACCGGCACCTGGGCCCAGCAAATCCCGATCTTCCAGCAGTGCGGCCAGCTCAGCCGCCAGCCTGCCCAAACCAAATGATCGCCCTAATACGACCATGTGCGCGAGCCGGGGGTGAATGCCCAAAGCCCGCGCCGACTTGCCGTGCTCGGTAATCGCGCCGTCGGTATCCAGCATATCCAACCACTGCAGCAGCGCCACGGCCTGCTGCCAATGGGCTGGTGGCGGGGGATCGACCCACACCAACTTGTCCGGTGTGCGGGCGCCCCACTGAGCCAGCTCAAGCACCAGTGGCGCCAGATCCGCCTCGCGAATCTCCGGCGGCGTAAACTCTGCCAGCCCAAACTGCTCAGACTCACTCCACAACCGGTAACACACGCCCGGCTCCACTCGGCCCGCACGGCCTTTGCGTTGTTCCGCCGAGGCTTTTGAAACACGCCCTGTCACCAGCCGCGTCATTCCGCTGTTGGCATCAAACACTGCACGGCGCTGTTGGCCGCTATCAACCACTACGCGTACACCTTCAATAGTCAGGCTGGTCTCTGCAATAGCGGTTGCCAGAACCACCTTGCGAGTCCCCTCAGCGGCCGGCGCAATGGCCTGATCCTGCTCAGAGGCTTTGAGGTTGCCAAACAGGGGCGCAATCACAATGTCCGGGGTCGCTTGGCCCGCCAGCGCTTGTGCCACCCGGTGAATCTCTCCAGCCCCTGGCAGAAACACCAGTACCGAGCCGGGCTGCTGCGCCAGCGCTTCGATAACCACCGCGACTACTTGATCCACCAACCGTGGGTTGCGTTGTGTGGCCGGCGCCGAGCGATAGAATACATCTACGGGAAACGCCCGGCCCTCGCTGCTTAGCACGGGTACATCCCCGAGCATGCGTGCAATAGGCGCGGTATCCAGCGTAGCGGACATTACCAACACCCGAAGATCTTCCCGCAGCGCCTCCTGTGTCTCCCGCACCAGAGCCAGCCCGAGATCGGCCTGTAGTGAACGTTCATGAAATTCATCAAACAGCACGGCGGCGTAATCTTCCAGCATGGGGTCACTCTGGATCAGCCGGGTAAGAATGCCTTCGGTCACAACTTCTATACGCGTCACACCAGACACCCTGGTATCAAGCCGTGTTCGATAGCCGACGGTCTGTCCGGGTTTCTCGCCCATCTGCGATGCCATAAATCTCGCCGCCGAGCGGGCCGCTAACCGCCTCGGTTCCAGCATCAGAATCTTACGTCCGTGTAGCCAGGTAGCATCCAGCAACGCCAGCGGCACACGGGTAGTTTTACCCGCGCCCGGGGGGGCCTGCAGCAGAGCTGTGGTAGCTTGCTCCAGGGTTCGTTTAAGTTCTGGGAGAATGTGATCTATTGGGAGCACGTTAAATCAATCAAAAATAACGGTTCTGGCATGCCAGGCTTCTGGCCGGGGCACAAAGAAAACGAAGATCAGGCCAAATGCCAGTGCTGCCACCCCAATAACAAAAGCGGAAGCCAAAGTGCCGCCGGCATCCAACCACTGCTTGGTTAGCCAGGGGCCGACCATTTGAGTGAAGCCGTATAGGGCGACCATGGCGGCCGACAGCCGGGGGCCTTGGTGTGGATGTAGCGCGCGGCCAATACGCTGGGTGAGCAATACGGTTCCCAGGAAAGTGCTACCAATCAGAGCGGCACATAACATCAAGCCAATAGCCCCGGGCAAGAGTACGGCGGCCAGCACACCTGCCAGCTGAATTAAAAAGTTGAGTTTCAGCGCGGGTATGTCGCCCATATTTGTTCCGAGTTTATTCCACAGCCAGGCGGCTGGAATGGTGCACACAGCTACGATTAGCCAGGCTCCATCGAGTAGCCAATGGTCGGCTTCCAGCTCCAGCCTCGCCAACAATGGCAAGAAGGTCATGGGAAGGATATAACCCAACCCGGCGCCTGCGTAGGACAGAAAAAGGGGAATACTGGCACGGTCTATCAGTGGAGTGGTGGTTGCAGCCTGGCCGTCATCGCTGCTCCGCTGGTGATCCTCCAGCTCTAGGCTGGATAGCCGAAACACACCCCATATAGCCAAAGGAATGGAGGTCAGAGCCACTGGCCACCAACGCGCCGCACCTTCAAGCCAATCAGCACTGCCGGAGACCAACCCGCTGGACATCAGCAAGCCCAGGCCCACGCCTATGTATACAAGCCCGCTCATGCTGGACCGATTACGCAACACCAGCCATTCGAGAATCAGCGCCGGCGCTTGTACGAAAACAACACCATTTGCGACACCGTTCAGCCAGCGGCTGGCCGAGATAGCGGTCAGGTTGTCCGTTTGAGTAACAACAAGCGTGGTGATGACGTGCAATACCAAAAAGGCGGGTAGCATAACGCGGATATGACTGACCCGATGCCAGCGAATCGCCAGCAACGCGCCCACCAGATAGCCGAAGTAGTTCCAGGTAGCTATGGCTGCACCTTCTGGCGCGGTGAGCTGGCCGTCGTCTATCAGGTAGGGCAACAGCGGGGTGTATACAAAGCGGCCGAGTGTGTGCACAACCAGAAGCACGACGGCGCCAGCGGCCAGCACGCCAAAGAGCTCTTTCGGGGTTGTGGTGTTCTGTTGGTACATGCTGTGGGTTCCGGCGGGTGAGTTTTCAGCCGTGCAGTCTATGCGAGTCCCGCAGCCGTGTCAGTTTGACCTTGCCAGAAAACCACCTTGAACCGAATCAAGACTCGGCGTTTTCGCGATTAGTTTTGGCCCACTGATAGATGCGTTCAAAAGCCTCTGCCAATTGCTCAGGGTTATGAGGCGGCTGAATCAATGCCGCCAACTGGCCACCGGGGTTCAACAGTGCAAAGTGCCCACTGTGGTCGACCAGTAGCTCCCCGTCCACATCGCGATGCACAAACACCGCGCTCAGGCTTTGAGCCAGTGCTCGCAGTGTGTCCAAATCCCCGGTCAGACCGTGAAAGTTTTCACCGAAAAACGCCGTATAATCCTTAAGTTTTTCAGGGGTGTCATGTTCAGGATCCGCGGTAACCAGAAGGTAATCCGGCTGAGGCAGCTCGCTCGAAAGCAGTTTATTCATGCGCCGCAGGTTAGCCATGGCCGCCGGGCAAACATCCGGGCAGTTTGTATAGCCCACAAACGCAAACGTCCACCGGCCCCGGAGGCTTTCCCGGGTAACGGTTTCCCCATTTTCGTTAGTCAGGGTAAATTCTGTGAGCTGTCGTGGCTGGTCATAGACATAGGTGTTCATGTCGGCAAGATCCGGAGCTCGGACTGGCTCGCCACTGTCTACCAGAAAAACCTGGCGCCCAACAACCAAACCAAAAATCAGTACCACGAGTAAAAAAAGTACAAATAACGTCACCTGAACTGAACGATTCATCATTGCTCCAATTAGCCGACTCCGCAGTAACGCAGGGACAGTAGGAGGGGTGCCTTTTCTGCCGGGAAAAAATGTCTGAGCGCAGCGAGTTGTTTTTCCCAGAAGAAAAGGCACCCTTCCTGCTGGCGCGTCTACACCAAGTCAGAAAAATACAAAATGATCTACAAGAAGTACCACAAACAAGGCCATCAAGTAAGTGATGGAGTATTTGAAGGTGTTTAGTGCTACTCGGCGATCGTCGCCTTTCAATAACCGTATGGCGTAGTAAAGGAAGCGCAGGCCAAGGATCAACGCACCAGCAAGATAAATCCAGCCGGACATGCCTGTAACGAACGGCAGCAGGCTGACTGCCAGTAACATCAAGGTATAAAGCAGGATGTGCAGCTCAGTGAATTTATTGCCGTGGGTAACTGGCAACATGGGAATGCCTGCTTTCGCATATTCTTCTTTGCGGTGAATGGCCAAGGCCCAAAAGTGCGGCGGGGTCCAAGCGAAAATGATCAAAACCAGCAACAGTGCATGGCCTTCTACCTGGCCAGTTACAGCAGTCCAGCCCAGCAGTGGCGGCATGGCGCCTGCCAGGCCGCCAATGGTGATATTTTGGGGCGTTGCACGTTTCAGGAACAGGGTATAAACGCCAGCATAGCCTACCAGGGATGCCAGGGTGAGCCATGCGGTCAGGTGATTCACCTGCCACATTAATACCACCATGCCCATACCGGCCAGCAAGGATGCAAACAGGATCGCTTCTACCGGGGAGACTTTGCCGGTAGCCACGGGACGCTTGCGTGTGCGGGCCATGACAGTATCTATCTTCTGGTCCACTACGTGGTTAACCACGGCTGCGGCGCCGGCAAGAAAAGCTATGCCAAGGTTGCCCCAGATCAGCACACTCAAGCTGGGTAGCCCAGGTGTCGCCAGTAGCATGCCAATGGCCGATGTCAGGATCATCAACGCCACAACGTTAGGCTTGGTCATTTCCAGATAATCCCGCCAGGAAACAGTCCGTGCGGATTGGCTGGTCACGTTTTGGGCCGGCAGTACGTCCACTTGCTCACTCATGCCGCAATCTCCTGATGCATTATCTTTGTGTGTGGTGCTCTTGCAGCTTGTGTCTGAGGCAGCAGATGATGCTGCCATATCAGGTATATTACCGACAGCAGCAGCCCGGCACCCATGGCGTTGTGGGCCACTGCAACAGGCAGCGGAATATGGAACACAATATTGGCGAGCCCCAGGGTAATCTGTGCCACCAGCGCCGTGGTAACAAGTAGCACAGGGCCACGCAGCTCGCGGTTGTCGCTCCGACGCCAGATTAACGTCAGCAAGCCTGCAAAATACGCCAGAACCACCAAGGCACCCACGCGGTGGGTTACGTGTATAGCTACCCGACCATCTGCTGTTAGCTGACCGCCCAGATAGTTTGGACCAACGTGCTGGGTAATATCAAAGCCGTGTTGAAAATCCATGCCTTCTGGCCACCACTGACCCTGACAGGTTGGAAGGTCTGTGCAGGCGACGGCTGCGTAGTTGGCGGCGGTCCACGCGCCCAGAGCAATCTGCATAATCACCAACAGCAAACCAACATAGAGCCATGGTCGAAGGCTGATCACGCTGGACATTGCTCTGGCTGGTTTTGGCATGGCTTGCGATGCAGTGCTCGCAGAGCTTGCCTGAACCCCTGAGAACTTTCTGAGCCGCAGTACCAATAAGGCCAGCAGGCTAAGCGTTGTAAAGCCACCCAGCAGATGCAGAGCCACAACTTGCGGCCAAAGTTTCAGGGTGACCGTCCACATGCCAAAGGCTCCCTGCAACAGGATAAAGCCGGCAATGAACAGAGGCAATTTGAAAGGCACACCGCTGCGGCGCTTGCGCACTGCGCTGCCGGCCAGGCCGAACACCACCAAACCCAGCGTGCCGGCGGCGTAGCGGTGAATCATTTCCGGCCAACCTTTGGCTACATCCACCGGTGTGTCCGGGAACCGCGCATTGGCAATGGCAATGTGCGAGTCGCTCTGGGGTACGGTTAGAAAGCCGTAACACCCTGGCCAGTCCGGGCAACCCAGCCCGGCATCGGCCAATCGTGTCCAGGCGCCAAGCATAATCACCACAACGGCGAGAATCACTGAAAAAGTCGCCCAGTTAACCATGGCTCTGGTTTTTGGTTGGCTGTGGGTAGACAGATGGTTCAAGGCTGCTCCTCCAGACTGATGTCTCAGCCCACCTGTGACAGTTTTAGAAGGTGTTTCAGATCCTTGAGTATGTCCTTACCCGTGTTCTCGGGGCCGTGATGCATCATCACGTTGCCAAATGGATCAATCAACATGATGCGCGGCTCCCGCTCCGGGTTAATCCCTGCGGGCCAGGTTGGCGCAGCGCCGGCAGTAGGCACCAAGCGCTCCATTAACGGGTATTCCGTGGGTAAGCGCGCCGTCAAATCGTCGGTAATATCACCTAATACCGCAGCCCGGGATACACGGTCGGCATTTTTGCCCAGCGCGATGTTGGCTTGCCGGGCCAGGTAGAGTAGCTCTTCACAGCGGCTGTCGCACTCACTGGCAGCAACCACCATAAGCCACTGGGGATCCGTCTGGCCGGCACTAAAGCGTTTGGCCAGAGGCTCTCCTGAAAGCGTTTCAAGGTTCAGTGCCGTCACGGACGCTGGCGGTGTGATCAGCACCCCTTGGTTGGTGTGGCCAGCAGGGTTCAGCCAGCCTGTATAGTACATTATGGTGGCTAGAATCATTGGCCCAAAGCCAAGTGCAAACAGTAAAAATGCGGTACGCCGGCCCCTGCGAACCTGTTCGGGCGTGGGGCCGTTCGTTTCTTTCCGCGGGGGTGTCCGGCTAGCCGTTGTCGTTGTCATCATTGGATCCTGTCTTTCGGTAGCTCGCGACTACAGTCAATATAGCCAGCACCAAGGCGAGCGCAAACCATTGTGTGGCATATCCGTAATGGGTTTGCGGCCCCATTAAATCCGGTTTCCAGTCTGCGCGATAGGCTCCTGGCTCATCGCCATCTTGCAGCCGGATGACAGCGCTTGGCAACTGCGCAATCTCCGCTCTTGCTACCGACACCGGAAGCGCCTGTACTCGCCTTGGCCAGCCTTCCGCAGGCGTGGAATCGCCCGATAAAACCGGCGGCTCCGGGTAGGGGCTTATCCGGCCGGTTAGGCTAAATATACCTTCGGGGGGAAAAACATCCGGAAGTTCATCGCGCGTTCTTGGAGCCGCTATCCAGCCTCGATTAACAAGCACCGGCGGGCCCTGAAGCGGATAAAAATCTGTCAGGACTTCGTACCCGGCCCGGCCGTCGCGGGTTCGATTATCCAGCAGCCAACTGTGTTCGCCAAAAAGACCGGTAACCGTAACTGGTCTGCCGTTATCTAGCCCGCTAGCCACCTGCTCTGGCCAACCAAGATTCTGAGCTTCCTGCTGCCACTGTTCAAGCAGAATCTGCTTCTCTTCCGCCCGGTTTAATTGCCAGATACCCAAACACACCAACAGCGGTAAAAAGGCACCCGAAAAAACCATCAGTTGCCAGTTCAGCTGCCATTTTCGAGGGCGTTTCTTTACCTCCGTCATGGTCTGCTATAGTGAATCTGGCAGAAACCAGAACAAAAGACCAGAGATCTCTTTATGCTCAAAGCCCTTATTATCTTTCTCATGCTTGCCGTAGTTGCCAGCCTTTTCAGCGGTCTGTTTTTTCTCATTCGAGATGGCGGAAAAACCAATCGAGTGGTGAACTCCCTCGCTGTGAGGGTCACGCTGAGCATACTTCTACTGGCCGTTATTCTTCTGTCGCTGTGGCAAGGGAGCCTGACACTACACCCGACTCCCTGAGCCTGACCACACTCCGTTGTTGCCTCAGATGACATACACAAATACAAACAAGCCCAGCCATACCACGTCCACAAAGTGCCAATACCAAGAGGTTGCCTCAAACCCAAAGTGGCTGTCGGCTGTGAAGTGCCCCTTGTGAATGCGGATCAGCATGATGATTAGCATTAACGTGCCAAGCGCAACGTGAAAGCCGTGAAAGCCGGTGAGCATGAAGAAGGTGCTGCCGTAGATACCAGACTGAAGCGTCAGGTTAAGCTCCTGATAGGCGTGCATATACTCTTCTGCCTGCAGAAACAGAAAGACCAGGGCCAACACGATTGTGGCTGCAAGCCAGATTTTTAGTTTCTTTCGGTTGTCAGCTTTAATGGCATGGTGAGCGACTGTCACAGTAAATGACGAAGTGACAAGAAGAATGGTGTTTATCAGGGGCAAACCCCAAGCACCAATGACAGATTTCGGAGCAGGGAAGGCCTCTGGATCCGGGTTATTGATTAACGGCCAAGTGGCCTGAAACCCTTCCCAGAGCATGTTAGAACTGCCTCTGTCGCCCTCACCACCAAGCCAGGGCACAGCGAACACGCGAGCGTAGAAAAGCGCGCCGAAAAATGCAGCAAAAAACATGACTTCCGAGAAGATAAACCAACTCATACCCCAACGGAAGGAGCGATCCATCTGCGGGCTATAAAGGCCACTACGGCTTTCCTTGATCACGCTGCCAAACCATCCAAACAGCATGTAAATCATGATCAACATACCGACAGCAAAGATCATCCAGTCGCCGCTCGTGCTTTGGCCCTGGTTGCTACTGACCATAATTGAGGCAGTGCCGTAGAGGGTCACTCCAAGGCCGACTGTGGCAATAATAGGCCACTTACTCTGTTCGGGAACGTAATAGCTCTGATAGTCCGCCATAGCAATCTCCGATGGCTTATCCATTATCGATTATTGTTGTGTTTGTAAGGGCCACCTGCGGCTCGCCCTGATCATAAAGCGTGTAGGACAGCGTTAGCTTGGTGATGTGGCTGGGTAAATCCTGATCCACAATAAACACCAGAGGCATCTTCGTGTTCTGCCCCGCCGCCAGTGGCTGCTGGTTAAAGCAGAAGCACTCGGTCTTGTGGAAGTACAGCGTGCCTTCCGATGGCGACAGGCTGGGCACTGCTTGCCCCACCATATCCCGATCGGTCGGGTTCTCCGCGTAAAAGTTCACGGTGGTGGCCTCGCCAGGATGCACTTCAACACTGCGCAAAACCGGCCGAAATACCCAAGGCATATCCGGCCCATTTTGCGCCAGGAACTGCACTTTAACCGTGCGGTTCATATCTACCGCCGAGGCCTCTGTTGACTCATAACGGCCACTGGTTTTGCCATTGATGCCTGTGATGTCACAGAAAACATCATACAAAGGCACCAGCGCGAAGCCAAAAGCAAACATTCCGACCACGCCGGCAAGGCACCAGCGTATAACCCGTGCATTGCTGCGCGGAGGGGCGGGCTTGTGTGCCGGTTGCTCAGCCATAATTGCCGGCCTCCTATTTCACTTCTGGGGGAGTGGAAAAGGTGTGGTAGGGCGCCGGTGAGGGTATTTCCCACTCAAGCCCTTCTGCACCGTCCCAAGGATTGGCAGGTGCTTTTTCACCACCTCTGGCACACTTCACAACAATCAGGAGAAACAGCAGCTGGGTGGAGCCGAACATAAAGGCGCCCACGCTCGACACCATATTGAAATCAGCAAACTGCAGCGCATAATCCGGAATCCGGCGCGGCATCCCGGCAAGGCCAAGGAAGTGCATCGGGAAGAACGCCAGGTTCATGCCGATAAACGACAGCCAGAAATGGGTTTTGGCCAGGGTTTCGTCATACATGTGGCCGGTCCACTTGGGCAGCCAGAAGTATGCCGAAGCAAAGATGCCGAATATAGCGCCGGGCACCAGTACGTAATGGAAGTGAGCAACCACAAAGTAGGTGTCATGGTACTGAAAGTCTGCCGGAGCAATTGCCAGCATAAGACCGGAGAAGCCGCCGATGGAAAACAAAATTACAAAGGCAATGGCAAACAGCATGGGTGCTTCGAAGGTGAGCGAGCCCCGGAACATGGTGGCCACCCAGTTGAACACTTTCACACCTGTTGGCACGGCAATCAGCAAGGTGGCGTACATGAAGAACAATTGTCCGGCCACGGGTACGCCTACGGTGAACATGTGGTGCGCCCATACCAAGAACGACAGCAACGCAATAGCCCCCACCGCATATACCATCGAGGCATAACCAAACAGCCGCTTACGGGAAAATGCCGGAATGATATGCGATATAGCCCCGAACGCCGGCAAGATCATGATGTACACCTCGGGATGCCCGAAGAACCAGAAAACGTGCTGGAACAGAACCGGGTCACCGCCGCCAGCAGCGTTGAAAAAGCTGGTGCCGAAGTTAATATCCATCAACATCATGGTTACCACACCCGCCAGCACTGGCATTACAGCGATCAACAGAAACGCCGTGATTAACCAGGTCCATACAAACATGGGCATTTTCATCAGCGTCATACCCGGGGCCCGCATATTCAGCACCGTGGCGATTACGTTGATCGCGCCCATGATTGATGACACACCCATGATGTGGATGGCAAAAATAAAGAAGGTCGTGCTCGGTGGCCCGTAGGTAGTGGACAGAGGCGCATAGAAGGTCCAGCCGAAGTTGGGCGCACCGCCTTCCATAAACAAGGTAGAAACCAGAATGAGAAAAGCACAGGGCAGCAGCCAGAAGCTCCAGTTATTCATTCGTGGCAAGGCCATGTCCGGCGCGCCGATCATCAACGGGATCATCCAGTTTGCCAAGCCAACGAACGCCGGCATAACAGCACCGAAGACCATGATCAGGCCGTGCATGGTGGTCATCTGGTTAAAAAATTCGGGCTGAACAATTTGTAGTCCCGGCTGGAACAGTTCTGCCCGAATTACCATCGCCATGGTCCCCCCCAGGAGGAACATAGTGAAGCTGAATATCAGGTACATTGTCCCGATATCTTTATGGTTGGTCGTCAACAGCCAACGGCTAATGCCGCTGGCTGGGCCGTGATGATGATCCTGTGCGTGGGTATCTGCAACCGCACTCATTAAAACCCCCGTTACCGCCAATTATTGTGGCTGGTGATCGCTGTTATTTGGCGTGGATTACTGTTGATTCTTGTAATCGAAGATTTCTTTTGGCGTGACCATGTCACCCACCTTATTACCCCAAGCGTTCCGCTCGTAGGTAATGATGGCGGCTAGATCGGCTTCATTCAGCTGACCACCAAAAGCCTGCATCGCCGTACCGGATTTACCGTTCACCACAATATCGATGTGTGCGGCCATTTCACCGGTCGCAATGGCGCCTCCCTTCAGTGCTGGGAATGCGGGTGGCGCGCCGCTGCCATCTGCCTGGTGACAGGCCGCACAGTTAAGGGCGTAGGCTTTTTCGCCGCGCGCCATCAGCTCTTCCATGGTCCAGTCTTTCTCGGTGAGCTCACGCTCTTTTTCAGCTGCCGCTTTCTGGTCGGCAACCCACGTGTTGTATTCCTCTTCCGGCACCGCCTTTACAACCACTGGCATAAAGCCGTGGTTCTTGCCGCACAGTTCAGTGCACTGGCCACGATACGTGCCCGGCACGTCTACGCGGGTCCAGGCTTCATTGATAAAACCGGGGATGGCGTCTTTTTTAACGCCAAAATCTGGCACCCACCAGGAATGGATAACGTCGTTTGCCGTCAACAGAAAGCGAACCTTCTTGCCCACTGGAATCACCATGGGGTTATCCACTTCCAGCAGATAGTTCTCGCCTTTGGTCTGCCGGTTACTGATCTGGTCAGCAGGCGTTGTGAGGTTGGAAAAATAGCCGAAATCTTCGTTGATATACTCGTACTGCCACTTCCACTGGTAACCGGTCACCTTAATATCTATGTCCGACTCTGTGGTGTCGTACATATCAACCAGCGTTGCGGTAGCAGGAATCGCCATAATGACGAGAATGACAAGTGGTATAAGCGTCCAGAGAACCTCAACCAGAGTATTCTCGTGGAAGTTCGCAGGTTTTGCGCCCTGGGATTTTCGATGGGCGAAGATAGACCAGAACATAATCCCGAACACAACGACGCCTATGGCAACGCAGATCCAGAAAATGGTCATGTGAAGGTCGAATATATCGTTACTGGTACCGGTCACCCCGGGGGTCATGTTTACCGTCCAGTCCGCAAAGGACAGAGCCGGAAACGACAGACCACCTAACAGGGCACCTGCCCGCTGAGCGTGCACGCGCATACTGTGTCTCCACAGAGTGTTATTCTTGTCGGATTTTGCGTAATCCCTCTGTCCTCAGCCGACGCTCGCATTCGCCGGAAAAGTTCAGAGTGAAAGCCTGCTTATGAATACATCACCGTGCATTATAGACACAGATCAAGAAAATACGAAAAAACCGGTTAAACCCAAAATGACTAAACAATACTATTTAAGAAGAAAATAGAATATGGCACTCAAGCTTTCCGTGACAGACAAGCGTTTATGGGCTCTGGCGTGGCCGCTGATGCTCACCAATCTCACGGTTCCATTACTGGGGCTGGTAGATACAGCGGTACTTGGGCACCTGGAAAGCCCAGTGTATCTTGGTGCAGTGGCGGTTGGCGCCAATCTGTTCAGTATTCTGTACTGGACATTCGGCTTTATGCGCATGGGCACAACCGGGCTCGCCGCCCAAGCCTGGGGCAAGCGCGACAGTTTTAGCCAGGTGGCACTGTTGCTACGTTCAATGATGCTGGCGGTGGGTATCGGCCTGCTGCTCATTCTGTGCCATCAGCCTCTGATAAAAACCGGGCTGGCGCTGATGAACTCAAGTGCAGGCGTTACCGAACTTGCTGCCGAGTATGCAGCCATAAGAATCTGGAGTGCGCCGGCGGTGCTGTGCCAATACACGCTTGTCGGCTGGCTGATTGGTACCCAGTACGCTCGCGGCCCGATGATCATGCTGATTGTAGCCAACGGTTTGAATATCGTGCTGGATGTGCTGTTTGTGACAGTACTCGGCTGGAACAGCCAAGGCGTGGCCATTGCCACCGTCATCGCGGAGTACGGGGCGGCCAGCATCGGTTTTGTTATCGTGCTAAAACGCATGCCCGATGGACAAAGGCTCACTCGCGAACTGTTCGGAACCCTTGCGGATTATTTGGCCATTCTGCAGGTAAACCGCTACATCATGGTTCGCACCATAGCCTTGCTACTGGTGCTGGCGTTTTTCACGGCCCAGGGGGCCCGCCAGGGCGATACCATACTGGCGGCCAACGCGGTGCTGATCACCTTTCTGCTTCTGATCTCCAATGCCCTGGACGGTTTTGCCAACGCCGCCGAAGCGCTGATTGGTGAGTCTGTGGGCAAAGGCAGCAAGAGCCGCTTTCTTGTGGTGTTCCGCTGCGCGCTGCGCTGGTCCCTTTGGGGCTCGCTGTTATTGACCGTCCTGTTTGTTGTCGGTGGCCACGGCCTGATTGCTCTGCTGACTGGCATTGAAGAAGTGCGCATCACCGCTTGGCAATATTTGCCTTGGCTATGGCTGCTGCCGTTCGTGTCCGTATGGGGGTTTCTTTTCGACGGTGTGTTTATTGGTGCCACCCGTACCCGGGAGATGCAAAACACCATGCTATTTTCCACACTTGGGGTTTTTGCCCCGGTGTGGTGGCTAACCACAGGCTGGGGCAACCACGGGCTCTGGTTTTCTCTCATCTGCCTTATGCTCGCCCGCGCAGCAAGCATGGGTTGGCTGTGCTGGTCATACACACGCAACGACCAATGGTTCCGTGCTCGATAGCCCGAGGGCGATTGTTAACAATATCTGACAGTCCAGGAATCGCAGGCCAGCAAATCTCGTCTACACTTGTCAGAAATGATGGGCGTCATGCAGTGGTAAGCGGAAATATCCGGCTGCGGGTTAGTTGCCCGGTTACTTATCGCCCGTTACAGGAGGCGTCTTGCGACCTCAATTTATTCAGACACCGGCATGTCCTCAAATGACTCCACAGGCAGTCCTAGAGATCATTGACCACGCACGGCGTAAGGAGGCCCGCTCGGGTACCTTTCTGAAGCTTTTGCACAAGAAGGCTGCGGCGCTGCCCCCTGCTGTGACAATTGAGGGATTCCAGCCTGCCTCGTGTCTGTTCCAATTCGCCATTGAGTACATCGAAATGGCGCCGCGGCTTATAGAATGCGTGGATGCTTGTGCACGGGAAGCCGGCACGGCTCAGCTGTTTGATCCGTTTGTGAAGGCCGCCACCGGTTACTTCACCGAGCCGTCAGCACTGCTTGTGCGCTACGATGGCTTGGACGGCCTCCTGATACGCGCCTACCTTTGTCACCGCCTGATGGAAGAAATGCACGAAAATAATCACTCCATCAGAACCGGCGGACTTGTCGATATGGAAGCAACTCGTGCTAATCTGCTGGTTCACGAGCTGATTGGCGAGCCCTTCGCAAACGAACTGGACGATTCAATCACCGTCACCGTGCTGCAAATTGCCGGCACGCCGGATTATTACGAACTTAACCTCGACCCCTTCGTTAAACAGGTGAATAACGACGCTTGGAACTGGATGCGGCACTACTGGGAAAGCCTTCTGACCCGCAACCACATCCACTTCTCCCTTGGTTCCGGCTTGATATGATCCGGCCGAGGAGGGTTCTGCGTAATTGAAAGGTCCAAATTCAACATGAGAATACCAACGCTTTTTCTGCTGGCAGGTTGCCTGCTATCTACGCCTCTGATAGCTGAGCAGCTCACAGTGCGAGTGCTGCTCGCTGGCGGCGACAGTCCCGTGCCCGGAGCGGTGGTGTACCTGAACAATGGCAGCCACGCGACCCCCATACAGGCCGAGGTGGTGCAGAAAGATCGTATGTTTCATCCCCACGTACTGATTTTACCCGCAGGTTCTAGCGTTGACTTTCCTAACAGGGACAACACCCAGCATCATGTCTACTCGTTTTCACCAGCGAAACCCTTCAACCTTGAGCTTTATGCAGGCAAGCCCGAAGCTGCGGTCGTGTTCGACCAGCCAGGTATTGTCGAGCTCGGCTGCAATATTCACGACCACATGCAAGCGTTTATTGTGGTGGCAGACACTCGCGCCATCGGCCAAACCAATGAGCTAGGAGAAGTCACCCTTGCATTGGATTTCGGCACTGCCCCAGCACCCGACTCCCTCAGCCTGAATATCTGGCACCCTCGCCTGCCGGACAATACCCGACCATTAATCCGGGAAATAGATGGCGCTCACCAGGCCACCACTGCAACACAAATCATTAGGATTGAGCTCGACCCCGAGCCACGTCACGAAGGCCATTTGGATGATCTCCAAAATCGCTTCCGGGAGCTTTGATGGGTAGCACGGTGAACCGGATCGGGTTCCGCGGTCGTCTTGTTACGGCCATGATCGCCCTGGTCGCTCTGGTCAGCCTGCTGATAGGTGCACTGTTGATGGTGTACCTGTTCGAGGATGAAAAGCGCCGGGCTTTGGAGCAGCTCAGCATAGCCGAACGCCTGACCAACGAAGTCATCGAGCGCCGCACTGACCTGGAGCTTTCCCGGCTGAGCGTGATTGTGCGCGATTTCGGCTTCCGATCCGCCATCGCCAGCCGCGATCCGGCCACCCTCAGTAGCGCTCTGGAAAACCACAGTGAGCGCGTTGGGGCAGACTTTGCATTGTTACTGAACCGCCAGGGTAAGCTTCTCGCATCCACACTGCCCCGTTCTGTGCCCGACATTGGCCCTACGCAACTCGCCAACGCCCGTAAAAACGGGTCTGACCGCTCACTCCTGACCATCGATGAGCGTGGCTATGAAGTGCTGGTTATCCCGGTAGAGGCGCCCGGATTGCGGGCTTGGCTGGTAGCCGGGTTCGAGCTGGATCAGGAGCTGGCCAACATTATTGCCGGGCTCAGTGGCAGTTCCGTTATTTTCCGCACAAGCACAAACAATCCAGGCGGCTTCACCAGCTTTGCCGCATCGACGGATATCGACAGCGCCGTGGAGCCGGCGTTACTCAAATCGGCTGGTGGTCACAACTTTATAGAGAGCGCCCGCTACTTCACTCGCACGCTGAATCTCGGCGCATCCGGGCGAGACACCTTCGAGGCACTCCTGATGATCAGCCGGGAGGCGAGCTTGCAGAACTATTACAGTCGTGCTCTGGAAATAGCCCTGCTGGTCGCGGTGATTATGGCCCTTGCCGCAGTGCTGGCACTGCTCATCGCACGGCACCTGGGCCGGCCGGTGTTGCAGCTTGCCCAATACGCCCACGCAGTCGGGCAGGGGCTAAACCCACAGGCGCCTGACATTCGTACCGGCGGTGAACTCCGACAGCTTCGGGATACCCTGCGCGATACTCTGGCCCAGCTAACCCGGCGTGAAGCCGAAATCCGCTATGCCGCAACCCATGATGAAGTAACAGGACTGGGCAACCGTAACGCCCTGATGCACACGGCAAAGGAAAGCTTCAGGGCGGAGGAGCCTTGCAGCATGATTGGGCTACGTGTGAGCGACCTTTCTAACATCAACGACACCCTTGGTCTGGAGTTTGGCGACAAAATACTGCAGGTCCTCTCACAGCGGCTAAGTGACGAACTTCCAGATGCCAGCCTTATAGCACGAACCGGCGGTGGCGAGTTTCTGGCACTGATTCCGGAGCACAGCCTGAACGCGCTGGAGCAGCGGGCGCTGGCTTTGCATGCCAATGTCGAGTCACCCCTGAATATCGACAGTACGCCGTTTTCGCTACGCACGACCCTTATAACACTTCAGCTGCCCGCTGACGCCAACAATACCAACGAGTTAAGACGGCGTATAAACCTGACCTTCGAGCAAGCCTTGCAGCAGGGCTTAGCTATCGCACGCTACAAACCAGGGCAGGACGAGAGCCATTTACGCGAACTCAAGCTGGTTTCCGACCTCCACAGTGCTATCCGAAACGGTGGCCTGCACATGAACTATCAGCCTAAACTGGAAAGCCGCACCGGGAAGCTAACTCAGGTGGAAGCTTTAGTTCGCTGGATACATCCGGAGCTGGGCTTCATATCACCAGAAGAATTCATCTTCCTGGCGGAACAATCGGGGCAGATTCACGATCTTACAGATCATATCCTGCAACAAGTTGCCGCCGACGCCCGAGCCTGGTTCCGCGCTGGTCTGGATGCAGGCGTAGCGATCAACCTTTCCGCAATGGACCTTACTTGGCCGGGGCTGACAGAACGCATAGCACGCATTTTTGCAGGCTGGCACCACAACATGGATCGCATCACTCTGGAAGTAACAGAAAGCGCCCTGATGGAAGATCCGGAAGAAGCCATGGCCACACTGAACAGCTTGCGGGCCCTAGGCGTTACGCTTTCTGTTGATGACTTCGGCACCGGCTACTCCTCCCTGTCCCAGCTGCGTAAACTGCCGGTTCAGGAGCTCAAAATAGACAAATCCTTTGTGTTGGATCTCGATACCGAGCCGCAGGATCAGCTCATTGTAAAATCTACCATCGATATGGCTCACGGCCTCGGCCTGAAGGTAGTCGCAGAAGGTATCGAGAACCTGAAAACCTGGAAGCTACTGCAAGCCTGGGGTTGCAACGTAGGCCAGGGTTTCTATCTGAGTCGCCCGGTTTCTGCAGCGGATCTTGTCCAGACAGCAGCCACCATTACCGAGCGCCAGCAGGAGCTGGCGAGCATTACGCCGGAGCATTTGTCATGACGTTTTTTCTCAACAAGCTGCGGGCAAGGAAGTTCTTGCCTCTACTAACTCTGGGGCTTCTTGCCTCGCCCGTGGCTATGGCAGATGTGGGCAGCCGAATTTGGGCAACCGGTGGCGTGACCAGCATAGAAGGCAGCGCCGGCGGCGGACTCGTGCCCTGGGCGATGCTTGGCAGTTACGCCGACGACGAAGAATGGGGTGGCACCCTGGCCCTGAGCCGAGCCGAAGTGGACGACTACACGCTCGCCGTTGCCGGCGCCGGCTTGAACTGGAATAACCGGGTTGAGGTGACCGTCGCGCGCCAGACACTGGATCTCGACAGTTTGGTATTCGCCCTCAAAGACGGCTTTGGGCTGGAGCAGGATGAGCTCAATCAGGACATTTTCGGGTTGAAAGTACGACTGGCTGGCGATGTGCTATACAGCCCATGGGGGCAATGGTCTGCAGGCATACAGCACAAACGGCAGCGGGATTTCACTGTGCCCAACGCTATCGGAGCCCGGGATGACAGTGGCACAGATGTGTACGTGTCCGGCTCCAAAGTGTTTTTTGCCGCGGTTTTTGGCCGCAATTTGCTGGTGAACGCGACGGTGCGCGGCACTCGTGCCAACCAGGGCGGCCTGCTAGGTTTTGGCGGCGACCTGAATAACGGCTACGAGGTGATGGCGGAAGGCGGTGTCGGTGTGTTTATCAACCGACAATGGCTGCTGGGCGCCGAGTACCGGCAAAAACCGGACAACCTGAGTTTTGCACGGGAAGACGACTGGTGGGATGTGTTCATCGCCTGGGTACCCGATCGCCGGCTGGCTGTAACGGCGGCATTCGTTAATCTTGGCGATGTCGCCACCCTGAAAGATCAGCAGGGTGTTTATCTGTCGCTGCAGGGGAGTTTCTGATCATGGGGCTGAGCGCAAGCAAGACATACATCGCCGTGCTTTTGATCTTCGCAGGGCTTGTCTTGAGTGGCTGCCAAAGCCATCCCAGCGAGTCTGACAACAGCCTGTATCTGCAACTCGGAGAGCGATCCGGTATCGCCGATGTGGTAGAAGATCTGCTCTATTTGATTGTTGCTGACGAGCGCATTAACCATCAGTTCAAGGGCATAGATGTTGCGCAGTTCCATCGCCACCTTACCGACCAGCTATGTGAACTCAGTGGCGGCCCATGCACATATTCGGGGCGCGGAATGCGGGAGGCCCACTCAGCAATGGGTATCACCAACACCCAGTTTAACGCGCTGGCAGAAAACCTTATTCTAGCCATGGAGGCAAACCAGATACCCCCGGTGGCACAGAACCGACTGATCAAACAACTGCTGCCGCTGTACCCAGACATTCGCCACCTCTGAGAACATGGGACAAAGACCAGAATGACTGAAAAAAAGATTGATATCCGACCCGGGCGCTACCGACACTATAAGGGCAAAGATTACGAGGTAATCGACATTGCCCGGCACAGCGAGACTGATGAAAAATTAGTGGTTTACCGCTGTTTGTATGGCGATTACAGCCTGTGGGTGCGCCCTTTAAACATGTTCCGGGAAACCGTAAACGTGGCAGGTGAACAGGTCCCACGTTTTGCTCGTATTGATCGGGACTGACCGTTACACAAGTTCTTTGACTCAGCTGGCCAATTACTGCACATTACCGCGTTTTCATAATCCCAGCCTTCGCAAGAAGGCCGCCTAACCCACTAAGCTACTTCCGGAGTTTTCCCATGAATGCCGTTGTCGCCGCGGTGCTAATCATGCTCGTGCTGAGCTTGGCCCGCATCCACGTTGTTGTTGCTCTTATTGTAGGTGCCGTCTCTGGCGGCCTGATTGCCGGGCTATCCCTGGAAGCCACCATCGATGCGTTTAACAGTGGCCTTGGCGGCGGAGCTACCGTTGCCCTGTCGTACGCCACACTCGGCGCCTTCGCCGTTGCCATTGGCAAATCCGGCCTGGCCCACGCGCTGGCAGACAAAACCCTCGCCATGGTTGGCCAGCAGGACAACAGCGCTGCGGCTAAAAGCGTGCGCTACATGATTATCGGCGTGCTGGTGCTGATTGCCCTGTCGTCACAGAATATCCTGCCCATTCACATCGCGTTCATTCCGCTGGTCGTGCCACCCATGCTCTACGTGATGGCCAAACTGAAAATGGATCGCCGCTTGGTCGCCTGTGCGCTCACCTTCGGTTTGATCACGCCCTACATGTTTCTGCCCATAGGCTTCGGCGGCATTTACCTTAACGAAATCCTGATGGCAAAAATCAGCGCCAACGGCGGCGAAACAGAAGGCCTGAGCGTTATGCACGCCATGGCGCTGCCAGCCTTGGGCATGCTCTGCGGCCTGCTGGTCGCCGTATTCTTCACCTACCGTGGCGACCGCGAATACGATCTGGAAGCCATTACCCGCACCGAGCGCGTAAATGTGTCTTACAGCCCGGGCACACTGATCATGGCCGTTGTCGCCATTGTCGTCGCCTTCGTGGTTCAACTCTGGCTGGGCTCGATGATTCTCGGTGCACTGGCAGGCTTCCTGCTGTTTAACCTCTCTGGCGTAGTAAAGTGGAAAGAGGCAGACGACCTGTTTACCGAAGGCATGAAAATGCTGGCCATGATCGGCTTCATCATGATCGCGGCCTCAGGTTTTGCGGAAGTGATGCGCGAAACCGGTGAAATCGCCACCCTGGTACAAAGCTCTGTAGACATTATCGGCAGCAACAAACCCATGGCCGCGTTGCTGATGCTGCTTGTTGGCCTGATGATCACCATGGGCATAGGCTCATCGTTCTCGACCATCCCCATCATCGCCGCCCTCTACGTGCCCCTGGCCCTGGAAATGGGCTTCAGCTCCCTCGCCATCGTAGCCCTGGTCGGCACCGCCGGCGCCCTGGGTGATGCAGGCTCCCCAGCGTCGGATTCCACCCTAGGCCCCACCGCCGGCCTGAACGTAGACGGCCAGCACAACCACATCTGGGATTCCGTGGTGCCCACGTTCTTGCACTACAACCTGCCATTGCTCGGCTTTGGGTGGTTGGCGGCTATGGTTCTCTGAGTTTGGAGTTGGCCTTCGTTACGTAGCCTGCTGGTTCTGAGGCTACGAGGTCACGGGGGTACTTTTCTTCTGGAAAAAAGCAACTCGCTGCGCTCAAACATCTTTTTTCCGCCAGAAAAGTACCCCCGCACCCTCTGAACACACGTTACAGATATCTTAGGGAAAAGATGGGGAGAGTAAGCGTTCTTGGCAAGGCTTTTACGACTCGCAACACTCAATTCCTGAAACCAAACCGTACTGAACGAACTGAACGAACTGAACGAACTGAACGAACTGAACTTCTTTATCTTTTAAACCAATCTATCTTCGCAGTAAGAACAAGAGGACGTGGGGGGATGTTTTTCTGCCGGGAAAAAAATGTCTGAGCGCAGCGAGTTGTTTTTTCCCAGAAGAAAAATATACCGCCGCGGCCTCGTACCCTGCCAACCCAGCAGGCTACAATCCTTAAAATCTCTAGTCCTCACTCCCAGCCTTAAAAAACACCACCTGCTTAACCGTATGATCGTCTTCGTTATCACGCGTGTTAACCCGAGTCTCTAACTCAGGGTTGGCAGGCGCCTCCAAATCCGCGATGGCATCGGTAAAACCGCAAGCCACACACTCCCGAACCTGCTTATCGGCATCGTCGGTGAACATCATAATCTTGTCCATCTCCGCACAGCGGGGACAAACTGCACCGGCTATAAAACGTTTAGGGCTCGCCATAACGTAACTCCAGATTAAAACCCCGGTGGCCATAACGACCACCGGAGAGGGTTGGATCAGGCCGCGTCATCCGTGATACCCGTCTGCTTCAGCAGAGCATCCACCTGCGGCTCACGACCACGGAACGCCTTGAACAGCTCCATTGGCTCCTGTGACCCGCCTTTTTCCAGAATGTTCTGCAGGAATGCCCGGCCGGTTTCCGGGTCAAAAATGCCCTTTTCCTCAAACAGCGAGAAGGCATCCGCAGCCAGCACTTCCGCCCACTTGTAGCTGTAATAACCTGCAGCATAGCCGCCAGCGAAAATGTGGGAGAACGAGTTCGGGAAGCGATTGAACTCGGGGCCGTCCACCACCGCAATGTCTTCGCGCACTTTGCGGTGCATGTGCAGCGGGTTGGTGGGGGCCTCTTCAGTGAATTCTGCGTGCAGGCGGAAGTCGAACAGGGAGAACTCCAGCTGCCGAACCATGGCCATGCCGGACTGGAAGTTTTTGGCCGCCAGCAGCTTCTGCAACAGGTCTTCCGGTAACGGCTCACCGGTTTCATGGTGGCTGGCAATCAGCGCCAGAGACTCAGGGTTCCAGCACCAATTTTCCAGGAACTGGCTGGGCAGCTCTACCGCATCCCAAGCCACGCCGTTGATACCTGAAACTTCCATGACATCCACTTGGGTCAGCATGTGGTGCAGCCCGTGGCCAAACTCATGGAACAAGGTGGTGACTTCGTCGTGGGTGAGCAGCGACGGTTTGCCGTTGACCGGTGGCGTAAAGTTACAGGTGAGGAACGCTACCGGTAGCTGCAGCTTACCGCGCAGGTTGCGCCAGCGTACCCGGCAGTCTGCCATCCAGGCGCCACCACGCTTGCCTTGGCGGGCAAACAGATCAAAGTAGAACCAGGCGATTGGTTCGCCGTTGCGGCTGATGCAGTAAGCGGTGGCATCTTCGTGCCAGGTTTCCACGTCTGGTTTGGCTTCAATTTGCACATCGAACAGTTTTTCCGCCACCCGGAACAATCCAGGCACCACTTTATCCACCGGGAACCAGGGGCGGAGGGTTTCAGGGGAAATATCGTAACGCTCTTGGCGCAGTTTTTCGCTGTAGTAGCCTACATCCCAGGCCTTCAAATCCTCCAGCCCGTGCTGGTCTTTGGCGAATGCTTTGAGCTCAGCATACTCTTTCTCCGCGACCGGCTTGGATTTAGCCGCCAGTTCGTTAAGAAAACCCAATACTTCGTCGCTGTCCCGAGCCATTTTGGTGGCAAGGGAGCGCTCGGCGTAGTTGTTGAAGCCAAGTAGCTTGGCCTGCGCGTGCCGGCGCTTGAGGATTTCAGCCATAACCTGAGTGTTGTCCCAGGTGCCACCGTCTGGCCCCACATCGGAGGCGCGGGTAACAAACGCTTCGTAGACTTCGTGGCGTAGCTCGCGGTTGTCACAGTAGGTCATAACCGGGAAGAAGCTGGGGAAGTCCAGGGTAATCACGTAGCCATCGAGCTCTTTTTGGCTGGCAGCCTGTTTCGCGCCTTCGATAGCGGATTCGGGTATGCCAGCGAGCTCTTCCACATCGGTGATGTGCTTGAACCAATGCTGGGTGGCGTCCAGAACGTTGTCGCTAAAGCGGTTGGTGAGCTCCGATAGCTCGCGCGATAGGGCCGCATACTGCTTTTTCTGGTCGTCGGGAAGATCTACACCCCCAAGGTGGAAGTCTCGCAAGGTGTTATCTACGGATTTGCGCTGGGCTTCGCTCAGTTCGCTGAAATCATCCCGGGCCGCAAGCTTTTTGTAGGCTTCGCACAGGGCGGCGTTCTGGCTCAGTTCGGTGCTGTATTCAGTGAGCTTTTCCAGGCAGTTTTTGTAGACTTTGCGCAGGTCGTCGTTGTTCATAACGCCATTGAGGTGCGAAATGACGGACCAGGCGTTGCTGAGCTTATCCTCAAGCGATTGCATGGGCTGGGCCAGGGTGTCCCAATCCGGGTCTTCGTTCTGAGCCAGGCTGGCGATTTTCACACGGTTTTCGCTGAGAATCTGGTCAATCGCCGTTTCCATGTGCTCGGTGCGCACATGTTCGAATTTTGGCAGCAAGTCATCAGTCAGTAATGGGTTATTCATGGATCCCCTTCTCAGCAATGAGTTGGTAAAGTAGCGTGACACGAGTAACGCTTAGCTATTGGGCCCCGGGAATGGAGTTCGGGGAATAGTTTCATCTAATGAGTATATGTAATGACGAATGTACGCTCTCACAAGGGTACCACGCCAGATTTAGGAGATCGCACTCTAGTGGATCCCAGCGCTGTGGTAATTGGTGATGTCAAAACCGGCGAAGATTGTTCCATCTGGCCAATGACGGTGGTGCGTGGTGACATGCACAAAATTCGCATCGGTGACCGCTGCAGTATTCAGGATGGATCGGTGCTTCATATCACCCATGCCAGCGATTATAACCCGGGTGGCTATCCCCTTATTATTGGAGACGATGTGACCGTTGGGCATAAGGCTTTGTTACATGGCTGCACGGTTGGCAGCCGGGTGTTAGTGGGTATGGGCTGTATTATTATGGATGGCGCGGTGGTGGAGGATGAGGTGATCGTTGCGGCGGGTTGTCTTGTGCCGCCGGGGAAAATCCTGGAATCCGGGCATCTTTATGTGGGCTCGCCCTGCAAGAAGGCACGGCGTTTAACGGACAACGAACGTACGTTTTTCAAGTATACGGCGGCTAACTACGTCAAGCTCAAAGACGAATATCTGGTTGATCAGAGCCGTTAAAGCAGGGAATGGTACAGACGATTCAGGGCAGGATTTCCACAGGCAAATCTCCCGTTGAAACCGCGTCATCGCATTCTGGATCGCGAATGGCAATTTCTACCCGCCGGTTCAGTGCTCGGTTTTCGGGGGTGTCGTTTGGGGCAAGGGCGTTGGTTTCCGCACGGCCGGCAGCCACGACTCGCTCTGCGGGTACCTGTTGGGTCATAACCAGTTCGTGCACCACGGATACGGCCCGGGCGGCGGACAGATCCCAATTAGAGCGGTATCGGCTGCTGGAGATGGGTTGGTTATCTGTGTAGCCAGAGACCAGCACGTCGCCGGTGCAGCCAGCTAACACGCCCACTACCCGCTCAATAATGGGGATCATTTCCGGTTTTATGGCTGCCTGGCCAGAACGGAAGGTGGCTTCTTCCGAGAATCGGATAACCACTTTGTTTTTGTCGTAATTGACACTCAAAGCCCCCGACGCCACTTCGTTCTCCAGTTCACCGATCATTCTGCTGGCCAGATCTATAACGCCGCCGGAAATAGCCGTAGACGCGGATTCCAGCGCTCGTTCATCAATGAATTCAGGCTCACTGGCCGTGGAATCCGTGGGCTCTGGCAGGGAGACTGTGTCTGACTCAACCAGAGTAATGGGCGAGCCTCCAATATTGTCGCCCAGTACGTTTTCAGAACCAAACGCGGCAGACATGGAGTTGGCCATAGCTTTGTATTTCTCAATATCCATTTCCGCAAACGACAACAGCAGAATAAAAAATGTCAGCAGCAACGTGGCAAGATCGGCAAAGGTAACGATCCACGCAGGTGTTTGGTTTTTCTGCCGGGGCTTGCGGGCTTTCTGGATAGTTTGCAAAACCTCAGGCCTCCCGCTCCGGCGCCAAACCCGTGCGCTGATCCGGTGTCACAAACGAGGAGAGCATTTCGGTCATTACCCGGGGGTTTTCACCACGCATGATGTTGCGTATGGATGTGATGATCAGAATCTGGTTGCGGCTTTCGTCTTCGCCTTTTAACTGGAGCTTGTCGGCCAGAGGAAGCGCAATCAGTTGGGCAATAAACGCGCCATAGAGTGTGGTTAGCAGGGCAACCGCCATGGCCGGGCCGATGGAGGAGGGGTCGTCCAGCGAGTTAAGCATTTGCACCAAACCCACCAGGGTACCTAACATCCCGATAGCCGGCGCAGACTCGCCAATGCCCCGGAATACTCGTTCCGCTACTTCATTGCGTTCGGCCATTTGCTGGGATTCCTGAGCCAGTGCCTCTTCAACCAGTTCAGGCGGGTGGCCATCTACACACAGGTTAATGGCTTTTTGCAGGAATTCATTGCCGGTCTGGTGGTTTTCCAGGCCCAGAATGCCCTCTTTGCGCACCACCATGGCAAGCACGCCTGCCTCGCGGATCAGCTCCGTGGGTCGTTCGACTTTATCCGTAAACGCGGCACTCATAGCCAGACGGAAAGCGCTCATCACAGAGGACATTCGGAATTTTATAAGCGTTACCGCGAAGGTGCCGCCAATAACTATGGCCAAACCCGGGAGATTGAGAAAGGTGAGAAGTGAGGCGTTTGCCAACATCGCCAACAGCACAATCAAAATACCGGCGACAAGCCCTACGAGGGTCAGAATGTCCATGCATAGCCCTTACGGATAGCTCTTACGGATTGTTGTATCTGGGACTGGCCCGGTGCGGTGCGCGCGCTCAATCGTTACGCAACGCATCAATGACCCGCGCTGTGTCCGGTTGCACGCCCCGCCACACAAGAAACGATTCGGCGGCCTGCTCAATCAGCATACCCAAGCCATCGAATACACGGACGGCGCCATTGTCCAGAGCCCACTGATTAAACGTGGTTGTCTGTAAAGAATACATCATGTCGTAAACAACTGTGCCGGCCGCGATCACATTTGTGCAAAGGGGTGGCAAGTCTCCCAGCAAGCTGGCACTGGTGCCATTTATGATGATATCAAAGGGCTGATCTGGTGTTTCAAACCCGCAGGCGTTCAGACGTGTCACGTCTGCCTCATCTGCAAACAGTGTAGCCAGTGCTTCGGCTTTGGCCACTGTGCGGTTTGCGATAGTCAGGCAAGCAGGCTGCTGCTCAAGCAAAGGGCCCAGAACGCCACGCACAGCCCCCCCGGCCCCCAGGATCAGTATCCGTGCACCTTTAAGCTGAACGCCATGATTGATCGTGAGGTCCCGCACCAGCCCCTGACCATCGGTATTGTCGGCCACCAGTTGGCCCTCACGGTTCTGGTACAGCGTATTGGCGGCACCCGCCTTTTCAGCTCTGGTCTCCCGGAGATCCGCCAGCGCCCAGGCCTGCTCCTTGAAGGGAACCGTTATGTTCAAGCCTTTGCCACCACTGTCAAAAAACTGATGAACCGTTGCCGCAAAGCCATCCAGGGGCGCCTGAATCGCTGTGTACTCCACGGGCTCGCCGGTATGCTTGGCAAACAGGCTGTGGATTCTCGGCGATTTGCTGTGGTTTATCGGGTGGCCCACCACCGCATAAAGCTCGTTGCTCATAGCTTACCTCGTTTACTGCGTGTCGCCGGCTAGCCAGTCGCGGCCGGTGAGGAAGTGCTCCGTTAGGCGAGCTTCTTCGCTACCGGCCTCCGGTACGCGGCTGTAATCCCAGCGCACCAACGGCGGCAGCGACATCAGTATGGATTCTGTGCGCCCACCGGACTGCAGGCCAAACAAGGTGCCACGGTCGTACACCAGGTTAAACTCTACATAGCGGCCGCGCCGGTAAAGCTGGAAATTCCGCTCGCGCTCGCCGTAAGCGTGGTCCATTCGGCGCTGCACAAGGGGTTCATAAGCTTCAATATAGCTGTTACCCACGGATTTCATCAGCCCGAAATCCTGCTCAAAATCCCCGGTGTTGTGATCATCGAAAAAAAGCCCGCCAACACCCCGTGGTTCATCCCGGTGGCGCAGGTAAAAGTAATCGTCGCACCAGTCTTTGTAGCGGCGGTATGTGTCATTGCCAAAGGGCGCACAGGCATCCTTTGCCGTCTTGTGCCAGTGCACGCAATCTTCATCAAAGCCGTAGTAAGGGGTCAGATCATAACCACCCCCAAACCAGTAAACCGGTTCGCTATTTTTCGGCGTGGCGATAAAGAACCTTACATTGGCGTGCGAGGTGGGCACATAAGGGTTGTTTGGGTGAATTACCAGGGACACACCCATAGCCTGCCAGGGTGCACCTGCCAAGTGGGGGCGGTGCGCGGTAGCAGACGCTGGCATGGTCTCGCCCATTACATGGGAGAAATTAACACCGCCCTTTTCGAAAATGCGGCCATTGCTGATCACGCGGCTTACACCGCCGCCGCCCTCAGGGCGATCCCAGGCGTCACGAACAAGCTCTGCTCCGCCTTCCAGCGCTTCCAGGCGCTGGCATATGGTGTCTTGCAAGCCAAGCAGATACTGCTTAACCGCATTGCTATCCGGTTGCTGTGGCATGAATTCTCCTAACGAAGCTGTTTACCGCTGACAATATCAATAATGTGGCTGGGTTTCTGGTTACCGCCAAGAGCGCCCGGCACAATCTGGTCGAGCTGGCCATCAAAATACCCGCGAACCTGCTGTTCGTTAAGCGCTGGCTCCCGCCCGGCCGGGTTACAGGATGTAGAGACCAAAGGCATGCCAGCGCTTTCGCATAGGGCTTGGACCACCGGGTGCTCACTCACTCTGACCGCAATAGAGCTGTGGCTGCCTCGCACCCAATCAGGAACCTGTTTGTTCACATCCGGCAGCACACAGGTAACCGGGCCGGGCCAGTGGCTTAGAGCCGCCAGCTGAAGTGCCTGGGGTAGGGGGTCGAGCAAAAAGCGAACTTGCTCTACAGACGCCGCAACCAGAATCATGCCTTTTTCCATTGGCCGGTTCTTCAGTTCCAGAATGCGAGTGACTGCCTGCAGGTTCCAGGGGTCGCACCCCAAGCCCCAGACAGCCTCAGTAGGGTAGGCGATAACGCCGCCTTGCAGAATCGTGCTGCAGGCAAGCTGTAACTGCTGGTTGTTTAGAGGATTAAGCGCAGCCATGTATAGGGTGTCAGACCAATAGCAGAATGAATCATCACACTGGGCTCAGGCGATTTTCTGGAAACCTCCGGGGGCGGAACTCACCAGTCCTTCAAGCTCGAGAAGCAGAAGCGACTGGACAAGCTGATCGGCCGGAAGCCCGGTTGCCGAACACAGTGCATCGGTTGACTGGGGATCATACCCTAATGCCTCAAACACCGCGATTTCCCGGCTATCCAGAGCATCTGTTGCGCGGACTGCGGGCCGCTCGGCCTTAGGCTCTGTGTCCCCGGGCTCCTGTGCGGTAAATCCAGCTGGAAGTGACCAGGACGCTCCCAGTTCCTCCAGAATATCATCCACCTGATCAACCAGGCGGGCACCCTGTTTGATTAAATCGTGACACCCACGCGCCACCGGGCTGTGAATCGATCCGGGAATCGCAAACACCTCGCGCCCCTGCTCCAACGCCATACGGGCGGTAATCAGCGAGCCACTTTTAAGGCCCGCTTCTACCACCAGAATGCCGCGGCTCAGGCCGCTGATAATACGGTTACGCTGGGGGAAATGTGCAGCTCTTGCAGGCGTACCTGGCGGATATTCGGAGATCATCAAGCCGTCCCCAATTACCCGCTCTCCCAGCCTGCGGTGCTGGTTTGGGTAAATACGGTCAAGCCCGCAGCCAATGACGGCAATGGTTGCGTAGCCGGCATCCAGTGCACCGGCATGGGCGGCACCATCCACACCCAGCGCAAGGCCGCTGGTTATCAGCAAGCCCCGCCTACTCAGCTCTGCCGCAAAGCGGCGAGCGTGATCAAGCCCTGCAGGTGTCGCATTGCGGCTGCCAATAACGCCGATCTGTTCGCGGCTCAAAAGACCCGAGTCGCCCCGGGCGTACAGCACCAATGGCGCATCGTGAATGTGGCGAAGAGCTTCCGGGTAATGGGGGTGTTGCCAGCTAACAAGTTCAATTTCGTGTCGCTCACAATTCAGCAGTATCTGCCGAACAGCCTGTATCACGGTGTTGGCTTCGTCTTGCTGTTGCCAGGCCAGAATTGCCGCCACAGTTTCTCCATGCAAGCCATGGGCTTTTAACGTTGCCGGGTTTCTGGTGAGAAGGTCTGTGAGGTTGGGAATGGTTGCAAGCATGGCTCGACGCCTTGTTCGTCCAAACTTGGGCAAACAGGTGAGAAACAGCCATTGGGCGGAACAAGAGGAAAACACAGCATCATCCTTGAAAACAATAAAGCCGGGCCTTCCTGGCCCGGCTTTTGACTAACCGGCTATGGGATCAGGGGTTAGTAACCTTATCGCCCACCGAGAGCGGGCGGGTTGCCTGAAGAATCAGGCCATAGCTCATCTTTTCATACACCTGGAATACCATAAGCAGGCCAGCTCGCTCGGAGGGCAGCTCAACGGTTTCTTTGGTTATGGGGTCGCGCACGAAGTTACCAGCTTTGAGAACCGCCATCACGTTGCCGGCTTTCAATCCCTCACGCTCACCACGGTTGATAGCCACCACATTGTACTGACCAATCTGGGTAACACCGCCATCCACAGCAATCATTTTGCCTTCGATCTCTTCGTCAGGAGAGCTTGGCATAAAGCTGGTAGTCAGGCGACGATCTTCATTCACCAACAAGCGGTCACCGATACGCACTTCTTCGCTAGAGCGTGTCAGGTCTACGGTCAACACATCGCCGTTCTCGGCAGAAACGTCACCACGGGCAATGCTGCGTGCTTCCAAACCAAGAAATTCGTCGGTATCCGGATCAATAAATTCCTTGCTGCGACGGAAAACACCCACCTTATCCGCAGGCTTCTTGCCACGGGCATAAACCCGGTCGCCGGCGCCAATAATAATACGGCTGTCCTCGCCTTCCAGAATATACGGTGCTTCATTGATCAGCTCAGGGCTGACAATGCGGGTATCCGTCAAAAAGCTGCTGATTGCATCGAGGGGGATTGCCGGAATCGGCGTATCGATCCGCTCGGAGCGCACCTTTGGTGACAGTTTCACAATACCGTTGTTGGACGCCACCTTGGTGATGCGGGGCTTGCCATCGATATAAACCAAAGCAAGACGATCGCCCGGGTAAATCAAATGGGGGTTAGATACCTGTGGGTTAACGTGCCAGATTTCCGGCCAGTACCACGGGTCATCCAGAAAACGCCCCGAAATGTCCCAAAGTGTATCACCCTTCACAACAGTGTAACGCTCAGGATGATCAGACCGCAGTTCTGGTGCGGCATGAGCCCAAGAGGTTAATAGCAGCGTAGTGGCTGCCAGAGCGTACAGCAGTTTCCTCATTGTCTAAGTCCTTGATCGCGTGCCTTGATTCTATGCATTCAGGTAAGGATGCAGCTATTTGACTGCAGCTTATTACGTTGTTATGCAAGTTACTATAGAAGAAGTCTCGCAAATTGTGATGTTATGTTTTGTTCTTCCAGTAAATTCTATGCCACTTTCGAAAGTTTTTAACTATTGCCTGATCAGTTTGTACTCAATCGACGAATTGTTGGATAATGTACCCAAAGAGGCGTAACGCTGCTTATATTAGTGCGAGCGGAACAATTTGCGCAGTACGCTGTCGCATTTCAGAGATCGCTTTCACGCAGTTACAAAAGACAACGTAAAAAGTCAGGCATGCAAGCATTATGATACTAGACATTCTGGAATACCCAGACCCCCGTCTGCGCACCATTGCCAAGCCGGTGGATGAGGTGACAGACGCCGACCGTACCTTAATCGACGATATGTTCGAGACCATGTACGATGCGCCCGGCATTGGCCTGGCGGCCACTCAGGTAAACGTCCACAAACAAATCATTGTGATGGACTTGTCTGATGACAACAGCGAACCAAGGGTGTTTATCAACCCTACGGTTGAGGTGCTGGACGGCGATCTTGAAGCCATGCAGGAAGGCTGCCTCTCCGTACCCGGCTTTTATGAAGACGTTGAACGAATAGAACACTGCATCATCCGGGCGAAGGATCAGAATGGACAGGCTTTCGAAATCGAAGCTCGTGGCCTTTTGGCGGTTTGTATCCAGCATGAGATGGATCACCTGAACGGTAAACTGTTTGTGGATTACCTAAGCAACCTCAAGCGCAACCGCATTCGCAAGAAGCTGGAAAAGCTTCAAAAGCAGAGCGCGTAAGCGTTGCCTGAAGGGCGCGAGAGAATCCTGTAAGAAGCACCGGACCGGGCCTTGGCCCGGTCTTTTCGTATTCAACGGAACAGAGACCCAACACCGTGCGACTCGTTTTTGCTGGCACTCCGGATTTTGCAGCGACGGCTCTCAAAGCCCTGCTGAGCACCCATCACACCATCGTGGGCGTGTATTCCCAGCCAGACCGGCCTGCAGGCCGTGGTCGCAAACTCCAGCCTAGCCCGGTGAAGCAGGTTGCTCTGGATAACGCCATCCCCGTGTTCCAGCCAGAAAGCCTGAAAACTCCGGAAGCGCAGCAAGAGCTGGCAGATCTGCAGCCTGATATCATGATCGTTGCGGCTTACGGACTAATTCTGCCTGAAGCGGTATTGAAGATCCCCACCCATGGCTGCCTGAACATTCACGCGTCTTTGCTGCCCCGCTGGCGTGGTGCCGCGCCTATCCATCGCGCCATTGCCGCCGGTGATAAAGACACCGGCATTACCATCATGCAAATGGATAAAGGCCTGGACACAGGCGCCATGTTGCTGAAAACCCAAACTGCGATTGAGCCGGCCGATACTGGCGGCAGCCTGCACGATCGCCTGGCCGATATGGGCGGCACTGCCATCATTGACGCATTGAGCCTGCTGGAGAAGGACGAGCTCATGGGTGAAGTTCAGAATGACGAACAAGCCTGCTACGCCCACAAGCTCTCCAAGGAAGAAGGCCACATCGATTGGTCCCAGAGTGCATCGGCCATCGAGCGACTGGTTCGGGCGTTCAATCCTTGGCCCGGCACCTACACAGATCTGGAGCAGCAACGCCTGCGGATACACGAGGCCACAGCTACCACAGAGCATAGCCAGAAGCCTGCCGGCACTGTGCTGCGCCGTGAGCGGGAGGGTATTGATATTGCCTGCGGCACCGGCACATTGCGCGTCACCCGCGTGCAGTTGCCAGGCTCCCGTGCCCAAAGCGTGAATGACCTGATTAACGGCGGTAAACAGTTGCTGTTGCCCGGACAGGAGCTGCACTGACATGAGCGACCACAACCTGCCCATGCGCGCCGTTGCCGCCAGTGTTTTGTTAGCCGTAGAAAACGGCGAGTCGCTTTCACAGTGCCTGCCGCCAGCCCTGCAGTACCTTGCCCCCAACGAGCGCCCGGCGCTTCAGGCGCTTTGTTACGGCACCTGCCGCTGGTTTCACCGCCTCGACACTGAACTGATCAGCCGCCTGAAAAAGCCCCTGAAGAATCCCGACCGCATTGTTCACCACCTGATGCTGGTCGCACTCTTCCAGCTACGCTTCAGCCAGCAGGCGACCTACGCCATTCTGAACGAATCCGTAGAGGCTTGCCGCGCCCTCGACAAGCCCCACCTCACCGGGCTGGTGAATGGTATTTTGCGGGCCGCCGAACGCGAAGGTGCCCCGGAGCCCGCAAACGACTCCAGCCGTTTCAGCCATCCCGTATGGATGGTGGAAAAGCTTCGCCACAACTGGCCCGACAGCTGGCAGGCCATTCTCGAAGCAAATAACGCCCAAGCCCCCATGACACTCCGGGTAAACGCCCGGCGCTTCAGCCGCGATGAATATCTGGCCGTACTAACCGAAGCAGGTATTGAGGCAACCGCCACCGCCTTCGCCCCATACGGAATCCAGCTCAGCCGCCCCGTGCAGGTTGACCAGTTGCCCTGGTTTGCTGAGGGGGCTGTCAGCGTTCAGGACGAGGCCGCCCAGCTGTGCACCACACTATTGGACTTGGCGCCGGGCCAGCGAGTTCTGGACGCCTGCGCGGCACCCGGCGGAAAAACCTGCGCCATCCTGGAAAGCCAGGTAGATTTGGCAGAGGTGGTTGCCATCGACGAATCCGCTGCGCGCTTGCCACGGGTTCAGGAAAACCTTGATCGGTTGGATTTACACGCCGAACTGATACAGGCAGACGCCGCTGACATCGAGAGTTGGTGGGACAGCCAGCCCTTTGATCGTATTCTTCTGGATGTGCCCTGCAGCGCCAGCGGCGTTATTCGGCGCCACCCTGATATCAAACTGCTACGCCGTGAAACTGATGTTGTGCCGCTGGCAGGCATACAGCTCGGGCTTCTGGAAGCCATGTGGTCGGTGCTAAAGCCCGGCGGGCGTTTGGTCTATGCCACCTGTTCCGTGTTCCCCCAGGAAAACCACCGTATAATCCAACGGTTTCTCAAGCAGCAAAACGGCGCCACGCTTATGGCGCCAGACGTTCAATGGGGGTTCGATATGAGTGCAGGGCGACAGCTTCTTCCCAGCACGGTCAGCCATGACGGCTTTTTTTATGCCGTGCTGGAGAAACCTGAATCATGAAAATCCTGATCCTCGGCGCTGGCCAAGTAGGTGGCACACTGGCGGAGAACCTGGCCAGCGAAGCCAACGATATAACTGTTATCGATACAGACGCCGTGCGGCTACGCGAGCTGCAGGATCGCCTCGATATTCGTACGGTACAAGGTAACGCGTCTTATCCGTCGGTGCTGACGAAAGCCGACGCAGATGATGCTCACATGTTGATCGCCGTTACCAACAGCGACGAAACCAACATGGTGGCCTGCCAGATTGCCAAGATCCTGTTCAACACACCCACCAAAATAAGCCGGGTACGGGCCAGTGATTACCTCGCCAGCAGCAAAAAGCTGTTTGGCGAAGGCGGCTTCCCGATTGATGTCATGATCAGCCCGGAGCAGCTGGTTACCCGGCACATCACACGCTTGATTGAATACCCGGGCGCATTGCAGATACTGGAATTCTCCAAAGGTCTGGCCCGGCTGGTAGCCATTCGTGCCACCGAAGGTGGGCCTCTGGTAGGCCGTGAATTGTCTTATCTGCGCACCCATATGCCCAAGATAGATACCCGTGTTGCTGCCATCTTCCGCAAAGACCGGGCCATCATGCCCCGGGGCGATACGGTGCTTGAAGACGGCGACGAGGTGTTTTTCATTGCCGGTGCCAACCACATTCGCTCGGTTATGAGCGAACTGCAGCCGCTGGTAAAAAACTACAAGCGTATTTTTATCTGCGGCGGCGGCAACATTGGCCAGCGTTTAGCCCACACCCTGGAAACCCGCTACCAGGTGAAACTGCTGGAGCGTAACCACGAACGCTGCGTGCTGCTCTCCGAAAACTTGCGTAAAACGGTTGTACTGGAAGGCAACGCGGCGGACAAAGACATTTTGCTGGAAGAGAACATCGAGAACACCGATGTGTTCTGCGCCGTTACCAACGACGACGAAGCCAATATTATGGCGTCGTTACTGGCCAAACGCCTGGGCGCCCGAAAGGTGTTTACACTGATCAACAACCCGGACTACGTAGATCTGATTCAGGGCGGCGAGATTGATGTGGCCATCTCGCCCCAGCAAATCACGATCGGCAGCCTGCTCACTCACGTGCGCAGAGGTGACGTAGTAAACGTTTACTCACTGCGCAGAGGCGCTGCTGAGGCCATCGAAGCAATTGCCCATGGGGATCACAAGTCCTCCAAAGTGGTTGGCAAGCGGCTGGATGAGATCAATCTGCCCCAGGGTGCGACTATTGGTGCCATCGTGCGCCATAACGAAGTGCTGATCGCCCATGATCACCTGCGGGTGCAGCCGGACGACCACGTAATCCTGTTCCTGGTAGACAAATCCCGGATACGGGAGGTCGAAAAACTTTTCGCCGTGGGGCTGACGTTCTTCTAGTTCAAAATCAAGAGTATGAACTCCACTTAGAAATACCGCTTTGGCGCGCGTATAATGCGCCTTTTTTCCGAATGACCCTCTTGCGGGTGAGTTGAAGATTGACGCAAAGAGTGGCTACACACAGACCGAATCAGCAGGCAAACGTTGTGACAGAGAAGGCGACAGACAAGGCAACGATCAGCACCACTCCGGACATCAAGACCTTTCAGGGCTTGATTCTGGCGCTGCAGAATTTCTGGGCGCAGCAAGGCTGCGTGGTACTTCAGCCCCTGGATATGGAAGTGGGCGCCGGTACCTTTCACCCGGCTACCTTCCTGCGGGCCATAGGGCCAGAAACCTGGAATGCGGCTTATGTGCAGCCGAGCCGCCGCCCCACTGATGGTCGCTACGGTGAAAACCCCAACCGCCTGCAACACTACTATCAGTTCCAGGTGGTGCTCAAACCTTCACCTGACAACATTCAGGAACTCTACCTCGACTCGCTGAAAGCTCTGGGGCTTGATCCGCTGGTTCACGATATCCGTTTTGTGGAAGACAACTGGGAATCCCCCACACTGGGTGCTTGGGGCCTGGGCTGGGAAATCTGGCTGAACGGCATGGAAGTCACGCAATTTACCTACTTTCAGCAGGTAGGCGGCCTTGAGTGCTACCCGGTAACCGGCGAGCTCACATACGGCCTGGAACGCATCGCCATGTACCTGCAGGGCGTTGATAGTGTGTACGACCTGGTCTGGACCGAAGGCCCAGATGGCGCGGTCACTTATGGCGACGTGTTCCACCAGCAAGAAGTGGAAATGTCCACTTATAACTTTGAGCACGCAGATGTGCCGTTTCTGTTCCAGAGTTTTGATGTTTATGAGCGCGAAAGCGCCCGACTGATCGAAGCCGGCCTGGCCTTGCCCGCCTATGAACAAGTTCTGAAGGCCTCTCATACCTTCAACCTGCTGGATGCCCGCCAGGCCATCTCAGTCACTGAGCGCCAGCGCTTCATCCTGCGCGTGCGCACTCTGGCCCGGGCCGTGGCCCAGGCGTACTTCGACAGCCGCCGCAAGCTCGGCTTCCCGCTAGCGCCACAAGCCATACGCCAGGAAGTACTGGCCATCGCCGAGGCCGCCAATAACAAGGCCAACGGCAAGAAAGGCAAAAAAGCGAAGCAGGCACATCAGGAACAGGGAAACGCATAATCATGGCTAAGCAGGATTTTCTGGTCGAACTGGGCGTCGAAGAACTGCCCTCGAAAGCACTCAAGCCGCTGTCTGATGCGTTCACTCAAGGCATTACCAAGGGCCTGGAAGACGCGGGCATCACATTCGGCAAGGTAGAAGCCTTTGCCGCGCCGCGACGGCTGGCCGTTCGTATACGTGATCTGGCCGACGCCCAGCCAGACAAGTCCGTTGAGAAACGCGGCCCGGCAATCAAGGCGGCTTTTGATGATTCCGGTAACCCAACCCGAGCGCTCACAGGTTTCGCTACATCTCTGGGCGTAACGCCAGACCAGTTAGACACACTGGAAACCGATAAAGGTGCCTGGCTGGTCTATCGCACCGTAGAACAGGGCAAGCCAACCGTAGATCTGATGTCCGGCCTGGTTGAGCAATCGCTGGCGGCGCTGCCCATTCCCAAGCGTATGCGCTGGGGCACCCACCGCACAGAGTTTGTCCGGCCTGTTCATTGGCTGCTTATGCTGTACGGCAACAAGATTATTGATGCGCCCATCATGGGCCTTACGGCGGGCAACAAAACCAGGGGCCACCGCTTCCATTGCCCGAAAGCGCTGATCATTCCAACGCCGGCAGATTACGAAGTGGTTCTTGAGCAGGAAGGCTATGTCATTGCCGACTTCGCTAAGCGTCGTGAGCAGATCCGCGCTGGCGTCAGCGCCCTTGCTGAAGCTGAGGCAGGTGGCAAAGCCGTAATCAATGAAGACCTTCTGGATGAAGTAACCGGCCTGAATGAATGGCCGGTGCCGTTGATGGGCCGGTTTGACAAGCGGTTTCTGGACGTCCCCGCGGAAGCTCTGATTTCCTCGATGGAGGAGCACCAGAAATACTTTCACGTGGTAAGTGCCGAGGGCACCATGCTGCCGCTGTTTATTACTGTGGCCAACATTGAGAGCAAAGACCCCTCGCAAGTTGTATCCGGTAACGAAAAGGTGATTCGGCCGCGCCTCGCAGACGCTGCCTTCTTCTACGAAAACGACCGGAAAATCCGGTTGGAAGACCGTGTGGAACGGCTCAAGCCGATTGTGTTTCAGGAAAAGCTCGGCAGTGTTTACGACAAAGCCGTTCGCGTAGCTGCTCTGGCCAAGAAAATCGCCTCCGCAATTGGCAGTGACCCGGCCCTGGCTGAGCGCGCAGCCATGCTGGCAAAAACCGACCTGGTGACTGAGATGGTGCTGGAATTCAGCGACCTTCAGGGCATCATGGGCCAGTACTACGCTACCGATGACGGCGAACCAGCCGATGTAGCCAAGGCGATGAACGAGCAGTACATGCCGCGCTTTGCCAAAGACAGCCTGCCCACCACGCTCACAAGTTGTGCGCTCGCCATCGCAGATCGCCTGGATTCACTGGTAGGGCTGTTCGGTATTGGCCAGCCACCTTCCGGTACCCGCGACCCTTTCGCCTTGCGCCGTGCCTCTCTGGGCGTGCTACGCATCATCATTGAACGGGAGCTGCCGCTGGATCTGCAGACCTGCTGTGAATGGGCAGAAGAAAACTTCACCGGCCTGACCGAGGAACATACCGCCTCCAGCGTTGTTGATTATATGCTCGACCGGTTCCGTGCTTACTACGATGAACGCGGCATTGGTGCTGAGGTGTATCTGGCCGTGCACGCCCGTCGCCCGACCCGCCCGCTGGACTTCGACCGCCGAGTAAAAGCCGTAGAAGCCTTCCGTCAATTGCCGGAAGCTCTGGCTCTGGCCGGCGCCAACAAGCGCGTTTCCAATATTCTGTCCAAACAGGGTGGGGAAAGCGTTGGCGAAACCGTCAACAACAACTTGCTGCAAGATGCCGCCGAGAAAACGTTGGCAGCACACGTAGACCAGCAAGCCCAGAAGGTGCTCCCGCTGTTTGAGCAAGGCGACTACGCCAGCGCGCTGCAATCACTGGCAAGCCTGCAAGAACCGGTAGACACCTTCTTCAGCGAAGTCATGGTTATGGCAGAAGACAAGGCCGTGCGGGACAACCGTCTTGCGCTGCTAAATCGACTCCATAACCTGTTTTTGCGTGTCGCAGACATTGCTCTGCTGCCTGCCGCTGGCTGACCGATGCTGATCATCCTCGACCGGGACGGGGTCATCAACGAATACGATGGCAACTACATCTGCTCTGTGGATGATTGGCACCCTATTCCCGGCAGTATCGAGGCGATGGCGCGGCTATGCAAAGCCGGCCATCGCATTGCCATCGCCACCAACCAGTCGGGCATCGCCCGGGGCTTTTACGGCACAGACGTGTTGGACCGCATGCACGACAAGCTGCAACGATTGTTGACTGCCCAAGGCGGGAGTATCAGTTTTATCGCCTACTGTCCGCACCATCCGGATGACGGCTGCGATTGCCGCAAGCCACTCACAGGCCTATTAGAACAGATCCGTAATCACCTTCATCTGACCACCCTAAAAGGTGCCATCATGGTGGGTGACAGCCGCAAGGATCTGGAAGCCGGCTTCGCCGCCAGCTGCCAGCCCGTGCTGGTACGTACCGGCAACGGCAAGGACACGGAACACCACCTGAAAACCCGCCCAATTCCCGGCGCCAATGTAGCAATATACGACAACCTCGGTGTATTTTCGGATGCCTTTTTACTAGGCTCCGGGCTGGAAAAACCCTCGTAGATCTGTATACAATCGACGATTGATCGGCGTGTGGCGCAGCTTGGTAGCGCACTTCGTTCGGGACGAAGGGGTCGCAGGTTCGAATCCTGCCACGCCGACCATGATTTCAACGACTTAGGGCGCATCTTCGGATGGGTCCTTTTTCGTTTCTGGATTCGGGCTCTAACCGGTGGCTGAACGTTAACCTGTACAGCATTGGAAGGAATCCCATTAGTTGACATGCTGGTATGCTTGATCAACAATGATTATTCGAATAATAAAGGTACAGTTCGTATCAATATAAGTGAATTTTTCGATTTGCAACAACGCCAAAGCGTAGCTAATTGCTACGAATACTAACAAAAGTGAGGCTGTGCAGATGACTTACCCCAAGCCAAGCAACAACAAAGTCGTTTCAACCGTTAAACCCTCGCATTAAAACTTCATTAATGGTAAGCATGACAAGGCCGTAAACTCACTGCCCAAAGCTTCTTTCGAAGCTTACGTCAACTGCGAACCTTGATTTCCCGATGATCAAAAACAACAATTTCACACGCCAATACTAGGGAATATTACATGAACAAAAAATTCCAATTTGCCATCACCGGTCTAGCTGCTGGTATCGCTCTTGCCTCCTTTTCCGCTACTGCTTTGGCCAAAGAAAAGTGGACCATGACCACCACCTGGCCTGAAAATTTGGCGTTGATCGAAATCGATCGCCATTGGGTTGAGCTCGCCAACAAACTGGTTGGTGACGAGTTAGAAATCAACTTCCGCGCCGGCGGCACCTTGATGCCCGGTACCGAAGTGTTTGATGCCACCGAAACCGGCAGCATTGAAGCTGCAGGGGACTGGCCCGGTTACTGGGCAGGTCGCAGTTCGGCGTTCTCGCCGTTAGCCACGACCACCAGTTTGTTCAACGGCGTGGATTACCTGAACTGGATTCAACAATGGGGCGGTTTCGAGCTCTATCAAGAAGTCTACGGCAAGTACAACATGGTCTACTTACCGTACGGGATCACCAATAATGAGTCTGGTTTCATGGGTCGCACCCCCATCAAAAACCTGGCTGACCTCGACGGCAAGCGCGTCCGCCTTTCCGGACGTGACCAAGGACGCGTTCTAGAGGAACTCGGCGGCTCACAGGTCACCATCGCCGGCGGTGAAATATATCAGGCCATTGAGCGCGGCGTGATCGACGCCGGTGAGTTTTCGACGCCAGGGGTTGACTACCAGGCCGGATTTGCTGAAGTGGCCAAATACTGGGCCACGCCCGGCTGGCACCAGTCTGCCAGCGTATTTGGTGTGATGATCAACAAGGATGCCTGGGACGAACTTTCCAAAGAGACCCAAGAGAAGCTGAAGATCGCTGCTGACGCCAACCTGGCTTGGTCACTTTCCTGGTCCGAGCGCGGTTCGACAGACGGCGCCGTTAAGTTCGAGGAAGCCGGTGTCGAAATCAGCCAGTTCTCCGATTCAGACCTAGCCCGCATTCAAGACATCACCAATGAAGTGATCGTTCGCGGAGCCTGCGAGGATAAGATGCATGCCAAGGTTTATCATTCCATGATCAGCTACATGGAGAACTACGCTAACTGGCGTGATATTAGCGCACCGTTCAACATGAGCCGCACCATCGACAACCTGCCCTCCCTGGCAAAAATAGAAAAGTGCCTGTAAGACGCTCACCGCTGCCTCGATGCCTCGCATCGAGGCAGCTTTTCGTATTGATTGCGGGGTTTCTCTATGAATGCAATTGCTAAGGCAATCGATACGCTCAATGACGTTTTCGGCCGAATCATTGCGCCACTGATTGCTATTATCACGATAATCGTTCTTTACGATATTGCTTTGCGCTTCTTCATCGACCGCCCCAGCGACTGGGCGTTCGACATCACCAAAATGCTGTTCGGCGCCCATTTTATGCTGATGGCAGCTTACGGGCTACGCCACCATGTTCACGTCGAAGTCGACGTGATCAAACGGTTACTCTCACTCAGGAAGCAGGCGATACTCGACGTTATCGGCTACCTGATCTTCTTCACGCCCTTTATGTGGATGCTGTTAAGCCTCGGCTGGAGTTTCTTTATGCGTTCGTTCAGCCGCGGCGAAACCACCTATGGCATGATGTCGATTCCAGTTTATCCAGTTAAAGGCGTCATCTTCATTGCGGCGGTATTGATCCTGCTGCAGGGTATCGCGATCTTCATCCGCGCGGTTCAGCAACTGCGGGAGGAGCGGACATGAATTTAAGTCCGGAAATGCTCACCTTGGTGATGTTCGCCGGGTTAATAGTCGGCCTGTTCATGGGCCACCCCCTGGCGTTTGTACTGGGTGGCGTCGCGGTTATAGGTGCCCTTGTAGGGCCTGGTCTGAACGTGATGGGCACCCTGATCAACAACATCTATGGCAATGCCATGGATAACTACGTGCTCGTGGCGATCCCGTTATTTGTATTGATGGCGCGGTTTCTGAACGACTCGGGTGTCACCGAGAAAATGTTCGATGCCATGCGCCTGCTACTGGCCAACTTGCGTGGCGGCTTGGCGCTGACAGTGGTTATAGTCTCAGTGTTGCTGGCTGCAACCACTGGCATCGTGGGCGCCTCAATTGCCGTGATGGGCATGATCGCCCTTGTGCCGATGCTCAAGTATGGCTACAACAAGGAGCTGAGCGCCGGGGTAATCATGGCCAGCGGTTGTCTGGGCATCCTGATTCCACCCAGTATTATGCTGATCCTGATGGCCAGCTACTCGCCGGTCTCGGTAGGGGCCCTGTTTGCAGGGGCCTTGGTGCCGGGGTTGATACTTGGGGTGATGTACGCGCTTTACGTTCTGATCATCTGCTACATCAAGCCCGCGTACGGCCCGAAGGTGCCTCCGGAAGAGCGCGCCCAGACCAGCACCGGCGAACTTCTCATTATGTTGTTCAAGTACGTTCTTCCGCCCATGGCATTGATTCTTGGGGTATTGGGGGCATTGTTCACCGGTTTGGCCACGGCTACGGAAGCCTCAGCCATCGGGGTGTTCATTGCCTTTTTGCTATTCTTGATTTTCGGGGATCGCAAACTCAAGACCTGCTACAACACCCTGATCGATGCCAGCAAGACCACCACCATGGTGATGCTGGTGCTGGTAGGCGCCACAGCCTTCACCGGGGTTTTCTCCCGCGGTGGCGGCATGAGCGTAATCAGCGATCTGGTATTAGCCATGCCCGGCGGCACCACGGGGGCGTTGATCCTGATGCTCTTCCTCGTGTTCATTCTGGGTATGTTCCTCGACTGGACTGGCATTGTGCTGCTCAGTTTCCCGATCATGTTGCCCATCGTCGAAGCCATGGAAGTGGATATGCTGTGGTTCGTGGTGATGGTCGCCGTGGTTCTGCAAACCTCGTTCCTGACGCCGCCGTTCGGCTATGCCCTGTTTTACCTGAAGGGCGTGGCGCCGCCGGGAGTGGAAATCGTTGATCTGTACAAAGCGGTGATTCCGTTCGTAGCCTTGATCATCCTGGCATGCGCGCTGTTAACAATCTTCCCTTGGTTGGTGACAGGCTTGCCAGCCATCCTCTTGGGTTGATCTCCTTTCCCTGGGGCTGCCCCATTCGGGTTGATGACCACAACGCCCGCTACTTTTCAGTAGCGGGCGTTGTGGTTCAAGGGTTTTGCCAACAACAAATAATAATTATCAAGGATAAATTAGCATGTCTATAGGCGTCGCTTTACCTCGAATTATGGAAATTGGTGCGGGAGCCATCAACCATTTACCCAGCATCGTGCAGTCCTTAGGTGGCAGCAGACCACTCATTATTACCGACAAAATAATGGTACAACTGGGTTATATTCAGCAAATCCAGACCCTATTATCAGAAGAAGGTCTGGAGGCAGATGTGTTTGACGGCACAGAGCCTGAACCCACTGCAGCATCAATTGAAGCGGGCCTTGCCTGCATGTTGGATAAAAAATACGATGTAATTATTGCCTTAGGCGGTGGCAGCCCAATAGACAGCGCAAAAGCCATCGCGATCTTGGGCAAACATGGTGGAAACATTCGTGATTACAAATTTCCCCGCCAAGTTAATGAAATCGGTATTCCACTTATTGCGATTCCGACAACAGCGGGCACAGGCTCCGAAGTCACTCGCTTTACCATCATTACCGATGAAAAAAACGATGAGAAAATGCTGTGTGCCGGCATTGGCTTTATGCCACTTGCCGCTATTGTTGATGTAAATTTAACCTTAAGCTTGCCACCGCGCACCACAGCGGATACCGGTATTGATGCATTAACCCATGCCATTGAGGCCTACGTCAGTCAAAAAGCCAGTCCATTCAGTGACAGCCAGGCTTTATCGGCAATGCGCTTAATCGGCCCGCACTTAAAGCGTGCCTATACTAACGGTAACGACATTGAAGCCCGGGAAGCCATGATGCTGGGATCAACCTTGGCGGGCGTTGCTTTCTCAACTGCCTCCGTGGCCTTAGTGCATGGCATGAGTCGTCCGATCGGGGCTTTCTTCCATGTACCGCATGGTCTATCCAATGCCATGTTGCTACCCAGTGTTACGGCATTTTCGATCCCATCTGCGCCTGAACGCTATGCCGATTGCGCTCGAGCTATTGGCGTCGCTACCACCGAAGATAGCCGCGAGCAGGCCAATCAAAAATTACTGGACGCACTAGAAACCTTTAACCGCGAACTAAAAGTTCCGACATTGGCAGAGTTTGGTGCAGACAAAACGCGTTTTGACAGTCTGGTCGAAACCATGGCCAAACAAGCCTTGGCATCCGGCTCACCGAGCAATAATCCACGCGTCCCAAGCATTGAGCAAATGATCGCTATTTATCAACAACTGTGGGGCAATTCTCAATGCCAACCCTAAACTAGGGTAAGCGTAATAGAACAACGGCCCATGTGTATGGACCCTTGTTCTATTGAGGATCTAACGATGTCGCTTCTTTTAGCATGAGGCCCAGTTCGTTTGCAGCAGCTTGAAGTTTTGGCACAAAAACTTGCAACTCCGCTAATGACTTTCGAATAGTCGGTGCATGGGTAAATAAACTGGCAAAGTAATGTCCTTCTGGGTTTAGAATCGGCACTGAAAGTGCAACTATCCCAGCAATGAATTCCTCGTTATCCAAACCAACACCCGTTTTTGCAATCTGCTCTAAACTCGCTTCTAACTGTTGCTTATCCACCAAGGTATTATTCGTCAGAGGCTGTAACGGCATATTACTAATTAATCGCTTACGCTGGGCTTTAGGTAGTGAACTCAAATAGAGCTTTCCACTGGAAGTGCACCACACAGGTACATTGTCACCAACTTGCAAGTAAAGTTGTAGCGGCCAATTACTTTGTACGCGGTCGGTGTACACCATCTCCAGGTTAATCGGGATAGCAATACCGCAGGTTTCGCCTACCTCCGCCGCTAAACGTTGTAAAACAGATAACCGTAAGCTCTCTAGTGAGTCATTGGTTAATACACCTACGGCTGTTTTCACCAGCCTTGTGCCGGGAATAATCAAACCACGCCAATCCGTTTGCACAAAACCATCAGCTTCTAACTGTTGCAACAATCGATGAATACTGGGTTTTGGGATATCTAAAGTGAATGCCAAGTCTGCGGGCGAAAGTGGGCGCTCGCTGACAGACACCAGTTCAACAATTTCTAAAACCCGATTGATTGAGGAACCTTTGTTTCGTTTAGCAGGATCATTGATTGGGCTTAACTTCATCTGAGTTACCATAAAATGTCGTGAATCTTGGATTCAAAGAATAAGTGCAGCACTTTGGATCGGCAGGGAGAGGTAGGGGGGCGTTGCCGGTACCCTCATTCGCTTTACCTACCAAAGTGAAGAGATCCATGGGATACCAACAACTGACCTAGGCCCAACGATACCAGATTTCGGCCTTCTTGCGAGTAGGCCGGAGTCAACGAGCAATGACGCAAAGACAACCCTGAGCTGATCAGTAGTGACAACAGTGCGGAGGCGTTACTGAGGAGCGTTTATTGAAATAGGAGCCTGGCCAGCGCTCCAGTACCGGGACTACCTGCAACAACAATTCGCTGAACCTAACCCCGTGGTGGGGCGATTTTCTGATCAGTGGCAGCGTTGATGTCATTGTTCAGGACATGCGCGTTCAACTTGGCAAACCATTTTTTTGAATATTGTGACAAATCCGAATTTGGCAATATACGGTGTAGCGCTAACAGCTCATCATTTTTTTGTTCTTGTGGCGCACAGGACTCTGCTGCATCCTGCCATCTAAACTGCCAAATGCCGTCGGAACAGCGCCAGTGCAGCACTGAAGAACACCACGCCTATGCCCACCAGCGCCAGCATCTGAGGCCATACCACGTCCAGCCCTGCGCCGCGGTATAAAATGGCCTGGGCCATACTGACGAAGTGGGTGGTGGGCGCCGCCAGCATAATGTTCTGCACCAGGTCAGGCATGCTTTCCCGCGGAGTGATGCCGCCTGAGAGCAGCTGCAGGGGAATGATGGTGAGTATCAGCAACAGGCCGAACTGGGGCATGGTGCGGGCCACAGTGCCGATCAGGATACCGATGGCGGTGGTGGAAAACAGATGAATCAGCGCGCCGAAGAAAAACAGCAGCAACGAGCCCTGTATCGGCACCGCAAGTACTTTCTGGATAATCACCATCACCGAAAAAATCGCGGCCAGCATCACAATAAGCCCGTTGGCCCACACTTTTGCAGCCATAATTTCAAAGGGCCGGATGGGCATTACCATGAGATGTTCCACCGTGCCGTGTTCGCGCTCGCGAATCAACGCAGCACCAGACAGAATAATGCTAATCATAGTGATCATAGTGATCAGCTCCATCACCCCACCAAACCAGGTGCCTTCCAGGTTAGGGTTGAAGCTCGCATGAACCACCAGATTGATCGGCAAGGCGGCGCTGGCGCTATCGCTACGTAAGAATTCGGCAACCTCCATGGTGACCATTTGCTCAATGTAACGCGAGCCGATAAAGGCCTGGGTCATTCGTGTGGCGTCGATATTCAGCTGAATGCTGGTTACACGGCCGGTGCGCATATCGCGCTCAAAGCCCTCTGGAATAACCAGTGCGAAGGTGTGGCTGCCGCTGTCCAGCACGGTATCTATCTGGCCAAAGCTGATGTGGTCAGGCTCCAGGAACCAGGGCTGCTGCAATGAAGCGATAATATGGCCAGAAAGCGCGGTCTGGTCTTCATCCACCACTGCCACGGGAGTGTTGTTCAGCTCCATGGAACCTGCAGAACCAGCGGTATAGACCATCAGGGTAAATGCCAGTACGACAAACACCAGCAGCACCTTATCGCTCCAGATGCTGCGCAGTTCTTTCATTCCCAGATTCCAGATATTGACGATTGATTCCATCATCAGCGCCCCTGTTTACGAAGTAGGAACACAGACATCAGCGTAAGCACCGGAATAAACGCCGCCAGGATCAGGAAAGAGTGCTGCAGATCAGCAAACGTCAGCCCCTTGGTAAACACGCCACGGCTGATCTGCAGAAACCAGGTGGCCGGCCAGAACTGGCCGATAACCGCACCGGCACCCTCCAGTGACGACACAGGCTCTGTCATGCCGGAGAACTGAATGGTGGGCAGTATGGTGACGATGGCCGTGGCTGCCAGCGCGGCAACCTGAGTAGAGGCAAAGGCCGAGATTACCTGGCCCAGACCGGTTGTGGCCGTCACAAAAAGCAGAGCCCCCAGGGTCAGGGTCAGCACGCCTCCTTTGACGGGCACATCAAACAGGAAGATCGCCAGCAGCACCAGGCTGACATAGCTCAACATGCTGAATCCGATGTAAGGCAGCTGTTTGCCCAGCAGGAACTCCAGCCGGTTCACCGGTGTTACATACAAATTGGTGATCGATCCCAGCTCTTTCTCGCGCACAATACCCAGCGCCATCAGGATAGCCGGAATGAACACCAGCAAAATCGGGATAACCGCCGGTACCATGGCGTCGAGGCTCCGGAAGTCTTGGTTGTAGCGGTAGCGGGATTCGATGGTTACCAGGCTCAGGGCTGGTACGACGCCATAGGTACGAAGCGCCAGGTCTTTCAGATAACTGAAGTGCAGCCCCTGAATGTATCCCTGAATGGTCTCGCCACGAAACGGCATGGCGCCATCCACCCACACCGCGATATCCGTGGGCCGGCCGCGTTTGAGATCCTTGCCGAAACCGGGCGGTATGGCCAGCACCAGACTGAGCTCGCCAGACTGCATCCGCTGTTCCAGTTCTTCCACGTTGGACACCGCGGGTTGCTCCACAAAATACCGGGAGCCGGACACAGCGGTTATGTAGTCACGGCTTTGGGGAGTCTGGTCCTGATCCAGAACCGCAAACCGCAGATCTTCCACATCCAGAGTAATGCCGTAGCCCAGAATCATCATCAGCAAGGCTGAGCCAATAAAAGCAAACGACATGCGGATAGGGTCGCGCAACAGCTCTCGGGTTTCACGGCGGGCGTAAGCCAGCAACCTTTGCCAGCTGAAACGTCGGTGGCGAGGCTGAGAAGCGCTGTCGGAGCCCAGAACCATACCGTCGCCCTGGCTTGTGGACGGATCGACGGCGGCCTCGAGCGTTTGCATGAAGGCACCTTCCAGGTTCTCTGCCCCGGCCTGCTGAATCAGCGCAGCAGGGGTATCGCAGGCCAGCACTTCACCGGCGTGCATCAGAGAAATCCGGTCGCAGCGTTCGCCCTCATTCATAAAGTGTGTGGAAATAAAGATGGTCACGCCGTCTTCGCGGGACAATCGCAGCAGCAGGCGCCAGAAATTGTTGCGGGCACCTGGATCCACCCCTGAAGTAGGTTCGTCGAGAATCAACAGTTCCGGCGAGTGCACCACCGCCACCGCCAATGACAACCGCTGGCGCACACCCAGCGGCAGATCGCCGGCAAGCTGATCCATCACTTCGGCTAAACTGAACTCTTCGACCAACTCGTCGATCCTGGGCTGGATACGTTCCGGCGCAAGATGGAACAACTTGGCGTGCAGCACCAGATTCTGACGCACCGTCAGCTCGCCGTAGAGCGAGAACGACTGGGACATATAACCCACACGCTGGCGAGTGCTCAGATCACGGGAATCCAGAGGCGCACCAAACAGGAAAACCTCACCCTCGGAAGGAGTTAGCAGACCCGTCAGCATTTTCATGGTGGTGGTTTTGCCACAACCGTTGGAACCCAGAAAACCGAAAATCTCGCCCTTGGGGATGGTGAAGCTGACGTCTTTCACGGCCGTAAAATCGCCGAAGCGCAGGGTGAGATTGTGGGCTTCTATGGCCGGGACATCATCGGCTGAATCCACAGCCGGCGCTGCGGTTTTCGGGTCTGTGCCGGTGATTTCCTGGCGGTCGTCCGGCAACAGGGCAATAAAGGCCTCGTCGAGGGTTTCTGTGCCGGTTTTCTGCTTCAGCTCCAGTGGCGAGCCGGTGTCCAGTATGGCGGCGCCGTCCATTGCAACCAGCCAGTCGAAGCGCTCGGCCTCTTCCATATAAGCGGTTGCCACCAGTACGCTCATAGTGGGTTGCTGAGCGCGGATAGAGTCGATCAGGTCCCAGAATTGTTTACGCGCAAGCGGATCTACGCCGGTGGTGGGCTCGTCCAGAATCAACAACTCCGGGTTGTGGATCAGTGCGCAACAAAGGCCCAGCTTCTGTTTCATACCGCCGGAGAGCTTGCCGGCGGGCCGGTCGCGGAACTCCAGCAGGCCAGTAGCCGACAGCAGTCGGTCAATTTGGCCGGCGCGGGTTTTTCCACGCAGACCAAACAAGTCGGCAAAAAAGCCGATATTCTCATCGATCGTCAGGGTGTGGTACAGGTTGCCGCCAAGGCCCTGAGGCATATAGGCAATACGCGGCGCGGCCTTGCTGCGAAAGCGCGAATCGGCCATGTCGCCACCCAGTACCTGTAAACTGCCCTGTTGCAACTGGCGGGCGCCGGCTACCAGCCCCATCAAGGTAGACTTGCCCACGCCGTCGGGTCCAATCAGGCCCACCATGCAGCCAGCGGGAAGATCCAGGCTGACGTTTTGCAGGGCGGTACGGCTGCCGTAGTAGTGGCTTATTGATTCCAGCCGGGCAACCGGTTTTGTAGGCATCGCGTCGGCGTTAGGCTTATCAACCATTGGGCAGATTCACTTGCAGATGCTCCGGCCAGGGCTGGCTTTCATCCACGCGCACATAGGCATCGCCCGGCACGCCGGTTTTAACCCGGTCACGGTAAGCTTTAAGCAGCTCCGCATTAATGCGGACGCGCACCCGGAACATCAGCTTCTCGCGTTCGCTACGGGTTTCTACCGCCTTGGGTGTGAACTGGGCCTCGGCCGCCACAAAGCTCACCCGGGCAGGCACCACGTAATCAGGCAGAGCATCCAGAATAATCCGGGCTTCGGAGCCAACCCGCACCTTGCCAGCCTGGGCGGTGGGCAGAAAAATGGTGAGGTACACGTCAGTAACATCGATGACCGTTGCGACCTTGCCTCCGGCCGCCAACACTTCACCCGGCTCGGCCAGACGGTAAAGCACACGCCCGCCAATCGGACTGATAAGGTGGCTGTCGTCAATGGTGGTTTGGACCTTACGAATGCTGGCTCTTGCAGCTTCAATTCCGGCACGGGCAGAGGCTACCTGAGCCTTTGATGCCTGCAGCGCAGCTTCAGCGGTTTCTGCAGTGGTGCGGGCACGGTCAAGCTGCTCGCGGGAAACATGGCCTTTGTCTACTAAGGATTCCATTCGGCCTAGTTCGGACCGGGCCAGCCGGAGTTCGCTTTCACGCTGAACGACCACTGCTTCGGCCAGGTTCTGCGCTTGTAGTGCCTGATTCAGGTTGGCCTGAGCCGCTGCCATAGTTGCCTGCAGTTCGTCGGTATCCATTTCAGCCACCGCACTGCCGGCGTCAATCAGGTCGCCCTCAGCCACAAAAAAGCTCTGCAACCGGCCTGGAATACGGGTCGCGATGTCTACCTGAGTAGCCTCTATGCGACCATTGCCGGAGGCAATATGTTCTGGAAGCCTGTCACTATCCGGCAAAAATTGCCACGCGACTGTGGCAATCGCTGCGATAACAACAAGAGTAATCAGAAGCTTCTGGGGAACTTTGGAGTTTGAACCGGACATTGTTCTTCCCTGGTGCAGACGTGAGTTATTGCAGATGAAATTAGGTTGCTACCAGTATAACAACAGATTTTAGTGTTGCACTGACGCGCGTCAAGAGCGCACGCAATAGTTTCGACAACTCAACCAAGAGCGGTTTCCGGTATTTCGCGTAACCCGCATGTATCATAGCCACATCGTTGGCCTCCAGAGAGTTGGTCAGTACTCGCACCTGAACACCTCTGCGCTCCAGATCGCGGAATATTTCCACACCGGTTTTGGTAGGTATAAAGTAGGGCGACACCAGTAGCGATCGAAGTCATCAGAAAGCTCATGTACAACCGGGCCAATGCCAGCTCGGAAGTGAGTCACTCCTTAAGATAGGTCAGTGTGGCATTGCATGGCGCTCTCAGGCTTCAACTGTGAAAAACAACGCATTATGCTGGCGTGCTATGCTCAAAGTCTTGCATCCATACGTTACAAAACCTGGAGAACAGAACATGATCGGATACGTGACCATCGGTGTCAGTGATATGGAAAAAGCCAAGAAGTTCTACACAGACCTTCTCGGCGACATGGGCGCAAAACTCCTGCTGGATATAGGCCGCATTGCGTTCATTGGGGAAAGCATGAAATCCCCTATGTTGGCCGTTTGTACGCCGTTCGACGGTACGCCAAACGATCCCGGCAACGGCAATATGCTGGCATTGCAGCCAGGCTCGAAAGAAGCCGTTGATACCTATCACAAGAAAGCCATTGAGTTGGGGGCGACCTGTGATGGCGAACCGGGGCAGCGCATTCCAGACCAGTTTTACGGCGCTTACGTGAAAGATCCGGACGGCAACAAGCTGGCGTTTTTCCACTTCGGTTGATACGCCCAGCCTGAAACCTGAGGCCGCTCTATTCTGCGGTCTCAGTCTTGAACCACCACCCCGGCAACAACCCTCGAATCTGCGGCTGTAAAAAGCGGTCGTCAATCAGCCAGATCACCCCTTGATCCTCTGGTGTGCGAATCACCCGACCAGCAGCCTGGGCAATTTTCTGCAAGCCCGGAATCAGATAGGTGTAGTCATAACCGGCGCCAAAGCGCTTGTGCAGGCGATGTTTCAGGATCTCGTGCCAGGCATCAAACGGCGGCAAGCCCAGGGTGGCGACAAAGGCACCAATTAGCTGCTCGCCCGGTAGATCAATGCCCTCACTGAACACGCCCCCCAGAACCGCAAACGCCACACTGCCGGATTCTTCGCGGAACCCAGCCAGAAACTCTCTTCGTTGTTGTGGACTCATCCCGGAATGCTGCACGCGCTGGGGCACATCCGGGGCTTGGCTTTCCAATGCAGCACTCGCCTCATTCAAATACTTAAAGCTACTGAAAAACGCTAAATAGTGCCCTCTGCGCTCTCGATACTGCTGCGCAATCAGCTCAGCGATGGGCTGTACTGACGCCTCGCGATGGGCTTGGCGGGTACTGATCTTGGGTGTGAAGTTCACCTGCAATTGTTCGGCACTGAACGGGCTGGGCAACGAAGTGAACCGGCTGTCCTCCGGCAACCCCAGCAGATCCCGGTAATACACGCCGGGGCTGAGGGTGGCAGAAAATAACAATACCGAGGCTGCTGCCTGAAAGCGGTCGCGCAGAAAATCCGCCGGCACCAGATTCTGAATGCTCAGGCTGGCGCGGCCGCGGCCTGCGCGACGAAATTCGCACAGGGAATGGTCGCCAAATGAATCCGCCAGCTTCATAAAGGCCACGGATTCAAACAGCACTTCCTGCAGTTCCAGATCCGGCGGATTGTCTGCCAGAAAATCCGTAAGCCCAGATACAAGCCCTTGCAGGCTGCTGATCAGTGCGCCAGGCAGATTGTCCAGAAACACCGGAGCGGTGCCGGCTTCAGAGTGATCACCGATAACACCCTGCCAGGCACGGGCCGTACGATCCAAGTGAGGCCTCAGGGCTTTGGGGGCAGTTTTCTTCACTTTCAGCAGCCGCTGTTGGTCCAGCTGCACCGAATACATGCCCCGGCCGCGATCCACCAGATTGTGGGCTTCGTCTATCAGAACGCCGGTTTTCCAGTTGTTCTGTCGGGTAAGCCCGTGGAGCAGGGCCGCCTGATCAAACATTCGATTCACATCGCCGATTACCAAATCGCACCAGCGCGCCATCTCTTGGGCCAGAAAGTATGGGCAGATGTTGTGGCCGACAGCGATCGTTGCCAATACGTCTTGCGTAAGTGTTGTACCCGCCTGAGCCGCTTCAGCTCGAGCATCTGGCAGGCGATCGAAGAAGCCTTTGGCAAGCGGGCAGGAATCCCCGTGGCAGGCTTTGTCCGGGTGCTCGCAGGCGTCGGCCTTGGCCACCAGTTCCAGCGTACGCAAGGGCCATATCTGTGGCGCATCCTGCGCGGCCCGTAGGCGCTCCACGGCGTCCACCGCCAACTGCCTGGCAGTATTGCGGCAGGTGAGGTAAGCCAGCTTGTCGTGTGCTGCAGCGGGCATGGCCATCAACGCAGGGAACAGAGTGCCCAGAGTTTTGCCCAGGCCAGTGGGCGCTTCCAACAGCAGGCTGCCGCCTTTTACCGTATTTTTATAAACCGTTTCGGCGAGTTGTCGCTGGCGGGGGCGAAACTGGGCAAACGGAAAGCGCAGCCCAGCGAGGCGAATATCACGCTGTTCCCGGTGGTGCGCTTCCTGCTCCGCCCAAAGCCGGTAGCGCTCACATAAAGTTTCCAGCTCTTGCCACAGTTCATCGGCGCGGGCAGTTTCGGTCACAGGCGTTTCCCGGTTTTTTCCCATATCGAAATACACCAACGCCAGCTTGAGGGTTTTTCGATTTTCCTGGCGGCAGAGTAGGGCGCCGTAGGCCCGTAACTGGGCCCGGTGCAACGCACGTTGATGAGGCCGGATACGGGACAAATCCCCACGGTGTGTTTTGATTTCTTCCAGCAAGCCGGAATGCGGGTTATACACATCGGCTCGACCGTACAGCTCTAACCCCAAGCACTTACCGGTAAGTGAATACTCGCTTTTGTAGCCGTATCCACGTTTGGATTGAATGACTTGATGGCCAGCGATACCCTCTTCTGCACTGGGGGCCGGGGTGTAACGAAAGTCTAAATCGCCTTCCCGGGCGGCGAATTCGCAGAGCGTTCTGACCGCAACTTTCACAGTGTGGCTCCGCTGTTTTGCCAACGCACATAGCACACGCTGGCGGCAATGCCTTGGCGGGCAAAGGCGTGCAACCAGCGGATTTGATGATCCTGCAGTCGATCGCCGGGGCCTTTCACTTCGATCATTTCGTAACGAGGCTTATTTTCCGCGATCTCCGGGTAAAACCTTATAAGATCCGGGAAGCCACTTCTATGTTCTCGAATATTCAGCAGAAGACGCTCAAACAGAACCTGAAGATCTGCAACAGGTATGCAATCCAGCGCCAGAACCAGCAGCTCTTCGTTTAGCGCGGGCCAAGTCACGAAGGGGTTGGTAATGCCTTGTTTGGCAGCGTAAGTATCCAGAATTCTGCGGCGATAGCTGCCATCGTGCAACGCCGCAAAACATTGGCGGAACTCGGCTTGCCGGCGTGCTACAAAATCGTCCCGCACCAGATCCGCCGGCCCGGTATGGAACGGGTGAAAGAAGGCTCCGGGTATGGCTTTGAAAATGGTGTGCCAACACAACAATCCAAACAAGCTGTTAATAAGGGTGTTTTCCACAAAGAACACGGGAGCCTCGGCACTCCACAGGTGATCTCGAACTATCGCTTCAACCGAGCCGCCGGTTTGCGGCAAGGTCAGGGTGAACTCACGGATTTCCGGGCTCTGCGGCGCTGGCGGAACTGGCTTGCCCACCTTTTTTGCCAGCCGCTTCAGAATACGCGCCAGGCCTTGCGCTTCGGCGTCGCTCAACTCGTGGTTTTGCCAGTGCGCAGCAATAGCCCAGGCGTCTTCAAAGCGCTTCATTCGTTCCAGCAACCGCAGCTGTTTTAATCGCGCCTCCCGGTGGCCGCTGCCGGCCAACGCCTGCAACGCCAGTTCCCGTTCGCCCTGACGCTCCGCCTGCCGCCCCAACTCAAGCAGCAGTCGATCACGGCGGCTGGTCAGCCAGGGGCTATCAGTGATCATCGGAACCTCAGCCCAAACCTCGGCAGCTGGCACTCCGGCATCTAAATTCTCCCGGCACTGATGCATGGCCAGGTAGGTATCCACTTCGCTACGTTGAGAAAAGGCCCGTGCCTCGGGGGTAAACTCCACCTCTTCATAGCGATGGTGCCCCAGCTCCACCAGTACGAAATCCGACCAGCTTTGGCGCAGGTTGCCAAAGAACATAAGGCGGATGCGATCGAACAGCGCCATGTGGCTGACCCGCACCGCCGGCGCTATGGTTTCATCAAACCAGTCCGTCAGCGAGCGGGCATCGGTGAACGTGTCCCGCAAAGTCTCACGCATTTGGCTTTTGGGCAGGCTTTTGGAAAACCCTGCCTGAGTCAGCGCCAAGGCAAAGGCCGGGCGCAACTCCGCCAGGGTGAACAGTCGAAAAAGCTCATCCAACGTCAACAGCGGATCGGCATCCAGCCAGCCACTGGCAGCCAGCTCATCCAGCGCTTGCGCTTCCGGGCTCCCCAGTTCCGGGTAATTTAGCTTGTTAGCGCGAAACAGATCTCCACTGCGCATCACCATTCGTGTCAACAACGCACGCGCTGGGCGAGGTAACTCAAAGAAATTGTGCAGGCGGGTACGCTCTGGTTCCAACAACAGATCCGCGTGGTGATTTGCCACCCAAGCCACCACCGTTTCCATGTTTTCCAGGTAGTACAGGGGGTTTTCAAGATCCGCTGCGGCGGGCCGGGGGTGCATGCTCATAAATACAAAGGCAGACCTTGCTGCTGAGGATAAATCAGGCCACAACTTTACGATGGCCTGCGGTGCAGCTCAAATAGTGATAGCAACCCAAGCTCTTTATACGCCGGACCTGCCAGAACGACACAACCTGTCGCGGCGTTCCGTCATACTGTAGAGCATCTGCGGTCTGATTCTGCCATCAGTTGCGTTACTCTTTATAATCAATACGATCACCTGATTAACGTTGCGACGATAATCCGACAAGGAAACCCATGCCCGAACACGCCACCATCACCCCAGGCTTTCACGCCGTGCACGCCAACCATCTGGAAGACCTGCGCCGGGCTGTGGTGTTTATCTGCCAGCAGAACCCTCTGCCGCCACTGCAAAGCGAGACGTTTTTGGTGCAGAGCAACGGTATTGCCCAGTGGCTGAAGCTGGCGTTGGCGGAAAAACGTTCGGAAGATGGCAGCGAAGGCGGGCTGGGCATTGCCGCCGGTATGGATTTTCTGTTCCCGGCGCGGTTTATCTGGCAGGCCTATCGGGCCGTGTTGCCGGACGGCGAGGTGCCGGAGCAATCCCCCTTTGATAAACGCCGGCTGGTGTGGCGGCTTTACCGCCTGCTGCCAGAACTGGTTCAAACAGACGAGGTGTTCAACCCCCTGGCGCGGTTTCTGGAAGGCAGCGACACTGATTTGCGGGCGTTCCAGCTGGCTGAAAAAGTAGCGGATCTGTTCGACCAGTATCAGGTGTTCCGCGCCGATTGGCTGGCTGCTTGGGAGCTGGGCCGGGATGTAATCATCACCCCAAAGAACGAAGAAAAGCGGATTGAGGAAGACACCCGCTGGCAGCCCATGCTCTGGCGCAAACTGGTGGAAGACACAGGCGCTGACGCCAGCACCAGCCGCTCGCAGATTCACACCCGGTTTATGGCCGAGGGCCAGCGCATAAGCGCCCCAGCACACCCCAGCCGGTTACCTCAACGCATTGTGGTGTTCGGAGTGTCGTCGTTGCCGCGACAAGCGTTGGAAGCGCTGTATGTACTCAGCCGTTTCAGCCAGGTGGTGCTGTGCGTCCACAACCCATCACAATTTTACTGGGCCGATATTGTCAGCGACCGGGATCTGCTGAGAGCCGAACGCAAGCGCGGGGCCAGCCATCCCACACTGTCGAAGGTTGAGGATGCAGATCAGTTGCACCAGCACGCCAACCCGCTGCTGGCGGCCTGGGGCAAGCAGGGCCGGGATTACATTCGCCTGCTGGACGAATTCGACAACCCCGATGAGTATCGCGCCAGCTTCCAGACCCCGGACCAGAAGATCGACATCTTCTCGGAGCATGGCACAGGCCAGACAACTGGCTTGCTGCACCAACTGCAGAACGACATCTATAACCTGACCCCGCTGCAGGAAATTCGCGACGAACGCCGTGAACTCAACCTGGGCCAGTCTGTGCCCGCTGAGGGCTCCATCGCCTTCCACGATGCCCACAGCCCGCAACGGGAAGTGGAAATTCTGCACGACCAGTTGCTGGCCGCATTCAACGCAGATACCTCGCTGCGCCCCCGGGACGTGATGGTAATGGTGCCAGACATCAACGTATACGCGCCCCATATACAAGCGGTGTTCGGCCGCTATCAAGCAGGGCGCAAGCGCCATATCCCGTTCACCATTTCAGACCAGGGCCAGCGTAACCACGAGCCCGTTCTGATTGCCCTGGAAACGCTCATGTCGTTACCGCGCAGTCGGTTTGCGGTGAGCGAGATCCTGAGCCTGCTGGAAGTGCCCGGCATCCGTGACCGTTTTGAGATAGCCGAAGAAGACATTCCCCTGGCCAGGCGCTGGGTAGAAGGCGCCAACATACGCTGGGGCCTGCACGGTGCCCACCGGGCAAGCCTGGAACTGCCAGCAGGGTTGCAACGCAACACCTGGCAGTCTGGCTTGCGCTCCATGCTTTTGGGTTACGGCATGGGTGACGACGAGCCTTGGGCCGGGGTCCAGCCTTACGGCGAAATTGGCGGCTTACAGGCCGGCCTGGCGGGCCGCCTTGGAGAGTTTGTGTATCGGCTCGAAAGCTTGTGGCAAACGCTGCAGGAAAGCCGTGCACCCCAGCAATGGGAAACGTTGTTCTCCGCCATGCTCGAGCAGTTTTTCCACAAGGTAGAAGGCCACGATCTGTTGCTGCTGAACCGCTTCCGCAGGCAACTGGAGCAATGGCTGGACGACACCCTTGCCGCGGGGCTGACTCAGCAACCCTTGCCACTGAACATTGTGAAAGATGTATTGCTGGACGGTCTGGATGAAGGCGGCTTGAACCAGCGTTTTCTGGCCGGCAAGGTGAACTTCGCCACCCTGATGCCCATGCGCGCCATTCCCTTCCGCAAAGTGTGTCTGTTGGGCATGAACGATGGCGATTATCCGCGCTCACGGCCACCGGTGGATTTTGACCTGATGGCGCAGGATTACCGGCCCGGCGACCGCTCCCGCCGGGAAGACGACCGTTACCTGTTTCTGGAGGCCATGTTGTCTGCCCGCGAACAGCTTTACATCAGCTGGGTAGGGCGCAGCATACGCGACGATTCTCCACGGCCGCCGTCGGTACTGGTGGGCCAGTTGCAAGACCATCTCAACAGTCTCTGGACACTGCCCGGACAGCCAGATGAGCCGATCACCGATGCGCTGACCACCTGCCATCCCTTGCAACCGTTCAGCCGCGACTACTTCCCCCAGGCCAGGCACAGCGGCAGTCTGTTTACCTACGAACACGAATGGCGCGGCGCCCATGACAACGAGGCCACAGAACAACAAGAACAGCCTCAGCAAAAAGCCCTGCCGTTTCAGCAGCCTGAGGAACCTATCACCCTCAACGACCTGGCTGGCTTTTTGAAGAAGCCCGTGGACACATTCTACCAACGCCGCCTGCAAGTGCGCTTCGACGATGTGGAAGACGACGACACGGATAACGAAAACTTTGACCTGAACGGTCTCGACCGCTGGCGCCTGGACACTGAACTGATTGAGCAAGGCCTGCTGAAAGCCGCTAATGAAGATGACCTGCACGAGCGCCTGGAAAGCACTCTGGATCGCATGGCGCGGCGCGGCGACCTGGGCATGGGTATAACAGAACACAAACTGCGCAGTGACCTCTCCGGCCGCTTGCCCGACTTGTTTCAGCGCTATCAGAGTGCTCTGGCCGAATGGCCCGAGGCGCTCAGCGAGCCACTGCCGTTCGAATATCGCCTATCGAACCCTACCGGTTCCGTAGAAGTGCTGGACTTGATTAATAACCTGCGCCGCAACCATGAGGGCCAGCTTTGCCGGCTGGTCATTGCCGGTTCCAGTCTGCTCAGCGGCAGCGGTTACAGCAAAAAACTCCGCTACGCCAACCTGATGCGCGATTGGGTGATTCATCTGGCCGGGCAACTGACAGCGCAACCTTTTGAAACCCTGATTCTGGGCAAGGAAGAAGGCCGCAAAGTCCGTTTTGCACCTTTGCCAAAGGAAACCGCCGCCAAACACCTGGACGCGATACTGGCACGCTGGATGGACGCCAGCACCCGGGCTTTACCGCTGCACTGTGAGGCCGGTTTTGCCTGGATTTACAGCTTCTACCAAAGCAAGAAGTTTCTCGGTGATCACGAACGCGCGGTCAGCGATGCCCAACAGGCTTACACCACCGCCCTGGAGCGGGACACCGGTTATCTGCGAGGCGCCTTCGAAAGTGCCGAAGCGTTCATGCAAAGTGGTGAATTCGAAGCCTTGCTGCACGGGCTGTATGTGCCTTTATGGGAAGCCGAGCAGGAAAAATCCGCCGCCGGTCAGATTGAGGGCAAGCTATGACGGCTACCACCGTAACGACAAACCCGAACCTTGACCCACTCACGCTGCCCCTGAACGGCAATAGCCTGATTGAAGCCAGCGCCGGTACCGGGAAAACCTTCACCATCGCCATTTTGTATGTGCGTTTGGTTCTGGGCCATGGTCAGCCCGAGGGCAGCGTTCTGGCTGCCGGCATGCTGCCGCCGAATTTGCTGGTAGTGACCTTTACTGACGCAGCCACAAAAGAGCTCCGGGATCGCATCCGTACCCGGCTCACTCAGGCCGCCGAAGTGTTTTCCAGTGTTGCCGACAGCATAAAGCCCGCGCCGGAAACCGCGCTGATCCATCAGCTCCGGGACGACAGTTACCCGGACCCGGCAACTTGGCCTGACTGCCGCAAAAAGTTGCTGCTGGCCGCCGAGTGGATGGACGAGGCCGCCGTGTCCACCATCCACGCCTGGTGTAACCGCATGCTCACCGAGCACGCGTTCGACAGTGGTAGCCTGTTCCGGCTAACCCTGGAAACCGACCAAAGCGAGTTACTCGATGAAGTAGCACGGGATTACTGGCGCACGTTTATCTATCCGCTGTCGCCGGTACTGATGGACGAAGTGCTGAGCCACTGGAAAACCCCGGACAACCTGAGGGCTTCCGTGCGCAACCTACTGGGTGATGCCGATGCCTTTGAAGTCGCCACCGACGATGTAAAGCAGGCCATCGAAGCCACGGTGCACCGGCGCATGGAACAAGCACAGGCACTGAAAGCCCAACCCTGGGCAGACTGGAAGCCAGAAGTGACCGACATGCTGGTTGAGCTCAACAAGAGCAAACGCCTGCACGGTGGCAGCATGAAGCCGATGATTGCCGCCTGGGACACGCTGCTGGCGTGGGCTTCTTCCGATGAGCTTTTCCCGGAGGGGCTCGACAAAGCCGGCTTCCAAAACCAGACACCGGACATACTGCCCACAAAACTCAAAGGTGATGGCGATGTGCCCCACCATCCCGCGTTTGATGCCATTGAAGAGCTGATTTCCTTCAGCCAAAGCCTGCCCAGCGCCGAGGCCGACATCCTCAGGCACGCCACCCGCTGGATTGCGGCGCGACTGGAATCGGAAAAACAGAAGCGCTCTGAAATGGGCTTCGACGACCTGCTCACCCGGCTGGACGACGCACTTCATGGCCCCCGTGGCGATCAATTGGCAGCCACCATCAGGCGCCAGTTCCCGGTGGCACTGATTGACGAGTTTCAGGACACAGACCCGGTGCAATACCGCATTTTCAACCGCATTTACCGGGTTTCAGAGCATCATCCGGATACCTGCCTGCTGATGATCGGCGACCCGAAACAGGCCATTTATGGCTTCCGCGGCGCCGACATCTTCACCTATCTGGACGCCCGCACTGGGGCCCGCGACCGCACCTGGACACTGGGCCGCAACTTCCGTTCCTCCAAGCCTATGGTGACAGCGGTCAACCGGGTGTTCGAATATGGCGACCTGAACAGCCCGGAGGGGGCCTTCCTGTTTGGCAAAGGCGACGCCTCAGCCTTGCCATTTCAGAGCGTGGCGGCCAACGGCACCAAACGCTTGTGGTCAGTGAACGGCGACAATCAGCCCAGCCTCACCCTGTGGTCTCTGGAAAGCGACGAGGAAGATAAACATGGCAACCGCAAAAGCCTCGCCAAAGGCACCGCCACCACCGAGGTGGCAGAAACCTGCGCCAGTGAAATCGCCCGTTTACTGACGCTTGGCCAGCAGGGGTTGGCAGGCTTTGCGCTGACAGATAATCCGGGCGATCTGGAGCCGGTGGCACCCAAAGACATCGCGATTCTGGTGAATAATCGCAACGAGGCCGCTGCTGTGCGGGATGCCTTAGGCCAAAGGCGCATCAAAAGCGTGTACCTGTCTGACCGGGATTCCGTGCTTACCTCCATCGAGGCCAAAGAAATGCTGTGCTGGCTCAAAGCCTTTGCCGAACCTCGGCAGCTGGCTTTTGCTCGTGCTGCGCTGGCCACACCCACGCTGGGCTTGCCCTGGAGTTACCTGGATCAGTTGCTCACCGACGAGATGGCGCTGGAGCGTGAAATCGAACGCTTTATGGGTTACCAGAAACAGTGGCATAGCCAGGGCGTGCTGCCCATGCTGCGCAGCTTTCTGATGGATTTTGGCGTGCCCGGAAGGCTGTTGCAGCGCCCAGACGGCGAACGCCGGCTCACCGACATTCTGCACATTGCAGAACTGCTGCAGCAGGACAGCCTGCAACTGGATGGCGAACATGCACTGGTGCACCACTACACCCAAATTCTAAGGGCGGCAGACGACGAAAACGAACACCGCACCCTGCGCCTGGAAAGCGATGCCGGGCTGGTAAAAGTCATCACTGTGCATAAATCCAAAGGCCTGGAATACCCGCTGGTGTTTCTGCCCTTTGGCACCGCGTTCCGCGCGCAAAGTGAAAAACAGTCCTTCGTGCGTTATCACGATGACAACTCACAGCTCATCACCGTGTTTGATCCGACACCGGAAGACGTTGCCCGGGCAGATCAGGAACGGTTGGGCGAAGACATCCGCAAACTCTACGTGGCGCTGACCCGCGCCCGTTTTGCCACCTGGGTGGGTGTAGCAGACATTGAAGACTGGCACCTCAGCGGGCTGGGGTATCTGCTGGGTGGAAAGCCGGTGGCGCAGCAGCCCCTGAGTGAGGTACTGAACCAGCTCACCCACGGCTACAGCGAACTGTGTACCGAACCGTTGCCTGCCTTTACCAACCTGCATTACGCAGCGGAGACACCTGCGGCATTGGGGCCCGCACTGATCTCGACCCGCGAAGCGCGGGAAGACTGGTGGATTGCCAGCTATTCATCCCTGGAATATCGCGGCCTGTCTGGCACCGGTATTGTGTTCGCCGGCGAAGTGGAAGACGCAGAAACGCAGAATCTGCTAGAAGAGGGCGCCCACAACCGCGAGGAAGACGACATAGCCGTTCCGATCAGCCACAGCCTGCATTATTTTCCCAAAGGGGCAGGCCCGGGCACCTTTTTGCACGACCTGCTGGAATGGTGTGTACAACAAGGCCTGCAACACATTGTGAATAACCCCTTGCAACTGCGAGAACAGCTCACCCGGCGTTGCAGCACGCGGGGCTGGAACGACTGGGTAGACACACTGGAGCAGTGGATATTGGCGCTCATTCGCCAACCACTGCAATTGAGCCGCAGCACCAGCGAAAGCAGCAGTCTGGCCAGCCTTGGCACATTGCGCCCGGAACTGGAGTTCTGGTTTGAAAGCCGCAACGTCAGCACTCAGGCCATGGACAGGCTGGTTACTCGGCATACCCTCAACGGCGCAGACCGCCCGCGGGTGGATGACGGGCGCTTCAACGGCATGCTGAAAGGCTTTATCGACCTGGTGTTTGAACACAACGGGCAATATTACGTGCTGGATTACAAATCCAATTATCTGGGCGACGGTGACAGCGCCTACACAGATCAGGCTATGGGCGAGGCGATTCTGGAGAAACGCTACGATCTGCAATACGTGCTTTATTTGCTGGCTCTGCACCGGCTACTGAAAGCGCGCCTGCCGGATTACGACTACGACCAGCACGTGGGCGGCGCTGTGTATCTGTTTTTACGGGGCATCCATGCGCCGGGGGCAGGGGCATTTACCGACAAACCACCCAGAGCGCTGATTGAACAACTGGATGCCATGTTTGACGGCATAGCAGCCCCCGGGGAGGTGGCGGCATGAGCAAAACGCGCAATACCGATAACCAGTTTGCCCTGGATCTGGACGAAGCCGTTGATGTAGATAAAACGGCGTCGGCTTCTCCGAGCCAGAACAGCAGCCTTGCGCTGAACCAAACAGAAACGGTTCTGGAACTGCTGGATAACTGGCAGCAAGCCGGCTGGATTCGCCCGCTGGATGTGCGCTTTGCACGGCTGATTCACGACCTGTCGAAGGAGCAGGGCGAAGCGCCGCAACCGCTGGTTTTGCTACTCGCTGCACTGACGTCCCACCAAGTGGGACGGGGCCACGTGTGCGTGGATCTCGCGACCCTACTGGCCGATGCTGAAAGCGCTCTCTCGTTGCCACCCGAGGAGCCCAATGGGGCTCGCTCTTTTGAACACCCAACAACCGCTGACGGGCCGGGTGAACTCCTGGCCCGCGTGTCCACTCAGGAATGCCTAACCGCCCTGAACAAAGCTTCGGCGGTAAGTGATGGCTCACATACATCACCAATGGTGTTGAATGGTACCCGGCTATATTTGCGCCGTTTTTGGCGTTATGAGCAGCAGATTGCCACCGGCATTGTGCAGCGCTCGGCACGGCCTTCCCTCCTGGCCGACCCGTCATCAGACGCTGCCACAACACTTAGCGAAGCTCTGGACATATTGTTTAAACCTCAGGATTCTGTGGGCTCTTTTGTAGATTACCAAAAGCTCGCCTGTGCCCTGGCTGCCCGCAACCGTTTCGCCGTTATTACCGGCGGCCCCGGCACCGGCAAAACCACCACGGTGGTGAATTTACTGGCAGCCCTGCAGTCCGTCGCGGGCGAATCCGCCGAGCGGGATGGGCGCAAATACCGCATTCGCCTGGCTGCGCCCACGGGCAAGGCTGCAGCGCGGCTGAACGAATCCATCGGCGGCGCCGTCAGCCGCCTGCCACTGGCACAGTTGCCGGGGCAGGTGTCTTTGGCAGACATACCCACCAAAGTGACAACCCTGCACAGGCTGCTGGGCAGTCGCCCGGATACGCGAAAATTCCGCCACAACCGCGACAACCCGCTGCTGGTGGATATTCTGGTGATCGACGAAGCCTCGATGGTCGATCTGGACCTGATGGCGTCGGTGTTTGACGCCCTGCCCGCCAACGCCCAGCTGATTCTGTTAGGCGATAAAGACCAGCTGGCCTCGGTAGACGCCGGTGCGGTGTTGGGCGAACTGTGTCAGCGCGCGCCCGACGGGCATTACCTGCCGGCCACGGTGCAATGGCTGAAAGCCATCACCGGCACTGACATCCCTGCAAGCTTGCAAGACTTCGAAGGCCAACCGTTGGATCAGGCGGTGGCGATGTTGCGCAAAAGTTACCGCTTTGCCGAAGGCAGTGGTATTCGCCAGTTAGCCGAAGCAGTCAACACCAATGCTTTGGACGCCAGCACCCTTCAGAGGGCCCGTAACGCCGGGTTTGACGATGTGGTGTGGCTGAATGGCCTCCACAAAAAACCATCGCTGGAAGACACTCAGGCGCTGATCTGCGGCCATTCGGTCAGTGGCAGTCCGCAGGCATTCAGCAATAACGGGGAAGGGCGAGTGGATGGCAACAACCAGCCCCTGCCACCACCGACAGGCTATCGTCATTATTTATCGCTGATGCAAGGTCACAATCTCGACAGCAACAGCACAACGGAACAGTGGGACGAACTGGCAAAATCGGTATTGCAGGCCTTCAGTGATTTTCAGGTGCTGTGCGCCCTGCGGCGCGGACCCTGGGGGGTAGAAGGGTTGAACGAGCTGATCGCCCAGCATTTGCTGGCACAACGGCTGATTCCCCGAGCTGAAGGCTGGTACGCCGGGCGCCCGGTGCTGATTACCGGCAACGATTACAACCTGGGACTGATGAACGGCGATGTGGGCATTACCTTTAGCCTGCCCCAGGGCACCGATGCGCAAGCCGGTGGCGACCAACTGCAGACCGTGTTGCGCGTGGCCTTTCCCAGCAGCGACGGCAGCGGCAATATACGCTGGATTTCACCCAGCCGGCTGCAGCAGCTGGAAACCGTGTACGCCATGACCGTGCATAAATCCCAGGGCTCTGAGTTCAATCACACCTGCCTGGTGCTGCCCGACCGCCTGAGCCCCGTGCTCACGCGGGAGCTGGTGTATACCGGCATCACCCGTGCAAAAAACTGGTTCAGTCTGATAACCGGCGACGCCAGTGTATTCAGCGACGGCGTCGGCCAAAGGGTAGTACGCGCCTCGGGGTTGGCGTCAGTACTCGCTTCAGGGTCGGTTGGAAACCAACACTCTGCTGAACCTTCAGAATAACGAATTCAGCCGGGCGTACAGGTGCAAAACCCACGGTCAGGTTAACGCGGCCCAGAGCAATATCGCTCTGGGTGGTGGTGCTGGAATCGCAGCCCACAAAATAGGCGTCAGGTGCTTTGCTTCCCTGGAAAGCGCCCTGTTGAAAAAGGTCCTGCATGAAGGCGTTGGCAACTGACCGTATCTGCGCCCACAAGCCTTCACCATTTGGCTCGGTCGCCGCGAACCCCAGCCCGCAGGAAAGGCTTTCTTCAATGAACAACGCGGTGCGCCGAACAGAAATATATGTGTATTCGTTCTCGCCCGAATGCTCGAAACCGGCCAGGGTACGCGCACCCCAAACCATCGCGCCGCCGGCGAACTGCCGCAACGCGTTGATCCCCTGGGGGTTGGTTATGCCATTCTCGGCTTTCGACATTCCGTATTCCAGCCCGATCACCCCCAGAATAGACGCACCCCGACCCGCCGGAGCCTTCCAGACACCGCGCTGGGCATCGGTACGCGACATAATGCCGGCGACGGTGCCGGCCGGATCAATGGGCAACGTCGCAGAGGCTGCCTTGATGCGCGGCCAGTAAATGGCGGCATGATCGAGAACGACTCCAATACGCACCTCTGCGATGCCAGTTACTGCTTCAGCTGCTGTTTGCCAGTCGCCTCTGGGGTCGACTAACAGGAACGCTCGCTGGCGCTGACAAAATACACTGGCAGTGCCCCATAACCGTTGTCGCTGATCCTCTGTCTGCTCGAAACCGCGAGGCAAAACCAGCAAGTTGAATGATTTAACCTCAGACGCAACCGAACGGAAGGTGTTCTCGTAATCGGCCAGTGCCGGAACGCCTCCGTCGTCGCCTGCAATACGCACAACGATCGCCTCAGTGCCACCATTGAGGAAAAACTGCCTTACCTGCAGCGCCAGCTCTCCGTAGGCCGCATGGTTGCCAAAAACCTGTTCGTACTGATCCATGCCATAGATCGCAGTCGGGCGGTTCAGATCGCCTTGGCGGGCCATCCCGATAAAGAGAGTGATTGATGTTGGTACACTCGTGATCGTGTTCATCTCCGGCTCCCTAAAGGCTTTCCTCTTCATCGTTATGCTGTTGCTGCAGCCATAGTCTGGCGTAATACCCATTTTTTGCCAGCAATTCACTGTGCCCGCCGCTTTCTACAATCTGGCCATGATCCAATACCAGGATGGTATCGGCATCGCGCACAGTCGATAAACGGTGAGCAATAACCAACGTCGTACGCTGCCGACTGACTTCGTTCAGGGCGTCCAGAATGGCTTGCTCTGAGATAGAGTCGAGCGAGGAGGTAGCTTCGTCGAGAATCAACAACGGCGGGTTTTTCAGCAGCACCCGGGCGATAGCCACGCGCTGTTTTTCGCCACCTGAGAGTTTCAGGCCTCGCTCGCCCACTTTGGTGTCGTAGCCTTCCGGCAGGCTGCGGATAAAGTTGTCGAGGTGCGCTTGTTTCGCGGCGTGATGCACCTCTGCCTCAGTGGCCTCCGGGCGGCCGTAAGCCAGGTTTCGATACAGTGTGTCGTTAAATAGCACTGTGTCTTGCGGCACTACGCCTATGGCGGCGCGCAGGCTGTCCTGGCTGACCTCACGGATATCCTGGCCATCAATAGTAATGCTGCCCTTAGCCACTTCAAAAAAACGGAACAGCAGGCGGGCAAGGGTGGATTTACCAGCGCCGCTGGCGCCTACAACAGCCAGGGTGTGCCCGGCGGGTATGCAGAAGTCCACGTCCTGCAGAATCGGGCGATCGGCGCGGTAGGCGAAATGCACATGCTCAAAGCCCACCTCACCTTTATCCACAACCAACGCCGGCGCCTTATCCGCGTCTTCAATCAACGGCTTTTCATCCAGTAAGCCAAACAAGCGCTCTACATTCACCAGGGATTGACGGATTTCCCGGTATACAAAGCCCAACGCGTTCAGAGGGATGAATAGCTGAAGCAGGTAAGCATTAATCATGGTGAAATCACCCAGGGTGATGGCGCCACTGGCCACTTCCCGCACGGCCATCACCATCATGACAATCATTGCGATGCCAATAATAAACGCCTGGCCGGTGTTAAGCGCGGCCAGAGACAAGCGGTTTTTCAGGCGCGCTTTCTCCCAGCCCTCAAGATTCTCATCGTAAAGTTCGGCTTCAAATTTCTCATTATTGAAGTACTTCACGGTTTCGTAATTTAGCAGACTGTCGATAGCACGAGAATTGGACTGGTTGTCGCGGGCGTTGGCCTCGCGCACAAACTTGGTTCGCCACTCGGTGACTGTAATGGAAAAAACAATATACACCGCCACGGCAACGAGAATGGCCAACACGTAGCTGGCGTTAAACGCCACCAGCAGAATGCCCGCCACCATAAAGATTTCCAGCAGCGTGGGAATAATGTTGAACAGGGTAAAGCGCAGTAAAAAGCTGATGCCAGTGGTACCGCGCTCTATGTCTCGGGCCAGCCCGCCGGTTTTTCGATCCAGGTGAAAGGCCAGTTCGCGGTCATGGAGGTGCCGGAACACCCGCAGCGATACTCGCCGCATGGCTCGTTCGGCCACCCGTGCAAACACCGCATCCCGCAGTTCTCCGAACAATGTGCTGCCAAATCGTAACGCCCCATAAGCGATCACCAAAACCACGGGAATCCACAGCAACAGCTCGCCTTCGCGGCCCTGATCGAGATAGTCGACTATGTATTTCAGGGCCACAGGCGTGGCTACCGTGGCCAGCTTTGCCAGTATCAGGAACGCCACAGATAGAGCTACTCGCCCACGAAACTCTGCCAAATACGGCCACAGCCCGGCAATGACTTTCCAGTCCGGTTTTTGGTGGGCAGAGTAATCACTATCAGCGTAAGCGCGCACGGACATTCCTTCATTTTCACAGACGAGACAAGCGTATGATAAGGCTGGTCGAAAGCAGCATTGGTATAGCAACCCGAGTTTACAGCACCTCAACTTCAGGAGGCACATCATTAACACTCGTCACCGGCAAGCTCTGAAACTGGTCATAGGATTTATAAGCCCATATCGCAAGGCGGTGGCAGGTGCTCTGGTAGCCCTGGTGATCACGGCAGGCATCACGCTTGGCTTGGGGCAGGGCCTGAGGATTCTGGTTGATCAGGGCCTGGCGACCCAATCCCCGGATAATCTGGCCCGCGCCGTGGGGCTGTTTTTCATTCTTGTGCTGGGCCTGGCATCTGGTTCCTTCGCGCGGTTTTACCTGGTGTCCTGGATTGGCGAAAGGGTCGTAGCGGATATCCGTAAACAGGTGTTCAATCATTTGATTGACCTGCACCCGGGGTTTTTCGAGCAGAACCGGGCCTTGGAGATTCAATCCCGTTTTACCGCCGACACAACGGTACTGCAATCAGTGATCGGGTCGACCGTATCCATTGCCCTGCGCAATGCCTTGATGCTAATAGGCGGGCTGCTGTTGCTGTTCATCACCAATGCCAAGCTGGCCGGGATCATTCTGCTGGGCTTTCCGTTGGTCATCGTGCCTATCCTGTTTTTCGGCCGGCGCGTGCGACAGCTTTCTCGGCTCAGCCAGGACAGAGTGGCCGATGTAGGCAGTTATGTAGGCGAAAACCTCACGCAAATAAAGACCGTGCAGGCTTTCAATCACCAACCCCACGACCGGCGTTTTTTCGCGGAGGTGTCTGAGCGCGCTTTCGACATAGCCCGTGCCCGTATAAAGCAGCGTGCCTGGCTAACCACCATAGCCATATCATTGGTGATGGGAGCAATTGGCATTGTGATCTGGATTGGCGGCCTGGATGTTATCCACGGCCGCATTACCCCGGGAGAGCTGGCCGCTTTTGTGTTCTATAGCCTTTTGGTAGGCGTAGCCGCAGGGGCGATCAGTGAAGTAATAGGCGAACTGCAACGGGCCGCCGGCTCCGCGGCGCGGCTGTTTGAGCTACTACAGACAGAACCGGCCTTTGATCGACCGGCGGAACAGGATGCAGGCACATTCCCCAACGCCATTACGGGGGATATTCGTATCGATAATCTCAGGTTCAGCTATCCGGGGCGCAGCGAACATCCCGCGTTGGCCGATATTTGCTTACATGTTCAAGCAGGAGAAACCCTGGCCCTGGTGGGCCCATCCGGCGCAGGGAAATCCACACTGTTCGATCTGCTGCTGCACTTTTATCAGCCCGAGAGCGGCACCATTCACATTGACGGTACGGATAGCGCCACGGTGTCTCTGGCGGCTCTGCGCGGCTGCTTTTCGCTGGTACCCCAGAACCCGGCCCTGTTTCATGGCACGGTGGCCGATAACATACGCTATGCGCGCCCGGACGCCAGTCAGGCCGATGTTGAAGAAGCCGCTCGTATTGCCCATGCCCACGAGTTTATCGAAAAGCTCCCAGATGGATACCTCACCCGCCTGGGAGATGCCGGGCTGGGGCTCTCAGGAGGCCAGAAGCAAAGGTTGGCCATTGCCCGGGCACTGCTGGCCGATGCGCCCATCTTGCTGCTGGATGAAGCCACAAGCGCTCTGGATGCAGAAAGTGAAAGCCTTATACAACAAGCTATGCCAGCACTTACCTCTGGCAGAACCACACTGGTGATCGCCCACAGGCTGGCCACCGTTCGCAACGCTGATCGTATAGCCGTTCTGGATCAGGGCCGGTTGTTGGCAGTGGGCACTCATGACGAACTTATACAAGAAAACCCTCTATACCGGCGCCTCGCCGCATTGCAGTTTAGGGAACCACCGGCGTGATATTCAGCTCAGTTAGTTTGTGTCATTCGGCGGTACTCCCTACACTGTTTAGTGAGATAGATAAATCAAAGACACGGGGAGAATAGCAAAGTGAGCAACAAAGAATTGCAAGCACTCAAAGAACGCTATGTTGCGGCTGGCGCGGCAAGTCCCAATGAGCAATTTGCTGACCACGCAACCAACTCGGAACTGTGGGATGCAGACGGCAACCGTATGATCGACTTTGCCGGCGGCATTGGTGTTCTCAACATCGGCCATCGGCATCCGAAAGTAGTTGCGGCGATAAAAGCCCAGCTGGATAAATTGATGCACACCTGCCAGACGGTTATGCCCTATGAGGGCTATGTACGCCTGGCCCAGAAGTTAAGCGAAGTAACGCCGGTAAAAGGGCATGCCAAAGTGATGCTGGCCAACTCCGGTGCAGAGGCGCTGGAAAACGCCGTCAAGATTGCCCGTGCCGCCACCGGCCGCACCAACGTAATCTGCTTTGATGGCGGTTACCACGGCCGTACCTTCATGACTATGGCAATGAATGGCAAGGCAGCGCCTTACCAAACAGATTTCGGCCCCATGCCAGGAACCGTATACCGGGCGCCTTATCCTGTGCCGTACCACGGTGTGAGCGAAGAAGAAGCCCTGCGTGGTCTTCGCATGACTATGAAGACGGATTCTCCGGCAAACCAAACGGCGGCTATCGTGCTGGAGCCAGTGCTGGGCGAGGGCGGTTTTTACGCAGCGCCCACCAGCTTCCTGAAAGAGCTTCGCAATATCTGTGACGAGAACGGCATTCTGTTGATTGTCGACGAAGTTCAAAGTGGCTTCGGCCGCACCGGCAAGATGTTTGCTATCGAACACAGCGGCGTTGAAGCAGACATCATCACCATGGCCAAGAGTATGGCTGATGGCATGCCGATCTCGGCGATTGTCGGTACCGACAAGCACATGGATTCCTCAGGCCCGAACTCGCTGGGTGGCACCTATACCGGTAGCCCAACAGCCTGTGCCGCTGCCCTGGCCGTATTCGATGTGTTCAAAGAAGAAGACATCCTGGGCAAAAGTGTGCGTCTGGGCGAGAAGCTGAACCAACGTTTCACCCAATGGCAGGAGCAGTTCAGCCATGTGGACAACGTTCGTACCCTTGGTCCCATGGCGGCATTTGAGTTCGTGGAGAGCAAAGACAACCACAAGCCCATGCCGGAGCTTGCTGCTGCGGTCACCAAGAAAGCCAAGGAGAAGGGGCTGATTCTGCTGAGTTGTGGCATGTACGGCAACAGCCTACGCTTCCTGATGCCGGTAACCATTGAGGATAATATCCTTGAAGAAGGCTTGGCGATTGTTGAAGAGTGCTTGAAAGAAGTCGGCGCCTGATACATCCGCAACGGCTGTAGGTTATAAAACCGAACCTCCGGGTTCGGTTTTTTTATGGGGTTCGTCGTATACTGCCTGTAGTTGTTTCACTAACCAGGCAGAACCATGACTTCACCTAGCACCACCTCTGTACCCGAGCACAAGCCCAGGCCCTGGGTTGATCTGCTGGTCAGTATTGTCATCCCATCCGTTATTCTGATGAAATTTAGCGGCGACCAACACCTTGGCAGTGTGAATGCACTGCTTCTAGGTTTGGCATTCCCTCTTGGCTGGGGTTTATTCGAGCTTGTTCGTTACCACAAGAAAAACTTTATCGCCGTGCTCGGCTTGGTGAGCGTAGGACTCACAGGCGGCATTGGCCTGTTGGAGCTGGATGCAGGCTGGTTAGCAATAAAAGAAGCGGCCATCCCCGCTGTTATTGGCCTGGCGGTATTGGCTTCTACCCGCACCAAATATCCGCTGGTTCGCACGCTTCTCTATAACCCCAATGTGCTCAATGTGGATAAAATCCAGCAAACCCTGGAAGAAAATAACCACGTTGACGAGTTCGAAGGGCGCTTATTGAAGGCGAGCTACTTTTTTGCCGGCACGTTTCTGTTCTCATCCATCATGAACTACGTTATTGCCCGCTGGATTGTGGTTAGCCCTTCCGGTACTCAGGCGTTTAACGAGGAGCTTGGCAGGATGACTCTGGTCAGTTATCCGATGATTGCCATCCCCTCCATGGTCATGATGATGCTTATCTTCTATTACCTATGGAGAACCATTCGTCGGCTAACGGGGTATACCCTGGAAGAGGTAATGGCCCCTCATCTTGCAGATAAAGCCTAGCCCTCCAAATCCATTTTAAATGACATAAAAAAACGGCCAGAGTAGCAATACTCTGGCCGTTTTTTTGTTACTTATCTGAAGGTTATCAGATATCCAGGTTCGTTACTTGCAAAGCGTTAGTCTGGATAAAGTTACGACGCGGTTCAACATCATCTCCCATCAGCGTAGTGAAAATCTGGTCTGCCGCAATGGCGTCTTCAATTTTCACTTTCATCATCCGGCGGGATTCAGGATCCATGGTGGTTTCCCACAGCTGATCCGGGTTCATCTCACCCAAGCCTTTATAACGCTGGATGTTCAATCCACGCTGAGCTTCCTTCATCAGCCACTGCAACGCACCTTCAAACGACAGTACCGCTTGCTTGCGCTCGCCTCGCTGAATGTAGGCACCTTCTTCGACAAGCCCGTTCAAGGTCTCACCCAGGCGCGCAATGGCACCGTATGATGGCGAATCAAAGAAATCGTGGCTGAATACGTGCTCGTGGGGAATCCCGTGCACGTAGATCGTCACTTTGGGCAGATAAAGCGCCCGCTCATTGTCTTTGGAGACAGAGAAGCTGTACTTGGTGCCAGTGCGGGTATCTACGTTCAGGCCATCACCCAATCGGGTAGCCCAAGCCGCCACGGTTTGTTCGTCCTTCAGATGCTCTGCTGTAAGCGTATCGTTGTGAATCATCTGCTCCAGCACCTTCGCAGGATAGGCACGGGACAAGCGATCAATCATCGCCATCACGGTCTGATAGTCCTGCACCATGGTCTCAAGGGCCGAGTCCTTAATGGGAGGTGCTTCGGCGTTTACATACAACTGTGCGCCTTCCAGAGAGGTCTGGGTGAGGTAAGCTTCTTTCGCCTTCTCATCCTTCAGGTACTGCTCTTGTTTACCACGCTTCACTTTGTAAAGCGGCGGCATGGCGATAAACACATGACCACGTTCGATGATTTCGCGCATCTGACGGAACAGGAATGTGAGCAGCAGGGTACGGATGTGGGAACCGTCCACATCCGCGTCTGTCATGATAATAATGGAATGATAGCGGAGTTTATCCGCGTTGAACTCCTCACGACCAATGCCACAACCCAGTGCAGTGATCAGAGTGCCCACTTCGGCAGAAGACAGCATCTTGTCAAAGCGTGCTTTCTCCACGTTAAGAATCTTACCCTTAAGTGGAAGAATCGCTTGGGTCTTTCGATCCCGGCCTTGCTTGGCGCTACCACCCGCGGAATCACCCTCCACTATGAACAGTTCAGACAGAGCAGGGTCTTTTTCCTGGCAGTCCGCCAATTTGCCTGGTAGGCCGGCGATATCCAGCGCACCTTTACGGCGGGTCATGTCTCGGGCCTTACGAGCGGCTTCACGGGCTCGCGCTGCTTCAATCATCTTATTGACGATAAGCCGGGCTTCGTTTGGCTGCTCCTGCAGGTACGCTGCAAAGCTCTGGTAAAGTTCCTGTTCAACGGCCGTTTTCACTTCCGACGACACCAGTTTGTCTTTGGTTTGTGAAGAAAACTTGGGATCAGGCACTTTAACACTCACAATCGCCGTCAAACCTTCCCTAGCATCGTCACCAGAGGTGCTCACCTTGGCCTTCTTGCCCAAGCCTTCGTGCTCAATGTAGGTATTCAGTGAACGGGTAAGCGCAGAGCGGAAACCCGCCAGGTGGGTGCCGCCGTCCCGCTGGGGTATATTGTTGGTGAAGCAGTAAATATTCTCCTGGAAGGCATCGTTCCACTGCATGGAAACTTCTACCACAATGCCGTCTTCGCGCTCACGGGTGAAGTGGAAAACCCGGTTGATCGGAGTTTTATTAGCATTAAGGTGTTCAACAAAGGCCCGCAAGCCGCCTTCATACTCAAACAACTCTTCTTTACCACTACGCTCGTCGGTCAGACGAATGCGCACGCCACTGTTCAAAAACGCCAGTTCGCGGACGCGTTTTGCGAGGATATCGTAGTGGAACTCTATGTGGGTAAAGGTTTCCGGGGAGGGAATAAAGTGTACACGGGTACCTGAGGCATCTGTGTCACCCACCGCTGCCAAAGGAGAGTTTGGCACACCGTGGGTATAACCCTGCTCATACACCTTGCCGTCCCTGCGGATGGTCAAGGTGAGGGTAGAGGAGAGAGCGTTTACAACGGAAACACCTACGCCGTGAAGACCCCCGGAAACTTTATAAGAGTTATCATCGAACTTACCCCCAGCGTGGAGCACGGTCATAATAACTTCGGCGGCAGATACGCCTTCTTCCTGGTGAATGTCCACGGGAATGCCCCGGCCATTATCGTGAACGCTTACTGATTCGTCCGGATGAATGATAATACCAATTTCGGAACAGTGACCTGCCAGAGCTTCATCGATGGAGTTATCCACCAGTTCAAACACCATATGATGCAGACCGGTACCATCATCGGTATCGCCGATGTACATCCCTGGCCTTTTTCGTACCGCATCCAGCCCTTTCAGGACTTTAATACTGGCAGAATTGTAGCTCGATTCACTCATTAAAAAACTCCTGAAGCGTAAGGGCCGGCGCACTCTCCCCCCTTAAAGCTGCCTTTCGCAGATAAAAAGGGGGTGGGAAACCGGTTTTATTCTTCCTTCAATTTGCCATGTTCCACGTGGAACATTCGATAATCAGGTATCTGATTACCCTGCCACAAAACTTCCGGATCGGACCGCTCAATGGAGGTAATAAATACCTGGCAACGCAATTCCTGTAACTTGCGAGCCAGCATGCTTCTGTGGCTCTCATCCAGTTCGGCGTTAATATCATCAATCAGAAAGCTGACCTGCTTTCCTAGATCGCTCAACACCACGCTCTGGGCAATTTTCATCAGTATGACGAGGGTTTTTTGCTGGCCACGGGAAAAAGTTTCCGCCACCGGACGTCCTTGAAACCTGATTCGGATGTCCGCACGGTTTGGCCCATAAAGGGTATGCCCCATACGAGCCTCCTGCTCCCTGTGACGGACAAGTACATCTACCAGCGACTGACTGGTATCCCACCCAGGATAAAACTCTAGTTTTAGCCCTTCTGTCCAGCTCACATCCACTTCGTGAACCAAGCTGTCGAATGCGCTTTTGAATTGATCAAAGGCAACCTTTCGGGCTTCGCTTACTCTTTCGCTCAGTGCCGCGTACTGGGCATCCCAGATACGCAACATGGATTCATCTAGTCTACCATTTCTCAGCGTTTGATTCCGCTGTGACGTGACTCTCTGGCACTGTTGCCAGCATGATGCGAAAGAAGGTTCCACGTGGAACACTGCCCAATCAAGAAACTGTCGACGCTTTCCAGGTCCTCCCGCCACGATATCAAACACACCAGGATCAATGACCGACACAGGCAGGTGCTTGGCGAGGGAAGACAGGCTCCGCACCCCTTCGCCATCAACCCGAAGTGTTGTTTCCTTTTGGGTCACATCACGAGATATACCTAGCCGATGAACAAGAGAATCTGAAGATCGGGCGTTTTTTTGCTCGTTAAAACCATGATCCAAGCCACCAAAAACTGTAAATCGTTGCTGGCCATGCTGAACAACCGCTTGGTGCCTATTTATCCGAAAGGATCGACCAAGACCAAGGTACCCGATAGCTTCGAGCACACTGGTCTTTCCGCTGCCATTGGCACCGTATAGCAAATTAAAGGAAGGTGAGAACGATGCCGGTTCTGCGGGGGATAAATTACGAAAAAACTCGGTATGCAGTTTTACCAGCGCCATAAAAAGGACAGCTCGTCGCGGCAGCAAGAGAAATGGAATGTATCCACGAAAAAGGCAGCACCTCACAGATTACGTGACATGCTGCCCCCTAGTGTACAAAACCGTGTAGATGAAGGCGACCGCCTCAGTGAAGCATGTTCAAGCGTTCATCCATGAATACATCCATCTCTGGCGCAAGGATATGTACGTAACGGTCAAAATACAGGAACTGCTTCAGCAAAAGCGCAAATTCCCTCGGGAAATGCAGCCCATGACTTTCACCTACCTTAACCATGTCCATCAGGATGTTATTAACATCATCCTCTGCCTGATCCGCTTGATACGGCACTTGATCCGGCACCATCTTATCCATCTGCTGATACAGCTTACGTAAGTCTTTCGCCAGTTCATCTGCCTGAACAGCGTGGCTGGTAATCCCAATACGGATCATGGCGTCTGCCATGCCGTCAAAGTTGCCCACCATCACAGACGAAATGAAATCGCTAACCGCTTCCCAAGTATCTGAACGGATTCGACCAACAATTCCAAAATCGATAAAACCAATCCGCCCATCTTTCAACACCATCAAATTGCCTGCATGTACATCGGCGTGAAAAAACTCACATTGAGTAAGACTGGCAAACCAAGTGTTCATGGCGGTGATGAGAGTCCGCTCGGGATCTTTCGCGTAACCTCGGATACTTTCCAAGTCAGTTAAAGGTACACCATGGAAGCGTTCCATTGTGAGTATCCGGCGAGTGCTGGCATGCTCATATACTAGCGGAACAGTAGCGTCTTCATTATGGGTGTCATGAAGGAATTTTCTAAACACCTTCAGGTTGTTCGCCTCTTTAATGAAATCGCATTCTTCCATCATGGTACGCTGGATTTCTTCCACAATACCCGACAGCGATGTCCAGGAAAGTTTTGGCGCCAAGGTTTCAAGAATGCGCGCCGAGAGATACAAGAAGTTCAGATCGGTTAGCAGAATATTCTCAACGCCCGGTTTCTGAACCTTGATCACTACGTCTTCGCCGGTGACCAAACGTGCCGCATGTACCTGAGCAATAGAAGCAGAAGCCAAAGCTACCGGGTCTATCTCCGAAAACACCTGATCAATGGGCCGATCCAATTCGTCACGGATGATGCGCTTTATTACGCCAAACGGCAGATTCGGCGTTCTATCCAGACAGTATTGGAACTCTTCCACATACTCCTTCGGGAAGAAGGTTGGAGAGCTGGCAATGAACTGCCCGAGCTTGATGTAGGTCGCACCCAGTGATTCGAATGTCTGACGCAACAAGCGCGGGGCAGGAGGGCGATCCCCCCCGACCCATTTGACACCGGTTCGGCCCAGTACAGAAAGAGTTTGCCCAACTCTGAAAGCGCCTTTGATTCCGTTCGATACGGTGCCCATTCGTTTCTCCTATAGCCTCATCGGCATAACCACATAGAGGCAGCGGTTATCAATTTGCGATTCAATCAATGCGCTGCTGTTCGGATTGGAGAGCGTGATCTTCACTTGCTCATCATCCAGCGCGTTCATTACGTCTATTAAATAGCCTACATTAAAACCGATCTGTAGGGATTCGCCCTGGTAATCCACTGGCAACGCGTCTTCGGCCTGTTCCTGATCCGGGTTGTTCGCGAACACCTGGAGCTCATTGGTTGCAAGATTCAAACGAACACCACGGATATTTTCATGGGACAAGATGCCAGCCCGCTGAAGCGTGTTCTTCAGGGTTATACGATCTGCCAGAACAATCTTGTCACCACCACGCGGAACCACCCGGTTATAATCCGGGAACTTGCCCTCTATAAGCTTGGAGGTAAAGGTGTAGGACCCTACTGTCGCCCGTAGGTGGTTATCCCCGATAACCAGCGTGACCGGTGTTTCCACGTCATCCAGCAGCCGCGAAAGCTCCAGAACGCCTTTACGGGGAACAATAACCTGGCGCGGTTCAGCACACCCCGTATCCAGCTCAACGTGGGCCATGGCGAGCCGGTGACCATCGGTGGCCACTGTGCGTACATGATCCTTATCCACTTCCAACAGCAAACCGTTCAAATAATAACGAACGTCCTGCTGAGCCATCGCGAAAGCTGTGGCATCAAACATGCGCCCAAGTTCTTTTTGAGGCAGTTCAAGGCGGAAGCTCTCGGGCTCATCTTCTACATTTGGGAAGTGCTCTGCCGGCAGCGTGGAAAGCGTGAAATGGCTTGCGCCACAACGTACGTGAAGCCGATCACCTTCAAGCACTAATTCTATTGGCGCTTCATCGCCCAAAGAACGGCAAATATCTGAAAGTTTGCGGGCGGGCACGGTGATACGCCCTGGCTGGTCAACATGGACAGGTGTTACCCGGCCTACCAGTTCCACTTCCATATTTGTTCCGGTCAGGACCAGAGTATTGTCTTCGGCTACCAGCAGCACATTGGACAGTACCGGCATGGTCTGCTTTTTCTCAACAACACCGGCAATGCTTTGCAAGGGTATGAGCAGGGATTCACGGCTGATCGTCAGTTTCATGTCACTCAGCTTTCTATTGTTGGAAGGATGAATGTTAGTTACTTAAAGCTAATTACCTAACTCCGAGTAGATTCAATAATCGGCTCGCAATTCAGGTAGTCAGCAATCTCATAAAGTTCTGATAGTCTTCGCGGATGCCCGGATCGGTTTCCTGCAGCTCCACGATTTTTTTGCATGCATGCAAAACAGTTGTGTGGTCACGACCACCAAACGCATCACCAATCTCCGGCAGGCTGTGGTTGGTCAGCTCTTTCGAAAGCGACATAGCCACTTGCCGAGGGCGGGTCACCACCCGGGTACGCCTCTTGGAATGCAGATCCGCAACCTTGATTTTATAGTACTCAGCCACTGTGCGCTGAATGTTATCTATGCTCACCTGTTTCTCGTGTAGGGCAAGCAGGTCCTTCAGGCTTTCCCGAATAAACGGTGGGGTAATTTCCGAACCCGTGAAGTGAGCATTCGCTATCACCAAACGCAGCGCACCCTCTAGCTCTCGTACGTTAGATCGAATTTTCTGGGCAATAAAAAATGCCGCTTCGCTGCTCAGTTTTACGTTGGTCTGCTCGGCTTTTTTCATCAAAATCGCCACTCGCGTTTCCAGCTCAGGCGGCTCGACCATCACCGTAAGACCCCAACCAAACCGGGATTTAAGACGCTCTTCCATATCCACAATTTCTTTCGGAAACCGGTCACAGGTTACGATGACCTGCTGCCCGCCTTCCAACAAGGCATTAAAGGTGTGGAAAAACTCTTCTTGAGAGCGCTCTTTACGGGCAAAAAACTGAATATCATCGATCAACAGTGCATCTACCGATCGATAGTACCGCTTGAACTCATTAATGGCATTCAGCTGCAATGCCTTCACCATATCCGCAACAAAACGCTCCGACCGCAGGTAAGCCACCTTTGCGTTAGGGTTACGTCGCACAATATCATTTCCGATGGCGTGCATCAGGTGGGTTTTACCCAGACCCACACCACCGTATAAAAACAGTGGGTTGTAAGCGCCACCAGGGTTTTCCGCAACCTGCATTGAAGCGGCTCGGGCGAGCTGGTTGGATTTGCCTTCTACAAAGGTGTCAAACGTAAATCCCTCATTAAGAAAGCTCTGGTGTTTTATACCGCCTTCTACCTGAACCGGCCGACGCCCACCGTTCGATCTGTACTCATTAAGCTGGGTTTGACGGTTGCCCCCTGAGGTTGCCGCAATCCCTCTCTCTTCTTCTGTAACCCTGCCACCGGATTCTTCCTGGACTCGTCTGGCGGAGTCCTGCTGAACCAGTTCTGAGCGCACCACCGGCTCACTCTCACGGGGAGCCGATCCAACCTTCATCCCTACTCTCGGAGCCTGGCTACCGTTCAGATCCTTGAGGACTTCCTCTATTCGCCGAAGATACTTTTCGTTCACCCAGTCCATCACAAACCGATTGGGAGCGAACAGCATCAGCTGCCCCTCCCGATGATCGGACTGAAGGGGCCTGAGCCAAGTATTGAATTGTTGTGCGGGAAACTCGTCCCGGAGTACTTCAAGACATTGATGCCACATACTGTTCGGCACGACAGTCCGCTCCCGATAACTCATAAATTTCTCAAACCGAACCGACGGTGTTCGATCCCGAAAGATGACCAAGGATTCTAACCCGTTGGCCCCTTCAGTGAAAGGGTAAACACCAAGCCATAAACACCCTGTGGAAATTTATCTTCTTTTTTATCAATTTGTTACGTACTTATGTACAGGCTTGTGTACAGATAACTCTTTATGAAAAGTTATTAACACCCCTGTGTGTACAACCGACCTTGAGCTCTGTGCGTAACCCTAGGGTCTTCTGGTGGATAACTTTGGGGTTTCACCCAAACCAAACTTCTCCACAATTCATCATTCGCTCATCCACAGGGCTTAGCCCTACTTGTCCTGAGCTTTATGATTGCCACAACTTACTGATTCAATGAAAATAAACTAGCTTTTCCACAGAAAACAGCTTGCCTAATAACAGTAATAATAGAATCTTTAAAAGAATTATAAAAAAGCTATAACTACTATTACTCGTTCCGCAAACAGAAAAATCGGACGCTTTTCGGAAACTCACCAAACCATCCGATTTCGAGTCGGCATAAGCCCCTATCAATAAACGTTGAACCTGCGACAAAATTTGCATAGAATGCCGCTCCTGTTTTGGCTATTAATTATTCAGCCAATTCCTGAATATCCAACACACGAATTGTGAGATAGTGACCATGAAAAGAACGTTTCAACCAAGCGTCCTGAAGCGTAAGCGCGTTCACGGTTTCCGTGCTCGTATGGCTACTGCCAACGGCCGCAAGGTAATTTCCCGTCGCCGTGCCAAAGGCCGTGCACGTCTGTCTGCGTAATCTGTCGTTCGCCTTATGAAGGCTTTGAACTTTCCTAAATCACACCGTCTCCTACGACCTGGTGATTATGGCAAAGTCTTCGACGACGTACAGTTGAAGGTTCCGCACAGAAATTTTCTGATTCTGGCTACTCCGAATAACCTCGGACACGCCAGGGTCGGTCTTATTTTTGCGAAAAAGAACCTGAAACTGTCGGTTCAGCGAAACCGGATTAAACGTCAGGTGCGAGAAACCTTTCGGCATCAGCTTGAGCTGCCCGGAATGGATGTCATCGTGCTTGGGCGCCAAGGTCTTGCAGATCTGGATAATCAGACTATAAGCAAGTATCTGAATGGCCTCTGGCAACGGCTGGAAAAGAAATACCATCAGCTACCGCCATCTCAACCCGCAGAGCCTTCATCTGCCGGTGAGGGAACAGGTTAATGCGTAAGTTGCTTCTTCTACCCATCCGTTTCTACCAGTATGCCATCAGCCCGCTAATGGCCAGTCATTGCCGTCACTACCCAACCTGTTCACAATATGCTGTAGAAGCCATCTCCCATCATGGTTCCCTGAAAGGCTTATACCTTTCAGCAAAACGCCTGTTGAGATGTCATCCTTGGGCAGAAGGCGGCTATGACCCGGTACCGGATGCCGTACAATCGCAGCAGACAGCACCAACGCTCTGTTGCTCTAAGGCTGACCATTCCCCAATAACCACCCAGACCAGACAGTAACTCTATGGATATTCAACGCATCGTATTATTTGCCGGCCTGGCTGTTGTCAGTTATCTGATGGTGCTTGCCTGGAACGAAGATTATCACCAGCCAGTTCCTACTGAGCAGGTAGCCGAGTCTACGCGCGTTCAGACAGATAACAGCTCAGCTGGTTCTGATGCCATGGTGCTTCCGGGTGACACATCTCAGGAAACGACAGCCAAAACTCCCGAAAACGAGGAGTTCGCCACACCTGAAAGCGGTCAAGCTGTCTCCAGCTCAACCAATTCAGATATCAGTGTAAGCAACCAGTACATAACGGTTCGTACCGATGTACTGGATCTGGTTATAGATCGTGTAAGTGGCAATCTTGTTAAAAGCTCTCTACTTACCTATGACAACTCGTTAAACAGCGATAAACCACTGACACTCCTGAATAATACAGAAAACCGCTTTTACGTCATGGAAAGCGGGCTGATCGGAAAAAACGGGCCAGACAGCGCTAAAAACGGAAAAGCCCCTGTCTACGATACTGATGCTACAAACTACGAGCTGGTTGAAGGTGAAAACGAACTGACCGTTAACCTTACCCACACCATGGAAAATGGTGTTCGTATTACCAAACGCTATCAGTTGACCCGTGACAGCTATGAGATTGACGTTCGCTACCTGATCGATAACCGTTCCAGCAGCGATTGGAAAGCTAACTTTACCGGTAAAATCGTTCGCGACCAGTCCCCAGACCCTACTTCCGGGCCCAGTATGGGTATTAAGGCATTCCTTGGCCTGGTAACCAGCTCCCCAGAAGATCCTTACGAAAAGTTTGATTTTGGTGATCTTGAAGAAACGCGCATCAACGAAACAGTAACCAATGGTTGGATGGCGTTTTTGCAGCATTACTTCCTTACAGCATGGGTGCCAGAGCGGGATCAACCCGCACAGTTTCAAACTACCCGTCGTGGCCCGTTGTATGTAATGGGTTTTGTATACCCGGCGACTACCGTCGCACCTGGCGAAACCACAGAAATCGGTGCCCGTGCCTATGTAGGCCCAAAAATCATCGATCGTCTTGAAGCGGTTGCCCCAAGCCTCGATCGCACCGTTGATTTTGGCTGGCTGTTCTTTATCTCACTGCCTCTGTTCATCGTTATGGAATGGTTCCATAGCATCGTGGGCAACTGGGGTGTTTCTATTATCCTGCTAACCGTGTTGGTTAAGGGTTTGTTTTTCAAACTCTCCGCAACCAGCTACCGCTCCATGGGACGCATGCGTGCAGTTGCACCTCAGCTCACCAGGCTGAAAGAACTGTACGGCGATGATCGCCAACGCATGTCCCAGGAAATGATGGCGCTTTACAAGAAAGAAAAAATAAATCCGTTAGGCGGGTGTTTACCAATTCTGGTTCAGATGCCGGTATTTATCTCTCTGTACTGGGTATTGTTCGAAAGCGTACAGTTGCGCCACGCGCCATTCATGCTGTGGATTCACGACCTCTCTGTAATGGATCCTTACTTCATTCTGCCGATCCTGATGGGCGCCAGTATGATGTTACAGATGAGCCTTAACCCAACTCCGCCAGATCCCATGCAGGCGAAAATCATGAAGCTGATGCCAATTGTATTCACCATCTTCTTCCTCTGGTTCCCCGCTGGTTTGGTACTGTACTGGTTGGTGAACAACATTCTGTCGATCAGCCAGCAGTGGTACATTACTCGCAAGATTGAAGCGGAAATGGCCACCAGGAAACACTGATCCAGTGGCCGGTTGATTATTCAGTAAAGGCTCCGTAACGGGGCCTTTACTGTTTCAGAAATGCAAAAACTGTTGTGTAAGAGGCACATGTAATGAACCAGAGCCCCGGCACGTTCGACGCTCCCCACACTCCCGAAACCATTGCCGCCATAGCCACAGCTCCCGGCCAAGCGGGAGTTGGTATTGTTCGGGTATCCGGTCCGCTGGCGAAAGCAATTGCTGCAACCATGCTGGGGTATACGCCCAAGCCCAGGTATGCCCATTACGGAGCGTTTTTAGATCAACAGAAGCAACTCATTGATGAGGGTATTGGGCTATTTTTCCCCAACCCACATTCCTTCACCGGGGAAGATGTCTTTGAGCTACAGGGGCACGGTGGCACGGTAATTCTGGATTTGCTACTGCGGGAAGTCTGCCGGCTTGGAGCCCGCCTGGCACGCCCGGGTGAGTTTTCAGAGCGCGCATTTCTTAACGATAAACTGGATCTGGCTCAAGCCGAAGCTATTGCTGACCTTATTGAAAGCAGTTCGGAACAGGCCGCCCGCTGTGCCGTGCGATCCATGCAGGGAGTGTTTTCCAGGCGTATCGAAACCCTGGTTGAAGCGGTAACCCACTTACGAATCTATGTGGAAGCCGCCATCGATTTCCCGGAAGAGGAAATAGACTTCCTTGCCGACGGCAAAGTCGCCACAGATTTGCAGGTTTTACTCGTTCAGCTTAAGGGCATATTGGAAGAGGCTCAGCAGGGCACGATTCTCCGTGATGGTATGAAAGTGGTGATTGCCGGCCGCCCCAATGCGGGTAAATCCAGCCTGCTTAATGCCTTGGCCGGACGGGAAGCGGCCATAGTGACCGCCATTGAGGGCACCACCCGGGATGTCTTGCGAGAACATATCCACATTGATGGCATGCCCCTGCATATTATCGACACCGCAGGCCTGCGTGATAGCCCAGACGAAGTGGAACAGATTGGTATCGCCCGGGCCTGGGACGAGATTCGTCACGCTGACCGCATCTTGCTCATGGTGGATGCAACAACCACCGATAAAACCACGCCCCACGAAATATGGCCGGATTTTATTGATCAGCTGCCTGCCTCAGCACCGGTTACGGTGATTCGTAACAAAGTAGATCTGAGCGGAGAAACCGTGGGTCTGTCAGAGTTGTCCATAGAACACGCACCGGTGATACGCCTTGCAGCAAAATCTACTGATGGCTTGGATGTGCTGCGGGATCACCTGAAGCAATGTATGGGCTTTGCCAGTACCACCGAAGGCGGGTTTCTCGCCCGTCGCCGACATTTGGATGCGCTGGAGCGAGCTCGGGATTCGCTACTGCAAGGCCAGGCCCAATTGGAAGGCTATGGCGCGGGCGAGCTGCTGGCAGAGGATTTACGAGCGGCGCAAGACTCCTTGGGAGAAATCACCGGGCAGATCACGCCGGATGAGCTGCTTGGAAAGATTTTTGGGTCGTTCTGTATTGGGAAGTGAGAGAAAAGAAATCATAAGCAACACGCCTTAAACTTCCTGCCGCTGCCACAAGGGCAGGGCTCATTGCGCCCGGGCTTCAGAACACCCTCGTGGGGTTGGCCTTCCAGGTAATACCAGCGCCCGTTTTCCCGTACAAATTGCGAGTGTTCCTGAAGGTATCCCCAGCCAGAATTAAGCCGGTAGATGGCCTGAAAGTGTACCTGGCCATTGTCGCCATTTTGGCCGGTGTCGAGAATACGCAGCGATACCCAGTCTGGCGAGTTGTCCAACCCAAGCTCCGTTGGCCGTGTGCTGGCATGCCAGCTGGCGCGCAGATAGTCTTCTAGTTTTAGCACAAAAGCAGTGAAGCGTGACCGCATGAGTGCTTCGGGCGAGGAAGCAAGCTCGCCGGCATGGTAGCCCTGGCAGCAATCGGCGTAAGAATCGCCACTGCTACAAGGGCAGTATGGGATAGTGGTCTGATCAAGCATTGGCTTTTGGTGTTCACGTCAGGAGTTAGTGTAGGCAGTATACCAGCCTGGCCAACAGGCGCTTGTAGCAGGTACCTGGTTTGTACATGTCCTTCAAATATTCGTTTTACATATCGACACACCTTTAAACGTCAAACTCCACTCACCTTGCATTACACTCAGGTTTGACACTTTTTTAAATTTATTGAGGCTCTTTGTCCCGGAACGTCTTTAAAAGGAGACTTTTCCATGCAGTTTATTTCACTATTTGTTTTGGCGGTGCTGGCTTTTTTTAGCACAGCTCAGGCTGTTGCGGCTGAAAGATTGTATATCTATACCGAAAATTTCCCGCCTTATAACATGAGTACCAACGGCCGTGCGTTTGAACACAGTGCTGACAAGATTGATGGTATTTGTACGGAAAGGGCTAAAGCGGTTCTGGATCAATCTGGCCACGATTACAGGGTAAAGCTGCGCAACTGGAACTATGGCTATAACCGAGCCTTGTCCAAAGCTAATCACGGTATTTTCTGCACGACATATACGGAAGAGCGGGCACCGCAGTTTAAGTGGGTGGGGCCGCTGGCACAGAACCTGTGGACCATATTCGCACCGCCTGGAAGCACGTTTGAAATGGACAAGCTCGAAGATGCCAAAGGCAAATCCATTGGTGGCTATCGCAACGATGTCCGGAGCGAATACCTTTTAGAGCGTGGTTATGAGGTGTCTGTGATCGAAAGTGACGATCTCAACCCGAAACGCTTGGCACTGGGCCAGATTGATTTATGGATTGCAGAACGTCTCGGAGGGCCATACCTTGCTTCCCAACAAGATATTGAAGGACTGGTTCCGGTGTTTTCGTTCAACGATGTTGATCTGTACCTGGCGATGAGCCCGGATACGCCCGATGAAGTCATTGAAGATCTTAATAACGCGCTCAAGGCCGTTAAAGCCAATGGCACCTTTGATGCCATTGGGACCAAGTACGGTCTTTAATCACTAGAAGCATGATAAAAAAACCCGGGTAGAAACTACCCGGGACAAAAAATCACCGGAAATCTTACCCGGTGAAGGCCATATCATCTGCACTTATTTGCATCAGGTTTTTACTGGGGCTCAGCATACTGCTTGCGTGAGCTTGGGCCCTGGGCAACAGGCGCTCATAATAAAATTCTGCCGTTGCCAGCTTGGTTTTATAGAAGGCCTCTGAGTCATCGCCCCCGTTATCCAAACGATCTGCCGCTGCCGCAGCCTGTCGCGCCCACATATAGGCCATGGTTACGTAGCCGCTGTACATCAGGAAATCGTAAGAAGCAGAACTGACAACATCGCGATCTTTGCGTGCTGCAAGCATGATTCGCACGGTAAGCAGGTTCCACTGTGCGGTGAGCTTGAGTAGCTCCACCGCAAACGGGCGCAAACGGCGATCCGTTAAGTGCTTACGGGCAAAATTGGCAATCCGGGCCGTGAAGTCACGAACTGCGCCACCCTTGGTTGTTAACAGTACCTTACGGCCAAGAAGATCCAATGCCTGAATACCTGTGGTGCCTTCATAGAGTGTGGCAATCCGGGTATCGCGCGCGATCTGCTCCATACCGTGTTCACGAATGTAACCGTGCCCACCAAAGACCTGCATGCCAAGGTTAGCTGCCTCATTACCCAGTTCGGTAAGAAAGCCTTTCAGAATTGGGGTCAGGAAGCCGAGTTTGTCATCGTATTTAGCTGCTTTTTCAGCATCACCGGCGGCGTGGCCTTCAACCATATGGTCGGCCAGGCGGGCGGCGTCATAGAGCATGGCGCGACCACCCTCTGCGATGGCTTTCTGGGTGAGCAGCATGCGGCGTACATCGGCGTGGTGAATCAGGCTGTCTGCCACATGTTCGGGGTCTTTTTTACCAGAGAGCGCACGCATGGAGCGGCGTTCTTTGGCGTATTCCAGAGCCCATTGGTACGAAAGCTCAGCCGGCCCAACCCCCTGAATGGCGGTACCGATCCGAGCCGTGTTCATAAAGGTGAACATGCACTCCAGGCCTTCGCTCTCTGGGCCAATCAAATAACCGGTGGCATCGTCAAAATTCATGACGCAGGTCGCAGAGGCCTTGATGCCCATTTTCTTTTCCAGGCTGCCACAAACCACTGCGTTGCGCTCACCTACGCTGCCGTCAGCGCCGGGCACAAACTTGGGCACAATGAACAGGCTGATGCCCCGGGTGCCTTTGGGTGCGCCTGGTAAGCGCGCCAGAACAATGTGGATAATGTTCTCGGTAAGATCGTGGTCACCAGAAGAGATAAAAATCTTGGTGCCGGTAACCTTATAGCTACCATCATCCTGCGGTTCGGCCCTGGTCTTTACCTGGCCCAGGTCCGTGCCGCACTGGGGCTCGGTCAGGCACATGGTGCCAGCCCAGCGGCCTTCAGTCATGGGCAGTAGGTACGTGTCTTTCTGGGCGTCGGTACCGTGCAAAAAGATGGTGTTCATTGCACCCATGGACAAGCCCGGGTACATGGAGAACGACCAGTTTGCCGTACCCATCATTTCCTGCTTCAGCAGGCCCATGGAGGCAGGCAGGCCCTGACCGCCATATTCTTCCGGTGCAGAAAGCCCTTGCCAGCCACCCATCACGTATTGGTTATAGGCTTCTTTATAGCCTTTCGGGGTTGTTACTTCGCCATCTACCAGCGAACAACCCTCTTCGTCGCCTGGCTGGTAGAGCGGGCTTAGCTGTTCTTCACAGAAGCGACTGCACTCGGTAAGGATAGCGTCCACGATATCTGGAGTTGCGTTTTCTCCGCTGGCCAGTGAAGTGTAGTGTTTCGGGTAATCAAACACTTCATTGAGCAGAAACTTCATGTCACGCAAGGGCGCCTTGTATACCGGCATACTCAATCCTCTGTACTTGTCTGAAAAATCTGTAGGCGGGCGTTTTTCACCGCAAAGTTGCATGCTGTTTTACGGCATTCCGATTAGGGTTCCATTGACGAAAAGCGCTCATGACGGTGTCAATAAAGACAGTCAGAGGGTTTTGCCTTCACCATTTGCTGATCGAAGAGCTTTCTTCGGGCGTATTCAAATAACAAGATTGAATCGTGAATTTTATGGCACCTCTGAATACAGAAACCCTGTGGAGAGCTTTATGGATAGTGTAAAAAACATGCAAAACCTGTGTTCTGTGATTTCCAAAGCTGGCTGGCGCTCTATACTCGTGCTTGTATCGGTAATAGCGCTGTTGAGTGGCTGTTCCGGGCAAGCACTGACAGACTACGCAGAACGCGGCCCCAAGCTGGTTCCTGAGCAGTTTTTTAGTGGTGAACTTAGTGCTCGTGGCGTGGTCAAGGACATGTCCGGAGAAGTGATTCGCACGTTTGACGCAGATATCTCTGCATCTTGGGACAGCGCCGGAGTGGGCACACTGGACGAAGAATTTCGCTTTGATGATGGCGAAGTGCAAACCCGGCTCTGGACGCTAACGCCATCGGATACCGCCGACAGTTACCACGCCAATGCTGGCGATGTGGTAGAGCCGGGAACCATGCGTTGGAGCGGTAATGCCATTCATATGAATTATCTACTTAGGGTTGCCTACGGCGATGGAACCCTGGATGTGCGAATGGACGACTGGATGTACCTGGTAACACCCGACACGCTCATCAATCAGACCACCATGAGTAAATGGGGCGTTGATGTCGGGGAACTGGTTTTGGTTATCCAGAAACAATAACGAATATCTGACCAAATCTTACGGGCACTGGAAGATCTATGTGGAAGCAATGGCTGATCGGACTGACACTGGTTGTTGTCGCAGTAGTGGCAGCGTTTACCTATCGTGCAATGGACAGTGACACGGCCGCAAAAAGTGATCGTGAACGGCCTGCCAGTGTCGTTAATACACGGATGCCCGAATTGGATACCGTGCGCGATATGGTCACGGCAGTTGGCAGCTTAGATGCGCTGAACTCAGTGGATCTGACCACTGAAATCAGTGGACGTGCGGTAGCACTGAACCTTAAAACGGGTAACCGGGTCGAGCAGGGCGATGTGCTTTTACGACTTGATGACCGCCAGGCGAGAGCCGATTTCAAGGTAATTGAGGCTCAGTTAGCTGATGCGCGCCGGCAGTTGGATCGCGCCCAGAGTCTCCGATCCAACAACAGTGTTTCCCAGTCTCAGGTGGATGAACTGCGCACAGCTGTCGATGTTGGAGAGGCTCAACGCCAGGCAGCCCAAGTGCGCCTGGAAAACCATCGGATTGAAGCACCTTTTGCAGGTGTTATCGGGCTGAGTGATATCAGCATCGGCGCCTATGTTACTGCCGGTACGACCATTGCCACACTCGATAACACGGAGCGCATGGAGCTTAACTTTGCGGTTCCCGAACGGTTTTTGGGGCAGATTAATCTGGGGCAACAGGTGCTTGGCACTTCACCAGCTTTCCCTGATATCGAGTTTTCCGGAGAGCTTACTGAGCTGGGCGCCCGCATTAACGTACTTAGCCGAACTCTTCCCGTGCGGGCACTGCTCGATAATCCCGATGGCAAGCTGCGCCCCGGGCAGTTTATCTCAGCAGCGTTGACCCTGCGGGAGCGGCAAGCATTGGTGATTCCTGAGCAGGCGGTGATGATGCGCGGCGATGAAAAATATGTGTTTGTTGCCGAGGATGGTGTCGCGCGACGTATTTCCGTGGTTCTCGGCTCAAGAATGCCCGGTACCGTGGAGGTGGCTGAAGGCCTGACTCGGGACGATGCCGTGATTGTTACCGGGCAGGACCGTCTCAGCAGTGGTAACCGCATCCGGGTAGAAGATAAGGACAATGCCATACCGGATAACCGCTTTGCCCAGTCCACGGGTTCCTGACCGTGATTCTTTCTGATATTTCCATAAAGCGCCCCGTTTTTGCAACGGTTCTCAGTTTGCTGATTGTTGTGTTTGGTCTGGCTGCTCTGCTTGGCCTGCCGGTGCGTGAGTACCCGGACATTGATCCGCCGATAGTGTCTATTTCTACCAACTACACAGGCGCAGCAGCAGAAGTTGTAGATACGCAGATCACACAGGTGATCGAAGGGGCGATCAGCGGAATTGAAGGTATTCGATCTATCGACTCGTCTACCGAGCAGGGCGAATCCCGAACCAGCATAGAGTTTTCCACATCCCGGGATGTGGATATCGCAGCCAATGACGTTCGCGATGCCGTTTCCCGGGTTGCTAACGAACTTCCCGATGAAGCGGATCCGCCGGTAGTCAGTAAGGCGAATTCTGATGCCCGTCCCATGATGTGGGTAACCCTGCAAAGTGATGTCTGGGACGCGGCTGAGCTGAGCGACTTTGCAGATCGGGTTCTGGCGGATCGGTTGTCCGTTCTGGATGGGGTCGCAGACATACGTATTGGCGGTGAGCGACGTTATGCGATTCGGGTTTGGCTCGACAGAGAAAGGCTGGCGGCCAGAAACATCACGGTGGCTGAGGTGGAAAGAGCCCTGCGCTCCAACAATGTGGAGTTGCCGGCAGGTTCAATCGACTCTTCCACCAGAAACTTTACAGTTCGGGCGGAAGGCCGGCTAACTTCAGTCGAAGAGTTTCGCAATCTGGTCATCCGCAGAGATAACAATGACTTGCTGCGCCTGGGCGAGGTTTCCAACGTTCAGATGGGAGTAGAATCCGACGTAGGCCGTCTTCGTGCCAACGGCAAAACAGCCATCGGTATGGGGATAATCCGCCAGTCTAAAGCCAATACAGTTGCGGTGTCTGATGGCGTTCAGGCAGAGCTGAAGAACATTCGTGAAACCCTGCCACCGGAAGTCACGATCGCTGAAAGCTATGACGAATCCATTTTTATCCGGGCTTCAATCAAGGAAGTGGTCATAACGCTTGCGATTGCCGTGTCTTTGGTGATTCTCGTGATTTTCCTTTTTCTACGCTCCTGGCGGGCCACCCTGATCCCAGCCGTGACTATTCCGGTCTCGGTTATTGGTGCTTTTATCGGTTTGGGTTTTCTGGGCTTTTCGATCAACGTATTGACGCTGTTGGCGGTGATTCTGGCCATTGGATTGGTTGTCGACGATGCCATCGTCATGCTGGAAAACATCCAGCGCCGAATAGACGAGGGTGAGCCGCCGTTGTTGGCCTCATATCGCGGCGCCAAACAAGTCGCTTTCGCCGTTATTGCCACGACGTTGACGCTGGTGGCGGTGTTTGTGCCCATTTCGTTCATGGGGGGCAATATTGGCCGTTTGTTTGCAGAATTTGGCTTTACGCTCGCGGCCGCCGTGGTGGTGTCCAGTCTGGTCGCGCTTACATTGGCACCCATGCTGTGTTCGAAATGGCTTAGGCATAGCCCGGAAACGTTAGAGGGGCATCGCCTGTGGGCGGCCAGCGAAAACGTTTTGAACGGCTTGACCAGTGGATACCAACGGCTATTGCGCTTCTCGCTGAATCAGCCCGGTTTATTGATAGGCCTTGGCGTTGTGGGGTTGATTGTTGCCGTCGTGATTTACCCCAAGCTGCCTCAGGAGCTTGCGCCTACGGAAGACCGTGGCGTTATTATCATGCCTGTCAGTGCGCCCCGGGGAGCGACCGTGGAGTTCACGGATCATTACGTACGTAAAGCAGAGGCGCAGCTGTTGCCTTATCTTGAGTCCGGCGCCGCGGATCGCCTGCTCTCCATCGTCGGGTTCCGGAACGAAGAAGATAATGCCTTCATGATCATGGGGTTGGCGCCCTGGGAAGAGAGGGACATCAAGCAACAACAGATCACCAACGAACTGCGAGGCAAACTAAGCCAGGTTGCCGGTGTCCGGGTTGTACCGGTGAATCCTCCGGGGTTGGGGCAAAGAGGATTCAGCCAGCCTGTGGAATTTGTCATCGCCGGCCCGGATTACGCATCGGTTCAGGCCTGGAGTAAGGAAATTGTTGAACGGGCCAAGGAAAACCCGGATCTACTGAATCTGGAAACCGACTTTGAGCTAACCCGCCCGGAACTGCGCCTGACCATTGATCGAGAGCGTGCAGCAGATCTGGATATAACGGTTGAGGACGTAGGCCTGACCCTGCAAACCATGCTTGCGTCCCGGCAGGTAACAACGTATCTCGATCGTGGTCGCGAGTACGATGTGATCGTGCAGGCGGCCGATGCTGACCGTGCCACACCGGCCGACCTGGGGCAGATTTTTCTGCGACCACGAGAGGGCGGTGCTCTCATTCCCCTTCAAGCATTAGTATCCGTTGAAGAAGTTGGCGCCAATCCGGATTTACGGCGGATCGACCGCCTTCCGGCTGTGGTAATAAGCGCTTCTCTGGCCGATGGCTATGACCTTGGCTCTGCCCTGACGTATCTGAACAACTTATCTGTGGATAATCTGCCACCGGAGGCGCGGGTTAGTTATCGGGGTTTGTCCCGGGAATTCCAGGAGTCTTCCTCTGCTATTTACGTTACCTTCGGGCTGGCTTTTATTATTGTGTTCCTGGTACTGGCGGCCCAGTTTGAAAGCTGGATTCACCCGCTGATCATTATGTTGCCAGTGCCCCTGGCCTTAACCGGCGCATTAATGGCCCTTTGGTGGGCTGGCATTAGCCTGAACATATACAGCCAGATCGGAATCATCATGCTGCTGGGGCTTATGTCGAAAAACGGTATATTGATTGTGGAATTTGCTAACCAGTTGAGGGATGAAGGTTACGCCGTGAAGGATGCAATCCTGGCAGGCGCGTCCTTACGTTTCCGGCCGGTACTGATGACCACTATATCCACGGTCTTTGGTGCGGTGCCTTTGGTTATCGCCACCGGCGCGGGTGCCGAGAGCAGGGCGGCTATTGGTATGGTAATTCTGGGCGGGCTGATTTTTGCGACCACCCTTACGCTGTTTATCATACCAGTGCTCTATAACCTGCTTGCCGGATTTGCCAAATCGGCCAATGCCATTGAACATGAGCTGGAACGTCAGGCATCTTTGCCCGACGCCAGCTAGCCAGACTATTGAGAGGTCTGGCGTAACCAACAATCCGGATGTTTTCATGGCCAAACACAGTCAGTTCCGTTTACTGGGGCAGCGGCGTTTCTTGCCGTTTTATCTCACCCAGTTTTCCGGTGCGTTCAATGACAACCTCTATAAAAATGCGCTGTTGCTGCTAATTGCCTATCAGACTACCGGTCTGTTCGGACTTTCAGTGAACACGGTGATTAACTTGGCTGCCTTCTTGTTTATCCTGCCGTTTTTCCTGTTTTCCGGCATTGCCGGGCAGATGGCCGACTACTATGAAAAAGCTGCGATCATTCGCAAAGTAAAGCTCGCAGAGATAGGCATCATGGCGATTGCTGCTTTGGCGTTGTGGCTTGGCTGGTACGAAGGGCTGCTGGTGTTGCTGTTTCTTATGGGCACCCAGTCTACGTTCTTCGGGCCGGTGAAGTACGCCATTCTGCCGCAAGTGCTTGGCGAGGATGAGCTCGTAGGCGGCAATGGCTTGGTAAGCATGGGTACCTTTGTGGCCATTTTGCTCGGCACCATTGCGGCGGGCTTGCTGATGGGCCTTGAGGCGGCAGCAAAACTTACGGCTGTGGGCGTTCTGGTAATGGCGGTTCTGGGTTACGTGGCTGCGCGACAGGTGCCAGAAACCGGCACAGCCAGTAACCGGTTGGCGGTGCGCTTTCGGCCGGTTCGTGAAACCTGGCTCCTGATGGGCGTGGCTGCCGAACGCAAGCCGGTGTTGTGGGCGATTCTGGCTATTTCCTGGTTCTGGTTTCTTGGCGCGGCCTATCTCACTCAGTTTCCCAACTTTGCCCAAAGCAATCTCCAGGGTGACGAAACCGTGGTTACCCTGTTGTTGTCCATGTTTATTGTGGGTATCTCGATTGGCTCCATGATGTGCGAACGCCTCACCCGGCATCGCATCACTCTGGCGCCCGTGCCTTGGGGCGCCCTTGGACTGACCCTGCTAGGGGTGGATCTGTTCTTTGCGGTACCTGTCAGCCCCGAATCCTCTACGTGGTGGACGTTAATAACAGACCCGGTTTACATCCGTGTACTGATTGATTTGGTAGGCATTGGCGTTTGCGGTGGGCTGTTCATTGTGCCTCTTTACGCGTTTATTCAGCACGAAACCCCACAACTCAAGCGGGCGCGAATCATCGCTGCATTGAATGTGATTAACGCGTTGTTCATGGTGGTGAGTGCGATTACTGGGATTGTTGTACTTGGGCTTATGGGCGTGAGTATTCCGGGATTCTTTCTGCTGTTGTCTCTGGTCAACGGGTTTGTGCTGATAGCGGTGTGGCGCTTGCGTTGGAGGGTAGGGTCAGAATCTGTGGATAATTAGTTGGATAAACTGCGGACAAGCTCTGGATGAATTTTAGTTATTATAATTAAAACAGTAACTTGACTGTCAATATAGGGCACTTGATAAGCGGCAGTTTTTGTGGATAACTTTATTGACAACTTTTGTGAGAAGAGGCCCTCAAGCCTATGAAAATCCGATAAATTCGGGTTTGTAAAACAGGAAAACTAATGGGGAGCATTCGATTTCCCCGGTATTTGGTACTCCGTTGCTGTTGTGTGTATAGATTTCTGGTTAAAAATTGCACATTCTGACTGCAATTTCCCGAGTGAAACGTTATACTCCCCGCCCTGTTTTTATCCCCCGATTTCCGAGGTGAGCTGTGGATTTTCCAACCCGTTTCGATGTCATTGTCATTGGTGGCGGCCATGCCGGTACCGAAGCTGCGCTTGCGGCGGCGCGCATGGGTTCGCAAACCCTGCTGCTGACCCACAATATCGAAACTCTGGGCCAGATGTCCTGCAACCCGGCTATTGGTGGCATTGGCAAGAGCCACTTGGTTAAGGAAATTGACGCCCTTGGCGGAGCCATGGCACAGGCCACGGATTTGGCTGGTATCCAGTTCCGTGTGCTCAACAGCCGAAAAGGTCCAGCAGTTCGAGCCACCCGTGCCCAGGCTGACCGGGTTCTGTACAAGGCGGCGATTCGTCACACTCTGGAAAACCAGCCCAATCTCACCTTATTTCAGCAAGCTGCGGACGATCTGATTGTAGAAAATGATCGGGTTACCGGCGTTGTGTCTCAGACCGGCATCCGGTTCAACGCTAAAACCGTGGTACTGACAACCGGCACCTTCCTGGGTGGCGTTATCCACATTGGGATGCAGCAGCATTCCGGCGGTCGAGCCGGTGATGCGCCTGCCAATGCGTTGGCTCAACGGTTACGGGAGCTGCCTTTTAATGTTGGCCGGCTGAAAACCGGCACGCCGCCGCGTATTGATGCCCGCAGTGTCGATTTTTCGGTGATGCAGAAGCAATGGGGCGACAGCCCGGCGCCGGTTATGTCATTTGTTGGTAGCCGGGACCAGCACCCGGAGCAGGTTTGTTGCTACATAACCCGCACCAACGAGCAGACTCACGATATTATTCGCAGTGGTTTTGATCGCTCCCCCATGTTTGCCGGCAATATTGAAGGTATTGGGCCGCGCTACTGCCCATCCATTGAAGACAAGGTCAGCCGTTTTGCTGACAAGGACTCCCATCAAATCTTTGTGGAGCCCGAAGGCTTGACCACCCATGAGCTTTACCCGAATGGCATTTCCACCAGCTTGCCCTTTGATATCCAACTTGCGGCGGTGCGTTCGATTCTGGGTTTTGAAAACGCCCATATCACCCGGCCAGGTTATGCCATTGAATACGACTATTTGAACCCTCAGGATTTGCGCCACACTCTGGAAACCAAGTTTATCCAGGGCCTCTATTTTGCGGGCCAGATTAACGGCACCACCGGTTACGAAGAAGCCGGCGCCCAAGGCTTACTGGCGGGCATTAACGCGGCTCTGCAGGCGCAAGAAAAAAGTGAATGGTACCCGCGCCGTGATGAAGCCTACCTTGGGGTGTTGGTAGACGATCTGATCACCATGGGCACCAGTGAGCCTTACCGTATGTTTACCAGCCGGGCGGAATACCGCCTTATCCTGCGTGAAGACAACGCCGATCTGCGCCTCACAGAAACCGGCCGCAAATTGGGCCTGGTGGATGACGATCGCTGGCAGAAATTTAGCGCTAAGTTTGAGGCCATAACGGCCGAGCGTAAGCGCCTGGAGTCTACCCGTATTCATCCTGCAACCGAAGCAGGCGATCGCGCCAACGGCTTTCTCAAGCAGCCAATGACCCGGGACCACACTCTGGCAGAGCTGCTTCGTCGCCCGGAGATTGTGTACAGTCATATTGCCGACATTGGCGCGGCGCGAGCAGACGATCCTGTTGTGGCAGAGCAGGTCGAAATTGAGATCAAATACGAAGGCTACATTTCGCGCCAGACTGACGAAATTGAACGTTTGCGCCGGAATGAGAACACAGCGCTTCCCATAGATCTGGATTACGATGTGATCGGCGGCCTGTCTAACGAAATCAAACAGAAGCTGAAAGAGGTGCGGCCAGAGACAGTTGCCCAAGCCTCTCGGGTTCAAGGCGTTACGCCGGCGGCGATTTCGCAGGTGTTGGTGCATCTTAAAAAGCGCGAGCTTCTGCGCAAGCAGAGCGCCTGAACGCGGCCATGGCTTATACACACTGGCAGCGCCAGCTCCGGGAAGGGCTGGCCGAGATGCAACTTCCCCTAAGCGAGAGCCAGCAACAACAACTGCTGGCTTTTCTGGCTCTGCTCAACAAATGGAATCGGGCCTACAACCTCACCGCCGTACGCGACGAGGAAGAAATGGTCTCCCGGCAGCTGCTCGACAGTCTCAGTATTGTGCCCTGGATAACCACGGAGCACCTGCTTGATGTGGGAGCAGGCGGTGGTTTGCCTGGTATTCCTTTAGCCATCATTTGGCCTGAAAAGCGCTTCACGCTGCTGGACAGTAACGGCAAAAAGACCCGCTTCCTGCACCAGTGCGTTCTGGAACTTGGCCTGAAAAACGTGGACGTGATTCATGGTCGTGCAGAAGACTGTCAGCCAGAACAAGCATTTAGTCAGATTAGCAGCCGGGCGTTTACCGCTCTGGATAGTATGGTGAACTGGTGTGGCAGTCTGTTGGCACAAGAGGGAAGCTTCCTTGCCATGAAAGGCCAGTATCCGGATGATGAGATAGCTGCCCTTCCTGCCAGCTGGAAGGTATCATCCAGCCATTCCCTTAACGTTCCTGGCGCCAGCGGTGAGAGACACCTGCTGGTTGTGGCTCGGGCAGAAGAAACCCAGTAACCCGCAACTGTATTTGGCAGCTGTATTCAGTAATAAGGAGGCGAGACATGGCGCGCGTGATTGCAGTGACCAATCAGAAGGGCGGTGTGGGCAAAACCACCACCTGCGTCAACCTTGCAGCCTCGCTGGCCGCCACCAAGCGCCGGGTTTTGCTGGTGGATATGGATCCCCAGGGCAATGCCACCATGGGCAGCGGTGTGGATAAAAGTGCTTTGGAGCTTTCCGGCTACGATCTGCTGACCAAGCGCGCATCGGCGGCCCAAGTGATCATTCCGGCGGAAGCTGCCGGCTTTGATATCATGCCCTCCAATGGCGACCTGACCGCTGCCGAAGTGGAATTAATGAATGAGATCGGCCGGGAGCACCGGCTCAGGCTTGCCATCAACGGCGTTCGTGATAACTACGACTACATTCTGATCGATTGCCCGCCTTCCCTCAGCTTGCTAACCGTGAATGCGCTCTCTGCGGCAGACTCTGTGCTTATCCCCATGCAGTGTGAGTACTATGCACTGGAGGGCCTGGCCGCATTGATGAATACCGTGGAGCAGATCAAGGAAACGGTTAACCCCAACCTTGAGATAGAAGGCATTCTCAGAACCATGTATGACCCACGGAACAGCCTCACCCTGGATGTATCCGGGCAGCTGAATGAATATTTTGGTGACAAGGTCTACCGTGCAGTGATTCCTCGCAACGTGCGCCTTGCTGAAGCACCCAGTTATGGTATGCCGGCCTTAAAGTACGACAAAGCGTCTAAGGGAGCTATCGCCTATCTGGCTTTGGCAGGCGAAATGGTGCGTCGCCATGGGGCAAAAAAGACATCGCCTCAGGTTGCGGTGTAACATACCCCCTCGTTATTTTTTAAAGATGCACAACGACCATCAACGGGAAGAATGACTGATACCATGGCGGCGAAGAAACGAGGATTGGGCGAGCGCGGGCTAGGAGCCTTGCTGGCCGGTTCCAGGGTTAACCTGGATCAGGAACTGAAAGACCACGACGGTGAGTTGCGACAGGTTCCCATCGATCTGATCCAGCGCGGCCGTTTTCAGCCACGTCGCGACATGGACCCTGCTGCTCTGCAGGAACTGGCCGATTCCATTCGTCAGCAAGGCGTGATGCAGCCCGTTGTGGTTCGCCCTATTGCTGAAGGCCGCTATGAGCTGATTGCCGGCGAGCGCCGCTGGCGCGCCACCCAGATGGCGGACCTGGACAGCATACCGGCCATCATCCGGGATGTTCCCGACGAAGCCGCCATTGCCATGGCGCTGATTGAGAACATTCAGCGAGAAAATCTCAACCCCATTGAAGAAGCGTTTGCCCTCCAGCGTCTGCAGGAAGAGTTTGGTTTGACTCAGGCTCAGGTGGCCGAAGCTGTGGGTAAATCCCGCACGACCATCACCAACCTTTTGCGCTTGATTGGCTTAACCGAAGATGTGCGATTAATGCTGGAGCACGGCGATCTGGAAATGGGCCACGGCCGTGCCATGTTAACTCTGTCGCCCGAACAGCAGATGCAGGTGGCGAAACAGGTTGTTGCAAAGTCCCTGTCGGTTCGACAGACCGAAGCTCTTGTGCGCCGGGTTCAGCAAGAGACAGCTACCGGAAAGCCCACAGCATCAGGCGCTATCGATCCCAATATACGTGCCCTACAGGACGATCTTGCCGAGCGTTTGGGGGCAAAAGTCTCTATTGCCCACGGCCAGCGGGGCAAGGGAAAACTGGTGATCGAGTACAGCTCGCTGGACGAGTTGGACGGTATTCTGGGCCATATCCGTTAAATGTAAATAAAATCAGCATATAGTTCGAAAGAACAATAACCACCAGATGTCGTGACCGTAACGGGCGCCAGCCACAAATTGTGTGATAAACCACGGTCACTGTTCCCAGTCTGATGAAATTTCAGCCAGGTTTCGTGTGAAGCCTGGTTGAACAACAGGTGCTTAAAACATATAATTTCGCGCGATTGGAATGATGGCAATGATATGAAATCTCGGCAATCTCGAATCACCCACGTTCCTTTGGCCCGTTGGCTGACCATTGAATTTACAGGCTTGGTTATTCTCAGTCTGTTATGGTCGCTCCACAGTCCTTTGGCTGGCTATTCCGCATTTATCGGCGGTCTTATTTTTATCGTGCCAAATGCCTGGTTTGTACGTCGGGTCTATCGTTATGAAGGCGCCCGTCAAATGCGCCTTATGGTGGGGAATTTATTCCGGGCGGAATCCACCAAAATCGCCCTTACCGCAGTATTTTTTGCGGCTGTTTTCACTTTAATGGAGCCGGTGTATGTGCCGGCCCTGTTATTCACTTTTGCTGTGATGGTTGTAGCAGGCGGCGCGTTGCGCTGGCTGATACGACCGCAACCATGGCGATGACTGGACGAGAGCGGTATGGCTGGTACCCCAGTAGAGTATATAAAGCATCACTTACAAAATCTGACCTATGGCAAGCTTGAAGCTGGCTATGAGCGCTTTGACGGCAGCGTTATGAGCGAAACTAGCTGGACTTTTGCGCGTACAGCGCAGGAAGCATCTGATATGGGCTTTATGGCGTTTCACGTTGATACGCTGGGCTGGTCCATTGCAATGGGTGTGTTGTTTCTTGGCCTGTTCCGGTTTGTTGCCGCTCGCGCCACCACCGGTGTGCCCGGTCGCCTGCAAAACTTTGTGGAAGTAACCATTGAGTTCATTGAAGGTATCGTTCGCGATGGCTTCCATGCGCGTAACCCGATCATTGCTCCACTGGCGCTAACACTCTTTGTGTGGATTTTGCTAATGAGTGCGCTTGACCTGGTGCCGGTTGACTTTATTCCAGTGCTTGCGCAGGCAATGGGACTCGAGTACTTCAAGATCGTTCCTAGCGTAGACCCCAACGCTACCTTTGGTATTTCCATTGGCGTGTTTGTGCTGACTATTTTTTATAGCTTTAAGGTTAAAGGGATCTCCGGTTTTGCTAAAGAACTGGGCATGAACCCATTCAATCATTGGGCATTGATTCCAGTGAACCTGGTACTGGAAATTCTGGTCATGATTGTACGGCCGTTCAGCCTTGCGTTGCGTCTGTTTGGTAACATATACGCAAGTGAGGTTGTTTTTATCCTGATCGCGCTGCTGCCATTCTGGGCTCAGTGGACGTTAAGCGTGCCTTGGGCCATCTTCCATCTCCTGATTATTCCGCTTCAGGCCTTTATTTTCACCATGCTTACGATTGTTTATTTGGCACAAGCACACGAAGATCACTGATTAACGTTTTAAAAATACACCCTTAACTAAATGAAAAACTGAGGAGTTTTTAATGGATATTTCAATGGTTTACATTGCGGCTTCAATCATTCTCGGCCTAGGCGCTCTGGCTACCGGTATTGGTTTTGGTCTTCTAGGTGGCAAGCTGCTCGAAGCAACCGCTCGTCAGCCTGAAATGGCGAACCAATTGCAGGTTAAAGCCTTCATCATGGCCGGTCTGCTGGATGCCGTTCCTATGATCGGTGTTGGTCTTGCGATGTACCTGATCTTCGTTGTTGCTGGCTAACACAGCCTCAAGATACGGGCGCTGCTCTGACTATCAGAGCCAGGCGCCCGGTTTTTTGGGTTCCAGCACGCAACGAATAGCAAGAGGTATATTGCCGTGAATATAAACCTTACGTTAATAGGGCAATCGATTGCCTTCGCTATTTTCGTCTGGTTCTGCGTGAAATATGTATGGCCGCCAATTACGGCAGCCATGGAAGCGCGCCAGAAGAAAATTGCCGATGGTCTTTCTGCTGCTGACAGAGCGTCACTGGATCTTGAGCTTGCTCAGGAAAAAGCCGCCAAGCAAATGCAGAAAGCCAAAGAAGAAGCTGCTGTACTAATTGATCAGGCCAACAAGCGCGCCGCCCAGATTGTGGAAGCATCTAAAGACGATGCCCGCAAAGAAGGTGAAAAGCTCATTGAGCAGGCCCGGGCGGAAATTCAGCAGGAGCGTGTTCAGGCTCGCGATGCACTTAGGACAGAAGTGGCAGTACTTGCCATTGCCGGTGCAGAGAAGATCCTGGAAACCTCTGTCGATGCTAAAGCTCACAGCGAGATGCTGGACAAGCTGGCCGCACAACTCTAAGCGAGGGTCCCATGGCAGAACTGATTACGTTAGCCCGGCCCTATGCGAAAGCCGTTTTTGCTGCCGCTAAAGAGCAAGATGCCGTTGATTCCTGGGATCAGGCACTTGCTTTTGTTGGTCTGTTGGCGGCCGACAACGCTATTAAGAAGATTCTGGCCAATCCTGGCCTGTCTGAGCAGCGCAAGGCAGAACTGTTTTTCGATACTGCGGAAGAACAGATGCCTGAAGCACTCAGAAACTTCCTGTTGATTCTTGCTGAGAGCAAGCGCCTGGCGTTGCTGCCGGAAATTTCGACTCTGTTTGCCTTCTACCGCGCAGAATTTGAGCGCACGGTTAATATGAAGGTAAGCACGGCGTTTGAAATGACCGCCGACGAGCAGCAAAAACTGGCAGAAGCATTGTCCAGGAAGCTGGAGCGTAAAGTCGCCCTGGAAACCTCTGTTGATCGTTCGTTGATCGGCGGCGTGGTGGTAAATACCGGCGATTTGGTTATTGACGCTTCAGTCCGTGGCAAGCTGGCCAAAATGGCTAAAGCACTGGGCTCCTGATTTCAGCAAAAGGTTTGAGGACAAAGGCATGCAGCAACTGAATCCATCCGAGATCAGTGACATCATTAAGAAGAGAATCGAGAACCTCGATATCTCTTCTGAAGCAAAAAACGAAGGCACCATTCTGTCTGTAGCAGACGGCATCGTGCTGATCCACGGCCTGGCCGACGTTATGTACGGCGAGATGATCGAATTCGCTAATGGCATATTCGGCATGGCGCTGAACCTGGAGCGTGACTCCGTGGGCGCCGTGGTATTAGGTGACTACGAAGATCTTGCCGAAGGCCAGAAAGTGCGTTGCACCGGCCGTATTCTGGAAGTTCCGGTAGGCCCGGAGCTTCTTGGCCGTGTAGTAGACGGGCTGGGTAACCCAATCGACGGAAAGGGCGATCTGGGTACCACGCTGACCGATCCGGTTGAAAAAGTAGCACCGGGTGTTATCGAGCGTCAGTCCGTTGATGAGCCGGTTCAAACGGGTATGAAAGCCATCGATACCATGGTTCCAGTTGGCCGCGGCCAGCGTGAGCTGATTATCGGTGACCGTCAGATCGGTAAAACAGCCGTTGCTATCGACGCGATCATTAACCAGAAAGACACGGGTATCAAGTGTATCTACGTTGCCATCGGCCAGAAGCAATCTTCGATTGCTGCGGTTGTACGCAAGCTGGAAGAACACGGCGCTATGGCGCATACCACGGTGGTTGCTGCAGGTGCAGCAGATCCCGCATCCATGCAGTTCCTGGCTCCATACTCAGGCACTACCATGGGCGAATACTTCCGTGACCGCGGTGAAAATGCTCTGATCGTATACGACGACCTGTCCAAACAGGCTGTTGCGTACCGTCAGATCTCCCTGCTGTTGCGCCGTCCGCCGGGCCGTGAAGCCTATCCGGGTGACGTATTCTACTTGCACTCCCGTCTACTGGAGCGCTCCTCCCGCGTAAACGCGGATTATGTGGAGAAGTTCACTAAGGGTGAAGTGAAAGGCAAGACCGGTTCTTTGACCGCGCTGCCAATCATTGAAACCCAAGCGGGCGACGTATCTGCCTTCGTACCGACCAACGTAATCTCCATTACCGATGGTCAGATCTTCCTCGAGACCAACCTGTTCAACTCCGGTATTCGTCCGGCGATGAACGCAGGTATCTCGGTATCGCGGGTAGGTGGTTCGGCCCAAACCAAGATCATGAAGAAACTGGGCGGTAATATTCGTCTGGCTCTGGCTCAGTACCGTGAGCTGGCAGCGTTTGCTCAGTTTGCATCGGATCTGGACGAATCTACCCGTAAGCAGCTTGAGCACGGTCAACGTGTTACCGAACTGATGAAGCAGAACCAGTACAGCCCGATGTCTGTGGCTGAAATGGGTACTGTTTTGTTCGCCGCCAACGAAGGCTTCCTTGACGACGTTGACGTCGAAAAGGTCGTTCCGTTTGAAGCCCAGCTGTTGGACTGGATGCGGGCAGAGCAAAAAGAACTGCTTGAGAAAATCGGTCCCGCCGGCATCTACAACGATGAGATTGCTGCTGGCCTGAAAGCTGCACTGGAGAAATTCAAGACCACTCAAACCTGGTAACACCGCCGGCCCGCTGCGGCGGGCCAGCTGGTCCAAATGAGTGTCTAACTTGAAAAGGCAGTGACCTATGGCCATCGGAAAAGAAATACGTAACCAGATCGGCAGCATCAAGAGCACGCAAAAAATTACCAGCGCCATGGAAATGGTGGCGGCCAGTAAGATGCGTAAAGCTCAGGAACGCATGCAGGCGACTCGCCCGTATGCCGAAAAGATGCGCCAGGTAATTGGACACATTGCGAGGTCCAACAAGGATTACCGTCATCCGTTCATGCTCGAGCGTGAGGTGAAGCGGGTTGGCTACATCGTTGTCTCCTCTGATCGCGGCCTTTGCGGTGGTTTGAACGCTAACATGTTCAAACTGCTGGTTCGCGAAATGCGTGACTGGAAAGAGCAGGGCGTTGCGACCGACCTCTGTGCGATCGGGCAGAAAGGCGCATCGTTCTTCCGCAACTACGGCGGGAACGTGATTGCTGCGTTGACGCACCTGGGCGATAACCCAAGTGCGGAAACGCTGATCGGTAACGTCAAGGTAATGCTCGATGCATTCAGTGAAGGCAAGATTGATCGCCTATACCTGGTTAGCAACGAGTTTGTGAACACCATGACGCAAACGCCGAAAGCCGAGCAACTCTTGCCCTTGCCGGAAGGCGCGGACGAAGAAATTGGTCACCAGTGGGATTACATCTATGAGCCGGATGCGCGTCCGATTCTCGAAGGGCTGCTGCCACGTTTTATCGAGTCCCAGGTGTATCAGGGTGTGGTAGAGAATTTGGCTTGTGAGCAGGCCTCTCGAATGATTGCCATGAAGAGTGCTACCGATAACGCCGGTGACATTATTGACGACCTGCAGTTGGTGTATAACAAAGCTCGTCAGGCAGCCATTACGCAAGAGATTTCGGAAATTGTGAGCGGCGCGGCATCGGTCTGATCCGCCACAATCCTACTGGTTTTATTGACTATTAAGATAACGAGGAACCGAGCATGAGTAGCGGACACATCGTTCAGATCATTGGCGCGGTTATCGACGTGGAATTTCCACGTGACGCCGTGCCAAGCGTTTACGACGCACTGCTGCTTGAAGGTGGCGAAACAACTCTGGAAGTTCAGCAACAGCTGGGTGACGGCGTTGTTCGTACCATCGCGATGGGCAGCACCGAAGGCCTGAAGCGTGGCCTGAAAGCAGAAAACACACATAAGCCGATTTCGGTACCCGTGGGCGTCCAGACTCTGGGCCGCATCATGGACGTTTTGGGTCGTCCAATTGACGAGGCAGGCCCGATCGGTGAAGAAGAGCGTTGGGGTATCCACCGCAAAGCACCTGGCTACGCAGACCAGGCAGCTTCTGCCGACCTGCTGGAAACAGGCATCAAGGTTATCGACCTGATTTGCCCGTTTGCCAAGGGTGGTAAGGTTGGCTTGTTTGGCGGTGCCGGTGTAGGCAAAACCGTTAACATGATGGAACTGATCAACAACATCGCGAAAGAGCACTCCGGTCTCTCCGTATTCGCCGGTGTTGGTGAGCGGACTCGTGAAGGTAACGACTTTTACTACGAAATGAAGGACTCCAACGTTCTTGATAAAGTAGCAATGGTCTACGGCCAGATGAACGAGCCCCCAGGAAACCGTCTGCGTGTAGCCCTGACCGGCCTCACCATGGCTGAGAAGTTCCGTGACGAAGGTCGTGACGTACTGTTTTTCGTTGACAACATTTACCGTTATACCCTGGCTGGTACTGAAGTATCTGCTCTATTGGGCCGTATGCCCTCTGCGGTAGGTTATCAGCCCACGCTGGCCCAGGAGATGGGTGAGCTGCAGGAGCGTATTACCTCTACCAAAGATGGCTCTATTACGTCGATCCAGGCGGTATACGTACCAGCGGATGACTTGACTGACCCGTCTCCGGCAACCACCTTCTCCCACCTTGACGCTACCGTGGTACTGAGCCGTGACATCGCTTCCAAGGGTATTTACCCTGCGATCGATCCACTCGATTCCACCTCGCGTCAGCTGGATCCTCTGGTCATCGGTGACGAGCATTACGAAGTCGCCCGTGGCGTGCAGACCAACCTGCAGCGCTACAAGGAACTGAAAGACATCATCGCGATTCTGGGTATGGACGAGCTGTCAGAAGAAGATAAACTGGCTGTATCCCGTGCCCGTAAGATCGAGCGTTTTCTTTCGCAGCCGTTCCACGTTGCTGAAGTATTCACCGGTTCGCCCGGTAAGTATGTTTCTTTGAAGGAGACAATCAGCAGCTTCAAGGGCATCCTCAGCGGCGACTACGATGATATGCCAGAGCAGGCCTTCTACATGGTCGGTGGCATTGAAGAAGCTGTTGAGAAAGCGAAGGCGATGAAGGCGAAAGAAGGTAAGTAATCTTCTTTCAATTTCTGACCTAAGAGGCTTAGAGATATGGCTATGACTGTACATTGTGACGTCGTAAGTGCTGAAAAGAAGATTTACTCTGGTCTGGTAGAGATGTTGATCGCTACCGGCACCGAGGGTGAGTTGGGTATTCAGTTAGGCCATGCTCCGTTGCTGTCCGCGCTTAAACCGGGGGCAGTCCGGATCATCAAACAGGGTGGTGAAGAGGAAATCCTGTACGTATCTGGGGGATACCTGGAAGTACAGCCTAACCTCGTGACCCTGATGGCCGACACGGCGGTGCGTGCTAAAGACGTTGATGAGGCTGCAGCTTTGCAGGCTCAAAAAGACGCCGAAGCAGCACTGGCGAACAAAACGGGCGAGTTTGAGTACTACCGTGCGGCTGCGGAGCTGGCCGAAGCGGCCGCTCAGCTGCGCACTTTGCAAAAGCTGCGTAAAAACGTTCGATAGAACGGTTTGCCAGGGCTTGCCCCGAAAAGCCGCATCCCGCTACCCACTGCGAGGTGCGGCTTTTTTTTTGATTTAACCCCGACCCACGTAAGGGAGTTGTTGCCCCATGTCACCGTTGCACGTTGTTATCCTGGCCGCCGGCCAGGGCTCACGGATGAAATCATCGCTGCCGAAGGTACTGCACAAAGTGGCCGGGCGGCCTATGCTCCACCACGTGATCGACACGGCTCAGACTTTGGGGGCAGAGAAAGTTCACGGCGTTATTGGTCATGGCGCTGATCAGGTAAAAGCCGCTTCCCATTCCTATAGCGTTAGCTGGGTAATGCAGGAGCAACAGCTGGGTACCGGCCATGCTGTCGCCCAGACACTTCCCGAACTCCCCGACGATGCCAGGGTGTTGGTGCTATACGGCGACGTACCGCTGACCACCGCGCAAACTCTGCAAGGATTGGTGCAGGACCTGGACGAGAAAACGCTGGGATTGTTAACCGTGACTCTGGATAACCCTCAAGGCTACGGCCGTATTTTGCGCAAACAGGCCGGGCAGGTGACAGCCATTGTTGAGCAAAAAGACGCCAGTGCTGAACAGTTGGCCATTAACGAAGTGAACACCGGCATTCTCGCGGTCAGCGCTCGCCACCTCAAAACCTGGTTGCCCCAACTCTCCAGCAGCAACGCCCAAGGCGAATATTACCTCACCGATATCATCGCCATGGCCGTGCAGGCGGGCATGACGGTAAACGTGGCTCAGCCGGGCAACCCGTTTGAGGTGCAAGGGGTGAACAACCGCCTGCAGCTGGCCGAACTGGAGCGCTGGTATCAGAGCCGCGAAGCGGATCGTTTGATGACCGAAGGCGCCACTTTGGCCGATCCCGCGCGAGTAGATGTGCGCGGCGAACTCACCATCGGCAACGATGTATTGATTGATGTGAACGTGGTATTCAATGGCAAAGTATCGCTGGGTAGCCATGTGTCCATTGGCCCTGGTTGCGTGATTACCGATTCCACCATCGCCGATGGCGCCCACATTCATGCCCACAGTGTGATCGATCAGGCCAGCGTTGGCCCTAATGCTCAGGTGGGGCCATTCGCGCGCCTGCGCCCTGGCACCCAACTGGCCGCCAACACCAAAGTGGGTAATTTTGTTGAGACCAAAAAAACCATCGTTGGCGAGGGCAGTAAAATTAACCACCTCAGCTATGTGGGTGATGCTACGCTGGGAACCGATGTAAACGTGGGCGCAGGTACCATTACCTGCAACTATGATGGTGTAAACAAGTACCAGACAGTGTTGGGTGATGGCGTATTTGTTGGGTCCAACAGTTCGCTAGTAGCACCGGTTACGGTAGCCGAAGGCGCCACCGTTGGTGCTGGCTCTACAATCACCAAAGATGTGCCAGAGCAGCAACTGGCCGTGGCGCGGGGTCGTCAGCGCAACATTTCCGGTTGGCAAAAGCCCGAAAAACACTGAGTACGATATTGTTTCACCGTTTTTATCACGATTTTTATTACGAACAGGGTAAGCAGCATGTGTGGGATTGTAGGTGCAGTTTCAGAACGTGACGTCCAGGGCATTCTTCTTGAAGGTCTGCGCCGCTTGGAATATCGCGGATACGACTCTGCCGGTATGGCCGTTCTGGATGGTAAAAGCGCTGTTCAGCGCGCTAGGGAAGTGGGCAAGGTAGCATCGCTTGCCGGCGCCATTGAAGCCAACCCGCTCTCTGGCTACCTGGGTATCGCCCACACCCGATGGGCAACCCACGGTGAACCGTCACAGCTTAATGCCCATCCGCACATGTCTGGTGACCGCCTGGCGATCGTACACAACGGCATAATTGAGAACTATCAAGAGCTGCGCGAAGAACTGAAAGCCGATGGGTATGAGTTTACTTCCCAGACCGACACGGAAGTGGTTGTGCACCTGATCGAAAAGAATTTCCGCGAACTGGGTAAACTTTATGATGCGGTGAAGACCTCCGTTACCCGCCTGCGCGGTGCCTATGCGCTTGCTGTAGTGCATGCGGATGAGCCCGAGCACATGGTTGTTTGCCGCGAGGGCAGCCCGCTGGTAATTGGTGTGGGTATTGGTGAAAACTTTATAGCCTCTGACCAGCTTGCACTGCTGCCAGTAACCGATCGTTTCATGTTTTTGGAAGAAGGCGATCTTGCGGATATTCGCCGGGATAGCATCGAGATTCATGATCGTGAAGGCACGCCGGTCGAACGTGCCATTAGCCGCTTCGAACACAGCGCAGACTCAGCAGACAAAGGCGAATATCGCCACTTTATGCTCAAGGAAATTCACGAGCAGCCGCGAGTGATCAAAGCCACCATGGAAGGCCGCGTGACGGAATCGCGGGTGCTGGCGCAAGCTCTGGGCACCGAGGCCGGCGACCTGCTGAAAAACGTCCGCCACGTGCAGATTATCGCCTGCGGCACCAGTTACCATGCGGGCATGGTCGCTCGCTACTGGATTGAAGATCTGGCAGGCGTGCCCTGCTCCGTAGAAGTGGCCTCCGAGTTCCGCTATCGCAATCATGTAATCCAGGAAGACACGTTGTTTTTGTGTATTTCACAATCTGGCGAAACCGCCGACACGTTGGCTGCGCTGCGGCAAGCCAAAAAGGCTGGTTTCCGGGCGGCTCTGGCCATCTGCAACGTGCCAGGCAGTTCTCTGGTTCGCGAATCCGACCTGGTCATCATGACCCAGGCGGGGCCGGAAATTGGCGTCGCTTCTACCAAAGCTTTCACCACTCAGCTCACCGCGTTGCTTATATTTACGCTGGCTTTGGCCCGCGAGAACGGCCTGAGCGAAGAGCGCGAAGCCGATATCGTTAAGGCTCTGCATTTGGTGCCCGGCCAGGTTAATGACGTACTGGCGCTGGACGGCGAGATTGCAGAGATGTCGCGGCGGTTCATGGACAAAAATCATGCGCTGTTCCTGGGTCGCGGCTCGCAGTTCCCGGTGGCTTTGGAAGGCGCCTTGAAACTGAAAGAGATTTCTTACATTCATGCGGAGGCCTATCCCGCTGGCGAGCTCAAGCACGGCCCGCTTGCCTTGGTAGACAGCGAAATGCCGGTAGTTACGGTCGCGCCCAATAACCACATGGCTGAGAAACTCAAATCGAACCTCGAAGAAGTACGCGCCCGGGGCGGTGAGTTGTTTGTGTTTGCTGACCGCGCTGCGAATTTAAAGCCGGAAGAGGGCATCCACGTGTTGCAGCTTCCGGAAGTGCACGAAATTACTGCGCCAATCGTCTACACCGTTCCGTTGCAGCTGCTGTCTTATCACGTTGCTGTACTGAAGGGCACAGATGTGGACCAGCCTAGAAACCTGGCAAAAAGCGTGACGGTTGAGTAGACACCAACAGAAGCATTACTGGTTGTCAGAGTATATTAAAGTTTGATAAATCATAATAAAGTTTGATCAAAGTGGGTCTCCTGCTATTCTCAATTTAGCAGGAGACCTTTTTTCATGACAGACACCAATAAACGCATTGATCCCAGCCACGAAAAGCGACTCAAGACTCGTGGTAAGGGAGTGGGTAAAGCCTATCAGCCGTTCATCAAGGTTCATGAACTCAGCAGCCAGGGCGAAAGCGTTCGAATCCGAAGTGCTTCCGTCGGGCGAGTGCATCATCTGCTATCCGGGATAGAACTTTTTGCCTTCCTGGTTTTCGACCAATTTGAGAAAACCATCGATATCCGTGAACAATATCCCCTGCAAGTCGAAGATAGTCTTGATATTTGCGCGCGCCTGGGTATCCGTCATCCCCAGGTTCGCGGCCTTCTGAATGTGGTTTCAACCGACCTTTTGATAGACCTGTCTTCTGGTAAGCAACTGGCTATTGCCGTCAAACCCTCATCTGAACTGGCAAAGCCAAGAGTTATAGAAAAGCTTCAAATTGAAAAATCGTTCTGGGAAGCCCGTGGTGTGGAGTGGAGGATTTTCACTGAGAGAGAAATAACTGATGGTATGCGAGAAAACCTACTCTGGATCCAGCCCTATTTAAACCCTGATATGACTGATCACCAGGAGCTGAGCGTTGTCGAAGTGCGGGACCTTTTACATCGATTAGAGCCCCACCCCCGAACCAAAGCGACGCGGCTGTGCGCGAAGCTTGACGACCAATATGGATTAGAGCCCGGGTTCCATCTGAGCACCCTTAGGCATGCGGTAGCCTTCCGGTTCATACGGGTACCTCTGAATAAAGTGTTCCACAGTTGGACCTATGGAGATCTCACACTCAGAGAAACCCTGCGAGTCAGCGAGGTGAACAATGCTTCTTAACAGAGTTTTCACAGAACCAGAGACGAACAAGCGTTACAGAGTTGTTCTGGAGCAGCTAAGTGATTTAATGCTAATCGATGTAGATAGCGAGAAAGCTTTGCCTTTCCCTGTCTCGGAAGAAGAATTCCAAGCAGTTGGGTATAAACCTATCTCTGACCCCTATCCTTTGGTTAATGTCGAAGAGGGAAGTGTTGGTGCTATAAGGCGGGATGAAGCCTGGAACACGATTAGCCCCTTGCTTGAGCATTATTCATCGTTGTTCATCAAGAGTGAACGTAATCAGCTGATAAATCAGCTTCTAAGATCTACGGATAAGCCAAGGCTTTATGTCACCCGCCAACTTCGCCGTTATTGGCAGAGAGGAATGGTGCCAAATTCCTTGGCACCGGACTACCATAAATGTGGGGCCAGAGGGCGACCGAGGCGCGAGATTGAAAACAAGGTCGGGCGAAAGCGAACGGTTTCTCCGGGGGTGGGTGTGCCAGTAACGGAAGAAGTCGCGGAACTGTTCAGAATGGCGCTTGATGGTTTTTATCTGACCAACGAAAAGGTACCGTTGACCGCTGCAAAGGACAAGGCCGTTGGCCTTTTTAAGGCTAGATACCCGACCGCTACAGAATCGGCTATGCCAACACTGGCGCAGTTTCGGTACTTTTTCCAAACTAACTATCTGAATAGCGAAGTAGTGCGGAAGCGAACACCTGCACGAATTTACCAAAAGGATATGCGGGCGCTGACCAGCACGTCAGCGAATTTGAACTTTGGCCCCGGAGCACGGTACGAAATCGATGCGACGATTGCTGATCTTTATCTCGTGGCCGAGGATGACCCCAACGTTATCATCGGCCGACCCGTTTTGTACTTCGTCAAAGATGTATTTAGCCGAATGGTGGTCGGAATGTACGTGGGCCTGGAAAATCCCTCGTGGGTGGCCGCAATGATGGCGTTGGGTAATTCCTTTAGTGACAAATCCGCTTATTGCCGGGAATACGGCGTGAATATACGAACAGAAGATTGGCCCAGTATCGGTATTCCTGCTGGGGTTATGGCCGATAGGGGCGAACTTCTATACCGCCAAGCTGACGTACTGGTTAACAGGTTTGGCGTGCAACTGAGTAACTCACGGGCCTACCGAGGGGATGATAAAGCAATCTGCGAACGATTTTTCAACACAATTCAGAGCCAGTTCCGACCTTACGTGGGTGGTGTAGTGGAGCCGGTAAATGGCAAAAAGCGGAACGGTAAACGCTATGAATTGGATGCAGTTCTGAACCTTTATGAATTCACAGAAATGCTGATCAACTTGATTATTGTTTACAACACCCAACATGTTATTGAAGGTTATGACTTTTCTCCCGACATGCCTTCAGACTTGCCAGCAGTGCCATTAGACCTATGGAACTGGGGAATCCAGCACCGTACCGGTAAGCTCCGTTCGTGTGACGAAGAACTTGCCCGCATTAACCTTTTGCCTTATGAAAACGGGACAGTATCTCAGGTTGGCATCACCTTCAAAGGTCTGGTTTATATCTGTCAGGAAGCATTGGCAGCAGGCTGGTTTGATCGTATTCGCCAGAACCGTCCTGCAAAAATGGAAGTCGCCTTCGACCCCAGGCGAACCAATACCGTTTACCTGAGACCCGACAAAACCTTTGAGAACTATTGGGTGTGTGAGCTATCGGATAGAAGCCGGAGATTTCGTGGCATGAGTTTTGTCGAAGCCGCCGGTGTGCTTAAAGCCATGAGTCGCACCAGAGCGACAGCTCGGCAAGCTGAAGAATATCGGAAGCCGGATTCACTGGCTGCTGTTGAACAAATCGTTTCAACAGCCAAGAAGCGGCAAAAAGCCAACAAATCATCTACTAGTGACTCAGAGCGACTTCGAGGAATACGGGATAATCGCCTCAAAGAAAAAGAGGCAGAAAGGGATCAAAGTGGTATTAAAACTAATAAAAAGATCAAGCAAGATCGTCCAGCAGATGTAGTGCCTTTCCGCTCTCAAAAAACGCCTTCAAATGAGAGCGTAGACTACCCCGATTTGGATGCTTTTCTGGAGGATGATGATGATTAAGTTGCCATTCGCCGAGTATCGAGAAGCGGAAATACGGGAATATGAAGGGCACCCATTGATTAACGCTCTGCCTCCTATCAACTCACCGCAGGCCACTGCGAAGATGTTGGCCCGCCTCCCCAACGTAGACGATGCCGAAAAGGTACTCCCGGCTCACATTCGGCGCCATGCAATGATGCGGATTCTGGATCAATTTCTGTATCCAACGAAATCTCATCTACAGTTGGAACAAATGATTTCGGGCATGATTCGCCGTGGTTACTTGAGCCGGAATATCGCTGCGCCTGACTACCACCGTAACCTTGATGACGTTGCGCATACTGATTTCAGTGCAATTTTTCGAAATGCAGGTAATGAGGCATTGGTCAGTTCCGTCATTGGATGTTCTGGCACCGGCAAGACTACAGCTGTCGAGGCTATCCTAAGAAGTTACCCGCAAGCGATTTTTCATCCTGATTACCAACATTGCCAGCTCGTTTGGTTAAAAGTGGAATGCCCTCATGATGGCTCGGTGAAGAGTTTATGTACTCACTTTTTCCGAGCTGTTGACGACGCCTTGGGTACTGATTACCAAGCTCTCTATGTAAAGAGTCGATCCTCTGCAGAGTCCATGCTGGGAGACGTTGCTCGCGTGTCTGCGTTACATTCAGTTGGCGTGCTTGTCATTGATGAAATTCAGCACTTGGAGAAATCCCGGTCTGGAGGTGCAGACAAGATGCTCAACTTCTTCGTCACGCTGACCAACGTGATTAAAGTACCGGTCTTGTTTATTGGGACGCCTAAAGCCCTAGAGCTTTTCCAGCCAACTATGCGGTCGGCGCGGAGGGCGGCTCAGTTTGGTAGCCTGGACTGGGGGCGGTTTGCACGTACCGAGAATACTGGGAGTGATGAAGAGTGGGAAAGATTCTTCAAGCGCCTATGGAAGCTGCAATGGTTTGAGCATGCAACTCCTCTCACCCATGAAATGATGGACTTGTTCTGGGAGTACACCCAAGGTATTGCTCACATAGCCGTTGCCCTTTTTTACCTCAGCCAGGTGAGAGCGGTTGTAGCGGGTCGTGAGGCGATAGATCGAGTCCTCGTAACCAAGGTCTACCAGGAAGAGCTCGCAATGGTGCATCCAATGATTGCAGCATTGCGAAGCGGCCGCGAGGAAACGATTCTTCAATACGCTGATCTTGATGTGCCTAGGGAGGCCCTGCGTGTTCAAAGCGCATTGCAGGAAGCTCCCCACATACCGGTTGTGCGAGGAATACGCACTGATGCTGAGGACTCAATGCGGGATCGATTAATTACGATATTGGTCCAAATGGGTATTGGTGAGGACATTGCGCCCGTTGTCGCAGAGCAAGCCTTAGAGGAAAAGCCGGCTGACGATCTTTTCAGCCTCGTTGCTCACATTAAGAATCTTAACGAAAAAAATGAAACGACCGCTAAGCAAGCACAGCCAAAACGAGACAAAAGAACGCTTCTTGATCCCGTGTATGTGGATGACGACCTGAGGCTGATTCGGCAGGAAGATCCGGAGAAGAGCTACCAGAGCCTGAAGAGCAGGGGTACGGTAATTGATTTGCTTGCGTATATTTAGCCAAAAGTCTTGATGTGTTTGGCAGCCTGAAGTCTCCAAAAGAAATAAGTACCTGATCGCCTCCGAATTTTTCGTTTCTCAGGTACCGAACTGGGCCTAATCACTCCTTAGACTACTGGGTGTCACACATCAGATAGGACAGGAAGATGACACAAGCAAAGAACAGATCTCCGCAAGCCAAGTGCGAGAATATTTTAAAGTCTGAACGAGACTACAACGTCGAGCACAATATACTCCCCAGTGAGGTCGCCATTATTGATCGGCTTTTGCGACGGCCATTAGAGCTACTAAAGGTTTACAACGAGTTGGAGGAAAAACTTGACAGATCTCCTAGTGGGTTGCGCACTGTTTTGAGGACCCTACTTTCGACCGCGGCATTTTGGTGCCCTGAAAAGAGTGCCCTGGCGCGACAAGAGCGAGCGAAGCTCAGAGAGGTGAATCGTAAGATCGCGGCCAGTGCGCAAAAACTGGCGGAGTTGTTGGAAGAGCGAGAGCTTCTTAACAATCATTCGGGGTTCTTCGGCGGCGAGATTTATGATGTCTATTCAGCTATCGAGGCAGCCGGCAGTGACCAAACCCTCTTCCAGTGGCATGTAAAAGAGCCACTTCAGAGGCTCTCCGGCCAATACGATATGAAGTATTGGCCGTCGCTGCCTGTAGTGATTCAGGCGATCGCGACGGATGCAGATACTACAAAAATTAATGCCGGTGACGCGTTGACGGCGGCCGGCACTGAGGGGGCACGATCATCCCGAGCCGACTTCTTCAAGTCTCTGTTTGTTGCGCTGGAGAAAAATAGCCAATCCAAATTTGGCCTCATCCCTAGGGATTTTCGACTGAGTGACGAATCACTGGCTTCGTTAGCGAACTGTGCGCTCGACCATGGCGCCGAAGAGCTGGTAGATGGTGCCTACGTTAAACGATTGCGCCAGCGCCGGAGAGAAATCATCCTCGATGAAAGGGCAGTAGAGTGATTGAGAAAACTCAAAAATTTTCAGCAACTGAGTGTTGTCACCGGGAAGTGTTCGGCCTCGCCTTGGAAAGGGCTGGGTCACTCGTCATTTGCTCAGTGCATATGCTGTATTAGGAGTGAATGCCCGAATGTCAGCGGACATTGTTCCAGAGAATCTTAGATTGCCATACGCTTTCGATAGTCGGGATAAATTAGTCTCGGCTGTTGGAGCGACCGGAGGCGAGCAGCACGGTTGCCCAAATTGCGGTGACCCCGTGACACTTCGATGTGGTGATGTGAAAGTCGACCATTTTGCTCATCGACCGGGCACAAATTGCCGCCCAGAAAGTAGATACACAAGATTACGAAATGCCGGGTTTTGGCTGGGTGCTGGAAATGTAAGGAGGCCATCCCAGTGTTCTGGTGAGATGGCGTACTCTTCGCCGAAACGCCGCCACCCGAGCCTCGCCCAGAAACTGTTCAGTATCGCTATTCAAAGAAGGGATATTCGGATTATCTGGTTGATATCCGACCTGTCGTTATGATCATCCAGGGTCACTCGGACTATCGCTGAAATCGTCAAGCTTGACTAAACTGTAAGATGTCCATATTCTTGGACATATGGAAACGTTAAAGGCAATAGCAAGCTTTGGTGCTCTCTCTCAAGAGACTCGATTGGAAGCATTTCGGCTTTTGGTTCGTCATGAGCCAGAGGGGCTTCCGGCGGGAGAGATCGCAAGACAACTGGGTGTACCGCACAACACGATGTCAGCGCATTTGTCTGTGCTTACCCGTGCAGAGCTTGTTCTCTCCCAACGCCAGAGTCGTTCCATCATCTATCGAGCGAACTTGAATCGCATGCAAGAGATGATCCGATTCCTGGTCAATGACTGCTGTGCAGGCCATCCCGAGGTCTGTGCGCCGCTAATATCCTCGCTGGTCGCTTGCCCTGACCAGCCAGACGAATTGTGAGGCACTGTGCAACCACTGATTTATCACAACCCTGACTGCGGTACATCACGTAACACGCTGGCTATGATCAAGGCCTCGGGTGAAACGCCTGAAGTCGTCGAATATCTCAAGACGCCACCCAGTCGTGAGCGGCTAGTAGCACTGCTCTCGATGATGCAGATCACTCCGCGCGAACTCCTTCGACGCAAGGGCACGCCTTACGATGAGTTGGGGTTGGACGCCCCCGCTTTGAGCGATGATCAGCTGATCGATGCGATGATGGCGCATCCGATTTTGATCAATCGCCCTATCGTCGTGACTGACAAGGGGGCTCGCCTATGTCGGCCTTCCGAGCGGGTGCTGGGTCTTCTTGAATGTCCCGTCGAACACGTAACCAAAGAAGATGGCGAGGTGATTCACCACCTGCGAGACACACGATGAGCCGGCTGAATCCCTTCCTTTACTTCGGCCGCATCAATGCTGTCATCGAAAGCACGTTGCGTAACCCACTGTTTATAAAAGGAGTCGTGGCATGACCACATCCGAGGTCTCACAGGCCCCCAACACGTCTGAAGGTCTGGGGCTGTTCGAGCGTTTTCTTTCGCTTTGGGTGGCATTGGCCATCGTGCTGGGTGTGCTGATAGGGCAGTTCGCGCCAGTCATTCCCGAGACCTTGTCGCGTTTCGAGTACGCGCAAGTCTCAATTCCGGTGGCGGTGCTGATTTGGGCCATGATCTTTCCCATGATGGTGCAGGTCGACTTTACCTCTGTTCTTGGTGTCCGCCGTCAGCCCAAAGGCCTTGTTATCACCACAGCGGTGAACTGGTTGGTGAAACCTTTCACGATGTTTGCTATCGCCTGGTTCTTTCTGACCGTGGTGTTCGCACCTCTGATTCCAGCTGATCGCGCCAATGAATACCTCGCCGGGGCCATTCTTTTGGGTGCTGCACCTTGTACGGCCATGGTCTTCGTATGGAGCTACCTTACGCGCGGTGATGCTGCCTACACGCTGGTTCAGGTGGCGCTTAACGATCTGATCATGCTACTGGCTTTCGCGCCCATCGTCGTTTTCCTGCTCGGCGTGTCTAACATTCAGGTGCCTTGGGATACGGTCATCCTGTCGGTGGTGCTCTACATTGTCATTCCACTGGGCGCCGGTTATTTAACTCGTCAGGCTGTTATCAAGCGGCGTGGTATTGAGTGGTTTGACAACGTTTTCATGAAACGCCTGGCACCCATCACCCCCATTGGCTTGATCATCACGCTGGTGCTGTTGTTCGCCTTTCAGGGCGACGTAATAATCGAGAACCCATTGCACATCGTGCTGATCGCTATTCCGTTGATTCTTCAGACCTTCCTGATTTTCTTCATCGCTTATGGCTGGGCCAAAGCCTGGAAGGTATCCCACAACATCGCAGCGCCTGCCGGTATGATTGGCGCCAGCAACTTTTTTGAGTTGGCCGTAGCGGTTGCCATTGCCCTGTTCGGCCTGCAGTCCGGCGCAGCATTGGCAACGGTAGTGGGTGTTCTCGTAGAAGTACCTGTCATGCTCGCGCTGGTTGCTTTTGCTAACCGGACTCGACATTGGTTTCCATCCACCCCGGCTGCGTAGATGGCCCAAGAGGAGTTTTCATTATGAGGACACTGAAAGTAGGCATTAACGGATTTGGCCGTATCGGTCGGCTGGCACTGCGTGCCGCATTTGACTGGCCAGATATGGCTTTTGTGGCGATCAACGATCCTGGCGCCAGTGCTGAACACCTCGCTCACCTGCTGAATTTTGACAGCGTTCACGGCCGCTGGCAGCACGAAGCCACAGCCGATGGGCAACGCCTTATGGTTGGCTCCCACAGCATGCGGGTTACCGCCAATAAATCCATTTCGGAAACGGACTGGTCTGACTGCGACGTGGTGATTGAGGCTAGCGGCAAAATGAAAACCGTCGACGTGTTGCAGGGCTATCTTGAGCAAGGGGTCAGGCGTGTTGTCGTTACGGCACCGGTCAAGGAAACCGGGGCAATCAATATCGTGATGGGCGTCAATGACGATCAATTTGATCCGGCGATCCACCAGATCGTCACGGCGGCCTCCTGCACAACCAACTGCCTGGCGCCGGTGATCAAGGTTATTCATGAAAACCTTGGGATCCGCCACGGGTCGATTACCACGATCCACAGCCTGACCAACACCCAGACAATACTCGATGCACCGCATAAAGACCTCCGGCGGGCTCGTGCCTGTGGCAGTTCTCTAATTCCCACCACCACCGGGTCCGCGACCGCCATTATCGAGATTTTTCCAGAGCTTAAAGGTCGTCTCGACGGCCATGCCGTGCGGGTTCCGCTAACCAATGCGTCTCTGACGGATTGTGTGTTTGAGGTTGAAACGCCAACGGATCGGGATACCGTAAACGCTTTACTCAAGGATGCGGCCAATGGTTCCCTGGCTGGCATTCTTGGTTTTGAAGAACGACCTTTAGTGTCGATTGATTACAAAACCGATCCGCGATCGTCCATCATCGATGCACTCTCGACCATGGTGATCAATGGCAGCCAGGTAAAAATTTATGCCTGGTATGACAATGAATGGGGCTACGCCAACCGAACGGTGGAACTGGTTCGTAAGGTTGGGGCCACCTGAGCATGAGCTCCGCTGTTCGCCAGTACCTGATCATCACCGGTAATTACTGGGCCTTTACCCTGACGGACGGGGCCTTGCGCATGCTGGTGGTGCTCCATTTTTTCCAGCTAGGGTATTCGCCGCTGAAGATTGCTCTGTTGTTTATTTTCTATGAGTTTTTTGGGGTGCTCACCAATCTGGTGGGGGGATATCTTGGGGCTCGCATGGGCCTGAACCGCACCATGAATATCGGTCTTTTTTTGCAGATTGTGGCGCTGGGCATGCTGGCCGTCCCGGCCGCCGTGCTGTCGGTCCCCTGGGTGATGGGCGCGCAGGCGCTGTCGGGGATTGCCAAAGATCTGAATAAGATGTCCGCCAAAAGCGGTATCAAGTTGCTGGTGCCCGGCTCGGAGCAGGGCAAGCTCTACAAATGGGTGGCCTTGTTAACCGGTTCCAAGAACACCCTCAAAGGGGTGGGTTTCTTTCTGGGTGGCGCGCTATTGATGCTCGTCGGCTTTCGCGGCGCGGTTATCATCATGGCGGCCAGCCTATTATTGGTCTGGCTGGCCAGCCTCGCGTTGCTGACTCAAGAGCTGGGTAAGAGCGCGGGCAAACTCAGGTTTACTGACATACTGTCCAAAAGCCGTGCGATCAACATTCTGTCTCTGGCCCGTCTATTTCTATTTGGTGCCCGAGACATCTGGTTTGTGGTGGCGCTGCCGGTATATCTGCATACCGCCTTTGGTTGGGACTTCTGGCAGGTGGGCGGCTTTATGGCGATTTGGGTGATTGGCTACGGTGTTGTACAGACACTGGCACCACGGTTCACTCATCGCGCTACGAACGCAGTCCCCGGGCGACGTATAGCCACTTTATGGGCCGCATTGTTAACCGGGATCCCGGCCGCTATTGCTATTGGGCTGAGCACCGACATGGGCGCGCCGTATGTTCTGGTCGGTGGTCTGATGATATTCGGCGTTGTATTTGCCGTTAACTCGTCGCTTCATAGCTACTTGATTGTCAGCCTGGCGCGAACTGACGGCGTATCGCTTGACGTCGGTTTTTATTATATGTCCAACGCCATGGGGCGATTGATTGGCACACTGCTGTCGGGCTGGATCTATCAAGCCTTTGGTCTCGTGGCGTGTTTATGGGTTTCGTCGGTGTTTTTGTTTATCGCAACGATCGCAGTAACGCAGCTTCCGGCTAGCAGGCAAGCGAACATCAGCTCGAAAGCTTGCTAGGGGAAACCAAGCTGTGCGGTCAGGACTATGGCGTATTGCCAAGTGTACCACTGGCTAGGAACTTATCCTTTCAAAGCGCAGGGTGCAGCTGTGAGCGGGCAACGTCCCGCTGGCATGTTGCCCGCTAGGCAAGCAACTGCTGGATGTCGTTTGCGTTGATGACCTTGCCTTCAACAACGATCTCGCCATCAATCGCCAGTGCCGGAGTGCGCATGATGCCAGCATCAATGATGGCATTGGTGTCGGTCACTTTCTCGACTTCGTATTCAAGCCCCTGTGCGTTTGCTGCGTCTTCCGCATTCGCGGTCAGCTGTTTGCATTTGGCGCAGCCGCTGCCGTAGATAGTAAATTTCATAATTTATCCTCGCTTTTGACATAAGTGTAACGGGTAAAATTACCACCAGTTGCCATAAACAAACCCCGTGGTGGTGGCCATCACCACAACCAACCGCAAGCGTTTGTCGAGCCACAGAGGCAGCCGGACATTGCCATGATTGAACATGGAGGTTGTGTTCAGCAATACCTCGAAGATCACCGCCCCCAGTGCAAGTGCAGGCGCCAGAGCCAGGGCACCAAGTGGAACAACCGGTGCTGGAAGTAGATGGCGGCATCCAGCACCAGTACGGCGATAATCACTGCAAGCCAGCCTGGCAAGGTGACAAGATTCAGCAATCCCCAACCGTTTTTCGATGCCATTTAGGCAGCACCAACCGCTGCTAACGGAAACACCAGCCGTACAGCCAGTGTGTCCAGTACAACAATCAACAGGTTGTTGGGCCACAGGGTCAGGCGGCTGATTCGCTGAGGGCGGCGTGCCGCAACCGCTTCCCATGCGGCCATTACGGTTAGCACTGAGAGGAAAAAGCCGATCCGGATGAGTGGTTCGTTAGCAAGCAGTGTATCGGTCACGACAGTGCCTCAGGTTAATAGAGGGGTAAACCCCGGCTGTTTTATATTTGGAAAAACCTTCTGCAAAACATCATGTCTAGTGTCCCGTCTGGTTAATTAATTTACTTATTATCAATAGCGCTGAGCTTTGCCCGCGTCACCGATGTCATAATGGATTCCGCACTTTTATGCCATCGAAATGGTTTTACCAGTTTTTCGTTATGGACCTTGATGAATCGGCGAATAGCCGTCTTGAGTTCTCCAACGCTGGTAAAAATACCCCGGTATAGCGCTCGTCGTTCCAGTTGGCCAAACCAGCCTTCTACCGCATTCAGCCACGACGCACTGGTCGGGGTGAAGTGGAGCTTAAAACGAGGGTGCTTCTCCAGCCAAGCCTTTATGCCGGGTGTTTTATGAGTCGAGCTGTTGTCCAGAATCAGGTGGAGATCTTGCTCACTCGGTGTTTCCCGGTCGATTTGTCGTAGAAAGTCGAGAAATTCCTTGGCTCGATGACGCTGGGTGATTCGTCCGATCACCTCACCGTTCAGGATGTTAAAGGCCGCATACAAGCTGGTTGTGCCATGCCGCTTGTAATCGTGAGTGCGGCGCTCAATCTGTCCGGGTCTCAGTTGCAGTTTTGGCTGGGTGCGATCCAGAGCCTGGATTTGCGTCTTCTCGTCAACTGACAGAACCAGGGCATTATCCGGCGGATTCAGATACAGACCAACAACATCAAACACCTTCTCCGCAAAGTCTGGATCGTTACTGATCTTGAACGTTTTCAAACGATGGGGCTTCAGGTCTGCCGCCTGCCAGATCTGCTGTACTTGCCAGCGGGTCACGCCGGCATGTTCCGCCATCAGCCGAATGCTCCAATGGGTGGAGCCACGCGGAACCTTATGCACGGTGTCGTCGAGAATGGCTTTGACCTTTTTCTTATCGAGCTTTCGTGGCTGCCCTGGCCTTGGGGCATCTTGAAGCCCTTCGAGCCCTGTCTCGACATATCGGTTGCGCCACTTGAACACGGTAGGGCTGCTAACATCGAGCGATTCCATGACCTCTTTCGGAGACTGCCCGGCGTTCAATAACAATAGAATGCGTGCTCGCTGCACCAGGGTTTGGCTCAGCGTACCCATTCGCAACCAGCTCTCCAGCTCCAGTTGATCGTTAACCGTCAGATTAAAAGGTGCAGGTTTCCGAGCCACAATAACCTCTCCATAATTCGCGAGTATTGGGCAATTATAGCAGAATCAGGCTAGCGAATTAACCGGACGAGACACTAGTTAATCTACATATTGTCGATTGGATTCCGCAGTTTCGTGCAATCAGAGTGGTTTTTTTCAGCCATTTGCGATGGTGAGCACGACTTTTCCGATTTTCAAGCTCATTTAAGTTTCCGATGTTTTAATGGATTCGAGTGAATAAGAAAGATCGAAAGTTAATTTTTAATTCGCATCGGAGATTTCCATGAAAAAAACGGCTGTAGTTCTAATGATTTCCTTATTAAGTGGTGGCGCCTCGCTAGCCTTTGCTGGAAAGAATGGTGGTCAGGCTGATCGCTATAACGAGGATAGGAGCTATCCAAACAAAAGCGATGAGAGTCATTCCTCCCAAAATGTGACTGATATCCGCGAGGCAATAAAAGAACTCGAAGAAGAGCATAAGGCTATTAAAAAGTTGAGCGCAAACCAACTAAAGAAAACGGATTCTTAGGCGGTTATCCCCCCACTTTTAGTGGGGGTGTATTGTCAGAAAATCTGGCTCTGTGTATATCTTGTTCAGTGCATGTTTTTCCAACATCCCACACACATCTCCGTTTAACGGGGAAACAGTATATCTACCTGTAGT
>Ga0207901_1000019_pt1 | contig 151320 bp, 135 predicted proteins | sample LinPmetageLP46_FD_184057 | JGI IMG/M metagenome (GOLD analysis project Ga0207901, IMG submission 184057) | Marine viral communities from the Pacific Ocean - LP-46 (SPAdes) | ecosystem: Environmental > Aquatic > Marine > Oceanic | place: Pacific Ocean | collected 2011-06-12
CGCTTGCCTTGGTATTTCTTGTCGAAATACTCCAGCCAGCGCCCACACGAATTACTTGGTTAATTTGTTAAAGAGCGTTTGAGCCGTGGCTCAATCAAGGAGGCGAATTATACATCGTATCGCCACCCTGTCAACCGTTTAATTAAAGAAACTTCAAACTCGTTTTCTTCAATACTTTCAAACAGTTGACCTTCTTAGAACTTCTCGCCTTAGCGGTATGTCCCTCGAAGGAGATGCGCATTCTACAGACACACGCAGATCTGTCAACGGCCATTTTGATAAAATTTCAAAATGGCCTGAAATCGATCAAGCTGTGATCAATATGCGGGCAATCTTCCTCTTTCCCGCCTGAACCACGCAACTATCCCCCTCTACAAACGTCCGGTCACCCTCAAATTTCTGACCATCAACGAAAACAGCACCACGCCCCAGTACGTCACGAGCCGCTGCACCGTTCTTTACAAGCCCCGATATACGCAACACTGAAGCCATAAGCATTTCAGGCTCCCCATCAAGTGAAACGCTCACATCGGGAACATTCTCAGGAATGTCTCCCAGCGCCACCCGGTTGCCTGCAGACTTATGGGCGGTCTGAGCTGCCGCCTCATTATGGAAGCGGGTAATAATCTCTTCTGCCAGCAGCTTTTTATAGTCCTGGGGATTCGCCCCCTGATCTGCGGCTTTTCTGAACTCACTCACCTCCGCAAGCGGGCGGAAGCTCAGAAGCTCAAAGTAACGCCAAAGCAGGTCGTCCGGCACAGAGAGCAATTTGGTGTACATTTCACCTGGGGAGTCATTGACGCCTATATAGTTACCCAATGACTTGGACATCTTCTGAACGCCATCCAACCCCTCAAGGATTGGCATGGTCAGGACCGCCTGAGGAGACTGGCCATAATGCTTTTGCAAAATGCGCCCCATGAGAAGGTTAAATTTCTGATCTGTACCACCAAGTTCAACATCTGCCTCTAGTGCAACTGAATCGTACCCCTGTATTAGAGGATACAGGAACTCATGAATAGCTATAGGCTGCTCAGAACGATAGCGCTTGGTGAAGTCATCCCGCTCCAACATTCGGGCAACCGTGTACTGGCCGGCCAGCCGGATCATGTCCGCTGCGGTCATTTTGCTCATCCACTCGGAATTGAACACAACTCGAGTCTTTCCAGGATCTAAAATCTTGAACACCTGCTCTTTATACGTGATCGCGTTTTGAGCAACCTGCTCATCAGTCAACGGGGGCCGAGTAGCACTTTTACCTGACGGGTCACCAATCTTCCCGGTAAAGTCACCGATCAAAAAGATGACCTCATGACCAAGATCCTGGAACTGGCGCAACTTATTAATAAGTACTGTGTGACCGAGATGAAGATCAGGCGCAGTAGGATCGAAGCCCGCCTTGATACGCAAGGGACGACCCTCCTTTAACTTAGCGATCAAATCGTCTTCAGGTATCAGTTCGTCTACACCGCGCTTAATGATGGCAAGCGCTTCATCAATAGATGCCATGAATTTTCCATCCCCAGTCAGTTTCACAAGTTATCAGTTACAGACCTCTACAAAAGAAATCTGTGAGTTGCCCGGCGTCCTTGCTAAAGTGCAAGTGCTCAGTTTTTAAACAAAATTATGCAGTCTGAGCGGACGCATTATATCAATGACGCCACAATAAATCCGACTGGCAGCGTAACAACCGTAATGTTCTGCGCTGTCCCACATACTTTTTATACGGTAATCTGTCGGTCTATACTTGAACAGCAGCTTTAATTAGATAATACAAGCTGCCGGAATACCGATTAAAACGGATGCGATACGTGCTTAAAATGTTACCAAAAGCCCACATTACCATTGCTGCAGCTGCAACAGTTGTTGTAACCGCCGCTATTTTGATGAGCCCCAGCGCCGACGTTGAGGCCAAACGAATGTCTTATACTCTGGATCTCGAACAGGGCGAGACGTCACAAATTATCTCAAAAAAGCCGCAACAGAGTCCCGAAGCCTCCCCTGCGAAGGCCGTCGCCAAAGCTCAGTCAGAGCCTGCATCGCAAGTGCCGGTGGAGGCAACACTCGAGCAGACACCTCGCATAGACTGGCAAACCTTCGATATAAAGTCCGGCGACACTCTGTCTTCTCTTTTTAAGAAGGCGGGGTTCAATGACGGCATCATGCTTTCAGTTATCCACGGCAAGGGTGAAGCGGATAAATTGCAGCGCCTTTATGCTGGCGAAACTATCCGCTTTGCGACAACGAAGGAAGGCAAATTAGCTGCAGTTGAACTCCAGCGTAACTTGCTGGAAACCCTGAAAATTGAGAAGCAGGATGGAACTTTTGAAGGCCAGACGCAAATGCGGGAGCCTGAACCTAAACCAGCATTTGCCTCAGGCACAATCGATGGATCGCTTTACCTGTCAGCCCGAGAAGCCGGGCTCAACGATCGGCTGACAATGAAACTGGCCGGAATTTTCGGCTGGGATATAGATTTTGTCTACGATGTTCGCAAGGGCGACCAATTTGAAGTCGTCTATGAGGAGCTGTATCTCGACGGAGAAAAGTTCAGCACCGGCCGCATCTTGTCAGCTCGTTTTGTAAACCGGGGCGAGGAAAACATTGCTCTGCTTTATACAGACAGTAACGGCGAGAGTGATTACTACACGCCAGACGGCAAAAGCATGCGGAAGGCGTTTCTACGCACCCCCATAAGTGCAAGAATTTCTTCATCGTTTAACCTTCAGCGCCGTCACCCAGTCTTGGATGTTGTTCGCCCACACGAGGGAACGGACTATGCTGCACCTACAGGCTCACCAATTAAGGCCGCAGGCAACGGGCGAGTTCAGTTTTCTGGCTGGAAAGGCGGCTATGGCCGCACAGTCGTGTTGAAACACGGCGACAACATCACAACGCTGTACGCGCACATGAGCCGGATTGGCAAAAGCATGAAAACCGGCACCCGGGTCAAGCAAGGTGAAACCATTGGCTACGTTGGCTCGTCTGGCATGGTAACTGGAGCTCACCTGCACTACGAATTTCGGGTTAACGGCTCACCGCGCAACTCCCGAACGGTAAAGCTGCCAGACGCCCAACCCATTCCATCCTCTGAAATCGCTCGATTTAAGAAACTTACCACGCGCCAGGTTGCACAGTTTGATGCGTTCAGGTCCAATTACCAGCACCTTGCCTTGGCCTCGGAAGACTGAGGCCTAATGGATACCTGGATTGGACTAATGTCCGGCACCAGCATGGACGGCATAGACGCCGTGCTGGTGTCTTTTAAAGACAAAACAGTTCGTATCCACGAGACACTCTCCACGCCCTACCCCGAAGACTTGCGACATCGCTTGGCGCTTGCAAGCCAGAACCAAGCAACACCTGATGAAGTAGGTGAGCTTGACACGCTGACCGGGACACTTTTTGCAGACACCGCTGAAAAGCTAATCCGCAATTCCGGCGTCGAAAGAGCTTCCATCCAGGCGATCGGAAGTCACGGGCAGACTCTACGCCATCAACCATCAGGCCTCGGCCGCTTTTCTCTTCAGGTAGGCAACCCCTCGATTATTGCGGAAAAAACCGGGGTCACGACTGTAGGGGATTTCCGTAGCCGTGACATGGCCGCAGGCGGGCAAGGGGCCCCGTTAGTGCCCGCCTTTCATCAGCATTTCTTTGGCTCCGACACTGAAGACAGGTGCATACTGAATCTTGGGGGCATCGCCAATATTACTTGGATCCCCTCTGATCAAGGCCCGGTAACAGGATTTGACACAGGCCCCGCCAACGCCTTGATGGATGCTTGGTGCCTCGAACAAACTGGCCGCGCCTACGATGAAGATGGCCAGTGGGCCCAAGAGGGCATAGTCAACCAAGCACTACTGAGCGATATGCTCTCTGACGCTTACTTTGAGCGCCTGCCGCCCAAAAGCACCGGGAAAGAGAAGTTTAATCTTGAGTGGGTTAAAACCCTGGTGCAACGACATGGTGAAATTCGGCCGGAGGACGTTCAGCGCACGCTGCTGCAACTATCAGTCATAACAGCCGTGAGACAAATGCCCCAGTCGCCACTTATGACAGTTTATGCTTGCGGAGGGGGAACCCGTAATCGGTTTCTAATGAAAGAGCTTTCTCAGGCCCTTAGCCCTATTCGGTTGCTAAACACCGATGAGCTTGGACTTGACCCTCAATGGGTGGAGCCAACAGCTTTTGCATGGCTGGCCCGGCAAACGATGGAGCGCAAACCAGGTAATCTAGCGGAAGTGACGGGAGCTATAGGCCCCCGGATACTTGGGGCTATTTACCTCGCCTGACCCCAAGGCGCCCTTCTTGGGTGCAGCTCTGACAAAACTTAAATGGTAAATGAGCTACCGCACCCACAGGTAGAGCTGGCATTAGGGTTTTGCACTACAAACTGGGAACCCTGCAGACCTTCCTGATAATCGATAGTGGCCCCTACAAGGTACTGGTAGCTCATCGGATCGACCAACAAAGTGGCGCCGTCACGTGCAACAACGGTATCTTCCTCATCTTGGCTTTCATCAAATGAGAACCCATATTGAAAGCCCGAGCAGCCACCACCCGTGACAAACACTCGTAGCCTGAGGTCGGAGTTCCCCTCCTCCTCAACCAGTTCACGTACCTTGTTGACCGCACTGTCGCTAAAAAACAGCGGTGCTGCCATTTGCTGCTGGACTACACTCAAGTTCGCCTCCGGATTACCTGATACAACCTCAGGGATTATGGTATTCCTGAGCAAAACAGTCAACTATTCGGGTTTTCCATCACTATATTCTGATGATTCATCGAGACCAGGATTTTCCAGAGCCTCATCAGCCGGCAAGTTATCCTGTGTAAGCAACCCAGAAGGTTCGCGTTGATGCACAAGGTTGCCATTTACTGACGACCCCATAGCCATCTGAATAAGGTTATAGTAAACGCTGCCGTTGATAGCGGCCTTTTCAGCCAGCTCAAGATGAGCTGTCGCATAAACGTCGCCATGAACGGTGCCGTTGATAATCACATGCGGAGCCGCTATATCACCAGTAATCTCGCCCACTTCCGAAATCCGCAACACTGCATCACTACCATCCTCTGCCAGCACTTTGCCTCGTATCTGTCCGTCAACATGCAGGCCACCAGAGAAATGCACATCGCCTTTTATGGTGGTGCGCGAGGAAATCAGTGTGTCAAAGTTGCCATGGGGCCGGCGCGGCTTCTGCTTTTTCTTGCCAAGCATTTCTACTTCTCCGTTAAATCATCCCAGTCAAATGTGCGTTCGGCCCGCGAGGATTTGCGACCTTCGGCCTGAGCAACCACCTGAACTTCTAATGGCTCGAAACCGTCAGGCAGTGCCAACTTGCCCTCTACATCCTGAAAATACCGAAAGCGGAATTTTACGCCTAAATCTTCAATTTCTTGCGACAGATCGCGCAATGCGATGATTTCTTTCTCATCTTCGCGCAAACCGATTACGTTGACGGCCACAACACCTGAAATATAGCTCTTGTTGTTGCCAACTTGCGTCAGGACCAGCTTGAAATCATAGGCGCCTGCCTGGCGGTCGCTGGCCAGTGAAAAGCGATCAACCTGCAAGCCCTTACTGGTCTCGGATGGCGCCATGATGTTTTTATAGAATGTTAGGTCAGACTTCAGTGCGCCGACACGGGTTTCCAGATCAACGATAATTTTTCGGGCCTGGTTCTGTGCCTGCTCATCAATCAGCTTGCCACGCTCAAGATTAACCAGTTGTTGCCGAGCCTCGCGATAACGCGTTTTTAACGTTGCGACTTGATCCTCCAGCCGCTCGTTTGATGCTTCTGCACTGGTGAAGCGAAAGCCACCCTGCGCCAACCCAGCCGCATAACCGGCAGCTGCAGCAACCACCGTGAACGCCAGCAAAATCAGCGTTCGCTTCAGCCGGTATCCCGGCCGGTGACGAATAACAACATATTCCTCGGCCGGCTTGCGCTGTTCGCTCACGGGCATTCCTTAAGGCAGCAATGCAGGTGCTTCAAGCCCCTGGGTTTCTTTAAGGCCAAACATGATATTCATGTTTTGAACCGCCTGGCCCGCTGCACCCTTTACGAGGTTGTCTATTACCGAGGACACAATAACAACGTTACTGTGCTCCTGGCGATGCAACGCCATGCGACACACGTTAGCTCCCCGAACACTGCGAGTTTCCGGATGGCTACCGAAAGGCATCACATCCACAAACGGCTCATCACGGTAACGATCTTCGAACAACTGCTGCAGGCGATCGAAATCGGCCGGGTTCTTCAATTCAGCGTACAGAGTTGTCTCAATGCCACGAATCATTGGAATAAGGTGCGGTACAAACGTAACACCAGTATCAACACCTGCGGCCGCAGACAAGCCTTGGCGAATTTCGGGTAGATGGCGATGACCCGAGGCTCCATAAGCTTTGAAGCTTTCCCCAACCTCTCCGTGTAACATACCGATTTTGCCCTGCCGGCCACCCCCACTGGTGCCAGATTTTGCATCGGCAATGAGCCGAGACGGATCAACCAACCCCTGCTCCAACAAGGGTAAAAACCCAAGTTGCACGGCCGTTGGGTAGCACCCTGGGTTGGCAACGAGTTGCGCCTTGGATATCTCACCGCGAACGACTTCAGGTAAGCCGTAAACCGCCTTTTCAACCCACTCCGGCGATTCATGGGGCATGCCGTACCATTCAGACCATACCTGCAGATCCTTAAGGCGGAAGTCCGCAGAGAGATCGACAACACGCACACCCGACGCCATAAGCTCCGGAATCATCCTCATTGCAACACCGTGCGGTGTCGCAAAAAACACAAGATCACACGCCGCCAGAGCACGAGGATCCGGCTCAGAGTATGCCAGATCGAAATGTCCGCGAAGGTTCGGATACATGTCGGCTACCGGCATACCGGCTTCCGACCTTGAGGTAATACAGCTAACCGTAACGCCCGGATGGACAGCGAGAATTCTGAGCAGTTCGACGCCGGTATACCCAGTGCCACCTACGATACCTACTTTAATCAACTTGCACTCCAGCGATTTCGTATCAGGATTTAGAAGTGTAGCTACGTAGTCTACCATGATAAACCAACGACTTATTGCAGCTTACAGGGTGACGGTTACAATGTTGTCAGAAACCCTTGAGCAGGCCACCCTCTTGTACCGGAACACCGGCATTGATGAATAAAATCTGGCACCAGATTAGCGAAAAAATAACCTCTGTTTTCACGCGCAGGCTGTCCGGCGTGGATTCTTTGCCGCAACTGGCTATTCTCGGCTTACTATCGGGACTGGTTACCGGCGGCGTAATTCTGGTCTTCCGCCTCGCCATCGAATGGCCTTTAAAGTATTTCCTGCCTGGCGAGAGTTCGGAAGCATTTGAAAGTCTGGACATTCTTACCCGCGGCTTATTGCCCCTTGCAGGCGCGCTCGGCCTCGGCCTGTTTTTACACCGCCTTGCCACACACGACCGAAAGGTTGGCGTTGTTCACGTGATGGAGCGCCTGAACTATCACCAAGGCTACATCACAGCACGAAGTGCCCTAATTCAATTTGTTGTGGGCGTGACAACCGTTGTTACCGGGCAATCCGCTGGCCGGGAAGGGCCCGCCGTTCACCTGGGCGCTGCTTTTTCAAGCCTTATGGGGCAATGGATGCGACTGCCCAATAACAGCATACGCACCCTGGTGGCTTGCGGCTGCGCGGCTGCTATCTCTGCATCATTCAATACGCCGATTTCCGGTGTTATTTTCGCCATGGAAGTGGTGATGATGGAGTACACCATTGCCGGGTTCACTCCCATTGTTCTTGCGGCTGTAAGTGCAGCGGTAGTCACTCAGCTTGTTTATGGTTCAGAGCCGGCTTTCAACGTTCCCGCACTGACCATGAACTCGTTTCTGGAGATACCCTGGATTCTGGTTATCGCCGTTATTATTGGCGTTTCGGCAGCGCTCTTTATACACCTGGTCGACGCCATGGGGCGCTTCAACCAGCGCCCCATTCTGCTGCGCGTGATTATTGCGGGCGCGCTGATGGCGCCGGTTGCTGTGTTGGTGCCTCAAACCATGGGGATAGGCTACGACACGGTTAACGAAACCATGAACGGCGGGCTTGGCTTCTGGCTGTTATTAAGCGTGGGGGTCGCTAAACTCGTTATTACTGCCCTAACGGTTGGCTTGGGCATGCCCAGCAGCATTATTGGCCCAACGCTTATCATAGGCGCAACGCTTGGTGGCGCGCTGGGGCTGGTGGGTGCGGAAATTATACCTGGCCATGCATCTTCTGTTGGCTTTTACGCCATGCTCGGAATGGGAGCGATGATGGGCGCGGTGTTGCAAGCACCTTTGGCAGCGCTTATGGCATTATTGGAACTAACCCGTAACCCAAATATTATTCTCCCGGGCATGCTGGTTATTACCACCGCCACGCTAATCACAAGCGAGGCATTCGGAAAAAAATCACTGTTCTTGACCGTACTGAAAAGCCAGGGCCTGAGCTATCAGAGTTCGCCTGTTATCCAGGCCTTGCGCCGGGTATCTGTGGCGGCAATCATGGACAAGGGCATCCTGCGTATTAACCGGCAACTAACGATTGAAGAAGCTCGAAAAGCCCTTAAATCCGAACCTAAATGGCTGGTGGTTGAAGGGAAAAACGGCCCTACAGCTTTACTGCCCGCAGTTGACCTGGCCCGCTACCTGGAAGACACCGAGGAAACGGCAACTGGTGAGGCAGACGAACCACCGGAAACCATCGATCTAATGGATATCCCGGCCAACCGGCGTGATATTGCACCGGTACAATACCAAGCCACCCTTGAAGAGGCGCTGCACGAATTCGAAACTACCAGCGCTGAAGCGTTGTATGTACAACGGCATGTGGCACCCATGATTCAGCGGGTTTATGGCGTGGTGCTTAAATCTGATATCGAAAGCTATTACCAATATCGACGGAGTTAACGAATGCTGTGGGTTAAAGCCTTTCACATAATTTCTCTGGTGTGCTGGTTCGCCGGCATCTTCTATTTGCCACGGCTATTTGTATACCATGCCGCCTGCGAAGATGAGCCAGGGCGTGAGCGCTTCAAGGTCATGGAACGAAAACTCTATCGCGGCATTACCACACCTTCGATGGTAGCCACTGTGATATTTGGCGTATGGTTGCTCAGTTATAACGTATCTGGTTATTTCAGTCAGGGCTGGCTGCACGCAAAGCTGGTGCTCGTCACTCTGCTCATCATTTACCACTTTTATTGCGGGCACCTGGTTAAGGTGTTCCAAGACGACCTCAATACCCGCGGGCATGTGTTCTATCGCTGGTTCAACGAATTGCCGGTGTTCATCCTGCTCGCCGTCGTTATTCTCGCCGTCGTGAAACCGTTTTAGGGAGCTTTAACCATCAAATATCATACCCGCCCTCAGGTACTTGTTCTTTCTGGTCTGGACCCTTCCGGCGGCGCCGGCATCCAGGCAGACATTCAGGCCATCACCTCACTAGGGTGTCATCCGCTGCCAGTGCTCACCTGCCTGACCGTTCAGGACACCCGAAATGTATACGGCGCCGAAGCCGTTAATCCGGAACTTATTCGCCAGCAGCTCAAATACGTTTCTGAAGACGCCCCCATACACGCCGTTAAAACGGGCGCTTTAGGGAGCTCTGCGGTGGTGGAAGTGTTGGTCGAGTTCCTCGCCAAGTATCCGGACATTCCAGTCATAACCGACCCGGTAATCAAAGCTGCGGGCGGTGGCGATCTGGCCGATGACGAACTGCTTGCCACCATGAAGGAGCGGCTGTTCCCGCTGGCCGAGATGATAACCCCCAACGGCATAGAGCTTGCCCTTCTAGGGGAGGCCGAGATCCCAGACGAGGCCGCGCGCAAGCTGCTTAAGAAAGGCTGTGCCTCGGTACTGGCAACCGGCGGGCATGGCACCGGCGTTTGCATTACCAACGTGCTCTACAACGGCTCACCGACACCCATGACATGGGATATCGAACGCATCGGAGGCGAGTACCATGGTACAGGCTGCACTCTTGCAGCCGCGATCGCAGCCGGCCGAGCGCAAGGGCTTTCACCCCATGCCGCTATTTCCCAGGCTCAGAACTACGTGCATCGCACCATCTTGCACGCACTTAAGGTGGGCGAAGGTCAGCCTGTTCCAGACCGAGGCATTCTGTGGGAACGATGAGCGCACGCGTCCCAACCGGACTTTACGCAATTACCGATAGTCAGCTTACGCCTCCGGCAGCCCTGACTGCTTCGGTGGAGGCAGCGATTCGCGGCGGCACAGTGATGGTACAATACCGCGAGAAGTCTGCGCCTATGGCGGAACGCCTGTCACAAGCGAGAAATTTGCAGTCAATTTGTGCAGCCGCCGGTATTCCGCTGCTCATTAACGACGATGCCGAGCTGGCCAAACGAGTGGGCGCTGCAGGCGTGCACTTGGGCCAGACAGATAGCTCGGCTGCAACGGCGCGACGCCGGCTCGGAGATGGCGCAATAATCGGCATTACCTGCCATGCAGATCTCGCGTTGGCAAAAGCAGCCATGGAGGCCGGTGCAGATTACCTGGCCTTTGGCCGCTTTTTCACATCGTCTACCAAGCCAGAAGCTCCGGCAGCTGAAACCGACATACTGGCCAAAGCCAAACGCCTCAACCTGCCAGTCACCGCCATTGGCGGTATTACCACAGAAAACGGTGAGCTGCTCATCAACGCAGGTGCTGACTTGCTGGCGGTTGTGGGCGGGCTTTTCGGGGGCAGCCCTGAAGCCATTGAACAGAAGGCCCAAACATTTACGAGGCTGTTTTCCAGCTACCACCCACTTTTTCAACTTCCCCAATAACAGGAGCTCTCACAAATGACGCACTCTGAAACCCTGTTCGAACAGGCTCAAAAATACATTCCCGGTGGTGTTAACTCTCCCGTGCGCGCGTTTCGTAGCGTGGGGGGCACCCCGATCTTTTTTAAACACGCTGAAGGCGCTTATCTTTACGACGAGGATGGCCAGCGCTATATCGATTACATTGGCTCCTGGGGCCCGATGATTCTTGGCCACTCGGATCAGCGTATTAAAGATGCCCTGCACGCTCAGGTGGATCTTGGGGTTGGCTACGGCGCGCCTACCTCTCTTGAAACCGATATGGCCCGCAAAGTGTGCGAATTGGTACCTTCAATTGAACTCGTACGCATGGTGAATTCTGGCACTGAAGCCACCATGAGCGCCATTCGCCTCGCCCGTGGCTACACTGGCCGCGATAAGATCGTGAAGTTTGAAGGCTGTTATCACGGGCACGTGGATTCACTGCTTGTGAAAGCAGGTTCTGGCGCACTGACCCTGGGCGTACCCAACTCACCTGGCATACCCGCCAGCCTGGCTGAACTTACGTTAACCCTGGATTTCAACGATATCGAAGGCGTGCGGGAAACGTTCAAAGAAATGGGCGACGAGATTGCCGCTATTATTGTAGAGCCAGTTGCCGGCAACATGAACTGCATCCCTGCGGTTCCGGGTTTCCTGGAAGCGCTTCGCGAGGTCTGTGACGAGCACGGAACCGTGCTGATTTTTGACGAAGTCATGTCCGGGTTCCGGGTGTCTCTGGGTGGGGCGCAGGAATTGTATGGTGTAACCCCGGACCTGACCGCGCTTGGTAAGGTGATCGGCGGCGGGCTGCCAGTTGGAGCTTTCGGCGGAAAGCGCAAAATTATGGAGCACATTTCGCCACTTGGCCCGGTTTACCAGGCGGGCACACTGAGCGGCAACCCGCTGGCTATGTGCGCAGGCCTTGCGACACTGAACGCCATTTCAGAGCCGGGTTTTCATGACCGTCTAACGGAAAAAACCATAGCACTGCGCGACGGATTGAAAGCTGCGGCAGATGCTGCGGGCGTTCCACTAGCGGTTCAGGGCGCAGGCGCAATGTTTGGCTTTTTCTTCACAGAAGAGCCCAGCATCACCCGCTTTGACCAAGTAATGAAGTGCGACACGGAGCGCTTTAAAAAGTTTTTCCAGGGCATGCTTAAAGAGGGTATTTACCTTGCTCCATCTGCGTTTGAAGCTGGTTTCACCAGCGCGGCACTGACGGATGAAGACATTGCAAATACGGTCAACGCTGCGAAAAAAGTAATGGCTACTCTCTAAAACAGTAACCCTCTAACAACAACCCACCCGCTAATGGCTACTTTCCAAAAGCCAGATAGGTAGTTTTCGAACTGGTTCCCGGCAGGATCTGTTGCATCAACCTGTCCTGCCGTACCAGCTTCGTGAACACCATCACACTTTAACGGCCACTAAATCAGATTTGCCTCTTCTGCCGTTGACTTGCCACACCTACTGATCAAATTATGGTCGCATCTCACTAGAGATGCTCTGCCGGCATAAACTTAACAAGAACAACATGGAAGTCAGCACACAGAAGCCACGCGCCGAAACGTTCGCACGTTTGGCACAGGTATGTAGTATCTGGATACAACCCGTTAGGTTGCGCCGCAGTTTGAACAATAAACACAACATCAAACTGTAGGAAAGACAATGAAACTCTGGATCAAAACATTAGCATTGGTCGTGACCATTGCCTGGTCAGCCCCTTCTGCCGCTTGGTGGTGGAATTCCAAGCCAGCAAACTACGCCGACACTCGTTACCCAGTCGTACTGGTTCACGGCATGTTTGGCTTTGACTCGCTCATCGGCGTGGACTACTTCTATGGCATCTCAGAGGATCTGCGCAAGAATGGAGCGGATGTTTACACGACCCAGGTTCCCGCGCTGGACAGCACCATTGCACGTGGCGAAGCCTTACTGCCACAAGTGGAAGCCATTGCGGCCGTTCATGGCAAAGTGAACCTTATTGGCCATAGCCATGGTGGACCAACCGCCCGTTATGTTGCCCGGGTTCGGCCAGATCTAGTGGCCTCTGTTACCTCGGTTGGCTCACCTCACAAAGGCTCGGCAGTCGCCGACCTGATTGTTGGGTCTCCCGCAAGCGGCCTTGCAGACACCTTAGCCAATGCCCTTGGTGGTCTTATTGATCTGATTTCCGAAGGGGGGTTCGATCAGAATGCCCAGGCCAGCCTGCAATCACTCTCAACCCAGGGCAGCGCGGAATTTAATAATTTTGCACCCGCGGGGATTCCAACAAGTGCCTGCGGAACAGGTGCCAGCTCGGCAAACGGCGTGCGCTTTTATTCCTGGGGCGGCACCGGCGTTCTCACTAACCTTCTGGATCCATCTGACGCCCTGCTTGGCACCACCAGCCTGGCATTCGGTTCCAGTCAAAATGACGGCCTGGTTGAACGTTGCAGCAACCATTTCGGCAAGATTATCCGGGACAATTATTTCATGAATCATCTGGATGAAGTAAACCAGGCGCTAGGGCTGCACAGCTTGTTTGAGACGGATCCAAAAGCCGTTTACAAGCAACACGCAAACCGACTGAAAAACGCAGGGTTGTAAGCCCCGGCAGACCCTGCAGGGGCACTCTCCCGCAGGGTCATTACGTTTTACCTTACAGGGCAGACGCGCGCTCTTCGGCCTGACTGGCCCCCGCCACATTACCCCGGGCCCTGCGGATATCCGCCAGCAACAACCAACCCGCACGCTGTAGCCGGGTATCGTTCCCCGCCAGCGACAGCCCCTTCAACGTAAACTGCTCGGCTGGCCCAAGCTTACTACCGGCCACATAGGCTTCCGACAATTTAAAGTAGATCTCTGCCGACCTGGGTGCGATTCGTTGCGCGCGCTCCAATCGCACAATGGCTCCCTGTGCATCACCACTACTCAAAAGATTGTCCGCCTCACGAACCAAGCTCAGGGCCGCAGGTGAAAGATCATCGCCGGCGTCTTGGTAACTCGGTTTATTACTGCGCTCAGGGCGCTGTTCTGGCTCCTGGCTTTCGGTCTGCTCGCTTTTGCGCCAAACTTGCGGCTCCTTTTCCTCTCCTGCAGCCTGTGGCGGTTCCGGCGCACGGGAAGCTCCGCCTGCGGGTACGTATATAGACCCGCCCGGGCCAGAGGCGCACCCCGCCAAGCTCAGAAGCGCTGCCAACATACCTACATGAAAAACACTTTGCCTACTCATTGGAACAATCCTTCAAACCAGCCGCGAATTTTCCGCTCAAGAGTACCAGAGCAAGACACGGTTTGTGTCGGCTCGCTACCCGATATAAACGGCAGAAGGCGCGCATTATCGCAATGCTCATCGGTTATTGCCTGCTTTTCTGAGTCTACCCAGTGATAATTTACGCCGTCGGGCACCACTGGAGAAAATCCGTGTTGCGGCACCTGCGCCATGAATCGCGACCACACAGGCAAAGCCCCGGTGGCACCGGTCAGCACGGTTGGGCCATTATCGTCCCGCCCTACCCAGGCAACTGCCAGCAAATCACCGCTGAACCCGGCAAACCAGGAGTCGCGACCGTCGTCGGTTGTTCCAGTTTTCCCAGCAAGCGTCAGCTCCTTTGGCACCGAGTAGTAGGCTGAGCGACCAGTACCCTCCTGCATGGTTTCCTGCATCGCATACTGCAACAGGTGTACAGCCGCCGGATCTGCAACTTGATCTACCTCCAAACTGTAGCGTGAAAGCGCTCCACCGCCAGAATCGGTCACTTCTCGTATGGTGCGCAACGGCGTGTTGAACCCGGAAGTAGCCAACCCCTGATAGATTTGCGCAACGGTTACCGGGCTCATGGCAACCGAGCCCAGCAGCATGGAGGGGTATTCAGAAATTGGCGTGACCACACCAAAGGCTCGCAGAGTCTTGCGCACAGCCGAAACGCCGACATCCAGGCCAACCCGCACTGCCGGAAGGTTGTAGGACTTAGAAAGAGCCCGATGCAGAGGCACTTCGCCGCGCTCTTCGCCATCGTAGTTTTTGGGCTGCCAACGCCTTCCATCGTCAAATTCCAGGGTGAACGACTTGTCCAATACAGGCGTCATCAAGGTATAGCGATCCGGCTGCTCCAGCGCAGTCAGGTAGGTAAACGGCTTGATCAGCGAGCCTATCGGGCGATTGGCATCCAAAGCCCGGTTAAACCCTGCAAACTGTGGGTCTTTCCCGCCAACCAAAGCCAGAACCTCGCCGGTATCCTTGGCGGTGACCACAAGGCTCGCTTCCAGAGCTTTGGCAGTGTCGCCACTGCCCAGCCTTGGCAGGGTATCGGTAACAGCATATTCGGCGGCATACTGAATGGCAGGGTTCAGTGTCGTGAAGATGCGGAGACCTTCGCTACGCAGATCCTCTTCCTTGTAATCTCGAGCCAGATGCCGCCGAACAAGGTCGATATAGGCAGGGTAACGGTTTTCTGAGTACGACGGTTTGGCGCTAACTCCAAGTGACAAGCCACGGGAGCGAGCCGCTTTCTGCGAATCAATAAGGCCCGCCTCTTCCATTTCGCTGATAACCAGATTGCGCCGCTGCGTGGCCCGCTCCGGGTGCCTGCGGGGGTTGTAATAGCTTGGCCCTTTTACCATACCCACAAGCAGAGCAACCTGGTGCACATCCAGGTCTTTCAGGGACTCGCCAAAATAAAATTGGCTGGCCAGCCCGAACCCGTTGATGCTACGGGTGCCTGCCTGCCCCAGATACACTTCGTTCAAATAGGTTTCGAGTATGTCGTTTTTCTCATAATGCAGCTCCAGCAAGATCGACATCAGAGCCTCATTACCCTTGCGCAGCAAGGTTTGATCCCGGGTAAGGAAGAAGTTTTTTACCAGCTGTTGCGTCAGGGTACTACCACCCTGAACTACTCTCCCAGCGCGCATGTTGGCTAGCATCGCGCGGCCAATAGACGCAGGAGCAATGCCAAAATGGTCATAAAAGTTCCGGTCTTCCACAGCCATCAGCGCTGCGGGTAATTGAGGCGGAACCTCATCCAAACGCACCAGAATCCGGTCTTCCTTGTGCGCCGGGTAGATTCCGCCAATGCGGGCTGGTTCCAGCCTTACTATGGCAGCGTTGTCACCGGCGGATACAGAGAAGTCCTGAATGCGATCGCCATATATATTCAAAGAAAGTTTTCGCCTGGGCTCATTACCATCCGGAAAGCGGAAGCCTCGGGTACTGATAATAAAATGACCGCCGTTGCGACGATAGCTGCCGGGCTTCGCACCATCGCCTTTGCGGTAACCGGAAAGCGCCAGCTCCCGCTCCAGCGCCCCAGAGCTCACGCCAGCGCCGTCATATAGCTCCAACGGCCGCGCATACACCCGCGAGGGCACTTCAAATCGCCGGCCTTCGAACCGGGAAGTAACCACCGCATCGAGGTACACCACCCAGCAGGCCAGCAGCACAAGGCTAACGGCGGCTATGCGGATAAACATTTTCCAGAACCAGGGGCGACGTCCGTTCCGGCTGTTTTTGCTTTGAGATTTTCTATTAGACTTTGAGGAGGATCTGTTTTTTTTCATCCGCGGATTATAACGAAGCCTGCATGACATAAGGCAGGCTAACTATGTGTTATTTCTGTAACCTGCCCGTTATGATGGGCCAATAAAAATCAACCAGTTCAGGGAAGCGAGGAGCACACCGTGAGTGAAACACCCCCAGGCAATTTGTTACTGGCCATGCAGAACCCCTCACTGTACAACCACCCGGTTGACGGGTTTCAAATTATCGAAACTCACATCTCCCAGGTCATTCTGACCGGCCAATACGCCTACAAGATCAAAAAACCTATGGATTTCGGGTTTCTTGATTTTTCTACACTGGCGCGCCGCAAACACTTTTGCGAAGAGGAGCTGCGCCTTAACCGCCGCCTGGCAGAGCCGCTCTACCTCGAAGTGCTCCCAATTACCGGAACCCCCGAGCAGCCGGTGATCGGCGGCGAAGGCGAGCCGTTTGAGTACGTGCTGAAAATGCGCCAGTTTCGCCAAAACCAGCTGTTTGATCAGCAACAGGAATCCGGCGAGCTAAAACCAGAGCTGCTTTCCAGCCTCGCGCAGCAGGTCGCGAGCTTCCACGACAGCCTGGAACCAATAGCAGAAGACAAACCTCTGGGCACGCCGGAAGCTGTGTACGCGGCCATGCAGGAAAACTTTGACCAGATTCGGCCGATGATCGACGACCAAGCCCTGCTCAACCAGCTCGATAACCTTGAAGCATGGACTCAGACAACCTTTGAGCGCCACCGGGATTTGATTGCACAGCGCCGAAGTGACGGTTTTGTGCGCGAGTGTCACGGCGACCTGCACTTAGCGAACATTACCGTTTACGACGGCAAGGTAACGGTGTTCGACTGCATTGAGTTCAGTGAGCCCTTCCGCTGGATTGATGTGATAAACGATCTGGCATTTTTGCTGATGGACCTGGAATCTCGCCGGGAGCCAGCGTTGGCAAACCTGGTGCTCAATACTTATCTGGAATACCGCGACGATTTCGACGCCCTACCCTTGCTCCCTCTTTACAAGGCATACCGGGCGCTGGTGCGGGCGAAGATTGCCTTGTTCACAATGGCCAATCCGGCCCTGAACGAACAAGAAAAGGAAGCGCTGCTCAAGCGTTATCGCGATTATGCTCAGTTGGCAGAAGATTACAGCAGCATCCCCAACCGATACCTATTAGCCACCGTGGGTCTCTCGGCCAGCGGCAAGACCTGCGTTAGTGCCGCTATGGCACAGGAGCTGGGGCTTATCCGCCTGCGGTCTGACGTTGAACGCAAGCGCCTGCACGGTTTGGCACCGCTGGAAAACAGCAAGTCGCCTACCGGGGGAAACCTGTACTCAACCGAGGCCAATGAACGCACCTATCAACGCCTGGCAAAACTGGCCAGTGGCCTGCTCTCTGCAGGCCTGCCCGCTATCATCGATGCCGCCTGCCTGAAAGTAAGTGAACGCGCGCTCTTTGCTGCGGTTGCAGAAAGCCAAGGCGTGCCTTTTGCCCTGATCCACTGCGAAGCGCCCGAAGATTTGCGCAAGCAATGGGCGCGTAAACGCAAAGGCGACGCTTCAGAAGCAACAGAAGAACTGCTGGACGTACAAAAGGACTGGTTTGAACCTCTAACCCCGGAAGAGCAAACCCATACAGCTCACCTTCACACTGACAAGGAGTATGTCGCAGAAGCCATAGCAGATCGTATCAGGCAGCACTTTGGCCTTAGCTCAGAATGAGCCCCTGGCAGTCAGTATGCGCCAGGGCGGATTTACAAGCTGGCCAGTTTGTGGAGTTCTCACTGGCCAGCACCGAGCCCGAGCCCATCGCAGACACCCTGCCTCAGACAGGATTTTTGTTTCTGGATGGCGCCAAACCCCGAGCCTATCTGAATCAATGCCCTCACATGGGCATTGAGCTGAACTGGATGCCCGGCCGCTTCATGGATCTCGACAACGTTTTCATTCAGTGCTCCAGCCACGGAGCACTGTTTAAACCAGGAGACGGGGAATGCATTGCCGGGCCGTGCCAGGGCGATGCGCTCACTGCATTAGACGTGCGGGAAACCGAGGGGTTCCTGGAAGTCAGACTTCCAGAATAACCGGAACAGCCTCAGCTAGAGCCATCCCGCCAGACGGGCTGCCGTCATCACGACCCAGGTTCGCCCGATAGGCCAAGACTTCCACACCCGCCTCACACGCCTGCCGCAGTAGCTGGCCATAATGCGGGTCGATGTGATCCGCAGGCCGCACCGTTTTAATCCCGGTATGGTTAACCACAAAAAGCAGCACGGCCCTATCACCTAGCGCTACCTGTGCCATGAGCTCTCGCAGGTGCTTCTGGCCACGGGTTGTGACCGCATCTGGAAAGAAACCCTGGCCGGAGTCCTCAAGGGTTACATTCTTCACTTCTACCCACGCGTCTGGCATAGACTCATGCCCGGAGAGCAGCAAATCAATTCGGCTTTTTTCGTCACCATACTTTACCTCCGGGCGGCAATGGTTATACCCCTGCAGTTCGCCGATGCGACCGGCTTCAATGGCTTCCCGGGCCTGGGCATTCGGCCTTGCGGTATTCACACACGCCAGCATGCCCGGGGCTGTTTCAACAAGCTCCCAGGTATAGGCCAGTTTGCGCGCTGGGTTATTGCTACGGCTCAACCATACCCTGCCATCAGGCGGCTGGCAGCCCAGCATGGAGCCAGTGTTCGGGCAGTGGGCCGTTACTTCAGTGCCGTCTGGCAGGCGAACATCGGCCAAAAAACGCTTATAGCGCCGAATTAAACGCCCTTCAATCAATGGTTCCGGGAACTTCATATACACTCCAAATTAGAAAGTAAGCATCACAGGACTAGCACCTCTGTGACTAATCTGCTATTTTCCGCAAAATCCCGTTTCAGGACGACTGCTTCATCCAAGTGAAAACCGCGCCGCGGCGGGGGCTGGCGCGCAGGGAAGCACAGCGTTCTTGTGAGGTATATAAAAAGAGGCCGGGTCATATGGCAACCACAGCAGACCAATCACGCGAACGTTTTACAAACTTCACCCCATACGAAATGAAGAAGGGTGAAGAATACATGAGTGCCGAAATGCTGGCGCACTTCAAAGAGCTTTTGCTGCAATGGAAACAAGAGTTAATGGAAGAAGTGGACCGCACCATGCACCACATGCAGGAAGACGCGGCAAATTACGCGGACCCTAGCGACCGCGCAACCCAGGAAGAAGAGTTCAGCCTGGAGCTGCGCACCCGCGACCGCGAACGCAAACTGATCAAAAAGATCGATCAGACTATCGATCGTATCGACAAAGATGACTACGGTTTTTGCGATCAATGCGGTGTAGAGATCGGTACCCGGCGCCTAGAGGCACGGCCGACTGCAACACTGTGCATTGATTGCAAAACCCTTGCAGAAATCCGCGAGCGCCAAACTGGCATTTGAGGCGGTAAACCCGACCTGGCCGGCGCAGCCTCTAGAGGCACTGCCGGCCAATCTGCCTTACCCATGACCACTCTGCATCAGTACCGGGGCCGCTTTGCGCCCTCACCCACAGGCCCGCTTCATTTCGGTTCGCTAGTCACAGCGCTGGCGAGCTATTTGGAAGCAAAATCCCGGAATGGGCAGTGGTTGATCCGCATTGAGGATCTCGATCCACTCCGGGAGCCGGCAGAAGCCACCGGTCAAATCCTTAACAGCCTTGACGCCCACGGGCTATTCCCCAGCGAACCCGTACACTTTCAGTCCCGGCGCAGTGACGCCTACCACTTAGCTATTGAGAACCTGCTGAGCAGGGGCCATGCCTATCGCTGCAGTTGCTCGCGCAAAGAGCTCCAGGCCAATCACGGCCGGCACCCGCAGCGCTGCCGAGACAATACCTCCACCCGCGACAATCCCTTCGCGGTGCGCTTTGCCCTTAACAATGAGCAATGCCAGTGGCATGACCAGCTACTGGGCCCACAACACCAAGTGGTCCGATCCGAAATTGACGACCCGGTTATTCTGCGCAAAGAAGGCTTTTTCGCATATCAGCTCGCCGTGGTGGTAGATGATATCGAGCAAGGCATTACCGACGTGGTGCGCGGCTCAGACTTACTGGACATGACCGCACAACAGCTACAGATTTACCGTGCACTCAAATCCACACCACCACGCTGGCTTCACATTCCGGTAATCGTTAACGATCTGGGCCAGAAGCTATCCAAACAGAACCATGCGCCGGGCCTGAATAATCAGGTGCCGGTAGCCAACTTGTTTGCTGCATTGAACGCTTTGAATCAGCAGCCGCCAAGCTCACTAAGGTCCGAGACGCTAGAAAATCTTCTGGACTGGGCCTGTGCGCACTGGAAGCGCAGGGCTGTTCACCTGACATCCCGGTGACTGTCGTGGTATAAAGCCTTTCACAAACTTCAGCGCGGATCGCATGCCTGATGTATATCTACCGACTGGTTTTTTTGCTGGTTCTGGCCATCTATATCTTTTCACCCAACATTCTCGACTGGTGGACTTCCCCCGGGAACGTCTGGTACAGCCCTTTTATAGTCTGGGCAAGCCTTATTGCCATCGGGTTCTGGCTGGAGTGGCGGCGGGACCCAAATGAGTTTTAGCGCTTCCGGGCTCCTGTTTGCCAGCCTGCTATACCTCGTTCTGCTATTCGGCATTGCCTGGATAACCGAGCGTGACATGCTACCCAGGCACTGGGTTCGCCACCCGCTGGTTTACACCCTCAGCCTGGGCGTTTATGCCGGCATCTGGGCGGTCTATGCCGCGGTCGGCTTAGCGGCAGAATCAGGCTACGGTTTTCTTGCCTACTACCTCGGGATCAGTGGCGCTTTTTTGTTGGCTCCGGTGCTACTCAACCCAATCATGCGGATCGGGCGCGCCTACCAGCTAACCTCGCTGGCAGACCTGTTCGCCTACAGATACCGCAGCCAGTGGGCCGGAACACTTGTGACCCTGTGTTCCGGCGGCGCTATCCTGTCTTTGCTGAGCATGCAGATACAAGCAGTTACCACGTCCGCGAGCATCCTTGCGCCAGACACATCCCCGCATCTGATCAGCGTTATGTTCAGCCTGATCGTTGTATTGTTTGCCATGCTTTTCGGCGCACGACGCCACCAAGACGCAGGCAACCACCCAGGCCTGGTTCTCGCCATTGCCTTTGATTCTTTAGTTAAATTGGTCGCTCTGCTGGTTATTGGCGGCGTTGTTCTGTTTGGCGTATTTGACGGCATGAGCGGTTTGGAAACCTGGCTGGCAAGTAGCAAAGCCACATCCATAGCAACCATGTCGCTAAGTATCGACGATGGCAGCTGGCGGGCACTCATGCTGATGTCCTTTGCCGGGGCCTTGGTATTGCCGCACATGTACCACATGACCTTCAGCGAAAACCCGTCGCCAAAAGCTCTGGCGAAAGCCAGCTGGGGCCTGCCGCTTTACCTGTTATTACTAGCTATTCCTGTGCCATTAATTCTCTGGGGAGGCCAGGAACTGGGTGTCACCACTGGCCCCAACTTTTACGCTCTGGGCGTTGCTCAGGCCCTGGAGAGCCCCGCACTTACCTTGCTTATGTACATCGCAGGCCTTTCTGCCGCCAGCGGCCTGATGATTGTGAGCACCCTGGCGTTGGCAGGCATGGTTCTCAACCATGTAGTGCTGCCCTTAAAAACCCCAAAAGATCAGGGTGATATTTACCGCTGGTTGCAGTGGGTTAAGCGAATGCTGATTGCCGCCATTATTATGCTGGCTCTGTTGTTCCACGAAACCCTTGGCAAAAATTTGGACCTGTCCATTCTCGGGGCCATTTCCCTTGCCGGAACGTTGCAACTACTGCCCGGCGCTCTGGGTGTCATCTACTGGCCCGAGGGCAACCGGCGCGGGCTGATTGCCGGCCTCATTACCGGCTTGGTGATCTGGTTAGTCACCCTGGTGTTGCCGTTCTCCCACACTGCCAACTTATTGGGTTGGCTGAACGCACCGATGATTCCGGATTACAGCAATTGGCACATATTTACGTTTGTTAGCCTAACGGCAAACGTGTCGGTGTTTACGCTGATTTCAGTTCTCAGCACCAGCACCAGTGAGGAGACCAGCGCAGCCCAAGCCTGCTCCATGGGCGCACTTTCGCGCCCCCAGCGCAGGGAGCTGCTAGCAAACTCTTCAGGCGACTTTGTACGCCAGCTGGCGGAGCCTCTTGGCTTCGATGCCGGCAAGCGTGAAATAGAACGGGCACTGGAGCAACTAAAGCTCCCAAACGTGGAATATCGCCCCTACCAGCTCAGGCGGCTGCGTGACCAAGTTGAAATCAACCTATCGGGGTTGCTGGGGCCATCAGTCGCCCGGGACATGGTAAAGCGCCACCTTGGCTTTAAGCCTTTGGCCAGAGGCGGCACCGCCCAGGATATCCGGTATGTGGAGCGCGCCCTCGGAGATTACCAAAACCGCCTCACTGGGTTGGCGGGTGAACTGGACAACCTGCGCCGGCACTATCGGCAGACCCTTCAAAACCTCCCCATACCTGCCTGCTCTGTAGGCGACGACGGGGAAATCCTGATGTGGAACCAGGCCATTGAAGAACTGACCGGCATCACTGCCGACGACGTGGTCGGCGCCCGCCTGATGGCCCTACCCGACCACTGGCACCACCTGCTGGATGACTTTAACAGCGGAGAAGACCTGCACCGATACAAGCACCGCCTGGATTTAAAGGGCAGACCCCACTGGCTAAACCTCCACAAGGCAGCCCTAAGCGGCCCGGATCACCCGGATGGAGGTAGCGTTATCCTGGTGGAAGACCAAACCGAAACCCGGCTATTAGAAGACGAGCTGATGCACAGTGAACGCTTGGCATCCGTTGGGCGCCTGGCGGCGGGTGTTGCCCATGAAATCGGCAACCCGGTAACGGGTATCTCCTCTCTGGCCCAGAACCTCAAGCTTGAAACCGACAACCCCGAAATCCTGGAAACAGCCAGCCAGATTCAGCAGCAAACCCATCGCATTTCGACCATTTTACAATCACTGATGAACTTCGCACGCACCGGCAACCACTCCCAGGCCAATCTCTATGAATCTGTGAGCGTCCGGCGCTGCGTGGACGAATCCATCAACCTCTTGTCGTTGAGTGATCAAGGTCTTGGCATTCATTACATCAATGATATCCCCGCAGCGCTTCTGATACTGGGTGACGAACAGCGGCTTGTGCAGGTATTTGTGAACTTATTGGCTAACGCCCGGGACGCCTCCCCGGAAGGTGGCTATATCCGGGTAGCTGGCAAGGAAGACGACTACTCGGCTATCATCGAGATAGTTGATCAGGGCTCCGGCATACCTGCGGATCAGCTTGACCACGTATTTGAGCCCTTCTACACCACCAAGGCGACCAGTAAGGGAACCGGCCTTGGTTTGTCGTTGGTGTACAGCATCATTGAAGAACACTACGGTAACATTCAGGTTGAAAGCCCTGCCGACGCGGCAACCGGGCTTGGCACCCGCGTACGACTGAAGCTGCCAGCCTATGAGCCGGAGACAGACAACTCCACCATCCGCCCGAACGAAAGGTTCTGAGACTGCTATGCCCCGAATTTTGATCGTGGAAGATGAAGACATTATTCGCTCCGCTGTTCGCAAATTACTGTTACATGCGGGCTACGAGGTGGAAGATGTCGGCTCTGTGGAAGAGGCTGAACAGCGTCACGATCCTGACCAATTTGATCTGATCATTTCAGACCTGCGCCTCCCAGGCGCCGCTGGTACCGAGCTGATCAACCGGGCGCCGAACACACCGGTACTGATCATGACCAGTTACGCCAGCCTGCGCTCTGCGGTGGATTCCATGAAAATGGGGGCCGTGGAATACATAGCCAAGCCTTTTGATCATGACGAGATGCTCGCCGCCGTGGAAAGCATTCTCGCCCGCACTATGTCACCAGCCAACGAGCGGGAGGCAGATGACACGTCGCCGTCAGAAAACGGAGATCCTGCGAGCATTATGTACGGCCAGTGCGAACCCATGCAGCGGGTGTTCACACTAATACGCAAAGTAGCCCCAACCGGAACAACCGTACTTGTTCAGGGCGAATCTGGTACCGGTAAAGAACTCGTTGCCCGGGCCCTGCACTTGTTAAGTCCGCGAGCGACAAAGCCGCTGATCTCTGTAAACTGTGCAGCGATCCCTGAAAGCCTCATAGAATCCGAGCTGTTTGGCCATGAAAGAGGCGCATTTACCGGCGCGGTCTCCGCAAGAACCGGCTTGATTGAAGCCGCCGATGGCGGCAGCTTGTTTCTGGACGAAATCGGTGAGCTGCCAGCCGAAGCCCAGGCACGGCTGCTACGGGTGCTTCAAGAGAGCGAAATCCGCAAGGTGGGCTCGACTCAAAGCCGAAAAGTGAACGTACGGATGATCGCTGCGACGCACCGCAACCTAAAGGCAATGACCCGGACCGGCGAGTTTCGGGAAGATCTTTACTACCGCCTGAACGTCATGCAGATACGGATTCCGCCTCTGCGCGAACGGCAAAGCGATATTCTGGGGCTTGCCCGGCGCTTCCTGGTTTCCCAAGGCAACAAGGTAGGCAGGCCCAACCTGAACCTCAGCCCCGAGGCCATGCGGGCGCTCGAACGACATCGCTGGCCGGGCAACGTGCGGGAGCTAGAAAACGCCATTGAGCGAGCCAGCATTCTCTGCGACGGCGACGTAATCACACCATCCCTATTGGATCTCGACAGCGAAGGTAGTGACGAATACATCCCGGAGACCCTCGTGGAAGGCAACAATGAACAACGCCAGACCCGAGATGTAGACAGCACCAACGACCTTTCTCTGGAAGACTACTTCCAGCACTTTGTTCTGGAAAACCAGGATCGCATGAGCGAAACCGAGCTCGCTCAAAAACTGGGCATTAGCCGGAAATCCCTCTGGGAACGTCGGCAGCGCCTCGGCATCCCCCGCAAAAAGACCTCTGGAAACTAACCTTTTTCAAAAACGGTCAGTAATTTAGCCCAGCCAAAATGTGAATCATCACTCAGTTGTTACCGCATGTTCCTCTCGGTAACACTTCACGGAAAAACCACCTGTAACGGGTAACACTTATTAGGCGTACGGGGTAACACTTACTCGACCAAAAAACATAACCCCATGTTAATAAAAGGTTTTGAAAAACTGGCACGCCAACTGCAATCTATTTAAGCGCACGACAACAAAAACAATAGTGACAAAGCAGCGACTCAACAAAAACAAAAAGCTGCGGGAATACGTTCAGCAACAAAAACAAAAATAGAACGTGAGCGAATTGAGTGTTTTGGGTACTTTGCTTTTTTGGTAGTCCCTTGGCACGTGCGAGTTGTAGAGATGCAGATAAGAATCACCCTTGAGGTGACGCAGCACCTACCGATGACTCGTTCGATGTCGTTGACTGCTCATTGTGTTCAAAGCTTTCCGTTTGCACTGCTGAGAAGCCTCGATTTTGAGGATACACAGTGGGGTACAAAAACGAAGAAAAATCCCGGCAAAAAATAAAAACAATGCAGATCGTCAACGTTTTGAGGGCGGATTCGCGAAAGCGGATCCGCCTTTTGATTATCTGGGGTATGCAAGATTCCACGGCAAACGTGTGCAAATCCTGCTCAAACCGTTAAACTCTCGGTTTTGCTCAACGCAACCACGGATCTCAATGTCAAAAACACTCTCCTCCATCTTCGAGCAGTCCGTTGATAAGCTCCGCTCGTTCATTCCCGGAAACGGGAAAAAAAAGGTACGAGCCTACCAGCGGCAGGAAATCCCAAGAGACCAGCATAACGTCTCACGCTCTGCTATCAGCGAGCCTGCAAAGAAGGTTCTCAGCCGACTCAACAAATCCGGTTACGAGGCTTACCTCGTGGGCGGCGGTGTCCGCGATATCCTTTTGGGGCAACGCCCCAAAGATTTTGATATAGCCACCAACGCAACTCCGGAAGAAGTACACGACCTGTTCCGCAACTCACGCCTGATAGGTCGGCGCTTTCGTATCGTGCATGTGGTGTTCGGGCGTGAGGTTATTGAAGTAACCACGTTCCGTGGTAGCGCAAGCGATGCCGATAAAGACAGCGCCGATGATGATCGCAAAACCAGCGAGCACGGGCTGCTGCTTAGGGACAACGTTTACGGCAACCAGGAAGAAGATGCTCTACGTCGGGATTTTACAGTCAATGCTTTGTACTACTGCATTCGCGATTTCACCGTCGTTGATTTTGCCAACGGCATTGAAGATCTCCGTAATCGGCAACTGCGCCTGATTGGCGACCCGGAAACCCGCTATCGGGAAGATCCGGTGCGCATGCTTCGCGCCATCCGCTTTGCCGCCAAGATGGGCTTTGATATAGAACCAGAAACCGAAGCCCCTATCCGGGAGCTGGCGCCACTACTGACTCATATTCCATCTGCGCGCCTGTTTGAAGAGGTTCTTAAGCTATTCTCTGCCGGCCACGGCGAGGCTACCTACGACCTTCTCTCCCACTACAACCTGTTAGCGCCTCTATTCCCCGAAACCGCCAGGGCTATTGCAGCGGGCGAGCCGGACGAACTGATTCGCCAGGCACTACGCAATACCGACGCCCGCATAGCACAGGGGAAGTCCGTTACACCCTATTTCCTGTTTGCCGCCATGCTTTGGCCTGCGCTGCAAAGAGAATGGAACCACCGCCAAGACAACGGCGACCCCGTACAACCGGCACTCCACGGCGCCATCGGCAAAGTCATTGGCCGTCAAGTGCAAGCAACCTCTATACCTAAGCGTTTCTCTGGCCCCATGAAAGAAATCTGGGAGCTTCAGATGCGCCTGCCCCGCCGTCAAGGCAAGCGGGCCTTTGTAACCATGAGCCACCCAAGATTTCGCGCAGCCTATGACTTTTTACTGGTTCGAGAAGCTTGCGGTGAAGTCGAGCCTGGGCTTGGCGAATGGTGGACTGAATTTCAGCGTTTGGACGAGCGCGGCCAAGAGCGCATGCTCTCCGAGCTTACCAGCGACGCGCCTAAGAAGCGCCGCCGCCGTAAACCGGTTAAACGGCCGACCCCCTGATGAAAACGGATGCCTTCATTGGCTTGGGTAGCAACCTGCAAGAACCTGCAGCCCAGCTGGCAAAAGCCGTAGCGGAGCTGGCAGCGTTACCCAACACCACATTCGTCGCGCAGTCGCCTTTTTATGCCAGCCGTCCTGTGGGCCCTCAGGACCAGCCAGACTATGTGAACGGTGCGGTATGGCTTAGCACCGAGCTTGCCCCACACACCTTGCTTGATCAGCTTCAGGCGATCGAGCAGGTACACGGACGAGAGAGGCTCAGGCACTGGGGCCCACGAACACTGGATCTCGACCTTCTGGTATTCGGCAATCAAACGTTAGATGATGACCGCCTTACCGTCCCCCATCGAGAACTTCCCAACCGAGACTTTGTTCTTCAGCCTTTACTGGACCTGAAACCCGACCTTACGCTGCCAGACAGTGTCGCAATCGCTACCCTGAGGGCACAATGCCCTGACAACTGGTTGCGCCGGCTTACATCTCCGGCTTACCCTTAGCAACTGAACGTCGGATATTCCGGCACGGTCTTGGCCCACCTACGCAAAAGGCAAAGATTTTATGGCTGTTACCATCAACACACTGCGGGAATACAAGCAAAAGGGCGAAGCCTTCTCCGCCCTCACCTCTTACGACGCTACGTTTGCTCAGGTAGTCAGCGAGGCCGGGGTGGACGTTATTTTGATTGGCGACTCCCTCGGCATGGTTCTCCAAGGCCATGACAGCACTCTACCTGTCACCATGGATCAGATCGTGTATCACGTCACCTGCGTTGCAAAAGGCAATCGCGGGTCACTGATCATGGCGGATATGCCCTTCATGAGTTACGGCACAGTGGATGCGGCCCTGGAAAATGCTGCGGAACTGATGCGTGCAGGTGCCCACATGGTTAAGCTGGAAGGCACGGACTGGATGAAAGACACCATCAGCGCACTGAGCGAGCGCGCCGTGCCTGTGTGCGCTCACTTGGGCCTGACACCGCAATTCGTCAATAAATTTGGTGGTTACAAGGTTCAGGGCCGCGATGAGAAATCGGCGGATCTGATGATAAATCACGCCTGCGAGCTGGTAGCTGCAGGGGCTGACGTTATTTTATTGGAATGTGTGCCTGCGCCGCTAGCCGCCCGAATTGCCAAAGCCGTTACAGCACCGGTTATTGGTATTGGTGCCGGTGCCGATACAGATGGCCAGATTCTGGTCTTGCACGACATGCTGGGCATTACCACAGGCCGAAAACCCCGTTTTGTTAAAGACTTCCTGGCAGATACCGACTCCGTTCAGGAAGCCATTGCCGCCTACGCAAAAGCAGTGCGTGAGCGCACATTCCCCGCCGAGGAGCACACGTTCAGGGCATGAGAACCGTACATTCACTGAAAGAGCTGCGTGCCATCCTCCGCGGTTACCGCCAGCAGGAAAAAACCATTGGCCTGGTCCCCACTATGGGGAACCTGCACGAGGGACACATCTCACTGGTTCGCAAAGCTGCCGAAGCGGCTGATATTGTAGTCACCAGCATTTTTGTCAATCCGATGCAGTTTGGTGCCAACGAGGATCTCGACACCTACCCGCGCACACTGATTGATGATCAAAACAAGCTCAGCGAGGCAGGGAACACACTGGTGTTTGCGCCTTCCGCCGAAGAGGTCTACCCAGACGGCCTTGCCCGGCACACCCGTATAGTGGTGCCGGAGGTCAGCGATGGGCACTGTGGAGCCAGCCGTCCAGGGCACTTTGAAGGTGTCGCAACGGTGGTTTCTGTGCTGTTCAATATGATTCAGCCCGATTTTGCCGTGTTCGGTGAGAAAGACTTTCAACAGCTGGCGGTCATTCGCAAGATGGCGCGGGATCTGATGATGCCTGTTGAAGTGATTGGCGCACCGACCATCCGCGAAGAAGATGGCTTAGCTAAAAGCTCGCGCAACAGCTATCTCTCTGAGAATGAGCGCAAGATGGCCCCGGTTATTTACCAGACACTTCAGGCCACAGCCGCGAAGATTGCCGACGGACACGCTGATTTTCAAATGCTTGCCAAGGTGGCAGACGACCGCCTGCGCGATGCCGGCCTGCGTCTGGACTACTTCAACATTGCAAACAGCCAGACCCTGAAGCCTGCAGCACCGGGCGACAGTGAAATTACTCTGCTGGCTGCAGCATTCCTTGGCACCACTCGGCTGATTGATAATATTTCAGTTATCCGCTGAGATAGTACGCCGCCCCACCAGGAAAGGACTCTCTGATGACCTCGCCGCACTCAGCACTGACCGCTTCACCGGAATGGCAGGCATTGTTGGCCCATCGGAAAAGCCTGCAAAGCCGCCCCATGAAGGCACTCTTTGCCGGCGACCCGGGAAGGGCGACGCGCTATTTCATTGATGGCGCCGGCCTGTCTCTGGACTTCTCCAGAAACCGGCTTACCGATGATGTGCTTGAGGCCCTTATAGCATTGGCTCGCAGTTGCAAGCTGGAAGAACGCAGAACGGCCCTGCTTCGCGGGGATAAAGTCAACGTTACCGAAAACCGCCCCGCACTGCACACCGCTTTGCGCAACCCTGGTACTGACTCGATTTTGATCGACGGCCAGGATGTAATCGCAGAGGTAAACGCCACACTGGCTCGCATGGAGTCCTTCGTACAGGAGGTGCTGAACCAGGCGCGCACGGGTTATACCGGCAAGGCGTTTACCGATGTGGTCAGCATTGGCATCGGCGGCTCTTTTCTGGGCCCCAAGCTGGTAACAGAAGCACTGCAGCCTTATCGCAAGCCAGGTACGCGCTGCCACTATGTAGCCAACATTGATGGCACAGAAATTTGCGAAACTCTCGCAAAGGTAGATCCTGAGACAACGCTCTTTCTGGTTCAGTCGAAATCTTTTGGCACTCGGGAAACCCTGGAAAACAGCAAAGCCGCGCGAGCATGGTTTATCGAACGCAGCGGGAGTGAACAGGCTGTAGCCAGCCACTTCATGGCGGTTACCGCCAACAAGGCCGCAGCGCAGGACTTTGGCATTGATCCCGACAACGTATTCCCTATGTGGGACTGGGTAGGCGGACGTTATTCCCTTTGGTCTGCCATCGGGCTACCCGTCGCGCTTACCATTGGCATGGACAACTTCCGGGCCTTGCTGGCAGGGGCCCACGCCATGGACACCCACTTCCGCGATGCGCCCCTTGAAAAGAACCTACCTGTTGTCATGGCCATGCTGGGCATCTGGTACAGCAACTTCTGGGGCGCAGAAACCCACGCCATACTGCCCTACGACCACTACTTACGCAGCCTGCCAGACCATCTACAACAACTGGACATGGAAAGCAGCGGCAAGCGCGTAAATCAGCGTGGAGAAACCTTGGAATATCATTCAGGACCGATCATCTGGGGCGGCGTGGGTGCCAATGGTCAACACGCTTACCACCAGTTGATTCACCAGGGCACCCGGCTGATTCCAGCGGATTTCATTATTCCTCTTCAGACCCACAACCCGATTGCGACGCACCACGCGGATCTTTTTGCAAACTGCCTGGGGCAGTCTCGCGCAATGATGACGGGTAAAAGCCTGGAAGAAGCCAGGTCAGAACTCGCAGCCGGCGGCATGGACGCGGCCAAAGTTGAGCGTTTGGCGCCACACAAAGTTATCCCCGGGAATCAGCCAAGCAACACCCTGATGATGAAAAAGGTAACTCCGGAAACCGTCGGTGCGCTGATCGCTCTGTACGAGCATCGCACCTTTGTGCAGGGTGTGATTTGGGACGTTGATTCGTTTGATCAGTGGGGGGTTGAGCTGGGCAAACAGCTGGGCCAAGACATTCTGCCAAGACTGTTGGATTCGAACACAGCGAGGGAAAAAAGTGACAGTGCTACGGACAACCTGATTGCGCTGTTCCGCTCAGCAAACTGACCGTGAAATCTCTCGCCCCTGCCAGATAAAATCCACCGGCCACAGCTTTTGGCCGGTACTGTAAGCCTGCCAAAGCTCAAAATAACTCTTCCGGCAAATCGGATGCTTTACGGTAGGTACAAGGTCTGCCAGCGGGCGCAGTACAAAGGCATTTTTGAGGATCTCGCCCCTGGGTAGCTCTACACCATCCATCCTGCCCACAGCCTCTCCGTAGGTCAGAATGTCGAGATCCAGCGTTCTTGCACAGTATTTTTTTGCTTCCGGGCGACGTCCATTCTCCACCTCCAGCTGTTTAAATTTCCGCGAAAGCTCTTCTACAGACAAGCTTGTTCTCACGCCAACAACCAAATTCAGAAACGGTGAGCCGTCAAAACCTACCGCTTCACTTTCATACACAGGCGAAATATCCAGCTCGCCAAACCAGGCGGCCAAAGCATCCAGCGCCGCGCGGACATAGTGTTCCCGCTCAATATTGCTGCCAATACTGATATAAACCGGAATCTGATCGGGCATTACCGAATTCCCCTTTCAATGCAGACACCTACAGACCGGGCAGCAGGCACGGCTCCGGGCTTGCGCAGCGTTAACCGAAGCCAGCGAATACCGAACTCCCGCTGCAGCACTTCTGCCAGAACCTCCGCACCATGTTCCAGCAGCTTCGGCCTGAGCTCCTTCAGGCAACGCTCTGTGCGCTCACTGACCGAGGCGTAGTCAAGAGCATCGGCCACGTCGTCAGACGCACCAGGAATGTGGTTATCCCAAGCCATCTCAAGATCCACAACCAGCGCCTGGGTTACCTCACGTTCCCAGTCGTAAACACCCACCACGGTCTCTACAACCAGGCCTTCGATCAAAACACTGTCTGCCAAGAGAGCTCCCGGGGCTATCCCACTCACTGCTGATTGAATAACATACAAACTGCGGATACTGTATCCACACCGGCCTGCAAATTCAGGGCCGGCATTTTCGCACACATTGCCCTGATACGTCTTTGCCTCCGAGCTCGCAAAATGACCCTCAGTGATCCGGTACTAACTGTTCTGCTATGTATGGCTGCTTACCTGGCCGGCTCGGTGCTGTTTGCACTGCCGGTTAGTCAACTTATGGGGCTGCCGGACCCTCGGGCACAAGGCTCAGGAAACCCAGGCGCCACCAACGTATATCGAACCGGCGGCTGGCTACCCGCTCTGATCACCCTAACTCTGGATGCAGCCAAGGGCTGGCTGCCCGTCTGGCTCGCACACCACGCTGGGTTATCTGCCCTGGTTCAGGCAATGGTCGCCTTGTGCGCCGTTACCGGCCATATGATTCCCGCATTCTACCGATTCAAGGGGGGCAAAGGCGTTGCAACGGCCTTGGGTGCAGGCCTTGCGCTCGCACCGATTACCACGCTAGCAATGGCTGCTCTGTGGCTGCTGGTGTTATGGCGCTGGCGAGTCTCGGCACTGGCATCTGTAATAGCCATTGTCAGCGGGCCTCTGATCAGCGCATTCATCGAACCGAAATATCTTCCCATGTTCGGCCTATTGGCGATCCTGATTGTTGTGCGTCACAGGAACAACCTGATCCGGCTCGCCCAAGAGAGGGAAACCGGCCTTTAAGCCGGGCGCGGCAGGCTAATCAATCAGCCCTGCCAGCCGTGTCTCTGTGAGAGGTGGCAACGTATTCATTGGCCACCTGGGCACCGCCATAATTCGCTCGCCATCACGCTGCCCGGCTTTCATGCGCTGGGCACCGGCGTAGGCAATCATCGCCCCGTTATCGGTGCAAAACTCTGGGCGGGCATAAAATACATGGGCGCGTCGCTTTTCAGTCATTTTTTCCAGGCCTGCCCGCAATCGCTTGTTGGCACTCACCCCGCCGGCAATAACCAGGCGACTGCAGCCTGTTTGGTCCAGTGCACGTCGGCACTTAATCACCAGGGTATCCACCGCAGCTGTCTCAAAAGCCAGGGCGATATCGGCGCGATCCTGATCGCTGAGGCCGTCCTCTGATTTTTTTTGTGCATTGACGGTGTTCAGGGTAAACGTCTTCAGGCCACTAAAGCTGAAATCCAATCCAGGCCGATCCGTCATGGGCCGGGGGAACCGATAACGACCCACCTCACCTTTTTCAGCTAACGCTGCTACCCGGGGACCGCCGGGATAGTCCAGCCCCAACATTTTAGCGGCTTTGTCGAACGCCTCGCCGGCGGCATCATCCACGGATTCGCCAAGCATTTCATATTCTCCAATGCCGTCCACGCGCACCAGTTGGGTATGCCCACCAGACACCAGCAGTGCCACAAACGGGAAGGCAGGCGGGTTATCCTCCAACATGGGCGCCAGCAAGTGGCCTTCCATGTGGTGAACCCCAAGTACCGGTATGCCAAGGGCAAACCCCAGCGCATGGGCGACAGACCCTCCCACCATGAGAGCCCCTATAAGCCCCGGGCCTGCGGTGTACGCAATACCGTCGATACTCGCACGGGTGAGACTGGCTTCTGCCAACACCTGATCGCACAGGGGCAACAGCTTGCGAACATGATCACGGGATGCCAGCTCTGGCACTACGCCGCCATAGTCGGCGTGCATATCAATCTGGCTAAACAGCGCGTGGCTCAAAAGCCCTTTATCTGTGCAAAACAGCGCCACGCCAGTTTCATCGCAGGAAGTCTCAATACCCAGAATCAGCATAAAGTCTGGCCACATCGGTTAGAATGAATGAACAATTGGGGCGCATTTTAGCAGAAACCCGAAACTCACTGGCAGTTTAGTGGAACAAACATTGACCTTGCCGGGATTCAGGAGCTATCATTGCCGCCCTAAATTACGAACTGGTCGAGTTTTAGCCAATCTGACCAGGGATCGAGCCAATCTGGCATTGCCAGATGCGCATCTAAATAAAACCGAATCCATCAGGTAGGTGATTGTCGAATGCCAGCTGTTAAAGTGAAAGAGAATGAACCGTTTGACGTAGCTCTGCGTCGCTTCAAGCGTTCCTGCGAAAAAGCAGGTGTACTTTCCGAAGTACGTCGTCGTGAGCACTATGAGAAGCCGACTGCTGTTCGCAAGCGTAAAGCAGCTGCTGCCGTTAAGCGCCATCTCAAGAAGCTTCAGCGGGAACAGCGCAAGTTCGAGCGTCTGTACTGAGTTACCGCAGACGCCGCTTGACTGCAAAGCACTGATTGCCTGTACAGCCACAGGCTGCACAGAGCGACCACAAAATGCCGCCGGGGCCTGGCTTCGGCGGCATTTTTGGCTATTGGCCTTCGAGTGTCTCAGGCCTGATGTGGAGCCACTATGAGCGGACTGATCCCCCAACGCTTTGTTGAAGACCTACTCGATCGGGTAGATCTGTCAGAGCTGATCGGCTCGCGCATTACACTGAAAAAGGCCGGCGCCAGCTACAAAGCCTGCTGCCCGTTCCATGATGAGAAAACGCCCTCATTCAATGTAAGGCCAGACAAAGGCTTTTATCATTGTTTTGGGTGTGGTGCTCATGGCGACGCCATCAGCTTTATACGCGAGTTTGAGGGCTTGGGTTTTACCGAGGCCGTTGAAGAGCTGGCTCGCAGGGCCGGGCTGGAAGTACCGTACGACCAAGCCGCTAAGCAGGAAATCCAGCAGGCGCGAACGCTGACCGACGCACTGGACTTTGCCAGCCGCTTTTACCAGTCGGCACTCAATGACGAGCAAGGCACCTACGCCCGGGATTATCTGAAACAGCGGGGGCTAGACGACGGCGTTATCCAGCAGTATCAAGTGGGGTATGCGCCAGCCGCAGGCACCTCTTTATTTGATACGGCAAGCAAGGAGCTGCAAGGGCCGCTCATTGAAACCGGCACCGTCTCTGACAAGTACGGCAAGCCACGGGATCTTTTTCGAAACCGGGTAATGTTCCCGATCCGCAATAGCCGGGGCAAGACCATAGCCTTCGGCGGACGGACACTCGGCGACGACAAGGCCAAATACATCAACTCTCCGGAGTCGGATGTATTTCACAAAAGCCGGGAAATATACGGCCTCTTTGAAGCCAAGCAGGCACTCAAGCAGCTAGACAAGTTGCTTGTAGTAGAAGGCTACATGGATGTGATTGCCCTGGCCCAGAACGGCATTCACTACGCCGTTGCTACTCTGGGTACGGCAACGAACCAAGACAGCTTAACCGCCCTGTTGAGGCAGGTACGGCATATCGTGTTCTGTTTTGATGGCGATAAAGCCGGGTTTAAAGCGGCCGACCGGGCAATGGACAACGCTCTGGAACTGATGGCAGATGGCCTGCACTTACAGTTTCTAATGCTTCCGGATGGAGAAGACCCAGACACACTGGTACGCAAAGAGGGGCCCGAGGCTTTTCAGAAGCGCATTGAGGGTGCCACTCCGTTCTCGCGATACCTGTTTGACCGGCAGAGCGAAGGCCTGGACCTGACACTGCCAGAGCACCGTGGCGAACTCAGGGCCAGAGCGGAACCGCTGCTGAATAAAATGCCCAAAAGCACCCTGCGGGATGCCATGTGGCACGAGATGCTCCGCCTTTGCGGGGGCCGTAATCAGTGGCAGAGCCGCCAGCCCCAGCAGTGGAACAAATGGAAAGGCGGCCGACGGGATCGTGTTACAGAAGAGCGTATCGACGTTAAGCTGAGCAAAGACAGTATTTTGTGCCTAGCCTTACTTGAAGCACCGGATTTTGCCAGCGACGTTACCGAGCTGGCACGGGGCTCTCGCCAGTACAACCAGGCCCGGAATTTTGCAGGTTTTATTTTAGAGCGTGAGATCCGGGATCGGAAATCACTTATAACAGCGCTTGCACTGGATGGCCAAGTGCGTGAGCAGTTCTACAATCTGTTTGATGGCATTGAGCACATCCCAGCCCGGGAAAGCACTCTGGCCGCAGCACGAGAACTGCTTAGCCCTAACGAGGAAGCATCAAGGCAGCAAAGACTGGCTACACTTTTACGCAACTTCGCAAACCTAACCGCCGAGGAACGGCAGGAGCTGCGAGAGCTAAGCGGGGGAACTCCGGATTAGCAGCACTTGAAACTTAGCGCATTGATCACCATCTAACCATTCGGTGGCAGAGCATTAGAGCGACAGCTATAATAGCTGTTTCATTTTTTCTTATTTAAGCGAGTTCACAAGGTGTCTATGTCAGGCAATTCGCAGAAATCACGTTTGAAAGACCTCATTGCACGAGGCAAGGAACAAGGCTACCTGACTTACGCCGAGGTGAACGACCACCTCCCGGAAGACATTGCCGATCCGGATCAGGTCGAAGACATCATTCGCATGATCAACGATATGGGCATTCAGGTATCTGAAGTGGCACCGGATGCCGATACCCTTATCATGACCGATGGCGATTCCACCGCCGACGAAGCCGCTGCAGCTGAAGCCGCCGCCGCCCTCGCCGCCGTGGAATCCGATGCCGGCCGCACCACCGACCCAGTGCGCATGTACATGCGTGAAATGGGCACCGTGGAGCTGCTGACCCGTGAAGGCGAAATTGTTATCGCCAAGCGCATTGAAGAAGGTATTCGGGATGTTATGGCAGCCGTTGCCCACTTCCCGGGCACCGCGGGCACAGTCATCCAGGCCTACGATCGCATCATTGAGAACGAAGGCCGCATCACCGACATCGTAACTGGTTTTCTGGATCCCGACGGTGCTGAGCCGTTCATGCCAGAACCGCCTCCCAAGCCCGAAAAATCTGAAGAAGAAAAAGCTGAAGATGATTCGGACGAGGAGGAGGAAGAACCCGAGAGCGGCCCAGATCCCGAAGAAACTCGCCTGCGCTTTGAACTTCTCAGAGAGAAACTGGCGACTGCCGAAGAATTGCTGGCAAAGAATGGCCGTGCTGACAAGAAAACCCAAGCTGCACTTAATGAGCTGGGGCAGGTGTTTGCGCCATTTAAACTCGGCAACAAAGCATTTGATGAACTGGTCAACGTGGTGCGCTCTACCAACGCCTTGGTGCGCGAGAACGAACGCGCAATTCTGAAGATCTGCGTGCGCGAATGTAAAATGCCACGCAAAGACTTCATCAAATCATTCCCTGGCAATGAAGCGAACCAGGAATGGGGCGAGAAAATCGCCAAGAGCAAAAAGCCCTACGCGTCTGCCATCAATGAGCGTATGGACGAAATTGTCCGCCTTCAGAAGCGCATCATGAATGTGCAGATTGAAGTGGACTTGGACGTAGCCGATATCAAGGAAATCAACCGCCGGGTCTCCATTGGCGAGGCAAGAGCCCGTCGCGCCAAGAAAGAGATGGTTGAAGCCAACTTGCGTCTGGTTATTTCTATTGCCAAGAAATACACCAACCGCGGCCTGCAGTTCCTGGACTTGATTCAGGAGGGCAACATCGGCCTGATGAAGGCCGTAGACAAGTTTGAGTATCGCCGTGGCTATAAGTTCTCTACCTACGCCACCTGGTGGATTCGTCAGGCCATAACCCGCTCTATTGCGGATCAGGCGCGCACCATTCGTATTCCGGTGCATATGATTGAGACTATCAACAAGCTCAACCGTATCTCGCGCCAAATGCTTCAGGAGATGGGCCGCGAGCCCACGCCAGAAGAACTCGGCGAGCGTATGGAAATGCCTGAAGATAAGATTCGCAAGGTTCTGAAGATCGCCAAAGAGCCGATCTCCATGGAAACTCCGATTGGTGATGATGAAGACAGCCATCTAGGCGACTTTATCGAAGACATCCAGGCGCTCTCGCCGGTGGATTCCGCGACGGCAGAAGGCCTACGCGAAGCCACCCGATCCGTTCTGGCCGGTCTCACCGCTCGTGAATCCAAGGTGCTGCGCATGCGCTTCGGTATCGAGATGAATACCGATCACACGCTGGAAGAGGTCGGCAAACAGTTCGACGTAACCCGCGAGCGGATCCGCCAAATCGAAGCCAAGGCTCTGCGCAAACTGCGCCACCCTTCTCGCTCCGATCACTTGCGTGGATTTATTGATGACCAAGGAAATCAGGGATAAAGCGCAAGAATAGTAGCGGGGGCAGTACCTCATCGGTATACTGTCGCCCGCTTTGTTCCTCTCATGGGGAACACATTCCAAACAGCGTTCGCTGAATGGGCCTATAGCTCAGTTGGTTAGAGCAGAGGACTCATAATCCTTTGGTCGCAAGTTCGAGTCTTGCTGGGCCCACCATTAATTTCAATAACTTAGCCTGCTTTCGAGCGGGCTTTGTTGTTTCTGTGTCGTCCTTTACGACTTGTTCACTCTGTACCCGATCCGCGGATCGGCCACCATTTCAAACACTTAGACATCTTCGCGACCTTCGCTCTCCGCACTCGCACTGGCCTCTCACCCGTTTTTATTGCAAATCGGTCATGGTTGATCGCCAACTGGCTGCTAAGCTTAATTCAAGGTGCATGCAGCGCTCCGCAGTTTTACGGCACATCTTGCTGCCGTTAATAAGAGTTCTTCCACCCCGACTGCAGGATTGTTTCGTGCAGACAACACTTTACTGCAAAGCTTGTATATCGCTGAAAGGAGATCGTGCATGAATAAGCATAAGTCGATGTTATACACCGCTGGCATTACTGGCATAGCCCTTACCATCGGCGGCTGTGCCAGCCCTGGTGAGCCACCGGATGCAGACCTGCAGTCTGCAGAGTCCTCTCTCCAGCAGGCCGTTGCCGCAGACGCTCGGGAGTTTGAGCCAGTTCTGCTTAACGATGCCCAGAATAAAGTGGCCGACGCAAAAAACCTGATTGAACAGGAGAAGTACACAGAGGCCGAGCGACTCCTCGAACAAGCCGCTGTTGACGCTCAACTTGCAGGCGCGCGTGCGGACACAGCGAAAGCCCTACAAGCAGTAGAGGAAATCAATGGCAATATTGAGTCTCTGCGCAATCGAATCAATCAAGACCAATAACCGCCAGATCTGGAAAGGAGACTGTTATGAAAAAACGCAACATAACACTGGGCATGGCTGTGGGCTTGTCAGTATTTATTTCCGGCTGCGCCACAACCGCGCCAGAAAACCCTATGGTGAATGAGGCTCGCGCTTCTTATGCCAAGATCAAGGACGACCCAGATGTCGCGCGCAGTGGCGACCGCCAACTCCGTAGCGCCAGAAATGAGCTGAGTCGGGCCGAGTCCCTGCTCGAGAGCGGAAAAGACACGGTTCGCATAGAACATGCGGCCTATCTTGCCAACCGCCACGCTCAGATTGCGAGTGAGCAAGCGGAGCGTGCAAGGCTACAAACGCAGATTGACTCTGCTGAAGAGCGCCGCCGCAAGTTAATGCTGGACCAGCGCTCCAATGAAGCAGAGCAAGCTCGTACCGAAGCTGAGATGCTACGCAAGAGAATGGAAGAACTGCAGGCCGAACGCACCGATCGCGGCATGGTGCTAACGCTGGGAGATGTTCTTTTCGACCTTAATAAAGCCGACTTGAAGTCGTCTGGAGAACAAACCGTAGGGCGCCTGGCGCAGTTTATGCGGGAGTATGAAGACCGGAGAGTCCGCGTAGAGGGCTACACCGACAGCACAGGTAAAGACTCCTACAATCAGGCATTGTCTGAACGCCGGGCCCAGGCAGTTCGGGATGAGTTGGTTTCACAAGGCATTGAGCGTCGTCGGGTAGAAACCAAAGGTTACGGCGAGCAATACCCTGTGGCAAACAATGACACCTCCGCTGGCCGGCAGCAGAACCGCCGGGTAGAGATTGTCATCTCCGACAAGGACGGCAAAATCCAAACTCGGTAAAACCAAGCGACATCAAGGTTCAAGACAAAAAAGGAGGGGCGAGAAGCCCCTCCTTTTTTTCTAGTAACTGGCAAACTGTTCCATTTTTTCAAATCTTACTTCTGCAAACGAAATAAATAATGTAATAATATTCGCAACCCCATGTATTTATTATATCTTTTTACACTCTACCATCCTATATGGTCATTTCGACACGATATCGTGTCAAACATGCCAACGTCCTAAAAGGACAAGCCTCATACACTCCCACGTGAACGAATGTACTAGCCGTGTGCAAGCCGTCCGCCTACAGGATGTTGAATATGCGGTCAAAGTATAAAAACAACGAGATAATTGGAGTGTATCAATGGTCCCCACCTCCCGGTTTTCAGTACGGGCGCTGAGCCTAGCGGTTGCAGCAGTATCCACAACTCTCTCTATGTCGGCTTCAGCCAGCATGGGAAACATCGGTACAACCTACGGTGTAATGCCCATAGACGTTGCTACCGCTCAGTCTCTCTCTATGTTCAATGACCAGGTTTCTGCTACTTATTACAACCCGGCTGCACTGACCAGGGATAAGCGAGGCGAACTGACATCGGGCATTCTGCACGCTGAGCAGGAACTGCGATCCGCAAACCCGAACGCCAATGGCGACGTGGTTTCCAGCTCTCCCAGTCAACACGTACTCGTTGGCATGAAAACCAACCTGGGCTCTCTCACACGGTTTGACCACCCGCTTTACCTTGGTTTTATTGCTGGTGTGGAAAAGTACGGCAAAGAGATGCTGGCATTTGATTCACAGACATCGAGCAACGGCCAGTTCCTGCAGTACGGCAAAGAACCGTTATTCCTTAACCTGGGCGCTGCCACTCCTATATGGCGTGGTATTTCCGTAGGTGTTTCTGCCCGTATCACCCTGGAAGCAACGGCCAATCTTCAAGCAGTATCCACACTTGGCGGAGAAACCAGCCGAGAACGCCTGGCCGTTAATGCTGAGCCACAAATCAAGACCATTTTTGGCACCACCATTGACCTCGGCAGCACCTTCTGCCCTGAAAGCAACTGTTTCCTGCAAGGCTGGGAAACCGCTTTCACTTATCGCACCAAGTCCTCTGCCTCTACAACGGTTGATTCCGGCATTATCGTGACACAAACCATTCCCGACCCGGGCCTCAGCCTTGCAGTCTCTACCATCGACTCTTTCCAGCCGGAAACGTTCGGGGTTGGCGCCCAGTACAAGGGCGACGGCTGGCGCATCGGTGGCAGCGTTGAGCAGCAAAACTGGTCTGAGCTGTCTGATGAGTTCAAAGGCGACACGATCAAAAATCAGTCCACTATTCCTGCATCCAGCCGAATACAGTTCGATGACACCATAATTCCTCGCCTTGGCGCTGAGTATGACCTCAACAAGAACTTTTCTGTGCGCGGCGGCGTCGCCTATGAAGAATCACCGCTGAAAACCACTCGCAACCCCGAAATAAACTACCTGGATACCGACAAGATTGTGGTTGGTTTGGGCATTAGCGCCACATACGACCGCACTCGCATACTCGCCTTCCCTGTTCGCTTTGACCTGGGCTATCAATACCAGAAACTGCAAGAGCGCGACTTTACACTGGTGGATTACGACAACAGCACACCCGACGTGAAGACAACAGCAGACGGCGATATCCACGTTATCAGCGGCTCAGTTACCCTGAAGTTCTGAGGAGGAGTTTGCCATGAAGTACAACAAGACCCTGGCCCTGATTCCCGCTCTGCTGCTTGCAGCTTGTGGCGGGGATGAACAGTCCGTAAACGAGAACACCACACCCGGCTCGGTGATCTATTCCTACCCTGCAGACGGGCAAGCGGATGTCAGCCCTAAAGCAGATATTGTTCTTAGGTTTTCCCACGCGATAGTGGATGACGAGGCCACTCTTCTCGATAAGATCCAACTGGACTCCGCCGAAGGCACACCCAACTTCACCGTAACAAAGGTAGATGGCGGTAAAAGCCTGAAACTGGAAATTGCTGATGGGCAGAAGCTGGCGAGCAAAGCAGGCTACTCCGTAACCTTCAGCGAGCCTCTCGCAGCTGCAGAAGGCAGAACTATCAGCACGCCAAATGCCATCGACGATGACGGTATTCAGTTCAATACCCGCGCCGAATTCAGCGGAATAGCGGAACTGGCCAACACCTCCGATACCTTTGGGGTCGCCTGGCAGGTACCAGAAAGTGGCAGCGCGTTTAAGGCCATGAACTTCTCCACCTTCCGCTTGGCCATGACCCAGCCAGTGCACCCCGATTGGCAGAAACAAGGCGGCAGCATCCAGCTTCTGGACAAAAATGGCGAGCCGGTGCCGGCTACAATACTGGTAAAAGGTAACCGCATTACCATCGACCCCTGCGTTACCGAAGATCCAGTGCAGTGCGGCAGTAAAGCAGACATCCTGAATGCTGGCGAAACCTACACCTTAAAACTGAGCAACCTGGCCAGCCTCACTAACGGCCCAGACGGTAAACGTTTCAGCAAGGATTTCTCCTTCACGCCAAGAGATACAGGCCCGACTGTTGTACTTCAGCAGTCGGCTGTGGACTCAAATAACGGATCCATTGTCTCGGTGCTGAACGGCCAGGCTATCAACTCAGTTACCCTGAACTCAGTACTCCAGGGCGTGGCGGGCCCATCGCAACAAGCCGGCGACCTGTTTGCCGAGCTGGCCTTCGCTCCGGCTTTCGAGGCCGATGAAGCCCTGCCATTACGTATTCCCAAAGGCAGCGTGCTAACCAGCACAAGCCTGGATGTTCTGGTTGGCGGGAAGGTCCCCATACTAGATGCAGCAACAGGACAGCTTCAGACCACAGGCGACATCAAAGTCACCATGCTCTCTGATGCTTCGGGCTACATGAGCCCGAATCCGTACACAGATGATATAAGCGCGCCGCGTCACATCACGCTGTTTATGGATGTTTCCATGAACACGGAAGAAGCGCAGCCGAATGCCGCCCTATCCCAAGACTTGATGGGCGTTGAGCTACGGGGCATTGCATTGGTGCAGAACGGCGTACTGACAATCGACGCAATCGGCATGGTAGAGCCTAACCTGCTCGGCCAGGAATACACAGACTCCACCATTGCCTTTAACCTTGAGGCCGCCACTGACATCGACTCAGCTCTTGATGCTGAGATGTTGCGCGAGTTGGACAGCACACCGCCACAATTGGTGAGCTGGATGCCTGGCGACAAGGAAAACGCCATCCCAAAAACACGCCAATCAATGCAGCGTCCCGGTGATCCAGTGATTCTGTTTTTTGATGAGCCACTGGCACCGAGTTCAATAGCTGAAGGCGTTTCTCTATATGCAGACGGGCTCGAACTAGCGGTTGGTGACGGTCTGAATGCTGAACTAGACGGTACAGCTCTGACGCTAAACCCCGATGGCGGCCTGAGGCCAGGTGTTAACTACACGGTATCCGCCTTCGGAGTGACTGATCTGGCCGGCAATACGGCCACCATAGAGCAGCTAGACTTTAAACTGGATGGCGAAGACACTCCAGCAGACGCCCCTCCCCTGGCACTGACGACTTACCCTGGTTTTCCTTGTGAGACCAACCACGACCAACTTGATCTGGAAGCAGGTATTCTTGGAGAGTGCTACACAGCAGATGGTTCCGGCGGAGATATCTTGCCCGTCAGCAAAATGCCAGAAGATCGCCCAATCACAGTGGTTTTCTCGCAGCCCATGAACCTAGATTCAATTCGTCTCAGTGAAACATTCATCGTCCAGAAGGTAGATTCAGGTGGAAATGATGTTGAAGAAGTAGCTGGCCGTTTGGAAAAAAACAATCAGCGCATACGCTTCTTTCCAAACAAAGCCTGGGAACCTGGTAAGTTCTACCAGTACACCATGGTGGCCTACAGAGGGTCGGACGAAGCTAGGGTCGATCCATCCTGTCAAAAAGAAAAGCCGGATTCTGTCTGCGGAGTAAATGATTTCCCGCTCAAGGCCGACTTGCTGGAAGGCCTGGACGATGGTAGAGGCAAGGGGAACGCCGCCTACCAGCCTTTAAAAATCTATTTCGAGGGCTCGAAGACTCAGAATTCAGTATTTACACCACTGCGAAACCTGCCAATTCGTGACACCAATGCCAACCTCAGCATTGGCTGCGGCTCGAACGACGACCCCAACTGCCTTGAGCCCTTCGACCACGAAGGCAGCGATAGCGCCGGCTGGGCCCCTTCGGCCAACGCTACAAAGTTACTTGTTGATCCAGATCACAGCGACGATGCACGAGTTGGCTGCGCGACTGGCGGGAGTGATTGCCCGAAGAACAAGTTTATTTATCAAACCTACGCTTTGAATACTGAAGTTACAGGGCCAAAAACTGATCCTGAAACCGGTAAGGAAGGTATCGGAGTACTTCTCTACCCAACCCTGTTAGCGACAACATCAATAGATGTACACCTCAGCCTGCTAAGTGCCATATCGACTACAGGGCCTCAAATTCTTCGAATGAGATATGCCAAAGAGGATCCGAACTGCACTGGCGCCAGCTGTGTTAGGAATCGACTGATACCTGGCATCATTGTCGAAGACGACAATGGCCAGCCGATCTTTAAAACCAACGCAGAGCTTGTACTCGACGCACCCGATCTCAGCGCAAAACTCGGTGCTATTCCACTACCTTTGACGCACAACCTGCACAACTATCCTTTCACTCTCGAGTTAGTAGGAAATGTAACGTTCTTTGATGACGGGCGAATGCAAATTGAGCAGCGTAACCAAAATAGACCAGAGATCAATGTTGCAGCCAAAGCGGCTGGTCTTATATCCGTTGATATACCCTTGTTCATTCCTGAACAGGGTGCTTACCTCAACTTCATATCAAACCCTGTAAAAGACCTCCCCGCAGAGCAATAAACTCTCTGCAGCACTATTCAGGCCAGTCTCCGGACTGGCCTTTTTTATGCCCCAAACAACCATTCACTGTATCCCAGCATCGCCGTTTTTCTGCTAATCTGGTTGCACAATGAGACCCAACCTGTAACAACAAAAACCTCAGGAGAGCTCTTCATGCAAAACGGTACCCATTACCGTACCTGTCATTTGTGCGAAGCCATGTGCGGCGTTGCCGTTGAGATGAAAGGGGGCCAGATTGCGTCAATTCGCGGAGACGATAAAGATCCGTTGAGTCATGGGCATATCTGCCCCAAGGCGGTGGCCCTGCAAGACCTCCATGAAGACCCGGAGCGCTTGCGCAAGCCGGTTCGCAAAACCCCTACCGGCTGGCAAGAAATTGAGTGGGACGAAGCGTTCAGAACGGTAGCTGAAAAGCTCCACAGCACTCGCAGCGCACACGGCCGCAATAGCATTGGTGTGTACCTTGGCAACCCGAATGTACACAACCACGGCTCATTAATCGCTACTATGCCGTTTCTGCGAGCTGTTGGCTCTCAGAACCGCTTTTCCGCAACGTCGAATGACCAGCTTCCACACATGCTTGCTAGCCTGGAGATGTTCGGGCATCAGGTCCTGTTCCCTATTCCGGATATCGACAACACAGATCTGTTTATCTGTATTGGCGGAAACCCCATGGCGTCCAACGGCAGCCTGATGACCGTGCCGGATTTCCGTGGCCGGCTGAAAGCTCTGAAGCAGCGTAGCGGTAAAATGATTGTGGTGGATCCAAGGCGCACAGAAACCGCAAGGCTGGCCGAGGAATTTCATTTTATACGCCCCGGAACCGATGCGTTTCTGCTCATGGCCATGGTGAACACTTTGTTTGCAGATGAGCTGATCCACCCTGGGCCCGCAGAGCATCTTATAAAAGACCTGGATCTTTTGCGCCTGGCATCCCTGCCCTTCAAGCCTGATGCGGTAGCTGAACGTACCGGAGTTGCGGCAGCAACCATAAGGGACCTTGCACACCAGCTTGCAAACACGTCCAAAGCCGCGCTTTACACCCGTATGGGCACCAGCACCCAAACGTTCGGAAGCATTACTACCTGGCTGGCCTACTGCCTGAACATCCTTACCGGTAAGCTGGATACCGTTGGCGGCGTTATGTTTACGCAACCAGCCATTGATCTGATCGCCCTAGGAGCTATGTCCGGGCAGCGCGGACACTTTGGTAAACGCCACAGCCGGGTTAAAGGGTTGCCGGAATTTGCTGGCGAGTACCCTGCCAGCACCATGGCCGATGAAATGCTCACCCCGGGCGAGGGGCAGATCCGCGCCTTTGTGACCGTGGCGGGGAATCCTGTGCTGTCCAGCCCCAATGGGCGTCGCCTGGACGAGGCATTGAGTGGGCTGGATTTTATGGTATCGGTGGATTACTACATCAACGAAACGACACGTCATGCGGACATCATCCTGCCCCCAACCGCCGCACTTGAGCGCAGCCATTACGATATTGTGTTCAACATGTTGGCGGTTCGCAATGTGTCCAAATATAGCGAGGCGCTGTTTGACGCAGGACCGGGTAGCCGCCACGACTGGCAAATACTGCTCGAGCTGGCCCATCGGCTTGAGAAGCTGCGCAAGGGCGGCAAACTCCCTCTGCGTTCAGAGCTAGGCTGGCATGCTTTCAGGCGGGTAGGCCCCGATCCGATCATTGATCTACTTCTGCGTACCGGGCCCTATGGCACAGGTGCCGGCCGAGCAAGCGGGATTCTGGAGCCAGCCACAAGCCTTATTTTAGACTTGCTCCCGAAACATCACCCATTACGCAGCCTTGCCAAACTAAGTTCTCTTAACCCGCAGTGGCAGACTTTGCCCAAAGGGCTTTCTCTAAAACGACTAAAGGAGAAACCTAGCGGGATTGATCTGGGGGCTTTACGTCCCGCCCTACCCGGCCGCCTATTCACTCGGGATGGAAAAATAAACCTGGCGCCTCGGCGCTACCTCGAAGATGTGGAACGCCTGCACCAGAAACTCTCCACGCCAGAAGCACCGGGCGAGCTGTTGCTGATTGGCAGACGCCATGTGCGCAGCAACAACTCCTGGATGCACAACAGCCACCGGCTGGTAAAGGGCAAAGCTCGCTGCACCCTACTGGTGCACCCGAATGACGCCAGCCGGCTGGGCCTTAAGGAGGGCTGCAACGCAGAGATCCGTGCCAACAACCGCGAGATCGTAATGCCTGTGGAAATTACTGAAGACATGATGCCTGGCGTGGTTTCCATTCCCCACGGCTGGGGCCATAACCGCGACGGAACAAGGCAATCCACGGCGGCGGCCCATGCCGGCGCAAGTATCAATGATGTGTTGAGTGATCAGCATATCGATCCGGTAGCGGGCACATCCGTATTGAATGGTCAGTCGGTAACTGTCAAAGTCTGGCAGCCGAAACAGCAACCTATACCCGCCTGAACCGAACAAGGAGAACAACATGTCTCAATGGCTACAGTGGAGCCTCATTATTGCCGGCGCTATCGCCATCATTGCACTGCTCGGCTTTATCCGGCGGCAAATGGTTATGTTGTCTGAAAACCGCAGGCGCCAACAAAAGGCGGAGGCGTTTCAGGCAAAGCGACGTGAGGACATGGTCGAAAGCATTCGCGTGATTGCGATGGCCATAGAGGAAGATCAGGTTGAGTACTCGGAGGGTTGCTTGCGCATCAAGGGGCTGCTTGATCATGTCGCCCCGGAGCTGATGGAAAAATCGCCCTTTCGGGTGTTTATGGAAGTGTATGAACAGCTTCGCCACATGCCCACTCACCAGGCACGTCAAGACACGGAATCGCGTTTTGTGGCGAAAATGGATAAAGAGCGGTTTGCGGTGGAAGAGCGCTATGCAGATGAAATACGCCGTGCCGCAACGGCCATCCGAAATCACGAGTTCTGACTCGCTTCAGTTTTGTGTCATTTTGTAACGGAAAAAAGTGCAAAATACACTTTTATCGATTCAATATCAGAAGCTTGCTAAAAACATGAAAAGTGACGGAGCACTCAGCTTCTAACGGGGTATCTTAAGCACCTTTTCTTTCTGCAAACTTTGTCTAGATTGAAGATAGGGCAATAAGTTTCTACTGCATCGATTATTGCCCTGCGTTGTTTCTCCTGAAACGTTCGGACAACTCTGCTATGAACGGAAACTTTGCCGGCCCTGTTGTGGCCGGCTTTTTTATTACGAGCTCATCATGCCGGCCATGGCCATAACATTGTCTTTGCTGGCTACCAGCTCATCAAACTGCTTTTCTACCTGCTCACGGTTCAGGCCCAGCTCGTCAAAGATCTCCTGCCCAACAATTTCACTGGCGCCCAGCTCTACACCTCGTGCAGTCAACAATTGACGGCCTAACCAAAGGATCCGGGCGTAAACGCTGTGCACGCCCTGATAGCCGCGATTTTTCTGATACCGTATGGCCAAGGTGACCTCATCTGGCATGCCCCAATTTTCCATCAGTTGAGCGGCGATCTGCTCCCGGGTAATACCCAAAAGGTAATGCTCAGTTACTGAGGAATCGATAACAGAGTTTACTTCTAGCGAACGGCACACCAACTTGAAGTGGGGAGGGAAAATCTGGGCCAGAAGCAGGTAACCAAAATTATGTAAAAGCCCTGCAAGGTACGCCAGCCCGAACGTCGGGCGCTCACCGCGTGGCATCATGCTAGCCAGAATGCCCGCCGACTGTGCCTGCCAGATGGCCTGCTGCCAGTAGTCCACATAGCCATTCGGGTGGTCTTGAGGTGCTTTAAGTGCGCGCCCCAAGGATAGCCCCATAGCCAGGTTCATCACCATATCAAACCCGAGCACTCTCGATACCGCATCGTGCACGGAGCGTACTTGTCCGGCCGCTGCATAAAAAGACGAGGATGCCCAACTAACAACCTGAGCGGCCAGGCTGGGATCACTTTCCACGACATCCACTAGATCCCCCATGACAGCATTCGGATTTACCCGCAGATGAATAATGCGCTGGGCCGTTTCGGGCAGCGGCGGCAGTTCCAGGGTGTCTTCCAAGCGCTGCTGAATGCGCAGGCTGGTGAATTTTTTGATGGCGAACGTTAGCTGATTGCGGTCATTGGCTGGGTCGTCGAGATTTACCGCAATGTTTTCTGATGCCACGGTGAACGACCAACGCTGCGCACCTGCGGTCAGTTCGCGGAAATCTTCTGCCGGCATCACCATGGCAAGTTTCTGCTCTCCCAGCTCCAGCGCCACACACGGTAAATCATCTACCCGTCGGTCCACTATGGTAGGCCAACCGGTAAGTGACGGCAGCGCGGGAAGCTCCCGAAGCCCGGCACGTTCTTTAACGCGAACCTGCTCACGGGGTTTCACCAGGCAGAAATCCCGGCCCATCTGTTTGTTCAGCCGCTCAAGGTCAATAAAATCGTCCTTGCAGCAAATGGCCTGGAGATTGTCCTGCCCGTCGTGGAGCAATACCATCCGCAACAGCTCGTGCCTGTTAGCCTGGCGCATATCTCTGAGCGACACACCTTTGGCGGCATCGCCCAGAGCCTGCTGTACCGTGACAGGTAATTCCATCATATTCTCCCGAGTATCGCTGCTTGCCATTAGACCATTGAAGTCTGCTGTGGGGTCTTCAGTATAGTGCATGGTCTAACTGTAAACGTTGATATAGAACCCGTTCATCCAGATACGTTTCCCAGCCGGCATGAGCACTAAACCCGTTCAGACATCTCCGTAGCGGATTTTTTCTCCCAACCAGCGCCGGATAAGAGCCTGCACCAGTTGTGGATGCTTCATAAGCCCCGGCGCCATTTCGCGCACCGGCTCAATCCAACCCTTGTCTCGCTCAAAATCTGCCAGCCGGAACTGCATCATGCCCGTCTGGCGAGTACCAAGCACCTCTCCTGGCCCGCGTATTTCCAGATCCTTCTCGGCAATCACAAAACCATCCTGGCTGTCGCGCAGGGCCTGCAATCGGGCTTTTCCGTTGGCAGACAATGGTGGATGGTACATGAGTACACAGAAGCTGGCTTGTTCGCCGCGCCCTACCCTGCCACGTAGCTGGTGTAGCTGGGCAAGGCCCAGCCGCTCCGGGTTTTCTATAATGATCAAGGAGGCATTAGGCACATCCACGCCCACCTCAATCACAGTGGTTGCTACCAGCAAATCCAGTTCACCCTGTTTGAACTGATCCATTACCGCCACTTTTTCTGCAGACTTGAGCCGCCCGTGAACCAGACCGATTTTAAGGCCAGGTAAGCGTTCGGTCAGCTCTTGCTCTGTTACTTCTGCGGCTTGGCACTGCAAGGCTTCTGACTCTTCAATCAGTGTACACACCCAGTAAGCTTGGCGCCCGTCAGTGCAGGCACGGTGCACGCGATCAATCACATCTTCCCGGCGACTGTCGGGAATGACAATGGTTTCAACAGGCTTGCGGCCCGGAGGTAATTCGTCAATCACCGAGGTATCAAGATCGGCGTAGGCACTCATGGCTAACGTTCGCGGGATAGGGGTGGCGGTCATAATTAGCTGGTGTGGCGCCAGGGTTCCGCCTACACCTTTCTCTCTCAGCGCCAGGCGTTGGTGCACACCGAACCGGTGCTGCTCATCCACGATGACGAGCGCCAAACGGTGAAACAACACATCATTCTGAAACAACGCATGGGTGCCAATTACGACGCTGACAGCGCCCGTGTGGACGGCTTCCAGTGTGTCTTTTCTGGCCTTTCCCTTTACTTTGCCAGACAGCCAAGCTACCTGAACACCCAAGGGCTCAAGCCAACCAGCGAAGTTCTGATAATGCTGCTCGGCCAGTATTTCGGTGGGCGCCATAAGCGCAACCTGGGCACCCGCGCCTAAGGCCTGAAGTGCCGCCAGCGCGGCCACCACGGTTTTACCTGAGCCCACATCCCCCTGCACCAGTCGCAGCATAGGCAGAGGCTGGCTGAGATCCTGCCGGATTTCGCTCATAACCTGGCGCTGAGCGCCCGTGAGCGCAAATGGCAACTCCTCCAGAAAGCGCTCAGACAGGTTGCCTGTGGGCAGTAGAGGCAAGGCTTGCCGGGCCTGAATCTGTTCACGAACCTGAAGTAGGCTCAACTGGTGTGCCAGCAGCTCTTCCATAACCAAACGCTGCTGTGCCGGGTGGCGCCCCTCCATCAACAGATGAACTGGCGCACTGGCTGGAGGAGCGTGCACCAACTGAACCGCCTCGGTAATTCCTGGAAGCTGGTAGCCAGCCAGTAGCTCCGCCGGCAGCCAATCACGTATTGGATGGCGCTGAAGGTACCCTAGCGCTTGCTGACACAAGCCTCTCACCCGCGGCTGCTGTATGCCTTCGGTCAGTGGGTATACCGGCGTGAGGGTTGCCTGACCCTCTGCAGGCATAGGTGGCGGGTTGGTTTGGTATTCAGGGTGATAAAACTCATACCCGGCCCGGCCTGGGCGCACTTCGCCAAAACAGCGAACTCGGGTACCTTTCGCCAGTTGGTTTTTTTGGGCTGCGTTAAAGTGAAAAAACCGCAGCACCAGAAACCCACTGTTGTCTTTCAAGGTAATCTGCAAGCTACGGCGGCGACCCATTACCAAATCCGCCTTCATCACTTCGCCTTCCACAACAGCCACATCACCCACTCTCAAGCTACCCATGGGTATTATACGAGTGCGGTCTTCGTAGCGATGAGGGAGGTGAAACAGCAAATCCTGCAGCGAGGCAATGCCCAGCCGTGCAAGCTTCTCAGCCAAGGCGCTTCCCACCCCTTTTAGCTCTGTAACCGGGATATCATCCAGTGAGGCCATACTGAGGTCAGTCCGTTACGGCAACAACCGGCGTGTCCGTTTTCGCTTTCTCAATCACCCGGCACTGGCCGGCTGCAAGCGAGAGGACATCAATGGCTTTGGGTCGGGGAAAAGTCACCCGCCAAGCCAAGGCCACTGTGCGAGAAGGCACAGGCGGGGCAAAAGGCCGGGTTACAAGTACGTCTTTGTGGTACTGCATGGCAGTAGCCGCGGAGAGTGGCAGCACGGTAATTCCCAGACCGGAGGCAACCATATGACGTATGGTTTCCAGGGAACTGCCTTCGGTAACCAGTGACGGAGAGCCGGTATCCGCACGGCGGGTAACCGCATCCACCAGGGGCGGGCAGGATTCAAGCACCTGATCCCGGAAGCAGTGGCCGGGGCCGAGTAGCAACAATTGCTCGCGGGCGAGCTCTTCTCCGGTAATTTGCTTTTTGCCAGCCAATGGGTGCCCCGCAGGCAATAGCACTACAAAGGGTTCATCGTATAACGGCAGTGTCAGCACTTCCGCTTCTTCAAACGGCAACGCAACGATAATGGCGTCCAGCTCTGACTGGCGCAGCTTCTGGCGCAGGTTAGCCGTGTAGTTTTCTTCTATATAGAGCGGCATTTCCGGCGCTGCACGGCGCAACTCCGGTAACAGGTGCGGGAACAAATAAGGCCCAATGGTGTAAATGGCGCCAACCTTGAGCGGCGAGCTCAGCTGATTTTTGCCATCCTGAGCCATGTCGCGAATCACGCCCACCTGATCCAAAACCCGCTGAGCCTGTTCAACAATGCGTTGACCAGTCTCGGTCACACGAATGCTGCTTTTGCTGCGCTCAAACAGCGGAATGCCTAGCTCATCTTCCAGTTTTTTGACCGCAACGCTGAGCGTTGGCTGGCTTACATGGCAGCGCTCGGCGGCGCGCCCAAAATGCCTTTCGCGAGCAAGCGTAACGACGTATCGTAACTCGGTAAGAGTCATGGTGATCTCCGGTCAAAAGGATACGGATCGATGTTTCACTTATTTATGGGTTAGAGGATAAGGATTGATATTGTCTATGGCAATCGCTGATCGCAATAGTACGCCAGGAATTCTCGTAGCCGGTTGCGGCAAGCTCGGGGGCGCCATCGCCAGCATGCTTAAAGAGTCGGCACAGGTTTACGGGTTGCGTCGTAACCCGGCCAAGGTGCCTGAAGGCATTCATGGCATAGGTGCAGACCTGACTGCCCCGGAAACCCTGTCAGGCAAGCTGCCAGGCAATCTGGATACGGTTATTTACTGCCTTACCCCCTCAAGTTACGACGAGCAAGGGTATCGCGATGCGTATGTTAACGGTCTGTCGAACTTGCTTGAGGCACTGGGTGACCAACAGTTAAAACGGCTGTTTTTTATTAGCAGTACCAGTGTCTATGCCCAGAATGATGACAGTTTGGTAGATGAGACCAGCTTAGCCTCTCCCTCACGCGCCACAGGCCAGCAAATACTCGCAGGCGAACAGGCAGCCTTAAACAGCGGCCACCCTGCTACCATTATTCGCTTCAGTGGGATTTACGGGCCATCAAGAAGGCGTTTTTTGGAAGCGGTTATTGCAGGCCGCATGAACCCGACTAAGCCGGCGCCATTCAGCAACCGCATTCATGAGGAAGATGCAGCTTCGGCTGTGGTTTACCTCAACGAGTTGGCGCTTTCAGGTAAGCCACTGGACACCTGCTATGTAGCCAGCGATTGCGAGCCGGTGCGCCTTGACGAAGTGGTTGACTGGGTTCGCCAGCAGGTGCCCTGCGCCGAGCCTTTGGCAGATGCCAGAAAAGGTGGTCGGGCTGGCAGCAAGCGCTGCAATAACAAGCGGCTGCTACAAAGTGGGTTTAAGTTTCGTTACCCGGACTTTCGCGCGGGATACCGTGGAATGATAGACAAGGGGTAGGCCCGGAACGAACAAAGGCGGCCTCGGCCGCCTTTGTTCGTTGAATCACACAGCTTGGCGCTGTATCAGCTCAGTACCATCACAGCTTCCACTTCTACCGGCACGCCTTTGGGCAGAGCTGAAACCTCTACAGCGGCCCGAGCCGGGTACGGCTCTGGAAAATACGTCGCCATAATTTCGTTAACCGTGGCGAAGTTCGCCAGATCGGTCACGTAGATGTTCACTTTTACGATATCTTTCAGTTCACCGCCTGCGGCTTCACACACAGCTTTTAGGTTATCAAATACCTGACGGGTTTTGGCTGAAAAATCCCCGGCGACCACTTCCATGGTTTCTGGGTCCAGCGGAATTTGACCAGAGATATACACCGTGTCACCCGCTTTTACGGCTTGGGAGTAGGGACCAATTGCCTGAGGTGCGTTTTCAGTCTGGATTATGGATTTGTTGGTCATACCGTTTACTTTCCTCTCGTCTAAAACACCAATCGTCGCCCTTCCATACGCGAGCTGTCAACCAGACAGCTCTCTCAACCCTCGCCAGGCTCAGTATTTCACGCGGTTGATCGACGTAACGGCTTTGATATTGCGAACCCGGCGCATCACGCGAGCTAAATGTTTGCGGCCATGCACCTTAACCACAACGCTGACCACGCCGAAGCGTGCATCTTGCTCATCCACGTTGATGCGTTCGATATTGCCATCTGCCATAGCCACCGCACTGGCAACCTCGGCAATTACTCCACGCTGTCGCTCGAGCTCAACTCGCAGCTCTACGGAGAACTCATCGGTAATATCCTTGGCCCAAGTGAGATGAGTCAGGCGGGACCGGCCTTCATTATCTTCCGGTAAGCGCGAGCAGGTGTCGGAGTGGATGACCATGCCACTGCCGGAATCCATCACGCCAACAACCGGGTCTCCAGGGATCGGTTTACAACAGGCGGCAAAGTGAACCAGCATGCCTTCGGTTCCCTGAATGGTCACCCGGGCATCATCTCCACCTTGAATCCCCTTAACTGACTGGCGGGGCCCTATGCTTTCAGCACCACTCAAAAGCTGACGCGCAACCAGATAAGCCATTCGATTGCCCAGGCCAATATCACTTACCAGATCCTCAAAGCTGTTTACCTGGTTGTGATTCACGACAGCTTGCTTCTGCATCTCATCAATATCGGACAATCGGGCGCCAAAGCCGGTGAGGGACTTCTTCAGTAAAGTTCGGCCAAGCTCTAGCGATTCCGCAAGCTTTTGGCTCTTAAGGGTATGGCGAATGCTGCTGCGCGCTTTACCCGTTACCACAAAGCTGAGCCAGGCCGGGTTGGGCCGGGCACCAGGCGCGGTAATAACTTCAACCGTTTGGCCACTTTGCAGAGGCCTGCTCAACGATCCCAGGTTTCGATTTATGCGACAAGCGACGGTGGCATTGCCTATATCCGTGTGGATTGCGTAGGCGAAATCTACCGGGGTTGCGCCACTGGGCAACTCCATTATTTTCCCTCTTGGGGTAAATACATAGATTTCGTCGGGGAAGAGATCCACTTTCACGTGCTCGATAAACTCGAGGGAGTCATCCGCCCGCTCACGCATTTCCATCAAGCCTTTAACCCAGCGATCTACCCGTGTCTGATTCACGCTGGTAACGTTGCCAGGGTCGTTCTTGTACATCCAGTGCGCGGCTATGCCATCGTTGGCAATGTGCTCCATTTCTTCGGTGCGGATCTGGATTTCGATGTTCACATGCATACCAAACAACGTGGTATGCAGCGACTGGTATCCGTTGGCCTTGGGCATGGCAATATAATCTTTAAACCTGCCCGGCATGGGCTTATAAAGGCTGTGAACCGCCCCCAAAATTCGATAGCAGTCGTCTTCTGTACCCGTAATGATGCGGAAGGCGTATACGTCCATGATTTCGTAAAACGACTTCTGCTTGAACTTCATCTTGTTATAGATGCTGTTCAAATGCTTCTCACGCCCGAGTATCCGGCCAGGAAGGCTACGCTCTTCCAGTTTTTCCTGCAGCCGACCTCGAATGTCTTCGATTATTTCACGGTGGCTGCCACGCAGTTTATCAACGGCCTTGGAGATGTAGCGGGAGCGCATGGGGTACAGAGATGAGAAACCCAGATCCTCCAGCTCGGTGGAGATCGCATGCATACCAAGCCGATTGGCGATGGGGGCGTAAATATCGAGGGTTTCTGTGGCTATGCGTTGGCGCTTTTCATAGGGCATAGGCCCAAGCGTGCGCATGTTGTGCAGCCGATCCGCCAGCTTTACCAGGATAACGCGAATATCCCTGGCCATAGCCAAGGTCATTTTCTGGAAGTTTTCGGCTTGAGCTTCCGCGCGGGAGCGGAACTCTATTTGGGTAAGCTTGCTAACACCGTCGACCAGCTCTGCAACATCTTCGCCGAATTGCTCGGAAAGCGCATCTTTGGGAATGCCAGTGTCTTCAATAACGTCGTGAAGCATGGCAGCCATCAAGCTCTGGTGATCGAGCTTGAGGCCAGCAAGAATGTGGGCAACCGCGAGGGGGTGGGTTATGTAGCGGTCGCCGCTTTTACGCATCTGGCCTTCATGGGCCTGTTCAGCATAATAGTAGGCTCGTCGCACCTGATTGATGCGATTGGTATCCAAATAGGTGCTGAGCTCACTCGCCAGCCCCTCTACCGTAGCCTCAAGCGACACCGCGCCTCCACCTTATGTTCGCGGTCGCTTTACTCTTCTTCGATTTCAGTAAGCAGATCGCGGGAAACCAAACCAGCGGCAATTTCGCGCAATGCGATAACCGTAGGCTTGTCGTTTTCTTCTGCAACCATCGGCTCGGCACCTTTGGTGGCAAGCTGACGGGAACGCTTTGTAGCTAGCATGACCAACTGGAAACGGTTATCTACGTGTTCCAGACAATCTTCAACGGTAACTCGTGCCATAACTTCCCCGACAAAATAAAATGACTGATTAAGCAGACCGCGTAGTTTACCGCCAGCGGCACAATTTGTATACAGTAAAAGCCCGTGTTAGGCCGGGCCACCGCTTGCGTCTGAAAGACCAGTAAGTAACTGCCTGTGCCGGGCCTGTTGGGCAATCATTTGCAACCGCTGGCTGCGCACAATGGCGAGCAAATCGGCCAACGCTTCCTGGAAGCCGTCATTCACCACCAAATAGTCAAACTCCCCTACATGACGGCACTCTTCTCTGGCTTCAGATAACCGCCGCTCTACCACTTCCGACACATCTGTGCCTCTGCCCACAAGTCGATCCCGCAGAACTTCATACGAGGGAGGCACAATAAACACGCTCACACACTCGGGAATAAGCCGGCGCACCTGGCTGGCGCCCTGCCAATCAATCTCGAGGATAACGTCCCGCCCAATGGCCAGCATTTCCCGAACCCAGACCTGAGAAGTACCGTAGTAATTGCCAAAAACATCGGCATGTTCCAGAAAATCCCCGCGGCCAATCATGGCTTCAAACTTGTCACGACTGACAAAGTGGTAGTTTATGCCGTCCTTTTCACCTTCACGCATGGGACGGGTAGTGTGGGACACAGACACTCCCAGCTTTTGATCTGCGTGCAGCATTTCTGCCACAAGACTGGTCTTGCCAGCACCTGATGGCGCAGAAATAACAAACAGAGTACCCGTCTCACCGGCCTGGCTCATGACTCAACAACTCCTGAACTGGATCTGGCCGCCATTAATGAAGGCCCGGAAAACCTCTAATTATACGGGCTTTGACTAAACACCGCATCCCAGAGCCTCCACAACTGTTAATATTAGAACAATGGCAGTTAAGCACCCCAGCACCAAACTCAAGCACAGCAAAACGACGGAAAGGCAGCATGGATAAACTTCTGATCGTAATGGATCCGGCCTACAAGCACCAAAAGGCTCTAGTCAGGGGAATCGAGCTGGCGCGCGCCACCAACGCTCACCTGGAAATCGTAGCCTTCACCCACGAGCACCTTGGTGCCCTGCCGTCAGACCCTGTGGTGCAACAGCGCGCCCGAGACGCCCTTACTGAACTGCGCCAGCGCTGGCTAGAGCAAATGTTAGCGCTTTCGGACTGCCGCGACCTGAAGGTTACTACCCACACAGTGTGGGAAAAAAATATACATCAATGGATTATTGAACACAGCCACCCCAACCGCTTCAAAGCCGTAATCAAAACCGGGAGCCGTACGGAAACCTTGCTATATACGCCCACGGACTGGCACCTGATCAGGGAATGCCCGGTACCGGTCATGCTGGTTGCAGAACAGAAGTGGAACCATGCCCACCCTATTCTTGCTGCGGTGGATCTAAGTACGACCAAGCCTGTCAAGAAAGCACTCAATACAAAGATTATCCAGCAGGCAAGCGCTCTGGGAAAGGCGCTGGGAGCAGAAGTTCATCTGGTTCACGCATTGCATATTTCCGAAGTGCTGGCAGATCTTGAGATCATCAATGTAACCGAGCACGAGCAGAAGCGCAGAGAGGCACTAGAGCCATCCATCACTCATTTATGCAATACATGGCGTATAGACCGCAACCAGGTTCACATGGCCGTGGGCCCGGCACACAAGGTTATCCCAAGTGTCGCCAGCAACCTGAAAGCCGACATGGTAGTGATTGGCACCAGCGGTAAAACCGGCCTGAAGGCTAGAGTGATTGGCAACACCGCAGAAAAAGTGCTCACCCACCTGAAAACCGACCTACTTGCTATCAAGCCCGGAGATGCTGGCCAGTAATGCGCAAAAAATTCGACGTGACAACAGAGCAGACCGAAACAGCGAGTGAAGCTCTGAGCCAAGCCTCAGGGCTTTCACGCCAGCGCATCAAAGACGCCATGAACAAGGGTGCATGTTGGTGGACCGTTAAAGGAAAGCAAGTAAGGCTTCGGCGCGCAACCAAAGAACTCAAAGCGGGCACTCGGCTGCAGCTTTATTACGACGAGAGCGTGCTGGGCCGCAAGCCAGAAGCAGCAACCCTGGTAGCGGACAACCATCGCTATAGCGTTTGGTTTAAACCCCACGGCTTGCTGGCTCAAGGCTCGCAATGGGGGGATCACTGCAGCCTGCTGCGCTGGGTAGAACTTGAGCTAAAGCGCCCTTGCTTCCTTGTACACCGGCTCGATGCAGATGCCGCCGGGTTAATGCTCATCGCCCACGACCCGAAAGCCGCGGGTGCGCTTTCCCAGTGTTTCGCCGGTCGCACCATGACGAAACACTACCTGGCCAAGGTGACCGGCGTTATTGATGTGCAAGACCAACTGATCGACACACCGATTGACGGCAAAGCCGCCATCAGTCGCGCTTCCACACGAAGCAGCGATGAAGCCGCCGCAACCAGCTTGCTGCAGGTAACCATCGAAACGGGGCGCAAGCACCAGATCCGCAAGCATTTAGAGAGCCTGGGCCACCCCATTGTCGGCGACCGCCTATACGGCAAGCCTGCTCGGGTTCCTTTACAACTGCTGGCTATCAGCCTTGAGTTTGATTGCCCACTAAGCCGGCAGCGGGTAAAACTCCAGCTGCCGGAGCCGCTTAACAGCCTGGACGCGTGAGCACCTTCAGTTACCTTCAAATGCCGGAGCGCGGCGGGATGCAAACGCCTGAACGCCCCGCATAAAGTCCTTCGACTTGGTCGTAACATTCTGCTCTTCGGCCTCGACTGCTACCGCAGAACACCAGTCGCTGTTGGCCACTTCGCGCAGCAGTCGCTTGGTCCCGGCGACAGCAAGTGGCGCAGCACCAGCCAGTGAACTGGCCCAATCGGACGCCTCTTGCTCCAGGCTTTCAGCGGGTACGGCTTTATTAGCGAGGCCGTGAGCAACGCAAGTGGTCGCATCGAGCCGCTTTCCTTCGATTATTGCTGACAGAGCACGGTGGCGCCCCATAGCATTCAGCAGGTGCCAGGTCAGACCACCATCTGGCACGAGCGCAATTGCAGCGAAAGCCAGATAAACGCTGGCATCTTCAGCCATCATCACCAGATCGCATGTCAGAGCCAGTGCCGCCCCAATGCCGGCTGCCTGACCATGGACGCGAGCAATATAAATCTTGCTGCCATGGTGTATGGCTTTTAACAGCGGCTCGTATTCGTCCAACAACAGATCGGATATTTGCTCATAGTCAAAATCCTGCAAGTCCTGCCCCGCAGAAAAGCCTTTACCGGCGGCACCGATAATGCAAACCCGAATGGCTGGATCTGCCTCTACCTCAGCAAGGGTGGAGGTCAAGAGCTTGCGCATAGGCGCATTCAGAGCGTTATAGTGCTCAGGCCGGTTGAGCGTGATCGTTGCAACCTGCCCGTCGCGGGACAGAAGAACTGGCGTATCACTCATGTCATTAGTCCTTATCGGGTTAATCGATTTCGCTGGTCTTATCGCAGCGGGCAAAAGCTACGGAATCCGCTTGCTGCATACCCACGCTGTTCTGCGGAAAATGAATATTCGCCCGTTAGGCCTTGTACGTCGAGCCGTTTAGGCTTAGCTTTATGCTAGAATTGAACAGCAGTGTTTAAAATAAGTCAAGAAAGTTCAATAAATTTGTCTCTGGATTGTTTTTGTGGTTAGCTTTTAATCATTAATGGGTACTATTGATCAAATATGTTCATTTAAAGCCACTCAAAAGAACGCTTGAGATGGCTGCAGAGTGCATGGGGCCGGGAACCGGCCAGTGAGAGGGAAAGAATATGAGCAATAAAAAACAGCCTTCAGTGCTGGTAATCGGGGCGGGCGCTACCGGCATTCTTGCGGGCATCAAACTGCCAGAAGCAGGAATCAGCGACGTTATCATTATTGAAAAAGCGGATCAGGTTGGTGGTACATGGCGTGAGAATACCTACCCTGGTGTAGCCTGCGATATTCCCTCACCTCACTATTGCTATTCGTTTGAGCCCTGGCCCTGGTCAAGCCAGTGTGCCGCCGGTAGCGAAATCCAGAATTACCTGGAGCACGTTGCCAAAAAATACAACGTACTCCCGATGATCCGTTTTGGCACCACGGTCGTTTCGACCGTTTATGACGACACCACAGCAATCTGGACCGTCAAGACCGACAAGGGTGATGTGTTCAACGTGGATTTCGTTATTGCAGCGACCGGCATTCTTCACCGCTCCAAGCGCCCTGACATTCCCGGGCTGGACAGTTTCAGTGGCAAGATGTGGCACACCGCTGAGTGGCAGCACGACGTTGACTTAAAAGGCAAGCGGATAGGTGTGATTGGAACCGGCTCAACGTCACACCAGGTAGTACCCGAACTGGTTAAGGCCGGGCACGAAACCTTTGTATTCCAAAGAACGCCACAATGGGTGTTCCCATTTCCAAACCTGAACTTCCCGGAATGGATGCGCAACCGCTGGAAGGAAAAACCCGAGCGGATGAAGCCCTGGAAGTCGCTGTACAAGACATTTATTGAGCAGTTCTTCGTAAAAGCAACGACAGGGGCGCCCGTACAGCGAACGCTTCTAAACCTGTCCAGCAAAGCCTATCTTCGCCTGGGTGTTCGCAAACGCGATCTGCGCGAGAAGCTCACGCCGGATTACGGCGTTGGCTGTAAGCGCATGGTGGTCAATTTCACTTTCTACCCTGCGATACAGAAACAAAATGCCCATCTGATTACCGACGGCATCCAGGGCATTGAGGCTGATGGCGTGCGCCTGTCGACGGGTGAACTGGTACCCCTCGACGTCATTGTGTTGGCAACAGGGTTCGACAACTTCGCATTCATGCGTCCAGGCAGCCTGGTCGGGCGAAGTGGTTACACCATTGATGATGCATGGGCAAACGGCACTTACTCCAGTTACCACGCTGTTCTTATGGAAAACTTCCCGAACTATTTCCTCATGCTCGGCCCAGGCACGCCCATCGGCAACAACTCGGTTATCGGCATGGCTGAGGAACAGTTGGACTATGTATTACGGTTGATTGATATCTGGCGTGACGGCAAGGCTGACGAAATAGAGCCTACCCCGGAGGCTGTCGCGGCCTTCGGGAACTATATAAAGGCTGGGCTTAGTCAGTCCGTTTGGGCTAGCGGCTGTCAAAGCTGGTACCTGGATTCTGCCGGTGTGCCCGTTGTTTTCCCGTATTCCTGGAAAGAGTTTGTCACCTCCATGGCCGAGATCGACCGAAGCGAGCTGACGATGGCGCGCATTGAGCAACGGCAACAGGAGGCTAAACATGCCGTCCCAGTATGACTATGTCATTGTTGGCGGTGGTTCAGCCGGAGCTGTGCTCGCCGCTCGCCTGAGTGAAAACCCCGATAAGCGAGTGTGCCTGCTGGAGGCTGGCGGCGAAGGAAAAAGCCTTTTGGTGCGTATGCCCGCCCTGACGGTTGCAATGATGCCGGGCAAACCGGTAAAGCTGAACAACTGGGCGTTCACAACAGTGCCTCAACGCGGGCTAAATGGACGCTGTGGTTATCAGCCACGCGGGCGTGCGCTAGGCGGCTCCTCGGCAATCAACGCCATGGTATACACCCGCGGCAACCCCCGCGATTATGATCGATGGGCCGAGCTCGGCGCCGACGGCTGGGACTGGAAGGGTGTACTGCCCTACTTCCGCAAATCAGAGAGCAACGAGCGCGGGGGCTGTGATCTTCATGGCGCAGCCGGCCCTTTGCATGTTGCCGATCCTTCCAGCCCGCGCTCGATCACTAAAGACTGGATCGCTGCCGGCCAGGCCTGTCAATTGCCCCTCACAGACGACTTTAATGGCGAACAGCAGGTTGGAATAGGCTACTACCAGGTAACCCAATTCCACGACAGCCGCAGGGGCCAGCGTTGTTCCGCTGCAGCAGCCTATCTTCATCCTGTGATGGACAGCCGCCCAAATCTGCATGTGATTACCGGGGCACACGCCACCCGCGTGCTCTTCTCCGGAAACAAGGCAACGGGCGTTGAATACCGTCGCGGTGGCAAAACGCTGACCGTCGAAGCGGCCAACGAAGTCATTCTGTCTGCCGGTGCATTCCAGTCACCTCAGTTATTGATGCTGTCCGGAATTGGCCCTGCGGCACACCTTAAGCAGCACGGCATCCCGGTAATTCATGACCTGCCTGCGGTAGGTCAGAACCTTCAAGACCACCCCGATGTGGTCTTGTCCTACGGGGTTAACACGACCGATGTGTTTGGTGTGGGCGTGTCAGGCACCTTCCGCTTGCTGGGCGGGATGCGAGAGTGGTTTTCCACCGGCAAGGGTTTGCTCTCCACCAACTTCACAGAAGGTGGTGCGTTTTTCTCCGTGGATGGAGAAAGCGATGACTGGCCCAACGTACAGCTGCATTTTGTGATTGCACGAGTTGAAGATCACGGTCGCAAGATCAAGCCGGGTTACGGAATTTCTTGCCATGCCTGCATTCTGCGACCCGAAAGCCGGGGACAGGTCACCCTTGCGTCCGCCGATCCCATGGCTGCACCTTTGATTGACCCTGATTTCCTGGGCGACGAGCGGGATGCGAACCTGCTCTTGAAGGCCGTCCGAAAAACCTTGCAGATTATGGAATCTGAGCCGATTGCCGGTCGCATTACCCAGACCTTCACTGCGCGCTCCACCGACAGCGATGAGACTCTGCTGGACATGATCCGCAACCATTGCGACACCGTGTATCACCCTATTGGAACCTGCAGAATGGGCAGCGATCAGGAATCAGTCGTCGATACATCGCTTCGAGTTCGTGGCGTAGAGGGCCTTCGCGTAATTGACGCCTCGGTGATACCAACACTGGTAAGTGGCAACACAAACGCCCCGACAATCATGATTGCAGAGAAGGCAGCAGCGGAGTTCTTCCGCGACTGACATAGCCTTCCTCACTGGTTAGAGAAGATAACAATGACCTTCCAGACGTTAGATGAGCTTTACCTTTTCGCCGAAAAAACCGATAGCGGGCGAGCGGCGTTCAGTGACCTGTCCGGACGAGCACTAACCAGCCCGGATTTTGTGCGCGACCTTCGGCAAATCGCCGGCGGGCTAACCGGGCTCGGGCTCAAGCCCGGCAAGGGCGTGGCCGTACTGGGGCTTAACAGCATCGAAACGCTGCAGATCATCCTGGCCGCACCCTTGGCGAACCTGGTTCCAGTGCCTCTCAATTTACGATGGGCTGCGGCAGAAATTGCCTTTGCGCTGGATGATGCAGACGTTGCGGTGGTAGCCCTGGATGACCCATTCTTGCCGTTGGCGGCCGAACTTGCCAAAAACAGGCCGGATTTGATCTTTGTGCACATAGGTCAGGGCGATACGCCTGCGGGCATGCAGTCTGTAAATGATTTGCGCGCCAAGCCTGTTGAGCTGAACCGTGAGCGAGACCCTGCAACCCCGGCTATTATTCTGTATACCGGAGGCACCACCGGGCGATCCAAGGGGGTGGTTCATTCCCATGCCAGCCTGGTCGCCGGTGCGATGGTTATGGCTGTATCCGGTTTCCCTACTACTGGAAAGACCTATAGCTCCTGCTTCCCGTTCTTCCACGTTGCCGGAATTCAGCCCACGCTGACCCGCCTGATCCAAAGCTCAACCCAACTGCTGATGCCCATGTTCAGACCGGATCTTGTAGCTGCCGCAGTGCGTGACCACGGCGTACAAGAGCTGGGTCTGGCACCCACCATGATGCAGATGCTGATCACAGACCCTGGTTTCAGCTACGATAACTTTTCCGGTCTGGAGCGGCTGATGTATGGCTCTTCGCCAATCTCCGCCGGACTCCTGGCAGGCCTCAAAGAGGCCTTCCCTGGCGTCACCTACACCCAGGCCTATGGCATGACAGAAGCCGGGATAACCATATTTCTGGGGCCCCAATTCCACAGCGGCGAGCTTGAGCGTATCGACGGTGCAGGCCAACCCGGAGCACCCGGCGTACAGATCCGTATCGAGGATGATAATGGTGCCGCCCTGCCCCAGGGCCAGGTTGGTGAAATCGTGGTTTATGGGCCTACCGTGATGTCCGGATACCGCAACCGCATTTCGGAAACCGATGCCGCACTGCGTAATGGCGGCTACCGAACAGGTGATCTCGGTATGCTTGATGAGATGGGCGTTCTCTATGTACGCGACAGGTTAAAAGACATGATTATTACCGGTGGCGAAAACGTCTATTCCTCTGAGGTTGAAAGCGCCATATCGACGCTACCCGGTGTCGCCATGGTGGCAGTGGTCGGTTTGCCGGACGAGAAATGGGGCGAAAGAGTTCATGCTGTTATCGTCCCTAAAGAAAACCACACACCCACACTGGACGAGGTGAATGGCTATCTGAAAGATCGGATTGCCGGCTACAAACACCCTCGAAGCCTGACGCTAGTGAAGGAACTACCACTATCACCCATGAACAAGGTGCTAAAGCACGAGCTCCGCGCCCAACTCACCGGAGACTGATCATGGCGAAGGGTATTTCAAAGCGCCAACGGTTCTGGACACTGTTCCAGCACCTGTTCGAAAAGCCTCTGATTGGCGCGGTTCACTCGCAACCGCTATTGCGCCGTGTAGCGGGGCTGCACGCCTGGATGTGCTATCCCCGCCCTATGGATGTTCGTTTGCAAAAAAGCGAAGTAGGCGGGGTTTCTGGGCACTGGTGTGACCTTGGCACCCCCGCCGTCACACCTGGCTCCAAAAATGTGGTGTTATGGCTTCATGGTGGCGCCTTTACGGTAGGCGGCGTAGGCTCCCACGGGGCTTGGGCGGCCACTGTTGCAGCAGCCAGTGGCGCCCGTGCATTCCTGGCAGATTACCGGCTCGCGCCGGAACATCCATTCCCTGCAGCCCCCGACGATGCCGAAGCGGTTTATCGCGGTCTGCTTGCCGAAGGCTACCAGCCTTCCAATATCGCCATTGCCGGCGACAGCGCCGGGGGCGCGCTCGCGTTTGCCTTGCTGGCTCGTATTCGCGCCGCTGGGCTGCCAGACCCAGCGGCCATGGTGGCCGTCTCACCCTGGTTCGACCTGTCGCTTTCAGGAGCGTCTGTGCGCACTAACAAGCGCAGTGAAGCCATGGTGCCGGAAAGCTGGCTAAGGCGCACAGCACAACTCTATGCTGACGGCCAGCAGCTTGATAACCCCGCTGTGTCACCGCTCTTTGCAAAATGGGATCGCCCGCCCCCAGAAACCTTGCTACTAACCGGCGAAGACGAACTCCTGCGTGATGATACTGAACGCATGGCTCTCAACCTTTCAGCCGCCGGCGGTCAGGTAGAAATATTGCGACAAGCTGGAGCTGGTCATATCTGGCCAGTTCGAATGCGCTTGTCACCCGAAGCCTGTTACGCCAATGACCAAATGGCCGCCTTCTTGCGGCGTGCCTTCTGGCCCGAAACTTTCCAGCTTCATCACGCTGAGGAGCGCTGATATGACCTCGAATCTTCCCCAATCTGATTATCTGTTAGCCATTTTCTCGGCCGCTCGTGCAGCACATTTAACGGATCCAATGCCTTCCGCTGAACTGCGCAAAGAGCGCCTTTCCCGCCTTGAAGCTGCGCTGCTCAAGTATGAAAACGACTTGATCGCCGCCATGAATGCCGATTTCCGGCACCGTTCGGAGTCGGATTCAGCCATTTTCGACATAACCGTTCCACTAGGTGACATTCGGCGCAATCGCCGCTCAGTCAAGCGCTGGATGAAACCACGGAAAGTAGGTGTGCCCCTGCACCTGAAACCAGCCCGCGGTCGCATTATCCCTCAGCCCAAAGGTGTGGTGGGCGTCATTTCGCCGTGGAACTTCCCTGTTTATTTAGCCATTGCCCCTATTGCTGCGGCCCTGGCCGCCGGCAATCGCGTGATGCTGAAGCCATCGGAACTAACGCCAAAAACGTCTGAGGTCATGGCCAGAATGATCTCAGACGTGTTTGACCCAACCGAGATTTCAGTTTGCACCGGTGGAGTTGAATTGTCTCAAGCGTTTTCCAACCTGCCTTTCGACCATCTGTTTTTTACTGGTTCTACCCGGGTAGGGCGGGAGGTTGCAGTAGCTGCTGCACGCAATCTGACACCCGTTACACTGGAGCTTGGCGGTAAATCACCGGCCATCCTTGGAGAACACGCCAGCCTTGACTATTCAGCACGTCGCATTGCTTTCGGAAAAGTAGCCAATGGCGGACAAATCTGTGTTGCCCCGGATTATGTCCTGCTTCCACGTGATCAACTGGAAACGTTTGCGAAAGCAATAGAAACTGCGGTGCATGACTTTTTCCCGGCCGGCCCACAAAGCCCGGACTTTACAGGCATCGTGAGCGACAACCACCTTAAACGCCTGCAAGAACTCGTAGCTGAAGCAAAAGGGGCAGGAGCTGAAGTTCGGGAGCTTTTACCTAGGAATACCGAGCATGCCCAAGGTAAAATGACCCCAACGCTGGTGTTGAACCCATCACCGGATAGCCGATTAATGCGTGAAGAGATATTCGGCCCAGTACTGCCGCTGGTGCCCTACGACACTCCTGAAGAAGCCAGAAACTTTGTGAACTCACGCCCATCTCCGCTCGCGCTGTATGTATTCTCAGACGACCGAAAAGAGCGAGAATTTTGGCTCAATGGCACCCTGTCTGGCGGTGCTTGTGTTAATGAAACTGCTTTCCATGTCGTTGCAGACACCATGCCGTTTGGCGGTGTTGGGGAAAGCGGAATGGGGTCATATCACGGTAAAACCGGCTTCGATCAGCTGAGCCACCTCAAATCGGTACTGATCCAACCAAAACTGAATGGTGCTTTTGTATTTGACCCGCCGGTTGGCAGCTTTAAACGATTTGTTGGAAAAGTTCTGCGCCGGGTTGTCTGATCTGGTCGCGTTCAGGCTGCTTCGGAGGAGGCAGTCAAGATGCTGAGTATAGCGCGCGCGTCGCGCTTTGCTTCGTGAGGGGCAACGTTGCCTGCGGCCAACACCATACGGCTTAACGCTTCGGAGGACTCCCTCCAGCTTTTTTGCCCTTCGACAACAAGAATCATAAACCCGTAGGTTGACCCCGCAAGCAACTGAAGGTAATACATCGTTTGATCCTTCGGGAGCGGTAACTCTCCACCGATAATAGCTCGGCGCAGAACACTCAGTGGCAGGTTGCTCCAGATATCGCGCAGCCGGCCAACATAGGGCCCAAAACGAACCAGGAAACGCCCGTATTCTGGTAGCTCATGCGCATACCGCAAAAAAAGTCCGAGAACCACACCCAAGGCTACCCGAGGGTTATCAATTTTGGTGATTAACTCGCGCGCTTCGTCCTCAAACCGGTTACAGACCTGGTCCGTCACGAGTGGAAACAACTGCGTTACATCGTCAAAGTTGTTATAGATCGTGCCACGGGCAAGTTTTGCAGTTCGCGATAAGTCACTTACCGATATGCTCTGCTCACCCGTATCAGCAAAATGACTAAGGGCAGTATCAAGAATATGTCGCTGAACGCTGGTCATTGAACATTAGCCATGCGAGTAAATTCTGCCCCTTGGCAAGATCTGTCGGAGACGTGATTATCAGGCATTTGATCGGGTTACTGCAAGTCTTCCCAACGAGTTGCCAGCCTCCTCGTTAGCTGGCAGCGAAGCGGCGCAGGAGAGCTAACGGAAGGTTGCGATCACTCAAATTGCACACCACTGGTGATCTCAGGCTGGTCTTCTCCGAACAGAGTCTGCAATTGGTGCTGCTGTGCTTTCCGACCCAGTCGCATCAATCGATCACGCCCACCTGGCACAATTCTATGGCCAACAGTCCAGGCTGCGTTCAGTGGCGCAAACAGGGCCGGATACCACGGCAATGTCATTTTCGGTAGGCCGAGCGCCTCCATGCCTTTTCCACCAACAAACAGCCGTGTCATGCTCAGATGAACCTGTCGCTCCCAACGGCCCCGGAGTTTGCGAAAGTTGGGGTAACGTCTACCTAGCGGTTCGTCCATAAGCGCGCGACCAAGCTTGCGACTGTTTTCGTCAGCCGTTGCCTGGCTTATCACGTTTTGGTAGAGGGCAACTCTGCCTTCCTGCTCTGATTTACACAGCAAGGACTCGTCCACTCCCATAAGCCAACCGATATAGCGCCAAAGGTGCATGATGTCTTCTGAATCCTGGCGACTGATAAGAGTGCCCAGAAGTTTTTGCCCAAACAGGAATGACACAGAAAACGCCAGGTAGGTCGCTTGCATATCGAGCTGGTTGACTGGGAGCCCCCACTCGGAAGTATCCCAATCCGCACTGTCCAAAAGTTGCTGCCGAACCATTGCATGAATCAAGCGAACCCGAACGGTTGTTTTGAAGCCCTCGGCATCGGGCTTCAGGCCTTCGGGGGTAATGCAATCCATCCACCATTTGGTGGTCTCTGCTACTCGGCGCGTGGCTCCCCGCTCCAAGGCGCCAGTCATGATCAGTGTCTGATTGATGCCTCTTGCCTGATAACCGGCCATAAGCCCAAGGTCACGCAAGACACGCATGCCGGTTTGTCCTGAAATGGCACAGGCTTTCGCACCCCTTTCGAGCCGTTCCCAGTCGACCCAGGCGGGCGGCTGACGGATAGCATCGAAGAACACACGCAGCGGCGGAGCCATATCCTTCTGATCGAAGTCACCCGAATCCAGTATTTTCTTGAACTGCCCGAACGCCGTACCACCGCCCTCACCACGAACCCATTTTGCCAAGTTGTCAGCGGGCGGATCGCCAACCAAAAGGGCTTTCCCCATACGTTGCCACTGCTGCTCACCGGGAACTGCCGATTGGCGATCACGGATTAGCCACAGCAGCGGCCGGGCAATTCTCTCAGCTTCAGCTCGATCCACACCGTGGCGTAGTGGCACTGTTTGAAGATCCATAAATAAACTTCCTCTCTGGTCGATTGTTTTTGGTACGACTCAGTACCACCTTACCAACGCCTGATGCTTTTTGGTACCATTGAGTACCAAAATTAATTCTACCCAGCTAGACAGAACATAGAGGCGGGATCTTGATCTGGACATAACACTATGAAAACTGAAACTACCTACCGTGTCCGCCTGCTTGACGGCCTTGCACAAGTGCTTGAAAGCAAAAGCTATCGCGAGATTACCCTGGCGGACATCGCGGCAGCTTCACGGGTTTCACGACGCACTTTCTATGAACACTTCCCAAGCAAAGACGACTGCCTGCTGGCGCTTGCCGATCACGCCAGCAAGGGCATGATGATTGCGGTTCTTGGGGCAAGTTCGGCGACAAAAACCTGGCCTGTCGCCGTTCGGGATATCACCCAGGCCTATCTGTTCTTTATAGAGTCGAAGCCCCATTTGATGCGTGCGCTGTACATAGACCTGGCTGCGCTGGGTGAATCAGGCGTGAAAATGCGGCGTAAAGTAGCGGAACAGTTCGCCCTGTTCCTGCAGAAGCAGGTTGAGCTGCAGCGTGCACACGACAAGACACTACAGCCACTGAGCTTGCTGATGAGCATGGCGCTGGTGGCCGGAATTAACGAACTCATTCTCTATGAGCTCACTGAAAAGGATGGTAGCTCCTTGATGGAGCTGGCGCCCACCGCAGAGCAATTGATTCACCGGGTAGCGGCGGGACAGCAGTGAAAGGGAGGTTAACCAAAGCCACCCTTAATCAACCTCACTCTATGTTCTGCACCTGCTCACGCACTTGCTCTATCAATACTTTCAAATCAACGGCTGCCCGGGTTACACCAGCATCAATGCTTTTGCTGCTCAGGGTGTTGGCTTCCCGGTTCAGCTCCTGCATCAGAAAATCCAACCGGCGGCCAATGGCTTCGTCGCGTTTGAGGGTGTCGGCAACTTCACTGATATGCGCGTCCAGCCGATCCAGCTCTTCCGCCACATCGCTTTTCTGCGCCAGCATGACCATTTCCTGGGCAATACGCTCAGGATCCAACTCTACCTTGGCCTTCTTGAATCGCTCACGGATGTGCTCTTCCTGGGCTTTAAGCAGCCGGGGCATATCCGCACGAACGGATGCTACCAGAGTGTTCATTTGCGCCAGCCGTTCCTCAAACAACGGCCGTAACCGGTCGCCTTCGCGCTCGCGAACCACTGCCAGTTCTTCAACCGTTTGCCTAAACAGGCTCAGACCTGCCTCCCGCGCGGAGCTGAAATCCTGCTCCGGCACCGACAACACCCCAGGCCAGCGTAGAATATCCAAAGCATTGATGTGCGCCGGGTTATCCAGCATGCGGTTAACGTGGTTTGCAGCCTCATTAACCGCTTGGGCTATATCTTCATTAATCTCAAACCCTGGAACACCCACTTCAGTGGACTGAAGGCGAATCGACACATCCACTTTGCCTCGCTTTAACTGCTTTCGCAGCTCTTCCCGAAAAGGGTTCTCAAGCTCACGCAGCGCATCTGGCAGCCGAAAAGTCGGCTCCAGGTAACGATGATTAACGGTACGTATCTCACAGGTAAGCGTTACCTGGTTATCCTGGACATCCTTCCGAGCAAAGGCAGTCATGCTTTTAATCATGGGGGCTCCGGCTTTGTTAGCGGTCGCTATTGTGAATTGCATAGCCTGAGTCTAACAGGCCGCGATCATTTGCGGCGAACGCGCTGCAAACAACAAACCCACGGCCACTAGCTCCTTGGTACCCGCACCCAACGTGTTACACTTCGCGGCTTCCCAACTCCAATCCGACCGGAGCCTAGCCCGGACACTTACTTAAACGACCAGGAAACATTATGCGTCCAAGTGGCAGAACGCCCGAACAACCCAGAGATATTCGCATTACCCGTAATTACACCTGCCACGCTGAAGGCTCTGTACTGGTGGAATTCGGTAACACCAAAGTGATCTGTACCGCCTCCGTAGAAAACAAAGTACCGCCGTTCCTGCGCGGCCAGGGCAAAGGCTGGATCACCGCAGAATACGGCATGCTGCCCCGCTCTACCGGCAGCCGCATGGGCCGCGAAGCAGCCCGCGGCAAACAGGGCGGTCGCACCGTCGAAATCCAGCGCCTGATCGGTCGCTCCCTGCGTGCCGCTGTAGACCTGGACGCCCTGGGCGAACACAGTATCACCATAGACTGCGACGTGATCCAAGCCGACGGCGGCACCCGCACCGCAGCCATTACTGGTGGTTGCGTCGCACTGGTAGACGCCCTGAACCATTTGGTTGCAGAAAAACGCCTGAAGAAATCACCGCTCAAGCAAATGGTTGCCGCAATGTCTGTGGGCGTTTACAAAGGTACACCCGTGGCCGACTTGGACTACCCGGAAGATTCCGAAGCCGAAACAGACATGAACGTGATCATGACCGACCAGGGCGGCTTTATCGAAATTCAGGGAACTGCAGAAGGTGCGCCGTTTGCTCAGGAGGAGCTGGACAGCATGCTGAAACTAGCCAAACAAGGCATTGAAAAGTTATTTGTACTGCAAAAAGAAGCGCTGGAAGGCTAAGGGGCGTTAACACCCAAGTCTGTGCACCTGCACGGTGACATCTCCCCAGACTGTTGGAGGCCAAGGACGGCCGGAAACAAGCTACAGGGATGTACTCGAAGCGTGTATGGGGAGATGTCACCGTGCAGGTGCTTCTCCAAGACAACTAAAAACCAATCTCTATGTCGTAATCCATAATCACTGGAGCATGATCTGAAAAACGGGTGGTGTTATCAATCCAGCCATCCTGAATGGTTTTGCGAATGCCCGGCGTCATCAGCTGATAATCTACCCGAATACCCGCATTCTTCCGGGAACCCTCTGTCTGCTCAGGCCACCAGGTAAACTGATTACTCTGCTTGTTGATATCACGGAACGCATCCACACAGCCCATCTCATCAAACAACCGGTCAAGCCAGGCTCGCTCGTGGGGCAAAAACCCCGAAAAATCCACCTTGTGATACAAAGGGCTGGCATCCGTTACATGGTGTGCACTCTGTAAATTCGCACCAAAAATAAACTGCCGACGCTTACGCAGGGTTTTTTGCATGTGCAAGCCAAACCCATCCATAAAGTCATCTTTATGGTCGAGCACTGTCAGATCGTCTTCACTGATCAGCTCTTCCTCACGCCCAAGCGCACAGGGTGCCAGCACAGAGGCCACAGAAACCTTATCGAAATCTGCCTGAATAAAGCGCCCCTCACGATCTGCCTGCTCATTGGCGAAACCGTACATGATGGCCTTGGGGAAATGCCGCGTGTAAATGCCCACGCCGCCATCCTCATTGTTTTCACCATCTATGAAATACGCCTCGTACCCTTCAGGAATGAGATTTTGGTCTTCAATCTCATAGGCGCGCATACGGTGATCTTGAACACACACAACGTCTGCGTCCTGCTCGGCCAGCCAGTCGAAGAAACCTTTATCAACAGCCTGAGCAAGACCGTTGACGCTGATTGATACTACCCGCATACGTGTTCCCTGATTCGGTTTGAGTGTATGATACCGTTTTTACGCGTTATTAAAAGATCCACACCCGCCAGAAGCCTTGCCATGCACGACTATCAGCAAAAGTTCATTGAATTTGCCATCCGCCGTAACGTACTTCGTTTTGGTGACTTTACCCTAAAATCCGGTCGCACCAGCCCATATTTCTTTAACGCTGGGCTGTTTAACACCGGGGACGACCTGCTGCAGCTCAGCAAAGCCTACGCTGCAGCCATCGACCGTAGTGGCCTCGATTATGACATCATATTCGGACCTGCCTATAAGGGCATTCCGCTGGCAACCGTGACTGCCATGGCCTTGGCCCAAGAAGGTAAAAGCAAACCGTTTGCCTTTAACCGCAAAGAAAAGAAAGAGCACGGCGAAGGCGGTAATATTGTGGGCGCCCCATTGCAGGGTAACGTACTCATCGTTGATGATGTTATTACTGCTGGCACGGCCATACGCGAATCCATCGACCTTATCCGTGCCGCAGGAGCAGAACCCGCTGGCGTCCTAATTGCCTTGGATAGACAGGAGCGAGGCAACGGCGAGCTCTCCGCAATACAGGAAGTAGAAAGCGAATTTGGTATTCCGGTGGTCAGTATCATCCGCCTGGAACAGGTTTTAGACTATCTTAAGACCAACCCCGAGTTTTCTGGCCACGCCGCGAAGGTTGCCAGCTACCGGGAACGCTACGGAGTCTGACTGATGCACAAGCGCCTGACCGTATTTTCAGCCACTGCCTCTGCCCTCTTGCTGACACTGGGCATAACAACCCAGACCCAAGCTGGCATGTACCGCTACACGGACGAACAAGGCCAGCTCGTAATCAGCAACACCATTCCCCAACAAGCCACCAAGGGCGGCTACGACATCCTCAATTCAAACGGTCGCGTGACCGAAACAATTCCTCCCGCGCCAACGGAGGCTGAAATTGCCGCTCGCGAAGCAGAAAAGCAGCGCCAGCATGAGCTCACTCTTCAGCGCGAGAAAGACGCCCGACTGCTGAAACGCTTCAGCCATCCCGACCAAGCAATAAAAGCCATGCACCGTAAACTGGGTGAGCTGCAAGGGCTAATTCAGCTCAAGCGGGGCAATATCTCTGTTATCTCAAGCCAGCTAGACAGCGAACAAAGCCGCGCTGCCGACATGGAGCGCAACGGCCAGAAAATACCCGACGCAACGCTCAGTAAAATATACCGTCTTGAATCCCAGATCCGTGATATCGAGAGAGAAATTTCCTGGCAAGCTCAAGAAATAGACTCTTTGAAGCAGACCTTTGAGAAGGACATAAAGCGCCTCGAAAAAGTCACCGGAGAAACTCGCACTCTGTCGCTAGACGCAACCAAAACCACAGATTAATCTTCTGCAGCGTCACAACTTTAAAATGTTGTTGCTGTGGGAACACAAAAGGGGCGCCATTGCTTAAGCTGGCGCCCCTTTTGTTTGTCAGCACAAACTGCGTGCTAACTCAACGGCTTACCTGAGATCAGGCTGAAGCAGTTGTCTTTTTCTTCGCAGTCGTCTTGCGAGCAGCCGGCTTCGCGGCTTCTGCAGACTTCTTGGCATCCTGAGCGGCATCAGACAGGTCGTCTGCTGCTTCAGAAACAACGTCTGCGCCTTCGGCAGCTTCTTTCTCAAGCTTTGCCACGAGATCGGCGGCAAAGCTACCGAAACGGCTGTTCAGGTTACGCAACTGGCTAAAAAGACCATCGCTGTAGCCGTAGTAACGGTTACGCAGGTTTTCAACGCTGTATTCACGCGCTCCGGATTCCAGCTTTTCAGCGTACTCAAACGGCTTGGCCGCTAGCTTCTTTTGCTGCTCTTCAGCCGCATTGATGCCTTTTTCTACGATTTCCTGAAGCTGTTCCTGATAAGTCTTAAGTTTACCCATATCACTTCTCCTTAGTTTACTGAAGCTATCTGGCCTTCTTCCTTACTGCTCCTAATCTCAGCCTGGGGCTTGTGATCAGTGCGAAGGTGAACGCCTTTCGTTGACTGTGGAACTAAGGTTACGGTTAAAAATTAGAATGTTCATACTAAAAACAGAAGCTTTGGTCGTAAACATATACGTTATTTTACGAACCAGTTACTTGTCACAGGCTCCTCAACCCGCATAATGCTGCCTGTGTCGGTAGCCCGTCTCCCCGTTTTATTCCTGTTGTGCGAATCCAGTTAAAAAAAGACTGGGCAAAATCAGTCCTAACGCGAGAGCTCAAAGAGATTTTTATGAAGAGCGCCCCCCACTACCGCTGCTCATCCCTGCAGAAAGGGCTTAACCTGTTTGCCTGCCTGCCATTTATTGTTTTGATGTCAACGTTAGCGCTGCTAACCGGCTGCCAGGAAGATGACAGAGCCAACCACTCGTCGACTTTCCGGGCTTCGGAGCTGGCAAACAATCGGCTCGACAAAGCCGCAGGCGGGTTACTCGAAACACTTGGCCAGCAAAAAACGGCCAGCAATTCTGTGGCAGAAGAACGAACATTTGCGTCCCCAAAAGCATTGAGCTGGAGCGCGCCACAAACACGGGAGGATGGCTCTGCACTGAAACCTGGACACATTGCCGGGTTCCGCATTTACTACCGCTTACGACATGAAAATCACTTCAACGTGATTCCTGTCGATAGCCCAAGCCGCACAAGCCAGCCACTTACCGACTTGCCGCCAGGCGCTTACGAATTTGCAATTACAACAATTGATGCAGACGGACTGGAAAGCAAGCGTTCAGCCTCCGTTATGGTCAACCTGATTTAAGCAGGGCAAGCTACCAGCGGAACAAAACCCAGCTAGGAACCAACATGCCGGAGTCCGCTTCCCGTATCCAGCCACCCCCATCGGCGGGCACAAGGTAGTACTCACTGCCAACCTCGGGCACCACTTTTATCTCCATGAGCTGTCCGTTTATCCGATACTCGTAGAAAACCTCCCCATCCCCAGGCCGGATAACAATCTGAGGGCCTCCACTGGATGGTTGGTAATCTGAAACCACCACTGGCGCGCGGGGTGTTTCTACAACGGCGTTATCCAGAGCACCGCTCTCCTGTGCCGAAACAGCGCCAACACCCCAGGCAAGTAGAATTGCGGAACAGGCGATTCGTTTCATTTTCGTGATACCCTTTTGCTTATCAAATTAAGTACAGAGTTGCATACGCCAACCCACGCTTCAATCAGAATTCGGATCCGTTTTGACATGACTGAACAAAAGACCCCACCTGTGGTACTTGTGGACGGTTCGTCCTATTTATTCCGTGCATATCATGCACTTCCACCACTAATGACCGGCAAGAATCAGCCCACCGGCGCCATCAAAGGTGTTATCGCGATGATCCGTCGCCTGGATCAGGATTTTCCGGGCTCAAAAGTGATTGTGGTATTTGATGCCAAGGGCAAAACCTTCCGTCACGACCTTTATGAAGAGTATAAGGCCAACCGCCCGCCTATGCCGGAAGATCTGGCCGTGCAGATTGAGCCCATTCACCAGATGGTGAAAGCCATGGGGCTGCCGCTGCTGATCGTAAGCGGAGTGGAAGCAGACGATGTAATTGGCACGCTGGCAAACGAAGCGACCAGCAAAGGCATTGATGTAGTGGTTTCAACCGGCGACAAAGACATGGCCCAGTTAGTCAGCGACCATGTAACCCTGATCAACACCATGACAGATACCACCATGGACCGGGATGGGGTGAAAGAGAAGTTTGGCGTAAGCCCTGAGCAGATCATCGATTACCTAGCCTTGGTGGGCGACAAAGTGGATAACATTCCTGGCGTCAACAAATGCGGCCCAAAAACCGCGGTAAAGTGGCTGCAAGCCTATGACAACATAGACAACCTGCTTCAGCATGCAGATGAAATTAAAGGTAAAATTGGCGAATACCTGCGCGAAGCCACTGATACCCTACCCCTGAGCCGAGAGCTGGCCACCATCAAAATGGATGTGGAGTTGGCGTTTGGCCTGGAAGACCTGCAGGAGCGTGAGCAGAACGATAAGGAACTGTTGGAGCTGTTCCGGGAGTATGAATTACGGGGTTGGACAGCGGAACTGGAAGCAAAAGCATCGAACGTACCCGCAGCCAGCGAAAACCCAGCCACTGCAACTGGCAGCGATAAGGCGCCAGCCCCAACAGAAAAGCGCTACAGCGTAGTCACCCAACAAAAAGATCTGGATACATGGGTAGAAAGGCTTAAGAAATCCGAACTGTTCGCCTTCGATACCGAAACCACAAGCCTACGCTATATGAGCGCGGAAGTTGTAGGCGTGTCTTTTGCCATTGAGGCGGGCGAAGCCGCTTATGTGCCTTTTGGTCATGACTACATGGGCGCGCCGGAGCAGCTTGAACGCGAACACGTGCTAGCCCAGCTCAAGCCGTTGCTGGAAGACCCAAAACTCAAGAAAGTTGGCCAGAACCTGAAGTACGACAAAAACGTACTGGCCAATCACGACATCTGTCTGGAAGGCATCGCCGAAGACACCATGGTGGAGTCTTACGTGCTGAATTCCGTGTCGTCTCGCCACGACATGGACACCCTGGCCCGGAATTATCTGGGGGAAGAAACCATCACCTTCGAGTCCATTGCTGGTAAAGGCGCAAAACAGCTTACGTTTAACCAGCTCGACTTGGAAAAAGCTGGCCCTTATGCGGCGGAGGACGCTGATATAACCTTGCGCCTGCACCAGGCCATACGCCCGCAACTGGCAAAAACAGGCAAGCTGCAAGCGGTTTATGAGGACATAGATTTACCGCTGGTGCCGGTACTGTCTCGGATGGAACAGCGTGGCACCCTGATCAACGCAAGCACACTGCGACAGCACAGCCAAGAGTTGGCAGAGCGAATGGCCGAGCTGGAAAAGGACGCCCACGAGGTGGCCGGCGAAAACTTCAACCTGGCATCACCCAAACAACTGCAGGCTATTTTCTACGAGAAAATGGGCCTCCCAGTGATCAAGAAAACCCCTAAAGGGGCGCCTTCTACCGCAGAACCAGTATTGCAGGAACTGGCCCACGAGTACGAGCTGCCCCGGCTGATTCTGGAACACCGCAGCCTGAGTAAACTCAAGTCCACATACACAGACACGCTGCCAGAGCTGATTCACCACCGCACAGGGCGAGTTCACACCTCGTACCATCAGGCGGTAACGGCTACAGGGCGACTGTCTTCGTCGGAGCCCAACCTGCAGAATATCCCTATTCGCACCGAACAGGGCCGCCGCATTCGCCAGGCTTTTATTGCAGAGAAAGGCTACAAGCTGCTGGCGGCGGACTACTCGCAGATTGAACTACGAATCATGGCCCATCTATCTGGTGACAAAGGGCTGCTGACAGCCTTCGAGAACGGCGAAGACATCCACAAAGCGACAGCGGCAGAGGTCTTCGGTGTGGCATTGGGCGATGTGAACGGTGATCAGCGTCGCAGTGCCAAGGCCATCAATTTCGGTCTGATTTATGGCATGTCTGCGTTTGGGCTGGCCCGCCAGCTTGATGTGGCGCGCAAAGTAGCCCAGCAATACATAGATCGTTATTTCGAGCGTTATCCAGGTGTTTTGCAGTACATGGACAACATCCGCAAACAAGCCCACGAAGACGGGTTTGTTGAAACCTTATTTGGCCGCCGCCTGTACCTGCCGGAAATCAACGCTCGCAACAAACAACTGCAGCAGGCCGCTGAGCGCACCGCCATCAATGCCCCCATGCAGGGTACAGCCGCAGACATCATCAAACTTGCGATGATTGATGTGGAAGACTGGCTGCTCACAGACCACCCTGACACCGCTCGTATGACCATGCAGGTGCACGACGAACTGATTCTTGAAGTGAAGGAAGACGCCGTTGACGAGATTCGTGAAGGGCTGATCAAGCGTATGTCTGGTGCAGCGAAATTGGCAGTGCCGCTGTTGGTGGAAGCTGGCGTGGGTGACAACTGGGATCAGGCACACTAAACAAAAACGCCCGGTGAGCGAACTCAACCGGGCGTTTTTGCTGCAAGCTAGCTGAACCGTTATTTAGAAGGCTTTGCTGACTTGGACGGAAGCACTCCAGGCGCTTAGTTCGTATTCGCCTTTGTAATTAGACGCGCCAGCTGAGGGATCTTGCTGTGTCGGCGCATCGTGTTGATAGGAGAATTCATTTACCTTCGGATCGTCAGTAAATATCAACGTGCCCACAGCAGCGTCAACAGCCCATCCGTTGTTCGCACTCTTCCACTGTCCTCCTAACGTCAACCAATGCCGGTCGCTCGATGGAATACGAGCCGTCAGGTAGTTATCAACTGGAGACTCATCCCAAGCATAACCTGCTTTCAGCGCCCATTCTGGGGTTACCTGCCAGATAGAACCAACATTGAACTGCCAGGTGTTTTTCCACTTCTCGGTAACATGGGTGATAGGGTCACCTACCATACTAGAGACTTCACCACCATTTTCACGGCTATATATATCTAACTCTTCAAAACGACTCCAGCGAGAATAAGTGGCCCCTGCCAGCAGCGTAACCGAATCGGTCAACCGATGCCGCGCACCTGCAGTAATGCTCTCAGGTATGGCCAAAGGTACACGAACATCCTCGGTCAGTGTTTCCGGCGCCAAGCCAATTGGCGACTGCGCGCTGGGCACGGGAAAGCTGCTGATTTCGATATCCCCTTTCAGGTCAAATTCGGTACCCGTTTGCGCAGTTAGACCAAACTGGGTTCGGTCAGACATCTCATACAAGAAACCGACACGGAAAGTTACCGCAATATCGTCACCCTCTATATCAGCGTAAGGCGCCCCGAACTGCGCCTCGTAGGCGTCAGCCAAGGGGCCAGCCTGAGCAGGACCAACCTGCTGAGCCAGTGCTCCACGAATATCCTGATACTTCGACAAACGCCCTTCCGCGCGCATTATGTTCACGCCTACGCCCATAGACAGCCCTTTGCCATTGTTGACGGCAACAGAGGGTGTGAACGAAATAACTGTTAGCTCTGTTTTATCCGCGAAGAAGCGACCTTTGAAGTCATTATCATAGTCAGCTGCCAAGCCATAAGGCGCATGAATACCGAAGCCTACATCAATTGAATCATTGACCTCATGAGTCACATAAATATTTGGCAAAATTGCAGGATCCGCGATATCTCCACCAGTACTACCCATAACAGGGCTGCCCAATGTATCTGTTGCACTGGCACGCTTAGCCTTAGCATCAATATCAAGAACGGCCGCGCCAAAAGAGATATTTGTACCCTTTAATTGGCTCATGCCTGCCGGGTTAAACAATACCGTGGTCGCATTCTCCGGATTCGCAGCAGCACCGGCGTTAGCAACGCCCATGGCACTCGCACTTTGCTCATTCAGGGAAAAACCACCAGCAAAAACGCTGGCAGGGGCAGCGACTGCAGCCAACGTGGCCAGCCGAACAGCACGGGTAAGCAGTGTGGATTTCATAACAGCGGCATCTCCAATTTGTATTTTGTGGCGGAGTATACGCATCAGTGACTATCGGCCTCAAATGCTAAAACTACTAATTCAAAAGACTAACGGTTTATAGCTTTAGTCGGCCCTCGCCTCGTTAGTCGTCCTGAATCGTCAGCTTGTCGACAGAGGACGAAAGCTTATCCGCCCCTTGGGCATCCGTACCTAGTTTTATCATTAATCTCAGGTCGTTAGCAGAATCCGCATGGGCCAGCGCATCCTCGTAGGTAATAGAGCCTTCGGCGTACAGTTCATACAAAGCCTGATCGAACGTGCGCATACCAGACTCATTGGATTTGGACATCAGCTCCTTGAGCTTATGAACCTCTCCCTTGCGAATCAAATCCGCCACCAGTGGCGTGTTGATCAAAACCTCAATAACAGCCTTGCGGCCTTTTCCATCGGGAGTCGGGATCAATTGTTGAGCCACAATTGCCCTAAGGTTAAGGGACAAGTCCATCCAGATTTGGTTGTGCTGCTCCGGCGGGAAAAACTGGATAATTCGATCCAGCGCCTGGTTAGCGTTGTTAGCGTGCAGTGTTGCTAGGCAAAGGTGGCCTGTTTCGGCAAACTGAACCGAATACTCCATGGTTTGGCGAGTACGCACCTCGCCAATAAGAATAACGTCCGGCGCTTGGCGCAGCGTATTTTTCAGCGCCACCTCAAAGCTTGAGGTGTCAATTCCCACTTCTCGTTGCGTCACAATGCAGCCTTGGTGCTGGTGCACAAACTCAATGGGGTCTTCGATGGAAATAATGTGGCCCCTGCTGTTGCGGTTCCGATGCCCAAGCATGGCGGCCAGAGACGTCGATTTACCGGTGCCGGTCGCCCCCACAAACATAATCAGACCACGCTTGGTCATGGCCAGCTCTTTCACAATTTCTGGCAGCGCAAGATCATCAATCTGGGGAATCTTCACTTCAATCCGCCGCAACACCATGCCGCACAGGTTGCGCTGGAAGAACGCACTCACCCTGAAACGGCCAATACCTCGGGCGCTTATAGCGAAGTTGCACTCATGGGACTCGTCAAACTCGGCTCTTTGCTTATCGTTCATCGAGCCATACACAAACTCCCTCGTCTGCTCCGGTGTTAACGCATTTTTAGTGACCGGCAGAACCTTCCCATTCACTTTCATGCTAGGCGGCACACCGGCCGTAATAAAGAGATCTGAACCTCCTTTTTCTACCATCAAACGAAGCAGCTTTTCGAATTCCATTTTTAGTTACCTGTACTTTTTATATAAGACTGCCCGGTGAAAGCTGGGGGTTAAATCAGAAATTATCTGGCATTTTCGCCTTAAGCCGCGCAGCGTCCCGAGAAATAAGGCCTTTTTGCAACAAGCGCTCAAGGCACTGGTCTAGGGTCTGCATTCCCAACGAACCACCCGTTTGAATGGATGAGTACATCTGGGCGATTTTATCCTCACGAATGAGGTTACGGATGGCAGCCGTGCCAATCATAATCTCATGGGCCGCTATTCGACCGCCGCCCATTTTTTTCATGAGGGTCTGGGATACAACAGCCTGCAGCGACTCGGAAAGCATCGAGCGCACCATGGATTTTTCTTCCGCCGGGAACACGTCTACAACCCGGTCAATGGTTTTTGCAGCAGAGGTGGTGTGTAGGGTGCCAAACACCAGGTGGCCTGTTTCTGCCGCCGTAAGGGCCAGGCGAATGGTTTCAAGATCTCGCAGCTCACCTACCAAAATAATGTCAGGATCTTCCCGCAGAGCGGAGCGCAGGGCCTCATTAAAACCTAGAGTATCCCGGTGCACTTCACGTTGGTTAACCAGGCATTTTTTAGAGTCGTGCACAAATTCGATCGGGTCTTCTACGGTAAGAATGTGCTCGTAGCGAGTGTCGTTGATGTAATCAACCATCGCTGCCAAGGTGGTGGATTTACCGGAACCCGTTGGCCCGGTTACCAGCACAAGCCCACGGGGCACAGAAGACACATCCTTGAACACTTGGCCCATGCCAAGGTCTTCCATCGTAAGTACTTTCGAGGGAATGGTCCGAAAAACAGCACCAGCACCCCGGTTCTGATTAAAAGCGTTCACACGGAAGCGGGCGACACCAGGCACTTCAAAGGAAAAATCGGTTTCAAGAAATTCCTCGTAGTCCTTGCGCTGCTTGTCGTTCATGATGTCGTAGATCAGCCCGTGAACTTCTTTATGCTCCAGAGGCGGAAGGTTGATACGGCGAACATCGCCATCAACACGGATCATCGGGGGCAGGCCGGCAGAAAGGTGCAAATCAGACGCACCCTGTTTCGCCGAGAAGGCAAGCAGTTCAGTAATATCCATAGAAGTCCTCGGAAGACTTTTTCTTTTAACCAGGCTGCGTCTGTGCGGCATAAGCCTACTCTGATCACTTGGCATTTCAGTGACCTGCGAGTAACGTGTCGCCATAGAACTGGCAGACCAAACGCGACTATTTCATACTATGGGCAGCATAGCAGACAACCTCGGGAGCGTAACCCGACTCATACAAAAAGCAACATTGCAGGCGGGCCGTGAACCCGGTTCTGTGAGCCTGTTGGCGGTTAGCAAAACCCGCACGGCACAAGAACTTCGGGAGGCTGTGGCTGCAGGCCAGCGGGCATTTGGGGAGAATTACCTTCAAGAGGCCTTGGACAAGATGGCCGAGCTACACGATTTGAAGGATATCGACTGGCACTTTATTGGCCCCATACAGTCCAATAAAACCCGGCAAATCGCCTCGGCTTTTTCTTGGGTGCACAGCGTGGACCGTTTGAAAGTGGCCCGCCGCCTCAACGAACAACGGGAGACAGGCCTAGCCCCCTTGAATATTTGCCTGCAAGTTAATATTAACAATGAACCGAGCAAATCCGGGTGCCAGCCAGAGGAATTACCAGAACTGGTTTCACAGATAAGCCTGCTACCCGGGCTTTCACTCAGGGGGCTGATGGCAATCCCGGATCCGGATCAAACAGAACCTGCCTTGAGCGCAAGCTTTCGCAAGCTTGCCAACACCCTGAAAGAGCTAAGGCAGGAACACCCGAAAGCCGGACCACTAGACACTTTGTCTATGGGCATGTCTGGCGACCTTGAGCTGGCGATTGCGGCAGGTGCCACTTGGGTTCGCATTGGTACGGCAATCTTTGGAGGTAGAGCACCGAAGAGCTGAACTGGCTGGTTCCTGCTATTATCGGGGCCAATGTCTAACCGAATAACCGCTGGAGCAAACCTTGAGCAAATCACCTACCGTTTCGTTTATCGGGGCCGGCAACATGGCCAGCGCCATTATTGGCGGCATGCTGGACAGCGGCTTTAAAGCCAGCAGTATCTGGGCCAGCGCCCCGAACGACGACCACCTGCAATCTATTCGCAAACGCTTTGGGATTAGCGTAACAACAGACAACCGTTACTGCGCCCAGCAAGCTGACATGGTTGTTCTCGCGGTGAAGCCACAGGCCATGGCGGATGTGTGCCGCGACATTGCCCCCATCGCCCAGAACACCCGCCCGCTGATGGTGTCTATCGCGGCTGGCCTTGGCACGGATACACTTGATGAATGGCTTGGCGGTGGCTTACCTATTGTGCGAGTAATGCCGAACACCCCTTCTCTGGTGGGCAAGGGTGCAGCGGGGCTTTTTGCCAGCGAAGGTGTTTCTGGCCCCCAGAAGGAGATGGTGCAATCGATTTTTGAAGGCATCGGCCTCGCAGTGTGGGTTGAAGATGAAGCTTTGCTGCACGGCGTAACGGCGCTTTCGGGCAGCGGCCCTGCGTATTTCTTCCTGATGTTAGAATCGCTTGAGGCCGCGGCAACCGAAGCCGGCGTAAATCCGAAAACGGCCCGGCAACTTGCCGTTCAGACCATGGCAGGGGCGGCAGAAATGGCGGCAAAAAGTGAGCATGACCCGGCACAACTGAAGAAGAACGTAATGTCACCGGGTGGCACAACAGAGCAAGCGGTGAATACGTTTGAAGAAGGTGGCATGCGTGACCTAGTGAAGAAGGCGTATAACGCTGCTTACAACCGCTCAGAAGAAATGGCCAAAGAACTGGCAGGCAAAGAGTAAAACAGTCACTGACAACGGAGAAACAGCTACATGCTGGCAGACATCCTGATTACAATCCTGCTGATCGCATCCACTTTTTACATGACGATAATATTACTGCGCTTTTTGCTGCAGTTGGCCCGGGCCGACTTTTATAACCCGATCTCCCAGTTTGCGGTTAAGGCCACGAACCCCCTGCTAAAGCCCTTGCGCCGTGTTATTCCGGGCTGGGGCAGCATTGATGGCGCAGCTCTGGTGCTTGCCGTTCTCATTCAGGCCATCACTTTCTTTCTGATTCTTGTAGCCTTGAATGGCGGCATTCCTGCATTCAACCCACTCACACTGTTGGTGTGGGCAGTGCTGAACGTTCTGGACCTGATCGTTAAAATCTACTTCTGGTCTGTTATCGCCGTGGTTGTGGTTAGCTGGATTGCTCCCGGCAGCGGGCATCCTGCTATTCAACTGGTCGCGCAGATCACAGAGCCCGTCATGCGCCCGGTGCGCAACATGATGCCGTCCATGGGCGGACTGGATCTGTCACCAATTATTGTTTTCATCATTCTGAACGTCCTTTCGGTTGTTATAGAGCACATGAAGGTGGCAGCGGGCCTTGGAGCAATCGGCCTAGGATTGTAAACCACGTCTCAAATAAACAATTTGTTACAGATTTCCACAAATCGCCTGACTTGAAAGCCGCAAACTCATCTATATGATTTTGCGGCTTTTTTTATGTAAAGTCTGTCGACAATTGCCACACACCCAGAAACACCCGGCCGCAAATCTTATTGTAACAAGCTAGTATTACCGACAATTAATTTGTCCTCCCCACCATGCAGGTTCCAGAGATTTTGCTCGGGGAATGCCGAAAGCTGTGTAGAAGGAAAATCCGATGAGTCTTCAGGGAAATCTGACCCAGCAGGTAGAGGCCTACCACAACTGGAAAAAAGAGCTGATCCGCCAGATCGGCCGCTACCGGCTGTGGCTTCAGGACAACAACCTATTCTCGGACGACATTAGCGCGCGTATCCGCCACGGGTTGGAGCTCCTTGTTGAAGACGAGCTCACCATTGCATTTGTTGGCGAGTATTCCCGTGGCAAAACAGAGCTGATTAACGCTCTGTTCTTCTCTGAGTTTGGTCAACGCATGCTGCCCTCACAAGCGGGCCGCACAACCATGTGTCCAACCGAGCTGTTTTTTGACCGCAACGCCAACGAAAATTACCTGCTGCTACTCCCCATTGAGACCCGCATTGGTGACCTGTCACTACAACAGTTGCGCAAACAGCCGGAACGTTGGGTAAAACACGATCTGGACGAGCGCGACCCTGAAATAATGCGCGAAGTTTTGGGTGAAGTCGCACGGGTAAAAGCCGTTTCCACCGCAGAGGCGCGCGCCTTGGGTTTTGACGAAGGCATGCTTGAGCATGACCGCAACAATCCCGGCAAGGTTTTAGTCCCTGCCTGGCGCAATGCCCAAATCAGTATCCGCCACCCGCTATTTGAACGTGGCCTGCGCATTCTCGACACACCGGGGCTAAACGCCCTTGGCTCCGAGCCAGAGCTCACCATCAGCATGCTGCCGCGAGCCCACGCGATTATCTTTGTGCTAAGCGCCGATACGGGCGTTACCGCCAGCGATATGACTATCTGGAAAGAGCACATCGATACCGAGCACGCCGACCACCGTGCCGGGCGATTTGCGGTACTGAACAAAGTTGACGTGCTGTGGGATGACCTACAGGGCGACAAGCATACAAACGAAGCCATTGAACGGGTGCGCGGATACACAGCCGACCATCTGGGCATCCGCCAACAGGATGTCATTCCGCTGTCTGCCAAACAGGGATTGATCGCACGGGTTCGAAAAAACAAGGACCTGTTCGACCGTTCCAACATTGGCAACCTGGAACAGCTGATTATCCAGCGCATTCTGATGCACAAAGAACAGTTGATTACCCAGAGCCTGATCAACGACCTGCTAGGTATGCTACAAAACAGCCAAGCGGCTATGCAGACCCGCCTCAGCTCTCTTGAAGAAGAGTTTCAGGCATGCTCTGGCGTTACCATGGACAAAGCAGCTCTGAGCCGGCTGGCCGACCGCGCCCAAAAAGACTATGACTTTTACTACAAAAAACTGATCACACTGCGCTCAAGCCGCCGGCTTATGGGCTCTCAGGGTGACATGCTAAAAAACCTGGTAAACGAGGACCGCTTTGAGGCCCATGCGGCCAAGATCAAAAAAAGCATGTCGAAAAGCTGGACCACCGCAGGTATGAACAGCTCCATGGACCAGTTTTTTGAGCTTCTTGAAAGTGATTTCAGCAATTTGCTCAGCGAAGGCCGCCTTGCGGAGAAAATGGTTGGCGCTATTTATCGCCGCTATAACGAAGATACCCGCGCCCGGCATCTGGAGCCTATTCCATTGCGTGCAGGCCGACATGTGATTGCGGTGAGGGAGCTGCGCAAAAAAGCCCGGCGTTTCCGCACAAGCCCTAAGAACCTGTTGACCGAACAGTCTATTCTGGTGCAGCGCTTTTCCAATGTGGTGGTGGGTGAGGCCAGAACCTTGCACACCCGCGTACGTATGGATGTGGAGCGTTGGCCCTCAGAAGCACTGTTGCCAATCATGCAGTACTCCATGGAACAAAAACAGCTGCTGGAGCACCAGATACGACGCCTTCGGGATATGGTGAGAAGCGATCGTGACAGCCGCTCCGAACGCGAACGGTTGAGCAACACAATCAGCGATTTGCGTCGCCAGCTGGAGTTGGCAGACACCATGCAGCGGCAAATCCGCAAGCCCGCGCCAACCATGATCCAACAAAAAGTGGTCAATATCTCCGGCGCAATTTAGCTCCTAGCCTGGCCATAACGTTGCCTGTCGGTTGCAGCCATGACGGCCCGCCTTTAGACTGCTGAGCTGGTGTAGGTTTTTGTCCTATCCAGCAAAGCAGTTACTAACAGACCGAACCAGGAACCTGTCGCGCCGATGCCCGATTCCCTGCCCGTGGATTCTGTCGGGGTAGTGACCCCGCAGACGTACCATTTTGAAACGCCTATCGAACTCGCATGCGGCCACGCACTCGAACGCTATGATCTGGTGGTGGAAACCTATGGCAAGCTAAATGCTGACCGCAGCAACGCCGTACTCATATGCCATGCCCTGAGCGGCCATCATCATGCCGCCGGCTATCACTCCATGGAAGATCGCAAACCTGGCTGGTGGGACACTTGCATAGGGCCTGGAAAGCCCGTGGATACCAACCGTTTTTTCGTGGTCAGCCTTAACAACCTGGGTGGCTGTCATGGCAGCACGGGCCCCAGCTCAAACAACCCTGCGACAGGCAAGCCCTACGGCCCCGACTTTCCGGTTATCACAGTAAGTGATTGGGTAAAAAGCCAAGCACTGTTGGCCGACCGCCTGGGCATCGAATGCTGGGCCGCTGTGGTAGGTGGTTCTCTTGGCGGCATGCAAGCATTGCAATGGAGTTTGGACTACCCAGACCGCTTGAATCACTCTGTAGCCGTTGCCTCCAGCCCCCGCCTAACAGCCCAGAACATTGCATTTAATGAGGTAGCGCGACAGGCGATCACCTCAGACCAGGAATTCCACCAAGGCCGATACCACGATTTCAATACTCTGCCCCGCAGGGGCCTGATGCTAGCGCGGATGGTAGGGCACATCACCTATCTGTCCGATGCTTCCATGGGCGAGAAGTTTGGCCGTGAGCTGAGAGACCAGGCCTACAAATTTGGTTACGACGCTGAGTTTCAGGTGGAGAGCTACCTCCGGTATCAAGGTGAGCGCTTCTCGGAGAGTTTTGATGCAAATACCTACTTATTGATGACCCGGGCGCTGGACTACTTTGACCCGTCTTATGAATTTGGCGGCGACTTGTCCAAAGCGCTAGCCAAAGCACGCTGTGAGTTTTTGGTGCTGTCGTTCAGCACCGACTGGCGTTTTACACCTGCCCGCTCTGAAGAAATGGTGAATGCGATGATCGCCGCACGCCGCAAGGTGAGCTACGCAGAGATTGATGCGCCCTGGGGCCACGACGCATTTTTGATTCCAACCCCCCGCTATACGGCCATCTTCACCGCGTATATGGACCGGGTTGCACGGGAGGTGGGCGCATGAGGGCCGATCTTGAAATTATTCAGCAGTGGGTAAAGCCGGGCCATCACGTGCTGGATCTTGGCTGCGGCGACGGCACCCTTCTCGATTTCCTGAAACGGGAACGTAACGCCAGTGGTTTTGGTCTGGAGATTAACCCGGATCACATAACGACGTGTATGAACCGTGGCGTCTCGGTGATTGAGCAGAACCTGGATACCCAGGGCCTGGATAACTTTGAAGACAACAGTTTTGACATTGTACTGATGACCCAGGCACTGCAGGCCGTTCGTCGGCCAGATAAAGTACTCGATGAAATGCTGCGCCTTGGCGGTGAAGGCATAGTCACCTTCCCAAACTTTGCCCACTGGCGCCTGCGCTGGGGTCTGGCTCTCATTGGCCGTATGCCCGAATCCGACGCTCTGCCGTATAAGTGGTATAACACGCCCAACATACGGCTGTGCACGTTCAAGGATTTTGAAGCCCTATGCCGCCAGAAAGGTATTCGAATCAAAAGCCGTCGTGTGGTGGACGGCCAGCATCAGAACAGTTGGCTGGCACGCTTTTGGCCAAACCTGTTGGGAGAAATCGCCATCTACCGCATTACCCGAGAGAACAGCAATGATGAATAAAACCCTGCACAACACTCTTACCATGGCAGCCGTAGCCTTGTTCGCCACCCTGCTCAGCCTTCCTGCCCATGCCGGTTCTGAAAGCTTCGGAGACTACCAGGTGCATTGGAGCGTACTTCCCAGCACCTTTTTGACTGCCGAAACCGCAAAAGCCAACAATCTGCAGCGCAGCAGGGGCATTGGCATAGTTAACATTTCCATCATGCAGGAAAACGAAAGCGGCGTTCTTAAACCTGTATCAGGCCAGGTGGAAGGCAAGGTTTCAAACGACATCCAGCAGGTAAAGTTCCTCGCCTTCCGCAGAATACAAGACGGAGACTCCGTCTACTTTATTGCCCAGTACCAGTACTCATCCGGCGAACTGTTGACATTTAACGTGACCGCTCGCCCTACCGGCCATAGCCGGGAACTGCCGGTACGATTCGCCCACACTCTTTTCAGCGACTGAGCGAGCTATGCCCAAGCAACTTGTTATTGCCAGTAACAACAAAGGCAAGATCAGCGAATTTACCCAGCTACTTGCGCCACTAAACCTTGCGCCAGTGCCCCAGGGCGAACTGGGCGTTGGCGAAGCCGAAGAGCCGGCGGTTACCTTTGTGGAAAATGCCATCCTCAAAGCGCGCCACGCAGCCCGGGAAACTGGCTTGCCCGCACTGGCTGATGACAGCGGCCTGGCCGTGGACGCACTGGGCGGCGCTCCCGGTGTTCGCTCGGCACGGTACGCAGGGGCTGGCGCTTCCGATCAAGATAATCTCAACGCCCTTCTGAAGACCATGGCGAATGTGCCCGACGGCCAACGTGGCGCACAGTTTCACTGTGTACTGGTTTACCTGCGCCACGCTGATGACCCCACACCAATTATTTGTCACGGCCGTTGGCCGGGAACAATTCTCAGGGCACCACAGGGCGATGGCGGGTTCGGCTACGACCCGATCTTTCTTTGCCCGGAAAAAAACTGCAGCGCATCTGAGCTCACCCGGGACGAGAAAAACCGGATCAGCCACCGGGGCCGGGCTTTGGTATTGCTGATGGAACAACTTAAGGCGGAGGCCTGAGCCCCGTGGCCACACTCGCACCAGTGCCAGTCACCCCACCCCTGAGCCTGTATATTCACGTGCCCTGGTGCGTGCGCAAGTGCCCGTACTGTGATTTTAACTCCCATGTTTTCCAGAACGATCTTCCTGAATCCGCCTACCTGAACGCTCTGCTTGAAGATCTGGACCAAGATCTTGCTTTGGCACCTGGCCGCACTGTCGAAACTGTATTTATCGGCGGTGGCACGCCATCACTCATGAGCGGTGATTTTTACCGGAAGCTTTTCAAAGGGCTACGGGAGCGCCTGACCTTTGCAGAGGATGCAGAAATCACCCTGGAGGCCAACCCAGGCACGCTGGAAGAAGGTCGCTTTGAAGCCTTCCGTGAAGCCGGTATCAACCGCCTGTCTATTGGTGTGCAAAGCTTCAACTCGGCTCATCTGAAAGCCCTTGGCCGCATTCACGACAGCACGGCTGCGCACAGGGCGATTGACGCTGCGAAAAAAGCAGGCTTCGATAACTTCAACCTGGACCTGATGCACGGCCTGCCGGGCCAGACGCCAAGCGAGGCGCTTGAAGACCTCAAAACGGCCATGAGCCATGAACCGCCGCACCTTTCGTGGTACCAGCTAACACTGGAGCCCAACACAGAGTTCTACAGCCGACCACCGGATCTACCAGACGACGACCAGCTCTGGGAGATCGCTCAGAGCGGCGGGAAATACCTGCGCCAGCAGGGTTTCAGCGACTACGAGATATCGGCCTGGAGCCAAGAAGGCAAAGCCTCTCGGCATAACCTTAATTACTGGACGTTCGGGGACTACCTGGCCCTAGGTGCGGGTGGTCACGGTAAAATCAGCCTTCCCGATGGGACCATCAAGCGTTACTGGAAAACACGGCAGCCAGATGCCTACCTCAACCGGATAGGTAGCCGTACTGCTGGAAGCAACACAATTGAAGTGGACGAGCTCCCCCTGGAGTTCCTGATGAACGCCCTGCGCCTACGTGAAGGGGTGAATGAAAGCCTTTTTTACGAACGTACGGGTTTACCCCTCACAGATGTTGCGGTACAACTTCAGAAGCTTCGTGAAGATAAATTACTGGTTAAGGATCGGCTTCAGGCCACCGGCCTGGGGCAAAGGTATCTGAACACTCTGCTGGAGCGTTTTCTGTAATGGACACAGAAAAAGGATTACCGGCTTTACCCAAAAGCCTGAAAGCCTTCCTGATAGCAACGGGGATTTTGCTGGTAGCTTTAGTGTTAATTAACCAGCCCCTAAAAACGGGTTCTGCACATCAGGGGATTGTAAGCTTTCAATTGGCAGGGAGCGCCGAGCAAGCGCTGGCTATCTTACAAAGTTGGGGCAGCGAAGGCCTGCAGTGGGCAAGGCTCTCCCTATGGGTGGATTTCTTATTCATCCCGATTTACTGCCTGGCCCTGGTACGGCTTACCCGGCACTGCACTCTCGACAGGCCTGGGGTTCGCGAGCGCACCACTGCGCGCTGGATTCGAGCATTGTTTTTAGTCGCCGGCCTGGCTGATGTAACCGAGAACGTATTACTGCTGAATAATCTGGAGGCACCCACCGATGCCTTCAGCCTTGCCGCCGCCATCAGTGCGCTGGTCAAGTTTACAGCCTTAACCGTTGGCATCGCCGGCCTGGTCATTATAAGAGCAGCCCGGCGCCATCCACTGGTACCGGGGTGATCGCACCGGCATAAAACTTAGTTGGTGCGGTGGAACAACAGATCCCACACGCCATGACCCAGGTTTTCTCCCCGCTTTTCAAACTTGGTAACTGGGCGATAGTCCGGGCGTGGTGAGTATTCGCCCTGCTCTTGAGTATTGGCAAATCCTTCCGACTCACCCATGACTTCCATCATGTGTTCTGCGTAGTTTTCCCAGTCTGTGGCCAAGTGCAAAATGCCGCCCACTCGCAACTTATGGCGAATGCGCTGAACGAACTCAGGTTGCACCAACCGACGCTTGTGGTGCTTCTTTTTGTGCCACGGATCCGGGAAGAACACCATAACCTGATCCAGGCAGGCGTCCGGCAAGCACAGGTCGATCACATCATTGGCATCTATGTTGTAAACGCGAACATTTTCTAACCCGCGATCTTCGATGTCCTTGAGCAAAGCACCTACGCCAGGTAAATGAACTTCTACGCCAACAAAATCCTGCTCTGGCGCGGCTTCAGCCATTTCCGCCAGCGAGCGGCCCATCCCGAAACCTATTTCAAGATTAAGCATGGCGTCACGGCCGAAGACCTGGCGCGGATCAATCATGCCGTCTTCACGGCTAAGACCAAATTTTGGCCAGCTGCGCTCCATGGCTTTTTTCTGGCCTTCTGTCATCCGTCCCTGGCGCAACACAAAGCTACGAACGCCACGGCGAGTGGTGATAGGCGAGTCGCTGGCCGTGTGTTTCGGTGCGTTTTCGCCGCCAAGGTCGTGCGGTTCTTTCTGGTCAGTCATCTGCAATCCTTAACCGCTGGCTGCGGGTTTGATTAACGGAGTTTGCACACAGTTTACCAGAGTAGGAAGAATCAGGCGGATACCACAGAGCCCTTACCTGTCTGCCGATCAAACTGGCGGTAACCCAGCGCCTCAACCAGGTGTGGCTGTGCAACGGTATCACTCCCATCAAGATCCGCCAGCGTGCGTGCAACACGCAGTATCCGGTGCAGTGCCCGAGCCGAAAGCCCAAGCTTTTCCATCGCGCCGGAAAGTAACTTTTCACTGGAGCGTTCAAGACAACAGGCCTCCTGCAACTCGCGCCCCGACAAGGTGGCATTCACACACCCACGCTGGGTCTGACGCTCTCTGGCGAGGGCCACTCGCTTGCGCACCACTGCACTGGGTTCGCCGTCGCCGCCAGACTGCATCAATACATCGCCACTTTGCACGGGCACTTCCACGTGCAAATCGAACCTATCCAAAAGCGGGCCGGAAATCTTCGACCGATAGCGCATCACCTGCTGGGGCGTGCACTGGCACTCAATGGTTGGGTGCCCGCCGTAGCCACAAGGGCAAGGGTTCATCGCGCCAACAACTTGGAACCGAGCTGGGAAGTTGACCTGCCGCGCGGCGCGGCTGATGGAAATCTCACCCGTTTCCATGGGTTCTCGCAGCACTTCCAAAACCCGGCGTTCAAACTCTGGTAGCTCGTCGAGAAACAGTACGCCGCGATGCGCCAGAGAGATCTCCCCTGGTCTGGGGCTACTACCACCGCCGACCAAGGCTACGGCCGAAGCGGTGTGATGCGGGGATCTGAACGGAGGTTGGCGCCAACCGCCCTCCCTTACTGATAATCCTGCAACAGAATGCACGCTGGCAACTTCCATGGCGTGTTCATCGTTCAGGTCCGGTAAAATTCCAGGTAATCGGCTGGCCAGCATACTTTTACCTGTGCCCGGCGGCCCAAAAAACAGCAGGTTGTGGGCGCCCGCAGCAGCCACTTCCAGCGCCCGCCGCGGGACGCTCTGACCACGCACATCAGCTAAATCCGGCATGCCATCAATCGCCGCGGATTCAGGCATAGTACGGACGACTGGAACCAATCGGGCCCGACCACAGAGATGTTCACAAACGGCGAGTATGTGGCCCGCTGCAAGGACATCGCCCTGGCTTGCAAGGGCGGCTTCTTCGGCGTTGCCATTGGGTACTAGCAGGCTCCGACCTTCTTTACGTGCAGCCAGCACAGCGGGCAATACGCCTTTCAGGGGGCGGAGCGCGCCATCAAGGGAGAGCTCTCCCAGGAACTCACAAGACGACAGACTTTCCCTGGGAATCTGCCCAGAAGCGGCAAGAATGCCCAGGGCAATCGGCAAATCAAAACGGCCACCTTCTTTGGGCAAATCTGCAGGGGCAAGATTGATCGTTATTCGACGGGCGGGAAATTCAAAGCCCGCATTCAGAAGGGCACTTCTTACACGCTCCCGGCTTTCACGCACACCGGTTTCTGGCAGGCCAACAATGGATAACGCGGGAAGACCACCGGAAAGGTGCACCTCAACAGTGACCTCAGGTGCAGACACGCCGATACTGGCGCGGGAATGGACAACGGCAAGCATAACAACCCTCCATGGTTTCTGAATATCAGTGTGGGGCCAATATACAAGCCCACCGAAACCCGGCTTCCTGCCGAATTTCGTTCAGGTTTACTGCGCCTTTGGGGGATTCTCCAGTTCAGCGACTTTCTTTTCCAGAGCCTCTACCTTTTCGCGGGTTTTCATCAGCACCGCTTGCTGGGCATCAAACTCCTCACGGGTCACCAATTCGAGGCGTGACAAAACCGACATAACCGTAGCCCGAGCCTGGGTTTCAAAATCTTCACGCGCAGCGCGCGCCATATCCGGAACAAATTGTCCAAACTGCCCTTGTAGCTGTGCGAAAATATCCTGTGGGCCTTTCACTCATCACCTCACTGATTAAAATAATGTCTGGTTTCGACCAAAAGAGTCGTGTCGTAGCTAGTTTGCAGGAGTGTATCACACCGCCAGCCCTGCCATACTGTGCGTGGTAAGCACTATAATAGCCTTGCCCACCCTCAAGCATGCTCCGATCTGGCTCAAGGGGTGGCAGAGCGCACCACTGCGGTGCATGAATTGGCGCGAAAATCTGTGCCTGACCCTATAGAAAAATCTCAACCATATGATTTAAATAGATTTTTTTGCGTTGGCATACCCGGTGCTAAAGCTCTTGTACGCAATCCGCACAATTGACGTGCGAAGCGGCAGCACCCCAGCTCAACAACTGGCCGATGCGCTCTGTGTTGGGACGGTTTTACCAAGGAGAAAGCAATGAAACTTGTGACAGCGATCATTAAGCCTTTCAAGCTGGATGATGTCCGTGAGGCACTATCCGAGATTGGCGTTCAAGGCGTAACCGTCACTGAGGTTAAAGGCTTCGGTCGGCAGAAAGGCCACACAGAACTTTATCGTGGCGCGGAATATGTGGTGGATTTTCTGCCCAAAGTAAAAGTGGAAGTTGCCATTGGCGACAACCTGCTGGACCAGGTTATCGAATCCATCACCAAGGCTGCCAATACCGGCAAGATTGGTGATGGCAAGATTTTCGTGACCGAACTGCAACAAGCCATCCGGATCCGGACAGGCGAGACCGGCGAAGAAGCGGTCTGACCCAGCTCTGATCACTTAACAACCAACGCAAAAAAATCACTCTGAAGTGCCTTGTGCGGAGGGCTTCCTATGGAAAGCAATATTTTTCACCTGCAATATGCAATAGACACCTTTTATTTTCTGGTATGCGGCGCATTAGTTATGTGGATGGCCGCGGGTTTTGCCATGCTCGAATCCGGGCTGGTAAGAGCCAAAAATACAACTGAAATCCTCACCAAAAACGTCGCGCTTTATGCCATCGCCTGCACCATGTACATGGTGTGTGGCTACGCCATCATGTACGACGGCTCTCTATTCCTGAGTGGCATTGAGCAAACAGATGCTGCAACAGTATTAGGGGATTTTGCTACCCGGGAGAATGGCTTCGAAGGCGGTGCGATCTACGCCAGCGCGGCTGATTTCTTTTTCCAGGTGGTGTTTGTAGCCACCGCTATGTCCATCGTATCCGGCGCCGTGGCTGAGCGCATGAAGCTGTGGGCATTCCTTGCCTTTGCGGCTGTGATGACCGGTGTTATCTACCCAATGGAAGGCTCCTGGACCTGGGGAGGCAAGGATGTTTTCGGGCTGTATAACCTGGGCGACCTTGGGTTCAGCGACTTTGCCGGCTCCGGCATTGTTCATCTGGCCGGTGCGGCTGCCGCGCTTGCGGGCGTGCTGTTGCTTGGTGCTCGAAAAGGCAAGTACGGCCCTAACGGTGAAATTCGCGCGATTCCAGGCGCCAACCTGCCGCTGGCTGCCTTGGGGACGCTTATTCTCTGGATGGGCTGGTTCGGTTTCAACGGTGGCTCTGTTCTGAAGCTTGGGGACATCGCCAGCGCCAACTCGGTTGCCATGGTATTTCTCAATACCAACGCAGCCGCTGCCGGGGGCGCGATAGCCGCGCTAATAACCGGCCGCTTCCTGTTCGGCAAAGCGGATCTGACCATGCTCCTTAACGGCGCCATTGCGGGCCTGGTGGTGATCACCGCCGAACCCTCGACGCCCAGCGCGCTGGTCTCAACCCTGTGGGGTGGTTTGGGCGGTGTAGCCGTTGTCTTCAGCGTCATCTTTCTGGACAAACTGCGCATTGACGACCCGGTAGGCGCTATTTCTGCCCACGGTGTGTGCGGTTTCCTCGGGTTGATGCTGGTACCTATCACCAACGGCAGCGCCACTTTCAGTGGGCAGTTGATTGGCGCGGCAACCATTTTCGGTTGGGTGTTCCTTGCCAGCCTGCTGGTCTGGGGCATTATCAAAGCGGTGATGGGTTTGCGGGTTAGTCAAGAAGATGAATACGACGGCGTCGATTTATCCGAATGCGGTATGGAGGCCTACCCGGAGTTTGTCACTGGCAAGTAGTAAACACTGAAAGGAACAGTTAAGGGGTGGCTGCATGAGCACCCCTTATTTTTTTCGGTACGCTGTTTCTGACCGTTGATTCTGAGAAGCCAGGCAGATGACAGTGTTTCCGCATTCAGCTACTATCACTCTGCATTTTTGGTCATCTAAGGATAGATGAAGGCAGCCATGAAGGACTCCACAGCCCAGAGCCAGAAGGCTCACACAACCACGTCGTTTTATTATCACTCAGACCCTTTAGAAGTCGGTGCCAGCTGGTATCTGGTTGATCAGGCAAAGCATCCGGAAGTGTTGCGTTTGCTGTTTGAGCACGACCCCGTACCTGTTTACGACTTGCCGTATATCCATTCGCAATACCGTGAACAAGCCTACGATGGCCCTTTGATTATTCAGCCCAGCACACATCAGAGCGAAGAATGGCTGCACAGCTGGCTAACAGAAGGCAAAGCCCTGGCAATGCACGGCCCGCGATTGACGCTCGAAGATATCCGCAATCACCTTGTCAGCCTGAACACAGTTAGCGCGCCTCACGGAGACAGCCTCTTTCGCTACGCAGACCCGGCAACATTCGGTAGCCTTGGGGCATCGCTTTCACCCCACCAGTGCCTGCGCGTACTTGGCCCACTAACTGCCATCCATGGGCACTATGGCGGCGCCAACTGGTCACTTGTCAAGAATGAAGCCGAGCCAATTTCTGATGGGTTGGTGGAACTGTGTTCACAACCCCTTGTGCTGACCAAAGAGAACCTTGCGGCAGTGGAGCGCTATCGCCAGAGCTTGCTGGCAAAGTCCGTTGCAAAGAGCAATGGGCTGGACGGTGGTGTCGTTTCGTCGTGGTTCCAGCAGCTGATTACCCTGGGAGCTTTGAATGAGCAGGCCTTGGCAGAAGGCGCCGGGCTTTTGACAAGACAAGGTTTTACCAGAGCCCTGAGCGAAGGTGAGCTCGCAGCCGTACGCAAGATAAGGCAAGAAGCCAATTGGTCAGACACACTGGAAGCACTTGCAACATTAGCGCATTCACAGGAGGGAACCTGAATGACATTCGTGAACAACCTGCCATTTTCACCCAGCTCAGCCCCTTTCGGGTCCCACGGTGCGCCCATTTGCGCACACGAAACGGCAAACGTGCGATTACAACGCTCGGATAACCTCAGGCGCCCCAAGGCTTTTATCAACGCCGGCACAATTACAGATGAGAGTGGCAAGGTTGTAACGGCCGAACTGCAGGATGGCACAGAGCATACGCCAGATAATGCCGTGGCCATCTTTACTCAACTCGTCACAGGCAACGCCAGATGGCACTGGCCTGATGAGCCGGAGGGAGAACACCTGATAGGCTTCGATACCGTAAGCGAACAACGCCGCTTCGCCCCCGGCCATTACCTCGACGAGGGCGTAGACCTCACTGTTATCCAGGGCGAACGCAAAGCCAGGGTCCTACACCTGCCGCCGCCGGTGATCATCAGCCTACGGGAGCCGGCGCCGGCATCGGGTGATTTACTAACAGACGAACAACTGAATTACTTCCGGGAAAACGGCAACAACGCGCTCATCTATATACACGGCTACAACGTGCCCCATGGAGAACGGGGGCGATTCCTGAACCGCAAAGATAGGCAAAAACGATATGGTGGCCACGGGCCAGGGCCCAGAACCGCCTGGCACCCCAATGCGGCTACAGTTTGGCAGGATACGGAGGCACTATCAGAGTATACCGCCAGTCCACTGAAAGATGACGAAGTGAACGGCACGGGCGCTCACAGCTGGGCCATTCACATGGAGTACCAGTTGAATCGCGCAGCGGGTTTTGACGGCAAGGACTGGATGCCTTACAGCCGAATCATCAACATTTCCTGGCCCGGCGATACGGGTTCCACCGACTTCATGCAAGCTGAGCTGAATGCTATGACAAGCGGGCGACGTTTGGCCCCGCTACTGCTGCAATTGGCGGATGCAGACATTGCCATCAACCTGATCTCCCACTCCTTGGGCGCCCGGGTTGCGCTCACTGCCTTGAACATTGTGGGCACGATAGGGAGAAGCAACCTGGTCGACCACCTCTTTCTCTGGCAACCCGCCGTTGCCGACAACGCACTTACCAACGACAGCAGCCGCGATGTACACCCTCTGGGGCTAGGGGTGTTTCCTTCCGCCCATAGCGCAGCCCGCAAAATTGTGGTGCTGCATTCCCGTGGCGACGGCATTCTTGGCCCGGGTGACGATGAAGATAGCACCTGGTGGCAGAAAGCTCTGTTTCGCTCGTCTCCCGGAGCTATTGTTGGTGCGGCAGCATGGCATCTCGCAACCGCCGACGACGCCATGGACGATGTGCTCGGCTACTTTCGGGGCGCCTATGATAAAAAGTGGTGGACCTTCCCGAGCTTTCTCGACAACGGCTTCGGGCCGGCCATCGAAAAGCTTTACAAAGACTACTTACCGCTGACTTACGATGCGCGAATGACCGCCCACCCTCAGCGCTCTTTAACTACGCCCGAGGCATTAAAGCGAACCATTCTGGAAAACTGGGCCCGACTGGAACAGGACATCCTCGCCGAAGCAAAGGCCTTGTGGCAGCCCTGTGTAGACTGCCTGCGCAATGGTGAGCGACCGCCTGAGTATACTTTGCTGGCACCGCTGAACCACCGGGCGAGCGTAAGCCTGAAGGTGGCAAAGGATTATGTTTCGCGTATGAAAAAACTTGCAGTCAACAAGTGGGTTCCGGAGCAGCCGCCGCGGCCTGCGCTGGGGCATGTAGGCTTTGATGAGGTGGCTGGTGAAAGGGCCGGATCGTTTCGAGATCGTTTTGTAGAGAACAATTTGCTCGACGAGTCTTGGTTCGCCACAGATCAAAGTACATGGCTCTTTAGCCACTCAGGGATGCGGATACCCAATGACGAGATCTTTGAAAGATCATATGTCGACGTAATTTTAGATTCTGTCTTGAAAAAAGGAGCCGGCTTTGGCGGTTACTAACGTTCAAAAATATCGCTGGGCGGGTATTCTGCTCGGAGTCATTTTTCTTATTTGGATTTCATTAGGCTTCAACCTCCTTGGTGTATGGGCAGGGCCAGCTATGTCAGTAAGCGTGTCAGAGTCCGGTCGCTACATTGTCAGTGCGCACAGAGACAACAAGCTTATTCTCTGGGATTTAAACAAGAGGCACTGGAAAACACTTTCCAAACACGCAAACCTTTACAGCGCAAAGTTCGTGCCTAGTCAAAACGCTTTTTTGTGGCAGGACACAGACAACATCGTTACCGTGCAAACTGCTGACGATGAAGTCCTTCAACAATTCCAACACTTCCCGACCTATGGCCACGTTATCAGTAGCGATCTTGAGACTTACCTGTCTGTTGATAAACACTGGAATGTATTCTCTGGCTATGGCGACACACAGCATCCAATCCTCAACGATGGTATCAGCCCAAGCTTCATCGGATCCGGAAAGCTACTCAATCTTTCCGTGGATCGAAACAACACCTTTTTCGTAACAGCCGGGTTTGGAAACGACCCCTCTGCAATCGCCGACTACTCACCACTAGATAGCAGCCAACGCTTTTCAAACTACGGAGGTGTCACGCTATGGGACGCAGCTACAGAAAAGCCTATCGCCAAACTTCGGGGCAACTCCGCGAAAACTCACGCTACCATAAGTCCTGATGGACAATGGGTAGTCAGTGCAGATGAGAATGGAATCGGATCATTCTGGAACACGGATCAACCGGAAACCCGGCATCGGTTAGCAGGATATTACAGCGGGGTTTTTATTGATGATGCGCCTTTTCCAACGGGTGACTCACGAAATTGGGACGAAAGTGAACTCATCAAAGCTCCAACTGGCCTCAACACTTTCACCATTGCCGTCGCCTTCATCCACAACAGCGAATACTACCTCCGCTTCGGCAACAACAGCCACTTTGCAGCCCTGTTCAAAACCGGCACCCCTTGGCCCGTGAAATACTTTGACCTGGGCGAATCGCCCAAACTGGTCACCTACGGCAGCAACTACGCCCGAAACACCGCCATCGCCACCTCACCCGAGGCGGGCATTCTGGCAATGGGGCATCAGTCGTCCGGTGGCATCAGCATCTATCAGTTTGACCCCGAAAACCTGACGCTGGAGCGGGTTTGGGTGGTGGAATAGTGACGCCGCAAATTTCATACAAGCTGAGTTCCCATTCCCTGAGTGCCCGGATTGCGTTCTTCCCCGGCGACTCTTATCGCAACGACCACGTGGAATCTCGCAAACACAGAAGACGCCATGGACGATGTGCTCGGCTACTTTCGGGGCGCCTATGATAAAAAGTGGTGGACCTTCCCGAGCTTTCTCGACAACGGCTTCGGGCCAGCCATCGAAAAGCTTTACAAAGACTACTTGCCGCTAACATTCAAAGCACGGATGACAACGTACCCTCAACTGTCTGCGTATGTGCCCGAATCGCTTAAGCGAACCGTCAAAGCAAACTGGGACAGACTGGAGCAAGACATTCTTGCCGAAGCAAATGCCCTCTGGCAGCCCTGCATAGATTGCTTGGGTAACGGCGAGCGGCCACCGGATTACACCCTGCTGGCGCCCCTGAACCACCGAGCCAGCGTAAGCCTGCAGATAGCCAAGGATTATGTTTTTCGTTTGAAGAAGCTTGCGGTGAATGGTTGGTTTCCGGAGCAATCGCCGAGGCCGGCGCTGGGGTATGTGGGGTTTGATGAGGTGGCGGGTGAGAGTGCATGGGCTTCCCATGATGAGTTCATCGCAAAAGCTTTAAGAAGCGAGTCTTGGTCGATCGTTGATCAATCCAAATGGCTTTTCAGCCACTCAGGCATGAAGATTCCAACCCACGAGTTATTCGAAGAAATTTATCAACGAGAAATCATGCAAAACAGATTATTGGCAAATTCAAAGTTTGGACGTTACTAATGAGTAAATTCAATTTACGGGCGCTCTTGCTACTGGGACTGATCTTGGCTGTTGGGTACGGTTATGGCACGGCTATAACTCCTCCGGGCCGGTCATGAGCGCCTCAGTTTCCTCAAACGGGGCATTTGCCATCACCGCCCACAAGGATCAGAAGTTGATTCTATGGGATTTAAAAAAACATCGCCGTAAAATCATCAGCCGCAACGCCAACATCTACAGCCCATACTTCATCAAGCAGCAGCCCACTTTTCTCTGGCAGGATCTCGATAACGTTGTCACCGCCCAATCGGTAAACGGCGAAGTCCAAAAAGCTTTTGAGCTGGACAAACCCACCTATGGTCACCTTATGACCCAGGACCTCAACACCTATTACTACTCTGACATTGGTTGGGGCATATTTCGACGATCGGAAGATGGATCTACAGAAACACTGAAGGCAACCGATGGCAGAGCTTTTTTTGGATATCACAAACTTCTCAATCTCTCAATGGACGATTCTGAGCAATTGATGGTTTCTGCAGGGAGTGGCGAGCCCAAAGGGTTTGAACCACCTTACTATCGATCACTACAAGATGTTCTGGATCAGGGTGCAGAATACCGTTACCTTTACAGTGTTGCTTTATGGAACATCGAAGCCCGAAAACCGACTGCGAAACTGGATGGCAACTCCTCCAAAACCCATGCGACGCTCAGCCCCGATGGACAATGGGTTGTTAGTGCAGACGAAGCTGGAATCGGGCTGTTCTGGAACACTAATCAGCCGGATATGAAGCATCGATTATCGTCATACCACAGCGGCGTTTACCTTGATGATTCACCATACGAAACGGGTGACCTACGAAATTGGGACGATAGCGGCCTCATCGAAGCATCGGCAGGCCTCCATACCTTCACCATAGCCCTAGCCTTCATCCACAACAGCGAATACTACCTCCGCTTCGGCAACAACAGTCACATGGCCGCTCTATTCAAAACCGGTAGCCCCTGGCCCGTGAAGTACTTTGACCTGGGCGAATCCCCCAGGCTCGTCACCTATGGCAGCAACTACGACCGGAACACCGCCATCGCCACGTCACCCGAGGCGGGCATCCTGGCCATGGGGCATCAATCTACCGGCGGCATCAGTGTGTACCAATTCGATCCGAATGAGTTAACACTTGAGCGAATCTGGGTGGTGGACTAGGCGCTTGATCTAGCCTTCCTCCGGTCGCGTTTCATCCTCCAGAGCGTCAATCATGAACTGGGGCATGGCCAGCGCGCCGTGGTGAATGCCGCTGTTATAATAGCGGGTTACGAAGGGTCGGTTATTTGCGTCGTCCTCACGGAAATATCTCACCGGATTGTCTTTGCTGGCCATGGTACAGCTCCACCAGCCAGTGGGATAGACGGGTTGGGGGAATGGCAGCGTTTGCACGTGGTCGAAGCCGGCTTTGCGCATGTCGTTGTGAATGTCTTTTATGATGGTGTCTGTGTGCAGCAACGGTGATTCGCTTTGCTGCACAATAATACCGCCCTCACCCAGTGCCAGCATGGCGTCGCGGTAGAAATCCAGGGCAAACAGGCCTTCGGCGGGGCCGACCGGGTCGGTGCTGTCGATTATAAGGATGTCGATGCTGCCGGGATCTACTTCCCGCATCCACCGAATGCCATCGCCAAAGAAGAAATTGGCTCGTGGATCTCCGTTGGACTCGCACAGCTCCGGGAAGTACTCTTCAGACATGCGGGTTACACGCTCGTCGATTTCAACCTGCCAGGCTTCTTCCACGTCGGGGTGCTTCAGCACTTCTTTCAGTGTGCCGCAATCGCCGCCACCTACGATCACAACTTTTTTCGGATTTTTATGGGTGAACAGCGCCGGGTGGGTCATCATCTCGTGGTAGAGAAAGTTGTCCCGGGTGGTCAGCATCACGCAGCCATCCAGCACCATCAGGTTGCCAAACGTTTCGGTTTCGTAGATTTCCAGCTTCTGAAACGGCGTCTGTTCTTCGTGCAGTTTCTTTTTCACCTGAAGGGAGAAAGCGGTTCCCTGATCCTGGAATACTTCGGTGAACCAATCGTTATTCAGCGTCGTCATGGTGCTCTCCTGCAAAACCCTGGTGCAATGGTCAAAACGCTTATTGTAGGGGCGCGTGTCGGTCAGCCATAGTGTTTGTTGGCGATTATTACGGTTTAGCACTGTTGCAGCATGCTCGACAGCAACAGACACTTTCAGCTGCACTGGCTAAACCCTACAATACCAGCCATTCAGCCGGCCTGCCCGGCCCCGGTTTTCCAGAAGGACGGCACCCATGAGCAATACCAGCACCTCTCCGGCCCATAAAGTTTATAACATCGCCCAATGGAGCGATGGCTATATTGGCGTTAACCCGGAGGGTGAGGTAGTTATCCGGCCAAATCGTGGCAAAAGCGAGGCGGAAATCAATCTACCGCAACTCACTCGCTCACTGGTGAACTCCGGGCTCCGGTTACCCGTGCTTATCCGCTTTACAGACATTCTTCACGATCGGGTGAACAAACTGTGCAACGCGTTCAACAGCGTGGCCGCAGAACATAGCTATCAAGGGCAATACACAGCGGTCTACCCTATCAAGGTAAACCAGCAACGCCGAGTGGTGGAGGAGCTGATTGCCGCAGAACCGGCCGCCAGCAATGGGCAAATCGGTTTGGAGGCCGGCAGCAAGCCAGAACTGATGGCAGTACTTGCACTGGCCAAGCAACCCGGCTCGGTTATTGTGTGCAACGGCTACAAAGACAGGGAGTACATCCGCCTGGCGCTGATCGGCCAGAAGTTGGGCCACCGTGTGTTTATTGTGGTGGAAAAACAGTCGGAGCTGCCGCTTATTCTCGATGAAGCCAAAAAACTGAAGGTTTCTCCGCTTGTTGGCGTTCGCGTACGCCTGGCCACAATCGGCAAGGGCAACTGGCAGAATACCGGCGGTGAGAAATCCAAGTTCGGTTTGTCCGCCAGCCAGGTTCTGGATGTGGTGAATACCCTGCGCCAGGCCGGCGCCTTGGACACACTTCAGCTTCTGCACTTTCACCTCGGCTCCCAGATCGCCAATATTCGCGACATTCAGACTGGATTGCGGGAGTGCGCACGCTTTTACAGCGAGCTGAGACACATGGGCGCTCCGGTGAACACCGTTGATATCGGAGGCGGCCTGGGTGTCGACTATGAGGGCACTCGCTCTCGCAGCGCCTGCTCGATGAATTACAGCATGCACGAATACGCCTATAACGTGGTGCATGTGCTGCAAGCCGAATGTGACCGCCACGGGCTTCCGCACCCAGATCTGATCAGTGAATCCGGCCGGGCGCTGACCGCTCACCATTCGGTGCTGGTTACCAATGTAATTGACCACGAGGAACCGGAAGAGCGCCCGACCAAACAGCCCAAGCAGGATGCACCGGCCCCCTTGCGTGATCTCTGGCGCGATGTGGAAAGCCTGGAAGACCCGGATTCCCCGCGTTCGCTGGCCGAAATTTACCACGACGTACTACACGCCATGGCGGACGTTCACGGCCAATTTGCCCACGGTACACTCTCTCTGCAGGAGCGCGCGGATTCAGAAATACTCTACATACGCTGCTGTCGGTTGCTTCAAAGCCAGCTGGACAAAAACAGCCGGGCCCACCGTGAAATCATTGACGAGCTGAACGAAAAGCTAGCCGCAAAGCTGTTTGTTAACTTCTCTCTGTTCCAGTCGTTACCTGACGTATGGGGTATTGACCAGATATTCCCGGTTATGCCGGTAAACGGGCTGAATCGCCCGCTCACCCGGCGGGCGGTGATTCAGGATATTACCTGCGATTCTGACGGCCGTATTGATCGCTATGTGGATGGCCAAGGCACAGAAACCACCCTGCCCCTGCCCGAAGAGAAGCCCGGCGAAGCCCTGCTAATGGGCTTCTTCATGACCGGCGCCTATCAGGAAATTCTGGGGGACATGCACAATTTATTCGGTGATACGCATTCTGTGGATGTGCGCCTGAACGACACCGGGGGCTACGATACCAGTACGCCCATTATCGGCGACACGGTGGCCCACGTACTCAGGTATGTGAACTTCGAGCCTGAAAATTTACTGGTAGCGTATCGCAGCAAGATGGCTGTAAGCGGCCTGCCTGAGGACACCCAGACTATATTACTGGGAGAGCTGGCCGCCGGGCTTGAAGGCTACACCTACCTCGAAGACTAGGGGCTTTTTTGTAATTTGGGAGCAAGGCAAACGCGGTTACCCAATTACTTTATCAAAGAGCTGATCCGCGCTGAAAACTGGCCCGTAAATATCACCACTGACAAAGCCGGGGCGAGTGCATAGAATGATCAGCAGAACGAATTTAAATCATGCGACTGTCAAGGAGCGTCCGGTGACCACACTGGATAAAAAACCTGCGCGAGGCGAGGGCCGAAAGGATCCTTGGAGTCAGCTGTTGGTGAAAGTGGGGAAAAACCAGGATCGCCAAGCCTATCACGCGCTATTTGAGCATTTCGCCCCACAGCTCAAGTACTACGCCATGGCAAATGGCATGGCGAGCCACGCGGAAGAGCTGGTACAGGAAGTTTTTGTTTCCATCTGGAGGCGAGCCTGCCTTTACGACTGGCAGAAGGCCGCTGCCTCAACCTGGATTTTCACGATCGCGCGAAATCAACGCATCGACATGCTACGCAAGATGCGCCGTACCAGTGTAGAGATGCCGGTGGAAACCGAAGATCTATGGCAGATCCCGGGCGAAGATGACAACCAACCAGTCACTTCGTTGCATCGTTTGATGTCTGAGCGGCGCGTAAGAGAGTCGCTGAAGCACCTGCCAGAAGAACAGATTACGGTGATAGCCAAGGTCTATATGGAGCAGAAGTCCCACCAGATGGTAGCAAACGAACTGAACATTCCCCTTGGCACTGTTAAAAGCCGGGTACGTCTTGCGCTGAATAAGTTAAGAGTAATTTTGCAGGACCAAAACGTATGACACGGCACCATCCCGATAGCCTAAGCTTAATGGAATACAGCGCAGGCAACCTGAGCGAGCCGCACGCTCTGTGCATTAAGCTCCATCTGGACAAGTGCCTCAGTTGTCGCAGCCGGGCCGATACACTCGACAGCCTTGGCGCGGTGGTGATGGAGCAACAGCCAAGGGTCAGCGTTTCCGAATCCATGTTTGACAGTATTCTGGCAAGAATAGATAGCTCGCCGGCACCCCAACCCATGGCCAAACCTGCACCCAGAATCAACGTGCTTCAGAAGCTGCTAGGAGAGGATATTAACCATCTCCCCTGGAAACGTCAGTTGGGTGATGTCAGCGTAATGGATATCACAGACAGGTTTCCCGGCCAGCAAGAGCAGGTCGTTCTACAAAAGCTGGTTGCAGGAGGTAAAGCCCCGGCCCACACCCACCGTGGCAGTGAGACGACCATTGTGTTGCAGGGCGCGTTTGCTGATCAAAAAGGCGTGTTCAACCAGTGGGATTTTGTTGTTCTCACCGATCAGGATGAACACAAACCGGTTGCCGTTGGGAGTGAAGACTGCATCACGCTTTCTGTTCTGAGCGCGCCAATCAAGCTGACCGGAACCTTCACCAGACTGCTGAATCCCTTTATTCGTTGATTCTTGCCCAAGCCAGGCACTGCATGGCTTTTTTACAGCTATTTTATGTCTGCTCCGGCACTAGGGTATAATCGCGCCCTTTGATTTTCTGCGGCTTGCGCCCGGACACAAACGGAGACCCCATGGACGCCGACGATTATGCTTTCCGCTTTGGCGGCATTGAACGGCTGTACGGGCGCCGTGCCCTGCACGCCTTTCGCGATGCCCATATCGCCGTTGTCGGCCTGGGTGGAGTAGGTTCGTGGGCGGCCGAAGCACTGGCGCGCAGTGGTATTGGCACCATCACCCTGATCGACATGGATGATATTTGTGTGTCCAATACCAACCGCCAGCTTCACGCTTTGGAAGGCCAGTACGGACGCACTAAAACCGATGCTATGGCCGAGCGACTGAAAGCTATCAACCCTCATGCGAACATCCGGATTCACTTTGGCTTCCTCACTCTGAAAAACCTTACAGAGCTGATCACGCCTGATATGACGGGCGTGGTTGATGCCATCGACAGCGTAAAGCCGAAGGCGGCACTGATTGCCCACTGTCAGCGCGGGAAAATTCCGATCATCTGCGCTGGGGGCGCGGGTGGCCAGACAGATCCCACCAAAATCCTGGTAGCCGATCTCAGCAAAACCACACAGGACCCGTTACTGGCCAAGGTTCGCAATCTTTTGCGCAGGGAGTACGGTTTCTCCCGCAATCCCAAGCGACGCTTTGGCATTGAGGCCGTATACTCAACCGAACAACTCACGTACCCAGCTGATGATGGTGAAGTTTGCCTGCAAAAGCCTGCAACTGCAGGCCCCTCACGGCTAGACTGTGCATCTGGCTTTGGCGCTGCCTGCCCGGTTACGGCCAGTTTTGGTCTGTTTGCAGCCTCTCGGCTGTTAAATCGCATTGCACGACGCGTCAATCAATAACCACACGGAACTCAGACCTTTATGCCAGCCAGCACAGTCCTGATTCTTGCCAGCATTGGCATTCTTTCATTGTCGTTTCAGTGGCTTGCCTGGCGTATGCGTGTGCCCGCCATTCTATTCCTGCTTGCCGGTGGGATTCTGGTCGGCCCGGTACTAGGGTTCCTCAACCCGGATGAGGTATTCGGTGATCTGCTGTTTCCGATGGTTTCACTGGCCGTTGCCATCATCCTGTTTGAAGGCAGCCTGACCCTGCGCTTTGATGAAATTCGCGGGCACAGCAAGATGGCTCGCAATCTTATACCCATTGGCTCCATTGTTACCGGCATTATCGGAACCCTGGCCGCACGCTGGGTGCTGGATATTTCATGGGCAGTGGCCCTGCTTTTCGGCGCCATCTCCATTGTCACCGGCCCCACAGTCATCGCCCCCCTTCTGCGATCTGTGCGGCCAAGCGCGAAGCTTGCCAATATTTTGCGCTGGGAAGGCATTATTATTGACCCTGTGGGCGCCTTGCTGGCGGTTTTGGTGTTCGAGGGCATAGTGTCATGGGGCCAAGGCAACGTGTTTGGCCACTCTCTGTATATTTTTGGCAAAACACTGCTGATTGGTTTCGCCACCGGGGCTCTGGCCGGCTATCTGAACGGGTTGGTGCTACGCAAACACCTTATGCCGCAGTACCTACACAACGCCGCCACACTTACGTTCATGCTGGGTGTCTATGCTCTCTCCAATGAAATGGCCCACGAATCCGGGCTGCTCACGGTAACGGTTATGGGCATCTGGATGGCCAACATGAAGCAGGTCTCTGTAGACAGTATTCTTGAGTTCAAGGAGTCCCTAAGCGTACTGCTAATTTCAGCACTGTTTATCATCCTGGCTGCGCGAGTGGAATTCGCTGCTATTGCGAATCTAGGTTGGGGATTGGCCGTGGTTCTGGCCGTGCTGATGCTGGTCGCACGGCCGCTCAGCGTATTTTTGTCAGCCATAGGCACCGACCTGAAGTGGCGGGAAAAACTGTTTCTAAGCTGGATTGCCCCAAGGGGTATTGTAGCTGCGGCGGTTTCTGCACTGTTCGCATTCCAGCTCCAGAAACTGGGTTACGAAAGTGCAGCTGCCCTTGTGCCCATGGTGTTTGTACTGATCATTGCCACTGTCACCCTGCAAAGCCTAACCGCAAGACCTATAGCCAAGTTGCTGAAGGTTACAGAGCCGGCAGAGTATGGTTTTCTGATACTAGGTGCCAACCCGGTGGCGCGCATGATTGGGCAGGCCCTCAATAAGCATGAGGTTCCTGTAGCCCTGGCAGACACAAACTGGGAAAACGTACGCCAAGCACGCATGGACAATTTACGGGTGTACTTTGGCAACCCGATTTCCGAGCATGCCTCAACCCACCTCGACCTTACAGGGATCGGCAACCTGCTGGTCATCTCGCCTTACAAGCACATGAACTCACTGGCGACTTATCACTTCCTGGACTGGTTCGGTGACACCAGCGTATTCAGCCTTTCAGAAGGCGACGAGGACCAAAAGGCACGACACCAAACGGCAGGAAAAATTCAGATGACCCGCGGCCTGTTCGACGGCGTGAGCTATGCCAAGCTTGCCAGCCTCGTAAGCCAGGGTTACTCGATAAAAACCACTCAGCTTAGCGAAGAGTTTGAGTACAACGATTTCTTGGAGAAATACCAAAGCCAGGCTCTGGTTCTGTTCGTATTCGACAGCAAAAGCCGCATCAATCCGGTGCAAAGCATGGACGACCTAAAGCCGGATGACGACTGGATACTGATCAGCCTGGTGCCACCCCAGAACCGTAAAGAACGAAAAAATAAGGAAGGTAACGGTGAGGGAGCAGAGCCCTCAGCCATAGGTAAAGAGCCTTCAGCCGAAAGCTCTTCCCCAAGAAACTAAGCACAGCGAAGGCTATTAACGGCTAGCTGCAGTCCAGAACCAGCTTGCCCCGCACATGCCCACCCTCGAGAAGTTCGTGGGCCTGCACTACATCATCTAGCCCAAAGGCTTTCTCGATGTGTACCTTCACTTCGCCGTCTTCAATCAGCTCTGCAATTTCATCAAGATGGAACACATCAGGGCGTACGGTCATACCATGGGCCTTTAAGCCTTGAGCTTCGGCGGCACTGACAATCTCGTCGGCTGAAACTGTAGGGATGGTAACCAGCATGCCATTCTCGCCCAAGGTGCGCAGGGATCGCTTGCCCGTATCGCCACCAACCAGATCCAGCACAACATCCAGCCCAAAGCACTCATCGGCAAAATCTGTGGTGTGATAATCAATAACTTCGTGCACACCAAGCTCCGCAAGAAAATCACGGTTGCCGGCGGAGGCCGTCGCAATAACATGGGCGCCCCGGGCCAGTGCAAACTGCACGGCAAGGTGCCCTACTCCGCCAGCACCAGCGTGCACAAGAATCTTCTGCCCAGGCTCAAGCTCAGCCACTTCAAACAGCGCCTGCCAAGCTGTGAGAGCAGCTAATGGCAAAGCTCCCGCGGTTACCAGGTCAAGCTCCTCCGGCACCACGGCCAATTCGTCTGCCGTTGCCAAAGCATACTCAGAGTAGCTCCCGCCATTCAGCGGAAAGCCAACCAACCCCATAACCCGGTCTCCGGGTGCCAACGTGGTTACGCCATCCCCGATGGCCACAACTTCGCCGGCCACATCGTAGCCTGGAGTCCAAGGTAGCGAATTCTCAATCTGCTTCGCTACAAACCCCAAACCTTTGCGGGTTTTCCAATCGATGGGATTAAGCCCGGCGCCGTGAACACGAATCAGTACCTGTCCAGCTTGGGGCGAAGGCACATCGGCACTTACAACCTGCAGAACATCACGTTCACCAAACTGATGGTAGACCACTTTTTTCATGGAAAACTCAGAATGCTGATCAAGGGCTGTGTCCATGGGTATCTCCGAGAAAAGAGCTGACGTTAAAGGGCTGTGACGGGATGTTGTGTTACCCCCTCAGACTAACAGATGTTGGCAGCAATAGTGACTCAAGCAGGCTACAACCCCTTGCCTCCAGTCACGCAGGCCGCTTTCAATATATCGGCAAATTCTTGGGGTGCGCGCGAGGGACGCTGGGTTTTCAGATCCACACATGCGTGGGTCGACACAGCACGCACCAGAGTTTTACCGTCGACAAGGCGCACCAATTGAAATTGCCGTGCGGAACGGAAGCGGCCATCAAACCCTGTAAGCCAGGTTCCCATAATTAAACGGTCACCTGGGTTTGCAGAGGCCAGGTAGTCGATCTCTGTGCGGGTGATCGCCATAGCTTTACCGGTGGCCTCATGCAGCTCCCACGTCATGCCCAGACTCTTAACGTGCGCCCAACTGATGTCTTCCAGCCAGCGCACATAGACCACATTATTGGCGTGCCCAAGCTCATCGGTATCCTCTTCACTCACTAGAATTTCAAGAGTGAACGGGTCCGGAAGATCCCATTGCATTGGCTTCTGTTCTGTCATTATTGATCCCCAAGGCCCGGAATAGTCTGAAACGACATCCGCCCGATACGGTCGTTATGAAGAGAACCAAAATACAGGTCTTCGCCGTGGGGGTTAACCGATGTAATTTCCTGCAAGTGCTTGCCCTGGGTGTCATGAAGACTGGCGATCACAGTGCCGTCATCATCGAATGCCACAACAAGGCCGTATTCCTGAGGCGCCGGCTGCAGGCTTTGCGGCAACTTGGCCACCAACTCTTTGAGCCAGGGCTTGGGGTGCAAGGCGTCAATACTGGCATTACGGAGTGTGGGGAACGCAACCCAAAACCGGCCTTGATCATCCACCGCAAGGTTGTCAGGGAACCCGGGCAGGTTGTCTGCGAAAACCTCGGTCTGGTCGGCTTTTGAGCCGTTTATCCAGTAGCGTAAAATGCGGTATTTCCAGGTTTCGTTAATCAGCACCGAGTCACCGTTTGGCGCCACGGAAACGCCGTTGGCAAAGTGCAGGTCTCCCAGCAAAACCTCGGTCTTTCCTGTTTTAGGAGAATAACGTAAGAATCTGCCATGGGGCCGCATTTCCAGAAGATCGAGCTGGTAATCCGGTTGGTAGAAGCGCGAGCTGGCGTCGGTGAAATAGATCTGACCATCAGGGGCAATATCAACGTCGTCGGTAAACCGGAACGGCGTGCCCTCAGCCTCGCTGGCAAGCACGGCAATCTCGCCATTCGGCGCGATGGAGAGCAAACCTTTCCAGGCATCGGCGACGATCAGGTTTCCGTTCTGATCAAACACCATGCCCAGCGGCCGGCCCCCGGTAGATAGCCAGTTTTCAACCTGGCCATCCGGAAACACTCGCACAATGTACCCGTCTTGGGTTCCAGCAAAAACCACGCCTTCAGAGTTAACGGCGGTGTCTTCCGGGCCATAAACCTGTCCCTTTGCAAGCAGTTCTGCTTCGCGCAAGTGTTCATTTGGCGCCAGCAAGCCAGTCATGGCCTCCGGAGTTGGTGGCTGCCACGCTTTGGCATCAATAGGAGATGGCGCTAAAACAAAGCCACCCAGCAAAACAACCAGAACCAGGAACCCACCCATCAACCACTTCATACACTCAACCCGTCTGCTTATTATTTTAAAGGCTTAGCCGCCATCCTGGCCTTTCAGAAACTGCTGGCACAACGCCACAAAGGTATCCGTTTTCTCAGCATGCAGCCAATGCCCAGCGCCTTCTATGATGCGCACCTTAGCTTCCGGGAACAGCCGGTCGATTTCTTCTCGGTGTTTTCCCTGAATATAGGCCGAATCGGCGCCCTTCAAAAACAACACCGGCCCCATATAGGGAGTACCGGCTTCTGGCGCGGCCGCCAGATTGGCGTAACAGGCGTCGATCGCCTCTAGGTTAAGCCGCCACCGATATACCGGGCCGTCTTTTGACTGTTTTTCATTCGGAATCCGTTCAAGGTTCATCAACAAAAACTGCCGAACTCCGGCTGCCTCGACAAACTCAGCCAACTGTTTATCGGCATCCCGGCGGGAGCGCACACCTGTAAGATCTACCTGCTTCATGCCTTCAAGGATAGCGTCGTGCCCAGCTTTGTAAGACACCGGCGCAATGTCCGCAACAATGAGTTTTTCAACACGCTCCGGTGCTTGTAGCGCAATCTGCATCGCAACCTTGCCGCCCATTGAGTGCCCCAGCAGGCAGGCCTTGTCTATTCCCTGCTCGTCCATATACGCAAGCACATCCTCCGCCATGGAGGGGTAATCCATTGTCTCTGTATGAAAAGAGCTACCGTGATTACGCAAGTCCAGGGCGTGTACCTGCCACTGTGTATGAAACTGCCGGGCAATAGCGCCCAGGTTTTCTTGTGCGCCAAACAAGCCGTGCAACAAGATAAGGGGGGCGCCTTCTCCTGTAATTCTGTGATTCAATATTGCGCTCATGGGCGGGCCGTCTCCGTTAGGAACTACAATGTTTAGATGCTGATACATTAACATTGCCAGTCGGGCGAGCAAGGGGAGGAATGCAGATGGGCGTTTCTTACAGGCAAAAAAAACCGGGCAGTGCCCGGTTTGAAGGTCATAGACTTCTTTGCTGAGCACTTAGCAGTAATAAATACCGCGCAGATATTCTGCAAGTGCCATTACATTTTTACGCTCAAGCTCAGTGCGCGGTACGAAAATATCCTGTGTCATAAAACACCTCCTGGTGCGTCTTCCATTACTTCAACCTGATGGTTAGATGCTATCGTTGTAGAAGACAGAACCCGTTGACAGACTGTCCCACTCGTTTGACATTTTGTATCAGCATCCATGACAACTCGTTAATGAGCCGATTAATGTGACCTCTGCGACTACGGACACCAAAAAGACGCCTTTCGTTGCTGCGTCCAGCACGCTGGCACTGGTTCATTACCTGCACCATCAGGGTGTTCTGGATAGGCAACGCGTTGAGCAACTTACCGGCCTGGACATTTCAACGCTTGAGGACCCCGATAGACGCGTACCGGCCCACGCGCATTACCAGCTATGGGATCACGCCGAAAAAGTAACCGGCGACCCAGCGGTAGGTCTGAACGCAGGCCAGGTTATTGATCCAGATAGAATGGGGCTGGTGGGGCACGTATTCTTCAATTGCGACACTCTGGGCGAAGCAGTAACCCAGTATGTGCGCTTACACAGCCTGATCAACGAATCGGTGAGCCTGAGTTTTGAGCAGATTGGCGAACACGCCATTCTAACCTGGCAGGCGGACTCACCACAGCACTACTGCCGTCAGGACATGGACCGCACACTTGCCGCTGCCTTGTGCAGAACCCGACATTTTATCTATTCCGGAATACACGCTGAGTGGGCAGAAGTTGCTCATACGCGCCCGGATTATGCCGACAAATATGAAAAACTACTGGGAGGGCCGGTGACCTTTGGCGCGCCTGCCACACGGCTGGCCTTCAACATACGCCACATGAGCCATCCGATTCCACACCGCAACCCTTATGTGTATTCCGCCGTTTTGAAGCAGGTCAACGGACTGCTGGCGCGCATACAGACACGGCGATCGTTCGGCCGAAAAATCCGCAGATTGATATCGCGTCAGATGTCGACCGACAAAATTGACGCAGACACTCTGGCCAAACAGTGCCATATGAGCCGTCAGACGTTGTACCGGAGGCTTAAAAAAGAAGGGCTTGGTTTTCATGAGCTTGTGGAGCAAGTACGTAAGGATAAGGCGATGCGCTACGTCGCATCTGATCACTACGCCCTGGGGGAAATCGCCTTTCTTCTGGGATTCTCTGAACTGAGCGCATTCAGCCGCGCGTTCAAACGCTGGACCGGCACTGCCCCCGCCCAGTACCGCGCCCAGCACCTCAGCCAGGAAACGGACGAATGATGCCAGACACATCGTTACTAGCCATCGCTGTCAGCCTGCTTTATCTGGGCTCGGCTGCCTGCATTTATCGCATTCTCCTGACCTACCGCACTACCCAAGGCGCCATCGCCTGGATTATCAGTTTGCTCGGCCTGCCTTATGTTGCCGTGCCGCTGTTCCTGGTCTTCGGCCGCTCACGCTTTGGTGGATATATCAAAGCGCGACGCATGGGGGATCAATCTCTTACGGCCCTCCTTAACCGCTTTGAACAGCAGACCACATCTCTCTCCATGCCCGACCAACAACAGCTTGATAAAGAGCTTCAGGTTCTTTGCAAGCTCGGGCGCCAGCCCTTCACCGAGGGCAACAAGTGCACGTTGCTACGGGATGGAGAGGCGACGTTTGACGCTTTGATCAGGGCCATGGAGAACGCAACGTCTTATATCCTTCTTGAGTTCTACATCATACGTTCAGACAAGATTGGCCAACGCATCAAGACAATTCTTGAGCAAAAGCTCTCAGAAGGTGTGCAGGTATGGTTTCTGTACGATGACGTAGGCAGCGTCGGGCTGCCCCGGGCCTACCTGACAGAGTTGGCAAAAGCCGGCGCCAAGGTTGCCTCTTTTGGCGATGGCAACATCCGGCGCCGCCGGTTTCAGATCAACTTCCGCAACCACCGAAAGCTGCTGGTCTGCGACGGCAAGATTGGTTTTGTCGGCGGCATCAATCTGGGCGACGAATACCTGGGCACCGCAATAGATCAGGAGCCTTGGCGGGATACCCATTGCCGAATAGAAGGCCCGGCCGTTACAGGGCTCCAGCTTGCCTGGCTGGAAGACTGGAACTGGGCCAGCAATCAATTCCCGGACTTGGATTGGGCCCCGAAAGACAAGGTACGAGGTGATGAGCGCGTTCTTGTACTACCAACAGGCCCAGCAGATACCTGGGAAACCTGCACACTGTTTTTCCTGAATTGCATCAATAATGCACAGTCCCGCATTTGGATTGCTTCACCGTATTTTGTTCCGGACGTTCAGATTGTGAACGCGCTGCAGTTGGCGGCACTTCGCGGAGTGGACGTGAGAATCATGATTCCGGAAAAGTCAGACAGTTTGCTTGTTCGCCTTGCCGCGTATTCCTATTTGGTGCAAGCCAGCCAAGCTGGCATTGGCATTTATCGTTACCAGCCTGGTTTTATGCATCAGAAGGTTGTGTTGGTAGATGATCACTATGCCGCTGTAGGCACTGCAAATCTGGATAACCGCTCCATGCGCCTGAACTTCGAGATTATCGCGATAGTCACCTCAGAACCTTTTGTTTCCGAAGTGGATACCATGCTTACAGAAGACCTTTCCCATTGCCGGAAAATGACGGAGGAGGACTATGAAGGGCGCTCCATTATGTTCCGGCTAACCTGCCGCGCAGTTCGCCTGCTGGCCCCTCTACTGTAATCTAGCTTCGAGTGCTGTGGCACGCTGGCTCAGCAACCGGTGAATATGCGACTATTCTTCCTCATGCAGTCAACCCAGCCCAGTGAACATCATCCATGAAGGCTTTCAAACCCAAAGTAACACTGACCGAACAGGTCGCCCGCCATATCGAAAACCTGATTGTTTTCGGCCAGCTTGATTCCGGTGAGCGAATTTACGAAGCCGCCATGGCGAAGCAAATGGAAGTCAGCAACGGCTCCATTCGGGAAGGCCTTTTGCTTCTCGAAAAGCGCCATTTAGTGAACAACGTTGCCCGCAAAGGCGCATTTGTTACCGACCTTGATGATTATTTTGTGCGCAGCCTTTACGAGACACTGGAGCTATATCTCACCCACACAGGCCGCAAACTTGCCAGACAATGGCGGCCTGAAGATCTGGAGCGACTGGAACACCTGTACCAACAGATGGAAGATCACTTCAATAAAAATGACCTGATGGCGTTTCTGGATCTGGGGATTGAATACACCAAGGCTTCCTTGGCCTATGCCGATAATTATTTTATTGTCGCAGCAATCGATGATCTGTGGCCCTCAGCAAGGCGTTGCGCCTTCGTCGCCTTCAAGCGCGGTGGCAAGCGTGTACTGGAAGACAACTTGGCGCACATGCGGGAGTCCATTGGCGCAATCAGGGACAGGGACGAAGACAAGCTGGCCTCACTTCTGCATCGCTATGCTATTCAGCAATGCCAGCAAGTACGTGAAGCCGCAACACCCTAATAGAACAACTGAGTGAACGAGAAACCAATATTCAAGTAGGCTACCCAGTTGTCTTGGTTGTTATAGGCAGTTGCAATCTGCACCGGACCCAAAAAAGTATCCAGGCCGGCAAACACACTCCAGGATTTCACGGAGCGATTCCAGCCGGCTTCACTGAGTGATTCCCAAGCGTTTCCTGCCTCTAACCCCATACCTGCAAACCATGGCGTTATAGGCCCCCCAAATGCCTGGCTGGCATAAACCGACGCCATACCCGCACTATTGCCAGTGATCTGACCAGGTGCATACGCAGACAGGCGCCGAAAACCTCCAAGACGAATTGCATTTTCAATCCCCGGTTCGCCCCGGGTGACGGTATGGGCAAAAAGCAGCCCCGTGAGGGTAAAACCTTTCCAGCTGCCCGTGCCGAGCGCCATTCCGGTTACCGAATCGAAATGCCGGTCAGAACCCAGGTCTTCTCGCTCGACACGCCCCCGGATTCCGGCAAATGCTCCGCCGCGGGGGAAGAACGCATCATCCAGGGAGTCGTGCACCAATTGCAGATTGACGTTGCCCTGATGCACCGCGTCCTCGGGCACGGCGGCCGCACCAAGCTGCTGGTCCACGGTGGCGTACCCTCGGACATATTCAAACCTCACCTCGGCATTACCGCCCAACTCCATACCCAAGCCAAGGTCAACCTGGCGGAACGTCACGTCTAGCTCAGCAACACGCTCACCTTCGGTATCATAGAGGCTGAATGTATCTTGTGAATACTGCGCTCCCGCCACCAAAAACCGCTCGTACCCGTAATCAAGCGGCTGATACCACTGTGTGCGAACACGTGGTTCCGTGCCAAGCTGCACACCCGTTTGCCACTCGGCGCCCAGTTCATTAAGCTCGGTCATGCGTAGGGAAGATGCAAGATTGAAGCGCGTATCACCATCAAAATTATCCTCGTAGTTCAGGCCAAATGATAAATAATTAGGCCCCCAACTTTTTTCCTGAACCTCAATGGTGAGCTGCGTTCCATCCTCGGATGGCGTCTGGGAATAGGACACAATTTCGTAATAACCAAGCCCGTATATGCGCTTTAGATCTGCTTCCAGTGCGTTCACATCCAGAGGCTCGCCGATTTTTTGTCGTATCCGCTCCCGAAGAAACTCCCGGCCCAGGCGGCGTTTATGCTTTACCTCAATGCCGGCGACAACACCTGCACTTGGGGTCGCAGCGGCCAACCTTGACCGGTATGCCTGCCAAGCCTCGTTCGCTACCGTCAGGGAATTCAGCTCTACCGCATGAGCTCGGGCGCCGCTGGCCCCAAGCTCAAATAATACTGGCGCGTTATAGAAATCTGCAGAGCTTTGGCCTTCAAGATCCGGCCGGATGAGCACATCCCTGTCGCCGAGCAAATCCAATTGTTGCTCCGTATTACGCCGGGTCATGATCGTAGTCAGCTGGCCGAATATGGAGAACGCCTCTCGCAGATTATCGGGGCCCAACAATGCGTCGGTAATATCAACCGCAATAATAACGTCGGCCCCCATATCACGGGCGACACTGACCGGCAGGTTAGCCGCAACTCCGCCATCAACCAGCAAACGGCCATTCAGCTTCACCGGAGCATACACTCCGGGGATACTCATGCTTGCGCGTACGGCGGTCGCAACATTGCCACTGCCAAGCACCACCAGGCGCCCAGTTTCCAGATCGGTCGCAACCGCGCGAAAGGGGATGGGAAGGCGGTCGAAATCTTCAACCAAGGCAACGTTATGGGTGAGTTCGTTTAGAATAAAACCAAGATTCTGACCGGCGATAATGCCGGCACCCAAGTGCAGACCCTCCAGACTAACGCCGAGGCCCGGTGTTACCGGGTATCTCCACTCGCCCTGCTTGCGGCGCAATGGCTTGTAGGCCCGACCTGGGTCGTCCCGAAAGCTCGACAGCCAGTCCATCTCGATAAACCGGCGCTCAATCTCCGCGACTGACATGCCAGAAGCATAGAGTGCGGCCACCGCTGAGCCGGCGCTGGTGCCCACCACCATATCCACCGGGATATTCATTTCTTCCAACACCCGAAGCACGCCTACGTGGGCCATACCTTTGGCGCCGCCACCGCTGAGTACAAGCCCCACCCGAGGACGATCCGTTGGAGTATCACTGGCCGCTGCAGCGAGTGGTATGAAGAATGCTATAGCCAGACAGGCGAGAATTAATACCGAAAGCCGTTTCAAAACCTGATAAACCCCACACACTCCACGCTCACTGTTTTTTTGACTCGTTATCTGCCAACGAAAGATGCGACACATCCGGCACCACATGCGGTGGCAGGTCGCGCTCGATGCCTATATCACTTCCGGCGGGCGCCAAAGTCCAGTCATCAAGGTGCTGGAACATAGGTGGCGGTGCTTCCCCTGGCTCTGCGAGCGTTACACCAACGGGGTCAAGCCCAAGCGTTGACCCTGCGAGAATGTCATCTACCTTATCGCCAGCCACCGTTAAACGATCACCCGGCTCAACTCCCGGTGCGCCGGTGCTGTGTTGCGGATTCGCAGTGGCGGAGACCGGCTTCACAGGCTCAGGTATCGCGCTGGCAGGCGTGGCGGCTGGCGCTGGCTTTGTTTGGTTATGGGCCGCATTGCCAGACATGGGCTGAACATAGGCAACCATGCCGTGCTTTTTCAGCACCGCCCTATACTTTTCTGCCTGCTCTTCATCCAGTTTATTCCGGATCACCACTGGACTACCGCTGAACATGCGCTCAATTTGCTCAACACTGGCTTTAAACAGCGCCCGGGCATTGCTCCGTGCTGTTGCCATATCTGTACCTGGGGCACACTCACCCTTGAATACGAGCTGAAACATGGGCAACTCTCCTACCGTCGATTTCGTTTCATGATAGTTGATAGGGTACCGCCAGGGGAGCCCTTGCGCTCAAAACACACCTGCTAATTAATGCAAACTGCAAACAATTGAAAAAAATCGGCCAGCCTTCGCGCAAAAGTTGACAGTCTTTGCAATAATCAACCGTAACGAACCATTACAATCTGTTACACTCAATCCGGAACGCTTTTCCGGGGAGCCCACATCATGAACATCCAGAATCTGACCTTTGCGGCAGCCGTGGTTTCACTGCTTGCTGCACCAGCCGCTCAGGCAGAGAATCTGGACATAGTAATGAGCCAGGTATTCGCCCAGGATCACGCTACTTACATCGGATATGAAAGCGTTGAGCGTGAAGACATTCCTGTCACTTCGGTTCTTGAGCGCAAGTACCTGATCGTAGACTTTCGCCTTGCAGCCAGCCAGCAAGCCTCCGAGAAGCTCCAGGCCAGCGTTCACAAAGTATGTATGGCCTTGCTAAAAGACCGCGAACTGGTTCGCAGCTTGTCTGACTCGGGCTACGACATGGTTTCTGTGGCCTTTGATCGTCGCTCTCAGTTCGACTGTTTGTAAATCTGCCATACATCGGTCAGCAAGACTGCTTACTCCTCTCGCCCCAGCAGTTTCGGAAACGCTTCAAGCGCACCGTTGACCGCATCCAGATTAAACGCCTCTACATCAGCCATCAGTTTCTCACCGTAGCGAGTCACCGATCGGGAACGATAACGTTGTCCCCACTCCAACACACGATGGGCAAACTCCCGCATTTCTTCCGGGTCGCCACTCTCCCGCACAGCTTCCCATTCGTCGCCAAAATCGGCCGTTAGCTGTTCTCTCAGCCAGCCTCGCTCCTGAATGCTCAGAGTCTGTGCCAGCAGCCGTTCAGATTCCTTGGTCTCGCCACCGTCCTCGGCCTGCTCGCCCGTTGCCACAACGTTAGGCAACGTGAGGGTAAAAATGGATCCACGCCCTGGCTCACTTTCCACCTTCAACTCGCCGCCCATCATTTGCGCCAATTTACGGCTAATAGCCAGACCAAGACCTGTGCCTCCGTAACGGCGGGTGTTCTGTCCCTCTTGCTGCTCGAATGCATCAAAAATGCGATCGCGCTGATCCGTGGGGATCCCTATCCCGGAATCCTCTACCTTAACCATAAGCCTATAGCTCTGATGCTCTGATACGTCCTCGGTTGCGCCTTTTACCGGCAGCACGGTTGCTCTCACTGCAACTCCGCCTTCATGAGTGAACTTGATGGCGTTTCCTACAAGATTAAACAACACCTGCCGGAAACGGGTTTCGTCCAACATCATGGCAACAGGCATATCAGAACCCACGCTGACCTCCAGGGTAATCCCCTGCTCCCGCGCTCGCAGATCAAAGATGTGGCGAACATCATCGAGCAGTCGGCGCACGGATACCGGCGAGTAGTCCAGCCGCATTTTCCCGGCCTCTATGCGGGAGAGGTCAAGGATATCGTTGATCAGCATCAGCAGGCTGCGGCTTCCCGCTCGAATGGCATCCAGATAGTTGCGCTGCTGCGGGTCTGTCACACTGTTGCTCAGCAAATCACTGTAGCCAATCACGGCGTTCATGGGTGTGCGAATTTCATGAGACATATTCGCTAAAAATTCGCTCTTGGTTCGGCTGGCAGCCTCTGCCTCTCGGGCCAGCCGCTCCGCTTCCAGCTTGGCAGCCCTCAGCTCGTCCTCACTCCGGCGCAGCGCATTTTCAGAACGGATACGCTCGTCCACCTCCCGCGATAGCTTACGGTTCCAATATAGGAAAATGAGCACGACCACAAGGGCGATCAGAACAACCCGCCGCACCACGGTGTAGTCGGCTTCTTGCTCAATATCGAGATGAATCCAGCGGTTATATATAGCTTCGGTATCGGCAGGCTTCAGGCTACCAAGGGCCTTGTTCAGTATACGGTGAAGTTCCGGGCTGTCTTTACGAACCGCGAGCCGGAGATCGTATTGATAAGGTGTGATACTGGTGATTCTCAGATTAGAAAGCCCAAGCCGGGCAACGGTATAGCTAACCGCTGGAATGTGGGTCACCATGACATCGAGATCGCCATTGGAAAGCGCCAACAGTCCATCCTCTACCGTGGCCACCGGGTAAAGATCCAGGTTCGGATGGTTGATAAGCAGGTAATCGTGAGCAGCATGCCGGTTGACCACACCGACACGCTCACTGCGCAGCTCCCTCAAGTCTCCGATAAAGCGCCCATCATCCCGAATGGCCAGGGCAATCGGCACGTTCACGTAGGCCCGGGTAAACAAAAACGAGTCTTCAGTTCGGGGTGTGCGCGACAGTCCGGGCAAAATATCCACCTCCCCGGAAACAAGGGCCTGTTCTGCAACCACGCGGTTTTTCAAAATCTTGTTTTCAAACCGCGCACCAAGCTGGCTTTCCAGGCGCGCAACAAGATCGGGTACCAGGCCGGTGGCTCGGCCATCCTGTTCGTATTCAAACGGTGGCCAATCAGAGCGATAACCAACCTTGAGAGCGGAATGGCGCTTAAGCCAGTCAACATCAGAGGCCGAGAGCTCTACGCCATTTTGTTCCAGCGCGGAAAGATCCACCTCAAGCCACGATTGCCGGATAACCCGGTGCTCGTTATGGCTTATCGCATCCACGGTTTGATCCAGAACCCTAAATAGGGGCTCGTCGCTCTCATCAACCTGAAGTACCACGTCCACTGACTTTTGATCCAGCAACACCGACAAACCAATACCGTTGATCATGGCTGACTGAAGGTAGTCGGAAACTACCGGTACCGGGCCAAGAAACGCATCCGCCTGGCCAGATAGTACTTGGCTAACAGCCTCGCCCAGGCTCTGCACCGGCACAGGCGTAAAGCTCTCAACAGAGTCAAGCATGCTGTATTGGTTGGGGTCGCCCTCCAAAACAGCTATACGGCTGCCTTCCAGATCTGTCAGCGAACGGATTGAGGAATCTCCCGCGCTGATAAACAGACCATAAGTGAGTGTCATCAACGGGCTGGTAAAGCGCGTGCCAGCAGGCACAGGTGTGCCCGGCAGCCTGGTGGTCAAAAGCGCATCAATTACAGGTTCATCGAGCACCGGCCCGGCATTGGAGGCCGAGCTGATTACCACAGGCTCAATCAGGAGGCCAAGCTTGTCTGAAAGCCGGGCAAGATAGTCAACGTAAGTGCCTTCCAGATTTCCGTTCCCAGTATCAAACACCAGCGGTACCTGGCCTGCGCGCACACCCACTCGCAGCACTTCTTGCTCACTGACCCAGCGTAAGTCCTTGCTCCCTAGGACCGGTGCTGGCGATGCCTGGGGAGGGTCTGCCAGTGCCGGGGATGGACACACCAATAACAGCCAGCAGGATAGAAACAGGAGTATGGCCTTCACTACTATAGCCTCAGACGTTGCGCTTCATTTTTGGATAAATACGTGGGTACGTGCAGACCGCCTACTAGACAGCTGGCTGACCAATTCTTACGCAGTTACGACCCGCATCCTTGGCAACATAAAGCGCACGATCGGCCCGCTCGAAAACCAGCTCTTCAGTATCCCCCGGAGTAAAGGCGGCGAGACCGGCAGAGTAGGTAATAGTTACAGGTTCGCCTCCGAAATGGAACGGCAGCGCACTGATGTGCGTTCGAAGTTTGTCCATTACTGCTTTGGCGTCCTCGGGCGAAGTCTCAGGGAACAGCAGCACAAACTCCTCGCCGCCATAACGGGCAACAAAGTCGGTGTTACGCAAACGGGTCATGAGCTCCTTGGCCACAAGCTGAAGCACCCTGTCACCCGCTTTATGTCCATAGGAATCGTTTACACGTTTAAAAAGATCGATATCCAGAACGCCAACAGTCAGCGGGTACTGATAACGCTTCCACCGATTAAACTCGAAAGACAAGCGCTCCTGCCAGCCTTCGCGATTGGGCAGCTGGGTAAGCAGGTCTGTCATGGCTCGTTCGCGCTCTTTGCGAACCTGCCCTTGCATTTGTTCCGAGTGCGCCTCCATAACCGCCACTTTTTCCTGCATGGATTTCAGCTGCTCACAGAGCATTTGCTCCCGTTCCGCCTCCTCAAGCCGGAAACGGCCAACTGCCTGGCCAATATATTCCAAGTGACTACTGACGGACCGCTTCAGCCCATGAATATCGTCCATGGCATCAATGTGCAGGCTAACCTGCTCGATTTCTTCACGGATATTCCGGTCCAGAGTTTCTGCTGCGTCCTCGCGGCCAGTCTGCGCCGAGCACTGTACTAAAAAGTGCTCTTGCAGTACCTGAAGACGCTCATCGAGGCGTATTAGAAAAGCCTCGAACTCCCTCTGACTACGAGTAACGGCGACAACAACCAAGTCGGCGACCTGATTTAGTCCGTCCCGCAATTCATCCCAATTGTCGCTGGCCAGGAGAGCCTTCTGAAGGCTTCTCGCCTGCCTTTCAGCGCCTGCCTCCAGGGAAACCTGACCAAGCAAGTGGCCCAGGAGGTGCCCAACCCGCCGAGCAATCCAGAGCCGCTGGCTGTGGTGGCTTTCAACAGCCACGCTATCTAGCGCACCGGCTTTATCTGCGGCCTCTGGTTCCGCGCGGGTACCGGCAGGGGGCCAAGGGTGATTCTGGTCACTACGGGCAGGCGCTTCATCCAGAAGGGCGACCTGGCGGTCGATCTGCTCCTGCAGCTCCCGCCAGCTCTTCACATCAACCTTTCTCTTGCGTAAGTCGGATCGAACACGGTCAAGCAGGCGATCCAGCTCGGGTGCCTGACCTTCAGAGGCGAGACTGGTTCGCACCAGCATACGTTCCAGCGAATTACGTTCAGCCTTCCACTGCTCTTCACGCTGTTCCGCAGACTCAAGTTCCTGGAAGTATTTTTCTTTCCAGGTTTGATCCGATGACATTAAGCACTTCCTTCTTGTTCGGAGTTTTGCTCGTCGTTACGCGGATTTTGCCGGCGCGCCCTCGGGTGGCTTTGGTCATACACCCGAGCCAAATGCTGAAAATCGAGATGAGTATAGATCTGTGTGGTGGCTATGTCCGCATGGCCCAGCAACTCCTGAACCGCTCGCAAATCGCCGCTGGACTCGAGCATATGACTGGCAAACGAATGCCGCAACATGTGCGGGTGAAGCTTCTGATCGGCCCCCTTAACAACCCCCCAACGGCTCAACCGAGCCTGAACGCTGCGATGGCTAAGACGGTCTCCACGGCGGCTTACAAACAAGGCCCCCTCGGCCTCCGGTGCCAGCTCTGCGCGAATGGGCAGCCACTGAGCTATGGCCTTCAGCGCTTTACGGCCTACAGGAAGTATGCGTGTTTTGCTTCCTTTACCCACAACCCGTGCTTCACCAGCTTCGCTATCAACTGCATTGAGATCCAGGCTGGCCAGTTCCGCCAGGCGCAAGCCAGATGAGTACATTAATTCAAACATGCACCTGTCGCGCACTTCCAGGGGGTCATCCGGTGAGGCATCGAGAAGATAATTGAGTTGATCCACATCGGCTACGCCAGGCAGGCGCCGGCCGCTTTTTGGCGCGCGAATGTCCAATGCTGGGTTATCCGTGGCCTGTCGCTCCCGCAACAGATACTGATAAAAGCGTCTTGTTGCCGACAGATGCCGGGCAATACTGCGACCGCCTAACCCTTGGCGACTGAGGTTTGCAACATAGCGGCGCAGATCATAGCCACTAACGGCCCGCCACTGGGCAATGTGTTGATCTACAAGCCAAGCCGCAAGCCGATTTAGATCACGATGATAGCTTTCGCAGGTTCGGGGTGAGTGGCGTTTTTCCGATGCCAGGTGCTGTATAAAGCCTGCCATATGCCCGCTCAGCTCATCCGTCAATTGAGCTGGCACGGACGCAACGGTCATTTTAGCGCGACTCAGCCGCAAGATCGGCTACCGGAACAGCCGAGGTGTGGCGCCGAATCATGGGCGGCAATAGCCGGCTTAGCGTGTCGCTGATGTAGCTGAGAAACAGCGACCCCATGCTCTGATCAAAGTAGCCAGGCTGACAACTGCCAACTGCGAAAACCCCTACCAGATCATCGTGGCGCAACGGTACCAGGGCAACCGACGCAATGGGCACATCCCGACCCGGGAACAAGAATGCCCGCTCACTCTCACGGAACTGTCCACACACCGCTTTGCTGCCTTCCAAAAGGTTACCAAGGCGGTCATGAGCCTCCGAAGGGCTCACAACATGAAGCGCTCCCTGGGAACTGCCGGCCACCTCTGCATCGGTAAACAGGATCACCGATGCCGCGTCCAACCCGAAATCGCCGCGAATACTGTCATCAATGGCGGATGCCATATCCATAAGATTGCGAGCTTCGATGACTTGCATCAGTAGCCGTTTGCTCTTTTCGAACAGGCGATCGTTGTGGCGGGCAATGGACACCAGCTCAACCAGTTCATGGCGGAGCGTGTCACGCTGCTCGCGGAACAGGTGTACCTGGCGCTCAACCAAGGAAATGGCCCGGCCACTGTCATGGGGTAGGGTCAGGCTACGCAGAAGCTCATCCTGATCGACAAAAAAGTCAGGATTGCTTTTCAGGTACTCAGCCACCGCTTCCCGGGTGAGCTCGCCGGCCTTCTGGTGGGCCGTTTGGTCTGTCATCGTGCTCTCCTGGCTGTCAGATCCGTTGCTTATGTGGGCGACTGGTTTTTCTTCGCCGGCTACCACTTGAATCACCGGGCAGTCTCAACTGCCCCTCAAATACACTTGTGGCAGGCCCTTCCATCATAACAGGCGACCCTTCACCCTGCCATTCAATGACCAACCGGCCCCCTCGCAAGTCCACTTCCACACGTTTGTCGAGAAAGCCGCGCAATTGTCCGGCGACTACCGCCGCGCAGGCACCACTTCCACAGGCAAGGGTTTCGCCCGAGCCGCGTTCATACACCCTGAGGCGCGCATGGTTCCGGCTGATTATCTGCAAAAAACCGATATTGGCCCGTGATGGAAATCGCGGATGGCATTCCAGACGCGGCCCAAGCTCTGCAACCGGCGCTGTATCCACGTCCTCAACGACAATAACCGCATGGGGGTTGCCCATCGAAACCGCGCTGAGCTCAACCGTTTCAGCGCCTGCTTCTACGGTATACACATTTTTGCGGCATTCTGCCGCAAAAGGAATGGCAGACGGGTTTAGCTCAGGCACCCCCATATTGACCATTACCACACTGTCTTTGACCATCCGCAACTCAATCACTCCTCCGGCGGTCTGGACACGTATGATCTTTTTATTCGTGAGGCGCTGGTCGCGCACGAACTTTGCGAAGCACCGGGCGCCATTGCCACACTGCTCGACTTCAGAACCGTCGGCATTGAATATCCGGTAACGGAAATCCACATCGGGCAGCCCCGGGGGCTCAACTACCAGCAACTGATCAAAACCGATACCCATGTTGCGATCCGCCAGTTCCCGAATCATTTCCGGGCGCAGCCGAAATGGCTGACTGATGGCATCAACCACCATAAAGTCGTTGCCCAGTCCGTGCATTTTGCTGAACCGGAGCAGTGGCCCCTGATTATGGCGCGGCTGGCTCATCTCGTGCCCTCCACTCATTCCGACAGGCAGTTTTCTGGAGCAAGCTGATCCTCAATTGTCTCGCGATGGCGGACAATGTGCACCTGGTCGCCATCAACCATCAGTTCTGGCGGACGATTACGGGTATTGTAATTGGAGCTCATCACAAAACCATAAGCCCCCGCGGAGCGCACCGCCAAGAGATCCCCTGCTTTGAGCTGGAGTGGCCTGTCTTTGCCCAGAAAATCCCCGGTTTCGCATACTGGGCCAACCAAATCCCAGATTTTTTCTTCTGCATCCTGATGAGGCTGCACGGGTACAATGGCCTGCCAAGCGCTATACAATGCCGGGCGAATCAAATCGTTCATGGCGGCGTCGATGATCGCGAAATTACGATGCTCGGTGCACTTCAGGAACTCCACCCGGGTAATCAGTATGCCGGCATTGGCCGCAATAGAGCGACCCGGTTCAAGGATCAGCTCCAGCTTCCGGTCGCCAATGCGCTCATCCAGAGCCTTAACATATTCAGACGGCTCAGGCGGCTGTTCATCATTGTAAGTTACGCCCAAACCACCACCCATATCCAAGTGCCGGATGTGAATGCCGTTGTCCGCAAGCGCGTCAATCAGTTCCAGCACGCGATCCAGCGTATCCAAAAATGGAGTCACCGACGTAAGCTGCGAACCAATGTGACAATCCACACCTTTGACATCCAAGTTTGGCAGTGTTGCAGCCCGGGCGTAGACAGCCAGTGCTTCTGCTATATCAATCCCAAACTTGTTCTCTTTCAAGCCCGTAGAAATGTAAGGGTGGGTTCCTGCGTCGACATCCGGGTTCACACGCAGAGAAACCGCGGCTTTAACCCCTAGCTCTCCAGCCACCGCGTTAAGCCGATCCAGCTCGGTGTCGGACTCCACGTTAAAACAGCGAACGCCGGCTTCCAGAGCCCGGCGCATCTCCCATTCCTGTTTACCCACGCCAGAAAACACAACCTTGCCAGCATCGCCTCCTGCTCGAAGAACCCGCTCCAGTTCGCCGGCAGAAACTATGTCAAAACCGGCACCCAGACGCGCCAGCACATTCAGAACGGCCAAATTGCTGTTAGCTTTGACGGCGTAACATACAAGGAGCGGGCGATCTGTCAGTGCCTCATCGTAGGCCCGGTAATGGCGCTCCAGAGTCGCCCGGGAATATACGTAAGCCGGCGTACCAAAGCGCTCTGCAATGGTGGAGACAGGCACGTCTTCTGCGTAAAGCTCGCCGTTGCGGTAGTTAAAATGATCCATTTGGTTCCTGAGTCGTTTAGCGGTGGCGGGTATACGCGGGACTATTCAGCACTTGCATCAGCATTCCCGTTGCGGTCGTCCGGACGCTCACTTTGTGTTCCGGCGCTGGCTGGCTGCCCTGCGGGCCTGGACGAGGCTTGCGGATTCTCCCGGTATAACGGCCCTTTCTGGCCGCAGCCACCAAGTGCAGCCGCCATAACCAGAATCACGATCGGCAGTGTCCACGCGCGCATACTTACCACCTCTGAGTTCATAATGGCCAAAGTATACCTGACCCGCCCACCGCACGGCGAGGCCGGCGGGTTATCGAAATGCCTCCAGCTCACGGTTAAGCGCATCCTCCAGAGCGGAGCGGTAATAGAGGTACTGGCTGGTCTGTATATCCTGCTGATACACCCTTGAATCCAGGTCGTGGGGCAGATGCACATCCGTGAGATAGACCAGATAGCCATCACGGCTCTGTCGCAGTGAGTGGATGTAGTGAGCAACAGCCGGAATCAACTGATCACCATACTGCAGCACCGTAAATTCTTGCTCGCCACAGAACAGATCAAAACGAACCCGGCTATCACCCTCCTGAATACCTACAGCTTGCACCTCAAACCCTGGCAAAGGCACCCCGGCATCCGTTTGTGGTCGGTACTCCGGACGCCAGAGCCCGTCAGTTACAGCCATTTCGTAACATCGCACGCCCGCCAGCGCCACGGGTACCTCGCTAAAGCGCAAGGTGCGGCGCTCTATCAAGTTATCAAGAAAGCGCAACAGAGGCGCCAGCAAGTATCGGCGGCTGGTAACAGGCTGACTCCATCCGAACAGCGAACCCCGTTCATCAATCACCAAAACCTGCGCTCGCTCGCCACGAACCGTATAAAACACCTGAATACTATTGGGTTCACTGGTCTGGCAGGCTGCACGCACGGCCGGCTCGTCTAACAATGCATAACGGTCGAAAACCACAGGTAGATAAGCGCCCCGGGACTGGGCCAGGCACTCCATTAAGGCCGCCCGGCTTTCCAAAGCAATAAAGCCAGGTTCCGTGCCACTAAACTCCAACAGGAAGTAACGGCGATCCATTTCTATTACATAACGCAGGGGGTGCGGGCCGGAGCCACCCGCAAAGAACTGGCGCAACACATCCGTAAACAGCTCCTGCACACGCCGGGCGATAGCGCCGCCGTGCCCCCGGTTGTGGCTGTGCACCTCAACACTTGGAATTGTACGGGGGTTGAGCGCAACCGATGCGAGCACATTCTTCAAACACTGTATCAGTGTGTCTCCCGATGCATAATGCTGAAGGCTCACCTCATGCCAACTGTTCACGCTGACCTGATCGATGGTAACAACCAGATTCTCTCGCCCGCCGCTGAAACCCAGCGAATCGTGCCGGGCGCTCAGCTTGTGCAACCCTCGCTCTGTAAGATGCGACTGCGGATCAACGCCTACATTGATGAACAAAAGGTTGCGCAGAGGGCGAATACCAAGAGCAAGCGCTTCTCGCTCTGCCGGTGCCACAGGAACCCGCACAAATCCGGCAAGTGCATCCAGCATTTCCCGCAGTTCACTGATAGAGGCACCGCCCTGCCCAGAGCGAACATTCAGGCGAGTGGAGCGGGTCAGCAAGCCGTTGCAGTAGCACCAGACAACCAATTCAGCCAGATTTCCAGAGCGGCGAATAACCGGTTGCCAGAAGGCATCCGAGGGGTCTTCCAGATCCCGGTACAAGAGCCAGCCATCTCCGCCCCCACCTTGTTCTGATTGATGATGAAAGGCTAAATTCTCCTCTGCCAGCGAAGGTGCAAGCCCCGGATTAACCTGCTCAACCTTGCCAGCCTTGCGTTGAAACGCTGCGTAGAGTTTACGGCCCAGCAGGTTGATGTCGTTTGCGTTTATCGCTGACTGTTCGCCGTGATCCCGGGCCATTTTCGACAACAATCGATAGCTGTGGGTAAGCTCCGACACCACCGCGCGGCGCAGGGAAGACACTTCCTCTGCGCGCCAGAGCTGACGGTTATCCAGCGCCTCCATTTGCTTTTTCTGCCAGCCCCAGCCAGTCACAAGGCTTCGGAGCAGTCGGGCCCGCCAAAACTCCCCACCTTGCTCACCCGCCGCTCCAGTGCGAGTCAGCGGTAACCCGGCCTTGATATACAAGCTGCGACGCACCAGATCCAGCCTGGCCCCAGCCCCCGACGCTGCAAGCCACTGCTCAAGCCTCTGATAGAGCATCACATACGGATCCAGAACATCCACATCCGTCACACCGCTGAACACTGCTTGCTTGAACACCCGTGACAGCACCGGCTGTTCTTGAGTCTGCGCGTAACATTCGATAAGAAAAATCTTCAGAATCGACTTCCAAGGCGCATCAATAGCCTTATAGAGCTGCCAAATACCCGCGCCCAAAAACTCTTCGGCCGGTATAGCCGGCACGGCGCCGAAATCGATATATTCGTCGTCGCGAATAAATCGGCAATCCACCAGGCGGTTTACACACTCTCGATAGCGACCTTCCTGTTCCGATGGGACGAGCCACCACAGCGGGTAGCACCCGCCTAAGTGGATTCCGGTGCGGTAAAACTCATCTAAAAGCAGGTAATGCTGGGCACTTCCACAATTTTCGCCGTTCACCTCTGCACGCTGCCGACCATCCCGCCAGTCGGCTGCAGAGAACACAAACACATGCAGTTCAATGCCAAAAGAAGACGCCCACTCTGTCAACCTCTGCGCCTTACGCTCAAGGTGCCTGACTCCCAGCTCCTGAAGATCGTCCCGATGACACAACCACACATCCAGATCACTGGCGACAGAATGTCCCAATGTGCCGGGGCTACCCATCAGAAAAAGTGCCTCTATGTCCGCCCGGCGCTTGCCTTCGTCTCGTATGCTAAAGGTGCGCGCCAGCCGCCGTGCGGCACTTGTAGCTGCCGAATCTGGTTGATAGTGACTCAGGCCATAAGGGCAGCCCGCATCCAGATAGCCGGGCAAGGCCGGGTGGTTGGTGTGAAAGGCCAGAGGCAGAATTTCCAACACCACTTGCTGCCGATAGGTGAGCGACGAGTGTGCTCTTTCCCAGCGCTGGCAGTTCACCACAAGAAACCTATCCCGCAATCGGCGCAGGGTTTTGCGATCAATACCCTCTTCAAAATCCAGGGCAATCGGTGAGGCGTGAGTGGTCACGGTAGCTCCCGGGGAGAGGTTCTTTCCGGTTTAATTATCAGTATGATGAACTCATCGTGGCAAAACCGTTAGAAGAATAAAAGCGGAATACGCTTCAGAAAACCCGAGGTCCTGCCCAGTGAAAGAGTTTGTCATACAGCGTTATCGTGCCGACACACCCTCCGGCGCCGGTCGCCAAACCCTGTTGCGTATTGACGACGAAGGCAAGGTGTTATTCGCTGACAATAACGCCGAGACTGTACTCGGTTACGATGCCAGTGATCTGGAAGGCATTATGGTGCATCAGGTTCTGGCCTCAAGAGAGGACGACCCTTTTGCACCAGTGAACCGGCACCGCATAGAAAACGGCCAGACTGTGTTGGTCACTTTCCGCCACAAAGAAGGCTTTTTCTATACAGCAAGCCTTTCATTACGTGTCAGCATGCGCGATTCAGACGAAGCCGCCAACGCCCACATTACACAACAGGAAAACTCCGAGATAGACCCTCGCCTGCTGCGCTCTGCTGAAAGCGCCGCAGGTTTCGGGGTCTGGGAGCTGGATATCGCCAGCAACCAAATTACCTGGACAGAAGGCGTATACCGAATACTGGAACTAAGGCCAGGTGCAGATATTACGCCTGAACAGGCACTGTTTTACTGCCAAAGAGGCCAGGGACGTATTCGGGCTCTGTTTCGCAGGTCTGCGCATACAGGTGCACCTTTTACTATCGAGCTGGATCTACTCACGGCAAAGAGCAAAAAGATCCGCGCAACCCTGAACGGCCGCGCTCTCAAAACAGGTGGCAGGGTACGCAAACTCGGTGGCACTCTGGTTGACCGCACAGGCGAAATGCATCGTGACCAGGCCCGCACAAGGGCTGAAAAAATCCTGAGCGCCACCACGGCAGCCAGCCCTGGCCTGGTAGCCGCCGTAGATAAAAACCTTAATTTGCTACACTTCAACGCGCCCTACGCCAGGTTATTCGCCAGCATCTTCGGCGCAACGCCCCGGGTGGGTGACAACCTGAGCCGGCTACTGGAAAAACACCCAAATGAACGGCACCTCGCCGAACAGCTCTGGCAACGAGCCTTCGAGCAAGACAGCTTTATTGTGGATATGCCTATCACCCAGCAAAGCGGTGAATGGCCTGTGTACGAGTTCCACTACCAGCGCCTTACTGACCGCCAGGCTGGAAGCCAGAACGCTGACAAGAGCACGCACAGGGATGACGTCAAGAGTGAAACCACGGGCGCAGTCGTTGTGGCCAGCGATATCAGTAACCGCGCCAGCAACACAGGCGACAGTGAATATCGGTATCGGCATGACCCGGTAACCGGGTTAACCAACCGGAGAGAATTCACAGCCCGCCTTCAGCGCAGCATGGAATACAAGAACGGAGAGGCAACCGATCGCAGCCTTCTATATTTAAACCTGGATGCATTCGGGCATTTCAATAGCCTGGCAGGTAACGGAGCCTGCGACCGCTACCTCAGAGAACTGGCCAGCATTCTCGATGTTCGGAGCAGGCCACAGGATACGGTGTCGCGGCTGTCCGGCGACACCTTCGCGCTGCTCATTGAAAACTGCACAGAACCTGCAGCCCGCAAACTCGCAGATGACATTCTAAACCTCATTCGCAGCTTCGTTTTTGAATGGCAAGGCCATCAACTGCAAACCACCGCCAGTGGTGGTTTGCTGGTCATGGGCAAGGACACACCTTGCGACCCGGAACAACTGCTGGGCCAAGCTGCAGACCTGTGCCACGATGCAAAAACATCCGGGCGCAACCGGGTTCATACTGCCCACGCATCTCGGCCTGAATCAGATCACAGCGACTGCAATGAGCTGGTCGCCCAGATCCGAAAAGCTCTGGATAAACAGGCGCTGATATTGGAATTCCAGCCACTCAAGCCGGTTGCCAGTGTTACCTGGGGTGATCACATCGAAATTCTCGCCAGAATTCCCGGAAACAGCGCCCATGAGCACTGGCTGCAGCCTGACCAGTTTTTGCCGGTCGCAGAGCGGTTTGATTTGGCCAAACGGCTGGATCGGCAGGTCATACTGCAAACTCTTACCTGGCTGGGAGAGCACCGGCTACTGAAGCCCAGGCTGAAATATTGCGGCTTTAACCTCTCCCTGGCTAGCGTGCTCGATGACACCTTTGCGGACTTCATGGAATCTGTGCTCAGAGTTTCAAACTACCCGCCAGAATCCTTCTGCCTTGAAATCCGTGAACCCCACGCAACTCAATACCCGGATGAAGTTGCCGTGCTATGTGATGCCCTGCATCGGATTGGCTGCCGCGTAGCACTGGATGGTGCCGGCGCTTCTGTGGAAAGTTTCAGGCTTGCGGCGAAGCTACCGGTAGATGTCATCAAGCTGGACCGCAGCCTGATGTTCAGGCTGGGAGACGATTCGGTTCAGCAGATCATGGTAGAAGCGCTGCATCGGATCGCTCAGGAAGCGGGAAAAATAACCGTAGCAACTTTTATTGAGAACGACGACATTCTCAGAAAGGTCAGGAACCTGGGCATTCATTTCGGCCAAGGGTTCAGGCTTGGCGCGCCCAAGCCTCTGGCAGAACTGACGCCGGCGGCAGTTGACCTCCCCACCGGGCGGATTGGCGGCTAAGCCCCCGAGCTTACGCAAAAAAAGCTCAGGGGCGCAAGCTTCAGGGAATCAGCCCTCCAGCAACTTGCGCGCACGGCCTACAGCCGCTCGCACTTGAGCGGGCGCCGTGCCGCCAAGGTGGTCACGGGCCTGAACCGAGCCTTCCAGCGTGAGCACATCAAACACATCTTCGCTGATGGTGTCAGAGAAACGCTTCAATTCTTCCAGCGTCATATCAGAAAGATCCCGTTTCTCAGCAACACCAAAGGCCACCGCCTTGCCTACAACTTCGTGGGCGTCGCGGAAAGGCATGCCCTTCTTGACCAGATAATCCGCCAGATCCGTTGCCGTAGAAAACCCACGCTTGGCCGCCACGCGCATGTTATCGGCCTTGGCACAAATGGCCGGAACCATGTCTGCGTAGGCTTTCAAGCAGCCCTTGATGGTATCGACGGTATCAAACAGGGGCTCCTTGTCTTCCTGGTTGTCCTTGTTGTACGCCAGCGGCTGGCTTTTCATCAGGGTAAGCAGGCTGATCAGGTGGCCGTTCACCCGGCCGGTTTTGCCCCGAACAAGCTCAGGCACATCCGGGTTCTTTTTCTGGGGCATGATAGATGAGCCAGTGCAAAAGCGATCCGGCAGATCAATAAAATCGAACTGTGCAGACGCCCACAGCACCAACTCCTCGCTGAAGCGGGACATATGGGTCATCAGCAGGGCCGCGAAACTGCAGAATTCAATGGCAAAATCCCTGTCACTGACGGAATCCAGAGAGTTTTCTGAGGCCCGATCAAAGCCTAGCAACCGAGCAGTCATAGCGCGGTCAATCGGGTAAGTAGTGCCGGCCAACGCGGCTGCACCAAGAGGCATCACGTTCACACGTTTGCGGCAGTCCTGCAGGCGCTCACCATCGCGTACCAGCATTTCATACCAGGCAAGCAGGTGATGCCCAAAGGTGACGGGCTGTGCCGTCTGAAGATGGGTAAAGCCGGGCATAATGGTGTCGGCTTCGCGCTCGGCCAGGTCCAGCAGGCCAGCTTGCAGGCGACGAAGTTCTTCAGCAATCACATCAATTTCATCGCGCAGGTACAGGCGGATATCTGTGGCCACCTGATCGTTTCGGCTGCGCCCGGTGTGCAGCTTCTTGCCCGTAATGCCAATGCGCTTGGTCAACTGGGCTTCTATATTCATGTGAACGTCTTCAAGGCTTATGGACCACTCAAAGCGCCCTGCCTCAATGTCTGTTTTCACTCCGTTCAGGCCATCGATAATGCTGTCGCGCTCATCCACGGTGAGTACTCCCACCTCGGCGAGCATAGTCGCGTGAGCAATGGAGCCGATGATATCGTGGTGATACAAGCGCTGGTCAAACCCTACGGATGCGGTAAAACGTTCGACAAACGCGTCGGTGGGCTCACTGAAGCGTCCACCCCAAGGTTTTTCGGAGGTTGTGGCCTGGTCAGGTTTTTTCTGATCCGTCATGGTCTATCTTTCCTGCTGGCAGCCCGGCATTATCTGGCGGGAACTGGGTACATTGAATATGGCGGGAGTATAGCATTCTGACCCGTAGAAAAGAGACACCCCCAAGCGGGGATAAGACAGCCGTGATGCAAGATTTTTTCGTGCCGGACCTTTGCCGGGTGCGGTCGGTATTCATGCTGCTTATTACCAGCGAACTCCTGGTGCTGGTGCTGGCCATTGTTCAGGCCAGTAACGGCTGGATCGACTGGAACTATTTCGCACTCCTGTCGCTGTTTGTGCAATGGACTACCCTCACCAGCGCAGCACTCATCTGCCTGCTGAGAACCCGGCTGGCCAAAATGCCGGTATCCCGGGCTACCCTTGCCATTGCTGCTATCGTGCTGCTGGACGTGCTCGCCTTCAGCTTGTTCGCCGACAGTGTTTTGCACCCACAACCGGGCATCATCGGGTGGCAAGCCATCGCCAAAAAGCTACTGTTGGCGCTATTGATTGTGCTGATGGTACTGCGTTACTTCTATTTACAGCACCAGTGGCAACAGCAACGGGAAGCAGAAATGCAGGCACACTTGGCAGCGCTGCAGGCACGTATACAGCCGCACTTTTTGTTTAACAGCATGAACACCATCGCCAGCCTTATTGCCTCGGATCCGGAGCAGGCCGAAGAAGCTGTCCTGGATCTTTCCGAACTCTTTCGCGCCAGCCTGCGCACGGGCGACCAGCTCATCCCGCTGGCAAAGGAACTGGACTTGTGCCAGCGCTATCTTGCTATTGAAGCACTGCGACTAGGCCCTCGCCTGAACCTGGAATGGTGCATTGCCGATGGCCTGGAGCGCCAAGCCATACCGCCGCTAACTCTGCAGCCGTTAGTTGAAAACGCGGTTTATCATGGCATACAGCCGCGGCCAGAGGGTGGTACGGTGCGCATAGAAGCAGAAGCACGGGGCAACTTTGTGTATCTGCTCGTGCAAAACCCCAAACCAGACAGTAACGGCAGCCAGCACAGCGGCAACCGCATGGCTCTGAACAACATTCAGGCACGGTTGCAAGCGCTATTCGGGGAGGCTGCCGTGCTGAAACACAGCCATCAAGGAAACGTTTATACCGTTACCCTACGGCTGCCAAAAACCACACAGCACTCATGACCAAACAGACGATTCTAATAGCCGATGATGAGCCTCTGGCCCGGCAGCGCTTGCGACGGCTGGCCGAAGATCTCCCGGAATATCAGGTATGCGGCGAAGCAAGTGATGGCGATACGACTCTCGCTCAAGTTGCCGAACTGCAGCCAGACATCCTACTGCTGGACATACGCATGCCTGGCCTTGATGGCATGGAGGCCGCCGCGCGCCTGACCCAGCTCAGCAACCCCCCGGCCATCATTTTTTGCACGGCTTACGACAGCTACGCCATTCAGGCTTTCGATGTGCAGGCTGCGGCCTACCTGCTCAAACCGGTGCGCAAGGAGGCGCTGGCAGAAGCTTTGGCCCGCGCCGGACGGCTTAACCGGGTGCAGTTACGAACGCTTTCCAGCGCCAACGCTGGCAACAATGCAGGCTGGAAGGAAGCAAACGACGGGCAGTTGACGGTTCGTACCCACAGAGGTACTGAATTAATTGATATAGCCGAGATCCGCTATTGTCAGGCGGATCAGAAATACGTGACTATTCACCACGCGCGTGGGGAAACAGTTTCTGACTACACGTTGAAAGAACTGGAAAATGCTTATCCGCACCAACTGCTCCGAGTTCACCGCAACACACTCGTAGGCGTGCGGTTTATTCAGGCGCTGAAACGCACAGCAGAGGGCAGCAATCTGGTGTTACTCAAGGATGCTCTGGGCGAGCTTCAGGTTAGCCGCCGCCACACCAGCAGCGTGCGCCAGTGGCTACAAGGGCCGCAACCCAGCTAAACAAGATTGATAGGGTCGCATCTTGCTGCGCCGGGCGGAGCATAGTAGCCACCCACGGGACTTTTACGATGCCACAAGGTAACCTTGGCGAACATTTTTACAATCGACAGTGAGCACAATGTCCAAACGAACTCTTCGTGTCGCAACTCGTAGCAGCGCCTTGGCGTTATGGCAGGCGGAATTCATCAAGGCCGAACTGGAACGCCTCCACGACAACGTGGTTGTGGAGCTGGTCAAGATCAAAACCCAGGGCGATAAAATTCTTGATGTCCCCTTGGCCAAAATCGGCGGCAAAGGCTTGTTTGTAAAAGAGTTGGAAGAAGCCATGCTCGATGGTCGCGCGGATCTTGCCGTGCACTCCATGAAAGATGTCCCCATGGCCTTTCCCGAAGGCTTGGGGCTGGTTGCCATCTGCGAACGGGAAGACCCCACAGATGCGTTCGTCAGCAATCATTACGACAACGTTGACGCCCTCCCCCACGGTTCGGTGGTTGGTACGGCTAGCCTGCGCCGGGAATCCCAGCTGCGCGCCTACCGACCAGATCTGGAGATCCGCGTTTTGCGGGGCAACGTAAACACCCGGCTGGCAAAGCTGGACGCCGGTGATTACGACGCCATCGTACTAGCCAGCTCTGGCCTCAAACGTCTGGGCTTTCATGACCGGATTCGCTACTCCATGCCAGACACGGTGTCGCTGCCGGCGGTTGGTCAGGGAGCCCTCGGCATCGAATGCCGGCTCAATGATGACGAACTGCGCGCTATGCTGGAACCCCTAAACCACACCGACACGTCCGACAGGGTGAAAGCCGAGCGAGCTCTCAATCGCCGTCTCGAAGGCGGCTGCCAAGTGCCTATCGCAGCTTATGCCTTGCTGGAAGACGACAACACCCTATGGCTACGCGGCCTGGTTGGCGCGGTTGATGGCACGCTAATCCTGCGTGCCGAAGGCCGTGCACCCCGGGCGGAAGGAGAGCGCCTGGGCCGTGAACTGGCAGAAGAACTTTTGGCGCAGGGCGCAGACAAAGTGCTGGCTGAAGTCTATGGCCACACTCCGCACTGACCTACCCAGCCTGGCAGGCCGGCGCATTCTGATTTGCCGGCCAGAGCCAGAAGCGGCTCGGCTAGCCCGGCAGTTTCAGTCTGCCGGCGCCCAGACGCACGTGCTGCCTCTGGTGGAGCGGGAGCCGCTGCCGGAGACTCCGGAGCGGCGCACAACTATTCTGAGCCTTGACGAATTCTCCCACGTTATAGCCGTCAGCCCCTATGCTGCGCGCCTTTTGCTGGAAGAACTGGACACCTGGTGGCCCCAGCTTCCTGCAGGCCTGAACTGGTATGGCGTGGGAGCAGGCACCGCCAAAGCACTTGCCGAGCATGGCCTGAGCCCGCGTAAGCCCGATGAGGGCTGGACCAGTGAAGCACTGCTTAGGTTACCTTCTCTGGCGCAGCTCGACGGCGAGCGTGTGCTGGTTGCCCGCGGTGAAGAAGGGCGAGAGCTAACCCGAAAAACCTTGGAAGCCCGCGGCGCGCGAGTTACCGTAATGCCGCTTTATCGAAGATTCTGCCCAGACTACACGCCAGTACAGATTGATAGAGCCCTAAATCAGTTTGCACCGGAGGCCATTATTGCGCTCTCCGGAGAAACCCTGAACAATCTCATCGCACTATGTGCGAATTGCAGCCATAATCTATACGATAGGCCTGTCATTGTACCCGCCAGGCGCATAGCCGATCAGGCTCGCGTGGCGGGATTCAATGCTCCGTATATACCAGGAAGCCTTGCCGATAATGACATCGTGGCCGCCGTCGCAGAGCAGCTGGCAGGCCGGGACGGTGGCTCCGGAACAGCCAAGTAAGGACGCCCGTGACTGAGACAACAAAACAATTACCCGCCCCGATCGACAAAGACCAACCCGCTCGCCAGAGAATCTGGCCAGTATGGGTTATAGCCGTTATTGCCCTGATCTGTGTTGCCGCACTGGCTCTTTGGAACTGGCAGCAATGGACTGGCCAGCAAGCCAGCTTGCAGACGCTTAAAAGCCTCCAGCAGGATACCGCTCAGCTTGAGAAGCTTTACGGCGACCGAGGCAGCCAGCAAGGCCAACGCCTGCAATCTCTGGAAGAAAAGCTCACTTCCCAACGGGAGCTGATCGCCACTCAACAGCGGCAGATTGATCACAACGCCCGCGAACTGCTGGAAGCCGGAAACCGTACCCGCACAGACTGGCTCTTGGCAGAGGCAGAGTACCTGCTACGCATCGCCAATCAACGCCTGTTGATTGAAAAAGATATTCGCGGTGCCCTGTCTGCACTTCAAGCCACCGATGAAGTACTCACGGAATCTGATGACATAGGGGTATACCCGGTACGCCAGCAGCTGGCCCGGGAAATCCTGGCGCTTAAAGGCATAACCGGGGTCGACAGAACCGGCCTTTATCTCACCCTGGAAGCCGCCATCGATAGCGTTCACCAGCTCACCGACCAGGCGCTGATCAGCGAACAAGCGCCTGGTTTTGTGAACAACTCCCAATCAGACGGTGCCCCACCCGCCGGAGGTGAGCCAAGCATGCTGACACAAGCTTGGCAAAAATTTAAATCCACACTCATGCAGGTTGTTGTGGTGCGTCGCCTGGATGAGTCGGTAAAACCATTACTGTCGCCCGACCAAAGCGCCTACGCTCGGCTGAATTTACAGCTGATGTTGGAAGAGGCAGAAATGGCCGTACTCAGAGGGAACCAACCTCTGTATGAGCGCGCGCTGAGCAAGGCCCAAGCGGCTGTTGAAGATTGGTACGACGGAAGCAACCCACGGGTAAGCGCACTGTCGAACACCTTGACGGAACTGGCCACAAACAACGTTGCGCCAGACTTACCAGATATCAGCAAATCCCTGGATCTGCTCAAAGAGCGACTGGCAGGCAGACTCAACAATGGCAACGGAGGCGATGATTCATGATCGGCCTGCTTCTGATCGTTCTGTTTGCCCTGATAATTGGCACCGGGCTGTCTCTGGGGCTGCAATACGACCTGGGCTATATTCGTATCAGTCTGGGTAACTACCTGCTCGAGACCAATTTTTGGGTTGGCCTTGCCCTGCTCATCGTAGTGATCGCGTTGATCGTTTTAACGATCAACCTTTTCCGCCGTATGCGACACGGCAGCGGGATGATTGCCGGCTGGGTTTCCCGAGGCAAAGAGCGCCGGGCAAGGCGTCGCACCACCCGGGGCCTGCTGGCTCTGGCGGAAGGAAACTGGCCAAGGGCCCGCAAAATGCTCACCTCGGCCGCAAGCCACGCAGACACCCCGCTTATTAATTATCTGGCGGCCGCCCAGGCAGCCTTCGAGTGCGGTGACCACGAGGCTGAGGACGAACTGCTAAGAAAGGCATTTGAAAGTACTCCGGGGTCAGATATGGCCGTGGGCATTACACAGGCCCAGCTTCAACTTGCGGGCAATCGCCTGGAACTGGCCCTAGCCACTCTGGTGCGCTTGCGCAAACAGTCTCCACACCACCCCTTTGTACTAAAGCTGCTCACAAACACCTACCTTCGTCTTGAAGACTGGCGCGAGCTATCGAAGCTGCTACCGGAGCTGCGCAAGCGCAGCGTGCTGCCGGAATCAGAACTGGGAGAGATTGAGCGGCAGGTGTGGCATAACCTTTTAGAGCGAGCCGCTGAAGACTGTCGACGCCAGCAAAAGGACGATCCGCGCACATCACTGGAACCACTCACCCGGCTTTGGGATGAGCTGCCAGGTTTTCTGCGCAAAGACGAACAAACCATCGGTGACTATGCACGCCTGCTGGCAGATCTTGGTGATGAAGCTCAGACAGAAACCTTACTTCGCAAGGTGCTGCAAAACCATTGGAGCGATGACCTAGTCAACTTATATGGCCGCATAGAAGGTCGCAAACCAGGCGAACAACTGCTCACCGCCGAGCAGTGGCTAAAAGACCGACCTAACAATGCGGAGCTGCTGTTGGCACTGGGCCGATTGAGCCTTCGCAATGAATTGTGGGGCAAGGCCAGGGAATATTTCGAAACGAGCCTGAGGTTACGCCGCAGCAGGGAAGCGCTGGCAGAACTGAGCCGCCTAAGCGCCCACATGGGCGATGGTGAGTTGAGTATCAAACTTATGATGCAGGGGCTGGCAACAGATAATGGGCTTCCAAAGCTGCCCATGCCAAAAGCTTGAGAAAGAAACAAAGGTGTCAGAGCTTTCGCTCTGACACCTTTGTTGTTTTAGCTCCGGGGTGCATACTCCAAAACATCAGAAAAGAATGCCTCAGACGGTAACCCTGCTTCTACCAAGGCGTCCATCAGTGTGTAGACCATCGTCGGCGAGCCGCTGGCGTGTACTTCCACGTTATTCCAGTCCATGCCAGAAGCCAAGACAGCGCGCACGAGCTGATCGTGATGCCCACTCCAGTCGCTATCCTCGTCATCACCCACCACGGGATTAAACGTGAAGCCAGGCCAGTCCTGCTCCCATTGCCGGGCCATGGATCTGAGATACATGTCTTCATGACGGCGAACTCCCCAGAACAGCTTTACCGGCTGAGCACAGGATGTAGCGCGCAAATAATCCACCAGGCTTTTCACCTGAGCAAACCCGGTGCCAGCTGCAACCAGAAGCAACGGCTTTTCCGGCGCGCAGGCCAGGCAAGATTTACCATGGGGCAATTCCAGATTGACCGTTTCACCAGAGGTTAGCGCATCAATCACCTTTTGTGCTGACACCCAATCGGGGGAGGCCTGGATATGCAGCTCAATATTCTGATCCAGCGGGCTGCTGGCGATAGAGAAATAGCAGGGTTCAGCATCTGGCAGGTTCACTGACAGGTACTGGCCAGCATGAAAGGACAGCTCCCGCCGCCGTGGCAACTGAAGCTCAACCCGATACACATCATGATTGATAGAACTTACGTCCACGACATTTGCCTGAAACTTTCGGGGCTGGTTCTTTCCTGCAGCCATAACGGCGCTAATCTCCAGTTCAAGATGGTCCAACGCTGCGGTTCTGCACATCATCAGCCGCGCGCCGACCGGAATCGTCTGTTGGTTTCGGGTGTTCAATGCAGAGCCATTAAGCAGCTGGGCCTCGCAGAGCTCACATACGCCGTTTTTACAGGCGTGTGGAACGGCAATACCCGCACGGGCGGCAGCGCTCAGCAAGTCTTCGTCGGCGGCGGCCATGTAACGGATCGCGGATGGCTCAAGATTTACCCGCCACAGCCCACTGTTCATATTAATCGGGGCGAACAGGTGCGGTTTCAATCCCTAAGCTATCCCAGAGCTCGTCCACCCGCTGTTTTACGGCGTCGGTCATGGCAATAGGCTCGCCCCACTCACGAGTTGTCTCGCCCGGCCATTTATTGGTGGCGTCCATCCCCATTTTGGAGCCAAGGCCAGACACTGGTGAAGCAAAATCGAGATAATCAATGGGCGTATTTTCTACCAGCATGGTGTCACGCGCAGGATCCATCCGGGTAGTAATGGCCCAGATAACATCTTCCCAGTTACGGGCATCCACATCGTCGTCGGTCACGATCACGAACTTGGTATACATAAACTGCCGTAAAAACGACCATACACCCATCATCACGCGCTTGGCATGGCCTGGGTACTGCTTCTTCATGGTCACCACTGCAAGGCGATACGAGCAGCCTTCCGGCGGTAGATAGAAATCCACAATTTCAGGGAACTGTTTTTGCAGAATGGGAATAAAAACTTCGTTCAGCGCCACACCCAAAATGGCCGGTTCATCCGGTGGCCGGCCGGTGTAGGTGCTGTGATAAATCGGATTTTTGCGGTGAGTCATGCGCTCAACGGTGAACACAGGAAACTCGTCCACTTCGTTGTAGTAACCGGTGTGGTCCCCGAACGGGCCTTCCGGCGCATGGTCATCGGGATAAATAAAACCTTCCAACACAATCTCTGCGCTAGCTGGCACCTGCAGATCACTGAGACCACACTGCACCAACTCGGTACGACTACCCCGTAGCAAACCGGCAAACGCATACTCGGAAAGCGAATCGGGCACGGGCGTTACGGCACCCAAGATGGTAGCCGGGTCCGCACCAAGAGCCACTGCTACCGGATAGGGTTTCCCAGGGTTCTCTTTCTGAAACTCCTGAAAATCGAGTGCCCCGCCACGATGACTTAACCAACGCATGATCAACCGGTTACGACCAATCACCTGCTGCCGGTATATGCCAAGGTTCTGCCGTTCTTTGTGCGGCCCACGGGTAATCACCAACGGCCAGGTAACCAGCGGCCCTGCATCACCGGGCCAGCAGTGCTGTACCGGAATCTGGTACAGGTCGACCTTATCTTTGTCGATCACCACGTCCTGGCAGGGCGCAGACCTGAGCACTTTTGGACTCATGCGCATCACCTGCCGAAGCAGTGGCAGCTTCTCGATCGCGTCTTTGAAGCCCTTAGGGGGATCCGGTTCTTTGAGATAAGCCAACAGCTTGCCGATGTCACGGAGCGCTGTTACGTCGTCCTGCCCCATGCCCAGAGCGACTCTTCTGGTGGTGCCGAAGAGATTGGCAAGCACGGGCATGTCGTAGCCCTTAGGGTTTTCAAACAACAACGCAGGCCCACCTGCCCGCAATGTGCGGTCGCAGATTTCGGTCATTTCCAGATGGGGGTCTACTTCAACTGAGATACGCTTCAGTTCGCCCAGCTTCTCCAACTGGTCGATGAAGTCCCGCAAGTCGTTGTATTTCATCGTTGGCTCCGTTCCCGGTTAGCTTCTAATACGGAGTTCACCGCCTTCAAGACTTCTCGTCAGGTGCCAGAACGCAATGAGGGCCTGCTTTCCCAGACACGCCGTAAACCCATCCCTGGGGGCTTGATCTTGCCATCCATGGCAAGACACAGTCTGGGAAAGCAGGCCCTCACCGCGTTCACCTGATCGCCAGTTAGCTCAAAACTAGGACTCTAGATCTAGCGGCGCTTCATCGACTGGAAGAACTCGTCGTTGGTCTTGGTCTCTTTGAGCTTGTCCAGCAAGAACTCGATGGCCGCAGTGTCGTCGTCCATGGAGTGCAGCAGCTTACGCAGAATCCATACACGCTGGATATCCGCGTCGCTCATCAGCAGGTCCTCGCGGCGGGTGCCGGAACTGCGAATGTTGATAGCAGGATATACACGTTTCTCGGCAATCTTGCGATCCAGGTGAATTTCCATGTTACCTGTGCCCTTGAATTCCTCGTAGATCACTTCGTCCATTTTGGAACCGGTGTTCACCAGGGCCGTCGCAAGAATCGTCAGGCTTCCGCCTTCCTCTACATTACGGGCCGCACCGAAGAAACGCTTAGGCTTCTCTAGCGCATGGGCATCCACACCACCGGTCAATACTTTGCCCGAGGATGGAATCACCGTGTTGTAAGCACGAGCCAGACGAGTGATGGAATCCAACAGGATAACCACGTCCTTCTTGTGCTCAACCAGGCGTTTGGCCTTCTCGATCACCATTTCGGCAACCTGAACGTGACGCGCAGGTGGCTCATCGAAGGTGGAAGCAATTACTTCGCCGCGCACGGTGCGCTGCATTTCAGTCACTTCTTCCGGGCGCTCATCAATCAATAGCACAATGATGTGGCATTCTGGATGATTGCGGGCAATGGATTGGGCAATACTCTGCATCAGCAGGGTTTTACCGGCCTTGGGTGGCGATACAATCAAACCACGCTGGCCTTTGCCGATGGGCGCAACCAGATCCAACACGCGGGACGACAAATCCTCGGTGCTACCATTACCGGTTTCCAGTTGCATACGTTCATCAGGAAACAGCGGCGTCAGGTTTTCAAACAGGATTTTGTTACGGGCGTTGTCCGGCTTGTCGAAGTTAATCTCAGCGACCTTCAACAGGGCAAAGTAGCGCTCACCGTCTTTTGGCGGACGAATCTTGCCAGCAACGGTATCACCGGTGCGCAGGTTGAAGCGACGGATCTGGCTGGGGGACACGTAAATGTCGTCTGGCCCGGCAAGGTAGGAGGCGTCCGCAGAGCGGAGGAAGCCGAAACCGTCCTGCAAAATCTCCAGTACGCCATCGCCATAAATGTCTTCGCCGCCTTTTGCATGCTTCTTCAGAATGGTGAAGATCACATCCTGTTTGCGTGAGCGTGCTAGGTTATCGAGGCCCATCTCTTGCGCGATGTCGAGCAATTCGGGCATGGAGTTCTGCTTGAGTTCGGTAAGGTTCATAAGTTATTAGATTTTCAAGAATGGAAGTAAACGGATATTGGAATGACGGGGGTGCCCCTGAACATATTTTTTAAAATCGTTGTCAAAACAGATGCTGGCCGATGAAGCAACCGGTGCGGATAGAATCCGGAATAAATAACTGAAGCCAGTAGAGTGGGAACAACCGTTCGTAGGGCAAGAGCGATAATCTGCTACCTTGGTAACCATTGTCAAGTCCGCAGGCCAAATTAACGCCAAAATTCCATCAAGATCACCGGAAATTGATCCAGGAGACCTCCCTCTGAGGGGTTACTCCCTTCCATTCCCCGCCACTCAAAGGGATACTGGTAGCCAAAATTTTCCCTGTGATTTTCGGAGTAGATTCCCATGAGCAGTGAACTCGCCAGCAAACTCAAACCTCTCAATGTCGCGATTCTTACGGTCTCCGATACCCGCGGGTTTGATGAAGATTCCTCCGGTCAATTTCTTGAAGACAGTGTTGTTGAAGCCGGGCACAAACTGATTTCAAGGCGCATACTGCCAGATGACATTTATCTGGTGCGAGCGGCCATGTCATCCTGGATTGCAGAGCCGGATGTTCATGTGGTGATCATTACCGGTGGCACCGGTTTTTACGAGCGCGACAGTACCCCGGAAGCTGTTGCACCGCTGCTCGATAAATTCATTGAAGGGTTTGGCGAGGAATTCCGCCGCCAGTCCGCCTCGGAAATTGGCACCTCCACCATTCAATCCAGAGCTTTTGGCGGCCTTGCCAACCATACGGCTATTTTCTGCCTGCCGGGTTCCACCGGAGCTTGTCGCACGGGCTGGAACGGTATTCTCAGCACCCAACTCGACAGTCGCCACGGCCCCTGCAACTTTTCGGCGCTGGTCGGCAGCAAACCGGAGCGCGCTGTTGAACGCCTTCAACAAGTTATTGGCAAGCGCGCCGCACGCTAATTCTGAACACGGAGAGAAAACCATGGCAGCCAATCTGACGCCGGTTGATGAGGCTATCGCCCACCTCTTGAGCAAAGCGCCGGTGATTACGGCAACCGAGCTTTTGCCCCTCACAGAAAGCCTGGGCAGGATACTGGCTCACGATTATCATGTGCCGGCGGATGTGCCACCCGCGGATAACAGCGCGGTGGATGGCTACGCCCTGCGCGCTGAAGATTATGTTCACGGTCAGGCTCTGTCGGTGTCTGGCCGAATCCCCGCTGGCTCTGCGCCTGGCTTGTTGCAACCAGGCACGGCTGTCCGCATCTTCACCGGCTCCGAGATTCCAGCCGGTGCTGACACGGTCATCATGCAGGAGCGGGTCGAGGTTACAGACAACGGCATCCTCATCAACGGCGAAGTAAAAGCCGATCAGAACATGCGCAGGCGCGGCCATGATCTTGCTGAAGGCAGCCTGGGCCTGGCAAAAGGTATAAAAATCCGACCCCAGGAAATGGGCCTTCTGGCGTCCATGGGTGTAGCCGAAGTTGCTGTGGTGAAGAAACTGCGGGTGGCGATTCTGTCAACAGGTGATGAATTGGTAGAGCCAGGCGCTCCCTTGGGGCCCGGCCAGATTTACAACACCAACCGTTTCACCCTGCTTGGTCTTTTGGCAGAGGCAGGTTGTGAGGTCGTGCTGTGTGAAACCCTGCGGGATACACGTTCTGCTACCCGGGAAACCCTTGAACGCGCAGCTGCAGCAGCGGATCTCGTTATTACCAGCGGCGGTGTTTCTGTCGGTGAGGAAGACCACGTGCGAGCGGTGCTGGAAGAGTTCGGGCAACTGTTGCTGTGGCGTATGGCGATCAAACCCGGCAAGCCTCTGGCGTTTGGCTCGATCAAGGGCACACCGGTATTCGGCCTGCCAGGCAATCCGGCTTCGGTACTGGTAACCTTTCTGATGGTGGGGATGCCTTACATCCGCACTTGCCAGGGGCGCTTGCAGATTCACCCTGTAGGTCAGCAGGTGCCTGCAGCCCTTAATGTTACTTCGCCCTCGGCACGCAGAGAGTTCCTGCGTGCGCGCACGGAATCAGTTGACGGAAAAATTCAGGTCACCGCTTATACAAACCAAAGTTCTGGCGCGCTGAGTTCTGCCTGTTGGTCAGGTGGACTTGCAGTGGTTCCGGAACACGCGATGATTGCAGAGGGAGACCTGCTGACCTATTACCCATTCACTGAGTTATTGAGCTGATATGACTGACCAGACCCTGACCGTTCGTTTTTTTGCCCGCCTCAGGGAAGAGTTGGGTACGGAACAACTCACGTTGCCGGCAGACACGGACCAGACCGCTGGCGACCTGCTTGCAACGCTGGCAAGCCGCGGCGGCCCTTGGGCACAACTGCAAGGTAGCCAGCCGGTGATGATTGCGATCAATCAGGCTATGGCCAAGCCTGGAGCGCCAGTGAAGGCCGGGGATGAAGTGGCGTTCTTCCCTCCGGTAACAGGGGGTTAGGATGATAAGTATTCAGACTGAGGATTTTGATTGCGGTGCCGAGTATACCGCTCTGAGGGGCAGCGGCGCCGGTACTGGAGCCATTGCTACCTTCACAGGGCTGGTGCGGGATAGCGGCGATACGCAGGATGTGTCGGGCTTGTTTCTGGAACATTATCCGGGGATGACGGAGCAGGTGATTGCCGGGTTGATCGAGGAGGCGTCGCGGCGCTGGGATGTGCGTAAAACGCGGGTGATTCATCGGGTTGGAAGGTTGTTGCTGCAGGAGCAGATCGTATTTGTGGGTGTGTGCAGCGCCCATCGCGGGGATGCGTTTGCGGCTTGCGAGTTTATTATGGACGCCTTGAAAACTTCGGCGCCGTTCTGGAAGAAGGAGCTCTCTGAGGCCGGGGAGCATTGGGTGGAGCAGAAGGCTTCAGATGTTGCTCGGGGTGAGGCTTGGGATAAGTAGCCCCGAACGTCAATTATGCCAGACAGATACAATAACGGAGGACGCCTGCGCCCTCCTCCCGGATCCATTCAATCCGGTGGCCGGCTATCTCACACAGCGCTTGTAAATCCCGACGGCCGGTGGGGTCATCGGCCAGGAATTCGACGTGTGTCCCGCTGGGCAAACCCTGAATGCGCTTTTTAAAGCGCAAAACGGGGAGAGGACACACCAAACCGATCGCATCGATTTGGTGTGTTTCTGATTGTTCAGTCAAGACGCACGCTCGTTGCGCTGCTTTCTTGCTCGGCTGATGACCATCCGAACTGACCCAGAACCACCGGGGCGGCGGAGGCAATCACCAGGGAAGCGACAAATGCAGAAATCATAACTTTCACGATAATTCTCCTTTGCTTTGCTTGGCCTCCACCTCGGCCACCCACAGATCGTGGTGCTGGCGCGCCCATTCCACATCAACCTCACCGTTACCCATGGCATCGAACGCACCTTCCATACCAACGGTGCCAATATAAATGTGCGCAATAATGGCGAGCATCATGACGAAAGCCATGATCGAGTGCCAGATGTTGGCATACTGCATCTCTTCGTGCGGCGTCAGGGCCGTAGCGAACTCCGTTCCCAGGACACTGTTTATGACGCTAAATGTCTCGGCGAACATGGGCATTTGAAACGGGAACAGCAGCGATAGGCCAGACAGAGAGACCGAGAAGCCCAACACCATAACGGCCCAGAAAACAATCTTCTGACCGGCGTTGAATTTTTTTGCTGAAGGATGGGATTTGGTAAAAATACCGCCGCCCGCCTTGAGCCACTGCCAATCCAGTTTGCCAGGGATGTTGTGCGCCACCCACATAAAAAACGTCATCACCAGACCGAGCATAAAAGACCAGGAAATATTGTTGTGAACCCACTTCGAACCAGCGGCCAGAGTCGCAAAGACGTCGGGCCCCATCACAGGGATCAGGAAGCTCCGCCCCATCAGGGTAATGAGCCCGGTTAGGCCCAGCGCAATAAACGAGCCGGCCAGCAGCCAGTGACCAAAACGCTCGATGGCTTTGAATCGCTGAACCGTGGTGCCTGAAGGGCCGCCATCGATCATGATTTTGCCGCGAATGAGATAAAACACCGCCAGCAGGGCGATGAAACCTAAGAGCGCGCCGCCGCCATAGGTGATGATCGGTCCCTCGCGCAGCTTATACCAGCTTATTCCTCCGTTCTGGATCATGACGTCAGCCGCAGGCCCACGAACCTGTGTGTTGGCGTCGAATTCGTTATAGCGAATGGAGCGGTATGTGTCTGCGTCAGAAACCCCGCCGCGGGTACCTAGTTGATCGGTCATCGGCGCCGCATTGGCTGGATCACCAAGATTCTCAGACCGGAAAGTCTCGTCAACTTTCAACTTCTGCTGACGAGCCATAATGTCTTCCAGGGTTTGAGCGCCCCCGGTCGCTGTGCGATCAACCGCGGGGGCCTCTTCCGCCCAGACAGAATTAAATGACAGTGTCGCCAGTACAAAGACGGCGGCACCCAATAGTTTCAAGTTCATGAGAGCACTCCAACGGAATCAACAAGAAGAAGTCTTTGCCTCAATATATTCCGGGGCCGAAAGGCCCCGGAACACTCAGGCGAGCTTATGCACCCTTCTTCTCGTAGGCTGTGCCCCATCCCCAGGCGCCGGAACCGAAACCACGGCTCACGACACGCTGGCGATAGATATCTGCCACCTCGTTGCCGTCACCGGCCAGCAGGGCTTTGGTCGAGCACATTTCCGCGCAAAGGGGAAGTTTGCCCTCGGCAATACGGTTGCGTCCGTACTTGGCGAACTCGGCTGCTGAGTTGTCTTCTTCGGGACCGCCTGCACAGAACGTGCATTTATCCATCTTGCCCCGGCTGCCAAAATTACCCGCTTGCGGGAATTGGGGCGCACCGAAGGGGCAAGCGTAGAAGCAGTACCCACAACCGATACAAAGATCCTTGGAGTGCAGAACGATTCCGTCTTCAGTCTGGTAGAAGCAGTCGACCGGGCAGACGGCCATGCAAGGCGCGTCTGAGCAGTGCATGCAGGCTACCGAGATCGAACGTTCGCCCGGCTTACCATCTTCGATGGTCACCACGCGTCGACGGTTAATACCCCAGGGGACTTCATTCTCATTCTTACAGGCCGTCACGCAAGCATTGCATTCGATGCAGCGTTCGGCATCGCAAAGGAATTTTGCGCGTGCTTGTCCTTCAAGTGCCATGGTCTACACCTCTTGTTATGCCGGCATAATCGAACACAGGGTGGCTTTGGTCTCTTGCATCTGCGTGACCGAGTCATACCCGTATGTTTGAACAACGTTTGTAGATTCACCC